>Ga0137306_103484_pt1 | contig 11643 bp, 2 predicted proteins | sample Inofroosms_March_FD_97187 | JGI IMG/M metagenome (GOLD analysis project Ga0137306, IMG submission 97187) | Mouse cecal microbial communities from Vienna, Austria - N-Acetylneuraminic and N-Acetylglucosamine D2O microcosms_March | ecosystem: Host-associated > Mammals > Digestive system > Large... | reverse complement strand
TTTTGCCTCTGGGAAGTAAGAGCCTGTCATATAGTAATATCCGGTCTGCTCATCCCAATAAATCATCGGGTCAGCCATACCCTCTACAAATTTAGTCTTATCAAAATACACCTTACCAGTTGTTTCATCGTAGTTATCTGGATCTTCTGGATTGGTATTTGCGGGATCATCCTCTGGAAGCGTACTACCATTGATCGCCTTTAAGTTATTTAAATACTTAGTCTGTGTTACCTTACCAGTCAGAGTATAACTTTCTCCTACCTTTGAATTATCAATATCTTTCACAGCTTCGCTCCAGTCAATATTGAACTTCTGGGTAGAACCGTCACTGTAAGTAGCATTTACACTTGGATGCTGTTTTTTCAATACCTCAACGATATCACTTCCTACTTCAACATCCACTGCCTCAAGTTCTGTCTTTTCTAAGCCAGTATTCTTCACAGTTCCCAGTTTGTCAAGAAATCTCTTGTACTCAGCCTCTGTAATTTCCACTGCGTTTCCTAATGTTATACTCTTATCTGACTGTAAAATATTCTGCTTTTTCAACATTAGTGAGAAATTTGCTTTCTTCAATGGCAAACTACTTTCTGCATACTCCTCTGTCAAAGATTCATCATAATAATGAATGCCATCCTCAGAAGTAAATACGTGCACACTATTGGGAGTGGTGCCATCCTCTGCCATTACCTTAAATTTTCCATTTTCCTTGTAAACTCTCGGCGCTGTCAATTGTTTAGAACCTTCTTTGGCATAGATGACACCTCCGCCATTATTGAGAACCTCAAATTCCTTGCCATCCTTGCTGACTGCAAAATAAACGCTTCTGGTTTCCTCTGCGATATTACCAGTACTTGCATAGAAATCCTTGGTTGTGGAATAGACAGTCAGATAATATTTGCCTTCTGTCAGGCTCTGTGTCAGACCTGTCACTTTGATTGGGAACGGCTTTGATGTAATTTCAGTGCCATTCACCTTAGCAGTAACATTTGCAGTTCCAGCGCTTACACCTGTCGCTCTGCCTCTGCTATCCACCGTCAACACCTCTGTATTATCAGACTCCCATGTCACTTTCTTACCACTGATATCACTGGCATCCTCTGGCAATAATACAGCAGATAACTGGATTCTGCTCTCCTCTGTCACACTATTGGGACCTTGGATCTCCACAGCGTTGACTACCACGGATGACATGTCAACTTTGGTCTCATCATAGAGTGCAGCAACCTCCTCTGCTGATAATGCCTTATCAAAGAATGATACATCATCAATCCAGGCACCTGCACCAATCCAATATTTCGCCATACTTGCTCCCAGACGTACCTTAGTCTTCGCCGGATCATCACAAATATCGCTGGTACCCACCAACTCCTTAAGGATCTCCGTATAATCTGGAGTACCTCCATAAGTATGCTCGATCTTTTGTCCATCACTGTAGAAAGCAATGCCCTCTTCTGTCAGGGTCATAGTAACCATCTTCCAGCCATTTTCTTTCGCCAAATTCAACTTCTCAATGTTAAAATCTGTATAAGTATCTTTTTTCTGGTCTGTAATATTCCACCATAACATAGATTGGCTAAGCGCAAGCGTACCTGCTCTACCTGTGGTTGCTGGAGCAACTTCAAAGTCAATCAGTGTCCGGCTTCCTCCCACTGTACCTGTCGTCTTGGTCCAAAAATTCAAAGATAATCCATTTTCAATAGATTTTCCTACAAATGGATTACTTGGCAGAAGCGCATCTCCACGCTGATCTACACCATTATCTGCCTGTCCCTGCTCTACAAGAGCCAATACTTTTCCTCTAGCCGTATTCGCTTTCAGCTCTGGCGCTTTGCAATCACCAAATGTCTCCAACACAATCTTCTTATCCGTACCGTTTGTAAGTTTCCCATCATCCCCTGTCACTACAGACCAGTCGTTAAAATCATATGTAACGATCGCCGAGTCCAGGACTGGGGTCTCTCCTGCCTTTGGCTCTGCCGCAGACAGATTGGTTGCAGGGATTGATGTAATCATCATGGCCGATGCTAAGAGCATCGAGATCCCTGTTTTGAAAAGTTTTCCTTTCATCCTCTCTTTTCCTCCTTTTTATGGTTCCTCTATTATAGCACACTTTCACAAAAAAGGGACATGAAATTTCATGTCCCTTGTAAATTTTTTTAATTATTTGTTACAGTAATCTTCAATGTGGCTTTCTTTTTGTTGAAAGTAGTCACTGTTATGGTTGCTTTTCCTTTCTTCTTGGCTGTCACTTTACCGCTTGCAGATACTGTTGCCACTTTCTTATTGCTGGTCTTGTATGTAATCTTGCAGCTTGCAGTATTTTTCGGCAATTTCACCTTGATTTGGAATTTTTTTCCCTTTTTCAAAGTCTTTTTCTTGGCATTCAGAGAAATCTTCTTCGGCGCTTTCTTAACTGTGATTGTACATTTCTTGGTAATGCCGTCAACTTTCGCCGAAATCACTGCCTTGCCAGTTTTCTTCGCTGTCACCACACCCTTAGAAGATACTGTTGCCACACTCTTTTTGCTGGAAGTCCACTTCACGGTCTTATTGGCAGCATTCCTTGGTGTGATTGTAGCCTTTAAGGTAAATTTCTCCTTGGCGCCCAATGTAAGTTTTGTCTTATTCAATGTTACTTTCGTTACAGGAATCTTCACTGTCACCTTACAGGTTGCTGTAAAACCGCCGTCTTCCGTAGTAGCTGTAATTGTTGTCGTTCCTGCTGCCTTAGCTGTCACCTTACCATTTTGTGTCACAGTAGCTACTTTTTGATTCTTAGAACTCCAAGTAACTTTTTTATTTGTTGCATTGGAAGGTTTCACAGTTGCTGTCAGATTAATTGTCTCCTTTGGCTTCAATGTAACATTCTTCTTACTCATACTAACACCTGTAACTGTAATTGGCTTCTCATCGTCACCATCTCCAGGCTTTCCACTCTCCACTTTAATTGTTGCTGTTACAGTACGATTCTCCTCCGCCAGCTCTTCCTGATAACTCATCTTCAAGATTGGCGTGCCGTCTGCCGCCCAATGCACTCTTTTCAGTCTTGCATCACGGCATGGATCACCTAAGGAAGAAGAATTTGACCACTCACATTTATCCTCATAACACTGCTGTCCTCTGGCATGGTATACAAAAATAGGATTTCCATCCTCGTCTACTGTAAAGGAATTATGTCCTGGACCATATTCGCCTGGCACATCAGAAGAAGTCAATACCGGATAAGGCTGTTTTACCCAGGCATTTTTGTCAAGCATATCTGCTGTTTCATCAATAGACAGTAATCCCACACAATACTCTGGCCCTGTCCCTGACGCGGAAAATGCTACGTAAATCTTGCCGTTATTTTTAATGACGGAAGGCCCTTCATCTACATTTTCTACCTGACGCTCCCAGCTATATTCTGGAACACTGATTTTTACCGATTCAGAAATACATTTCCACGGCTCCTTAGGGTCAATCTCCGCCAGGAACAGTGAAGAATATCCGTCCGACTGCGCCCAAATCACATACCAGTGTCCTTGATTTTCAAATACTGTCATATCCAGAGAGAAGCCAGTAAAGGCTAATCCATCAGAAGCCACGCTCTGCATCCGACCCATCGCCTGCCAACTGGAAGGATTCATGATATCCGCAGGATTCGTACATTTGAGGACATGAGGACGGATTGACCATACACTATTATCAATACTTGAGGTATAGAATACATAGTAATTTCCATCCACCAAACGAATTTCCGGCGCCCAGACATAACGATTTTCAGTATTGGAGGAATCGCAGTCCCAGATCGCAATCTCCTCTGCCTCAGCGAGTCCTGCAATTGTCTTGGAACGTCTGAGCACAATCCTGTCATATCCTTCTGCATCACTGTCTCCACGCATCGGATAGGAAGCGGTAAAATAGTAATAACCGTCATTGCCTTTTAAAATACAGGGATCGGCGCGCTGCTCAATAAACGGATTCGGATATTGGGTCTGCTTTACGGTTCCGCTTACGGTATAAGTTCCAGCCTTGCTCAAATCTACTTTTGCAAGATCCTGTGCATTCCACTCTACGCCCATATCAGCAGTACTTCCATCACTGTAATCTGCAGTCACTTTCTTGGGCAGCAATTTTGACAAATCATCACCAGCCTTTGCTGTCACAGATACCGGTTGCATACCCGTATTCCTGACAACATCTAATTTGTTTACTACCCTCTGATATTCTGATTTGCTGACGCCAATGATATCATTGATCGCCGCGCCCTCTGGCGGCAGAATATCTGTGGTGTAATCTGAGCCGGCAGCATATGTTGTCTCAGCCTGCTCTATCACCGTCTTAAAATCTTTGGTCAATGCACGATAATTCTTTGTGCCATCGGTCCAATAAAGCGCATATGTAATATCTGTTCCATCATACGCATACTGTGCAATTTCCTGGAGAGTTGTCACATTACTGTCCAGTGTGAGCTTTTTCTCATTTGTAAAATGTACCAGATCCTCTGAATCAAATACATAGATATATTTCTGATTGGAAACGTTCTTTGCAATCATTCCATATGTGCCATCTGCTTTCAGGAAGAATTTCATATCCTGTAAACCATTGGGACTAGAATTTTTGCTGCCGCCAGTATTATTAGCAAAACAAATTCCCGTATTGGAATTAAGCGCTGTATAATTTGTAAAGTTCTCACTGTAAGCCAGATGCAGGCTGTTTCCCAGAGAGGCCGATTCTCTACTATTTGTATAGGCCATCAGGGAACCATAACTTTCTGCACGTACCCTGACAGCATAATCTTTTGTGGATTCTAATTTCTGAGAACCATTTTCTAAGACAGCCTTGACTGTCAGTGTCACTGCTGCATCTTCTTCCCCCTTACTAGGACGTGTAATCACAGCAGTAATCTTATCTGCCGCTTGCTCAATTTTGACCACATCTTCTTTGCTGCTCATCCAGGTAAGTTTTGTATTGGCATCCAATTTACTTGGTAATTCCATATTTTCCACTAAAACAGCGCCGTCAATTGCCAGATGCTTTACTTGTAAATCTAACTGGCTCTGTTTACTGGTACTGATTACTGTGGCTTTAAACGTTGCTGTATCTGTCTTTCCGCCCAAACGAATCGTTGCAGTCAAAGTAACCTCTGCATTCTGATTCTCAGGTCTTGTCACTTTACCATCCTTAGAGATTACCTCTGGCTTATCACTGCTCTAGGAAATCTCTGCCTGATTCTCTCCTTCTGTGAGCAGTGTAAGATCTTCTGTTACTTCGCTCAAATCTCCAAGGCTGTCTGTCAGATTGGTCTTGATTTTCCCAAATACCTCTGTCACAAAACCAGAAGGCATATCCCTATAATATTCATTTTCAACTTCTGCTGGGGTAAAAGCTTCTGCATAGACAGTCACCCCATAAACGCCTCCCTTATAGAACATATCGTTGTAGGAAGAACGCCCAATAAATGCTACCAGATCGCTGCCAAAATCTGAGGTAGTCTTTTCCTTTGTATTACTGCACACCTCTTTGCCATTGTAATACCCCTTGATGCTGGTAGGAGTAATTACAGTGGTATACATGGCCCAATCAGAGCCTGTCTTGGTTTTAGATACGGCTGTCTCTGTTCTATATGGTGTGTCAGCATTATCACCATTGGTCCATACAGACTTAAACATTCCTTTGTTGTCTTTATCCGCTGGATTCAACAGCCAATAATTCAAAGGCATATTTGCAGTAGATCCACTGTCCACATGCTTTGTTTTGGTGCCAAAGAACATCGCTGCATAATTATTTGAGCCTGTCTGATTTTTAAGCCATACATTGATGGTCAATGTATCCTGCCCCACAAAAACTTCTTTGGGAATGGAGACATATGCTGCATCAGAGCCAGCAGACCCTCCAGGAAGCATCAGCATTCCATCTGTAATGGTCGCTCCGTTTCCTTTCAATTCCGCATGGAAACCATTTCCCGAGAGATCGTCAATCTTCTTATCTGTCAGATCAGAGTCCTGAAATGCATAAGCAGCCTGAGGTCCTGACTGTGTTCCCTTAACTGTAACAGTAATATCCTTGGTAGCTCTGCCTTTTCCTCGGGTAATCGTCGCTGTCAGAGTGACATCGACATCTTCTTGCTGTCTGGTGACAGTACCATCATTGGCAATCACTGCCTTATTTTGAGATTCCCAAGTGATCACACTGCCACAGGCGCCAACCGTTGGAAGTTTTAAATCTCCTCTAGTACTCTCTGGCAGTGTCAAATCTTCTTTGGTCTGATCTGCCGCTTGCTGTTCTGTCAATGTGTAGATGGAAAGCGTAGGGGCATTTTCTCCATTTTTGGTGACTTCAAATCCAGCAATCACCGTCTGCAGACGGAAAATTGCATACTCCTCATTCTTCGTAATCGCTTCTTTGACCCAATCTGTGACATCAAAAGTTTTGGTTCCCAGACTATTCTGTGAAAGCCATTCTGTACTGAAAACAGTAGCTTCTTTGGAATAATCATTGTTCACTGCTGGAAATAGATTTGTCGCTGTGCTGTTGTTGATTCCATCGCTTGCGAGTTTGTCATAATAATTTACTGGAACCTGAAACAGTCCAGCTTTGGTCTTTCTATCACCTATATTTTTATTACATCCTGTGACATGGATTGTCACTGTAGCTCCCACAATCAGCTCAGGGTTTATCTTTCCCTCTTCTGGTGTTGTCAGCCCATTCTCTGGTAAAGAAAAGGCCATAGCCCCTATTCTGGTACTGCCAAGTACACCTTGATGTTCTGTCGCTGTCTCATTCATTATAAAAGCTGCAGCTTTTTCTGTTCCATTATCGCTAATTTCATTGGTGGCAATCAGCCAAGTATCTGTCCCCCCCTGATCGCCAGAGGCCACAAACTTGCTATTTTTAATTACCAACGGCTCAACCACTGTAGGTTCCGGCTCAAAAGCAGCATTTGCTCCTGTCGCTGGAAACAGTGTAAATATCATCGCGAATGTCAATAGTATGGCTAGAAATCGTTTCTTATACTTCTTCATAAGACTCCCTCCTTTTTATTATGCATTGATTACATGATCAGAAATGATATATAATCTGATATACTTTTTCAGGGGCACGAAAATTCATGCCCCTGAAACAAAATCTAATTATTTTACTGTAATCTTAAGGGTTGCCTTTGCCTTGCCGTTGTAAGTCTTAACGGTAATGGTTGCCTTTCCTTTCTTCTTAGCCGTTACCTTTCCATTCTTATCTACCTTGACAGCCTTCTTGCCTTTCTTGTCAATGCTGTACTTAAAGGTAGCGCTTCCAAACTTGGGGGAAACCTTTGGCTTAATCTGGAAAGTCTTTTTCACTTTCAGTGTCACTTTCTTCTTATTCAGTGTCACCTTTGCCTTCTTTGTGGGCGCTGGCTTCACGGTCACCTTACAGGTCGCTTTCTTGCCGTCAACCGTTGCCGTGATGGTTGCTTTGCCTTTCTTCTTGGCAGTCAGCTTTCCATTCTTCATAGTGACAAACTTCTTGCCCTTCTTGTCTATCTTCCAGCTTACTTTCTTATTGGTGGCATTCTTAGGTGCCACAGTTGCCTTCAAAGTAAAGGTTTCCTTCACGCCCATTGTCAGCTTTGTCTTGTTCAATTTTACGCTCTTTACAGAAACCTTGTTGGCCTTTACCGTAACAGTACAGGTTGCAGTCTTCTTTCCATCAACTGTAGTAACTGTAATTTTTGTAGTTCCGGCCTTCACTGCTGTAACTCTACCTGTAGAAGATACCTTTGCCACTTTCTCATTATCGGACTTCCAGGTAACATTCTTATTTGTGGCATTTTCAGGAGCTACTTTTGCTGTCAGCTGTCCTGATTTTCCTTCAGCCAGAGTAAGAGTCTTTGAACTCATGGTAACACCTGTGACTGAGATTACAGCAGGTGTTTTCTTCTCAACAGTGATTGTGGTAGTCAATACCTTCTCTGTATCATCACTCAATACAATCTTAGTGGTAATCTTTGCTGTTCCTTCTGCCACTGCAGTAATTGTGCCATCCGCAGATACCTTAGCTACTGTCTCTTTATCGCTGGAGTAGGTTGTAGACTTCACAGTCAGCCCTGCTGCCTGCAATGCCTGTGTAAAGTTTTCAGGATATTTAATATCAATCTTCGCAGTATCGCCAGCCTTCATATTCTTTGTTGCAGGTACAGTTACCGCATTCAAAGCTGCCTTAGCCACCGCATCTGCCTGGCCATTCTCTAACTGCTCCACTGCAAGTCCGGCAATTACTGGATCTGCATTTGCTGCCTTAACTGCCAAGAAATGTACTTCTGCTGTGCCTACCACATTTTCCACCTTAAATTTGATGGCAACTTTTTGCTGCTTTGCTGCTTTGCTGACCTCCACTGGCTTTGCCTCAGAAGTCACTTTCTTTCCATTGTCATCTGTATATTCTACATAGAAATTCATCGGACGAGTCACATCCCACCATTCTCCAAAATAGCCGGTAACAGTATAAGTACCACTCTCCAATGGAATGATATATTCACAATTTTTTCCATCCTTCGCCCACCAGCCATTTTCATAAATAGACTCTTTAGCACTGGTACGACATCCGGCAATTGTCTGGTCGGCATCATTGACAAATCCCCAGCTATCTGTTGCATATAGCTTATCTGGCTCTTCATTGCGCAGTTCTAATTCATCAAGACCTGCAATTGCATCAAAACTTGCAGAATCTTTCATATCATTATTCCAAGAACCTACACCGGAATCGATATAATAGATCAATTTATCTGATACTACCTCAATAGTCTTGGTAATTTCACGATTATTCAGTTCAGCAATTGTACCTTTTACGGTAACTGATCCTGGCTGATCAAATGCTCCTTCTGCAACAGCTTCCCATGTTACTGCAACTGTCTTCTCCTGATCAAAAACACTGATTTTTAATTCTGCCGGAAGCTGATAATTGCTTCCTGCCAATACAGCATTTGGCAATTTATCATCTATTACTTCAATACTACTGTATGCCTGCATCACTGCGTTATATTCATCTCTAGTGATGTTCATAACAGTACCATGACGAGGTTTAGATTTGGAAGGAAGCTTTGCATTTGTAATCTTTTTAAACTCCTCGTTTGCCAAATCATTGGTGGTCATTGGAAAATATCCGCCATTGCCAAAATTATCCAAAAGCAGACACCATTTTGCACCTGCGTTTGCAATATCATCATCATTAAACCTAAAGCAGCATGGCCCTTCTACACCATCATTGCCATCTTTATACTGCTTATCATTTACTTTTGTCCATTCGCCCAGCAGAGAATTTGATTTCTCCATATAGACATACTTTGCACCGTTATCTTCATTCTTGGTAAAACGATAGTAAGTATTGTCATCATCCCTGACTACTGTGGTATCAATTGCATTGTGATTTTCATCAATCCATTTTTTAGGCTCTGTAAAGCTATGGAAATCTCTGGTCTTACAATAATATAATCTCTGTTTGTCATAATTTAAAGAAGCTACTTTGGAAGCCCAGAATACGATATATTCTCCTGTTTTATCATCATAGAATACTTCCGGCGCCCAGGTACAGCCCGCCTCTATCTTATCGCTGACTGTCACCATACGCTGATCTGACCAATTTACTAAATCTTCAGACTCCCATACCATAATGGCCTGGCTTCCATTCTCCTGTGCTGCAGTCCAGCCTTCACCTGCGGCAATCTGTAAGTCTGTGGCAATTAAATAGAATTTATCACCCTCTGCGGAACGGAAAATATAAGGATCACGCAGTCCCTTTGTTCCTAATTCAGAGGTCAGCACTGGCTTTCCATCATACAATTCTTCCCAGTTCAGACCATTCTCACTGGAGGCAAAAAAGATCTTCTCTTGTCCTGCACCGTCTCCAATAAAGTACGCAAAGATGTAATCTGTCATCTCGCCAACTTCAGTCTTGGCTTTTACCGTAACATCAAAAACCTTAGTCTTTGTTTTCTGATCTTTGGTTATAGTCGCTGTCAATTTTACCTTTGTGTCAGTATTCTGCCTGGTGACAACACCAGCTGGAGTACTATCATAATTTTCGTTCGTCTTCTCCTCAGTGCTAATCACTTCTTCTTTGTCGGAAGCCCAGGTAATCGCAGATCCATATTTACCCATTTTCGGCAAAGTGATATTGCCTCTGATATCGTCCATATTAGGAATGGTCAATTCTGCCACATCTGCGGAAAACTCTGACTGAACTGTCACAGCAGTGGTTTCCTCAAATACTTTTTGTCCCTTGAAAGTACCTGTCAAGGTGATATTTACTTTCTTACCTTCATCTCCTGAATATAAAACTTTACCTTCAGCATCAATCACTGCAGTGTCTGAAGATGTCCAGGTTAATGTCACACCTCTCTTGGACTTTGTAAATAAAAGATCTGTGACAATTGCATCTTTACTATCATTTTTATTTAACATTGCCGCCAATACTTCCTCAGCAATACTGTCATATAAATCCTGTTTTTTTACAACGGGCGGGGTATTGTTATAATATTCATCATAAATCTCTTCTTGCGTCAATGCCTCGTCATACACTTTTACACCAAAGACGCCACCCTTATAGTACATATCATTATAGGAAGAACGTCCGATAAAGCCAACCAGCCCTGTGCCAAAATCTGTGGTAGTCTTGGTCTTTGGATTATTGCATACCTCTTCCCCATTATAATATCCAATAATTCTCTCTGGGGTAATTACTGTGGTATACAACGCCCACTGGTCGCTGGTCTGGGCATTCGATACTGCTGTCTCTGTACTGTAAGGTTTATCTGCATTATTGCTGTCTGTCCATACAGACTTAAATTTACCGCCCTTGGACGGATTTAAGAGCCAGTAATTGAGAGGCATATTTGCGGTAGAAGCGCTGTCCACATGTTTGGTCTTGGTACCAAAGAACATAGCTGCATAGTCCCCAGCCCCTGTCTCATTTTTTAACCAGGTAGTGATGGTCAATGTATCCTGTTTCTCAAATAAATCTCCTGGAAGAGCAACATAAGCGGCATCAGAATCGTTCTTACCGCCTGGCAAACTCAGCATACCCTCTGTAATCTCGGCTCCATTGCCTTTCAGCTCTGCATCGTAATCATTTCCAGTCGTATCTTCAATAACCTTATCCGTCAAATCGTCCGCTGTAAACTGATAAGCGGCAATTGGAGTAACTTCACTCTGCTTCAATACCTGCACAGTGATCTCTTTTGTTGTCTGTGCCTGACCCTTTTTAATAGTTGCAGTCAACACTACATCTACATCTGCCTGCTGTCTGGTCACTGTACCATCATTGGCAATTACCGTTGGTTTATCTGAGATCCAGGTAATCTCTGTGCCATAGCTGCCTGTAGCTGGCAGAGTCAGATTCGTCTTTGTAGTTGCTGGCAAAGTCAGTTCTGCTTTCGCTGCGTCTACTGCCTCTTGCTCTGAGACAGTGGTAATAGAAAGCTTTGGCGCTTGAGGGCCTTCCTTATAGACATAATAACCACAAATCACTGTCTGCAGACGATAAATAGCATACGGATCACCAGCATTGATGGATTCTTTGACCCAATCTGTTACATCAAAGGTCACATTCAAATCCTGATTCTGGTTCTTATGTTCAATCCATCCTTCACTGCCGCCAAGACCGCCGCCATAGACTGTCTTGTCTTTG
>Ga0137306_103480_pt1 | contig 11658 bp, 8 predicted proteins | sample Inofroosms_March_FD_97187 | JGI IMG/M metagenome (GOLD analysis project Ga0137306, IMG submission 97187) | Mouse cecal microbial communities from Vienna, Austria - N-Acetylneuraminic and N-Acetylglucosamine D2O microcosms_March | ecosystem: Host-associated > Mammals > Digestive system > Large... | reverse complement strand
TACGCTGGATTACGGGGAGGACATGAGTTTGAAGCTGCCCCCGGATGCCCTTCATGTGGCGGTGGTGCAGCCCCGTGTTACCCATCACGCGAATATCCTTGACATTGATGTTTCCGAGGCGGAAAAGATGCCTGGCGTGGTGAAGGTGATTACGGCAAAGGATATTTATGCGGCCGGCGGCAATAATCTGTTAAACCAGTATGTGGCCCATCCTCGGTCCAAAATCACGGCGCCTACACGACCGATTTTAAGCGAGAAGAAGATTGTCCGCTGGGGTGATATCATCGGTTTGGTGGCGGCCGATACGCCGGAGCACGCCAGAGAGGCTGCGAAGAAAGTAAAGATGGAATACGAGCAGCTGCCGGAATACTTAAATGTGTTGGAAGCTGTCGCGCCCGGCGCTACAGAAATCCATCCCGGATATCCCAATATGTTTATCACCCAGCATACCGCCATGGGCGAGGATGCGGATGAAATAATCAGCGCTTCCGAATATGAGGTATCCAGCAGCTACAAAACCTCCCGTCAGCCTCATTTAAGCATGGAAGGCGATATTGTGATCGCATACCGCGACGAGGAAGGGCGGTTGACGCTGGAATGTAAGACCCAGGCTCTTTATCCGAATCTGATGACCATTGGCAAGGGGATCGGCGTGCCGGACAATCAGCTGCGGGTACTGCAGCATGGGGCGGTGGGGGCAAGCTTCGGCTGGTCCATCGACGCCACCTCTTTTGCGCTGGCGGGTGCAGCCTGTGTCATTACCGGACGTCCGGTTTCTATGGTTATGAGCTGGGAAGAGCATAACCATTACTGTGGCAAGCGCTCCTCCATGCATACCAACTGCCGACTTGGCTGTGACAAAGAGGGAAGGCTGACCGCACTGGAATATGATATGGCCGTGGATCACGGCGCCTATGTGGAGGGAGCCGATTCCATTATGACCAAATATATGCATTTTGGCGTGCCTTACCGCATTCCCAATGTGCGTGGCGTCGTCCGGATGGTGACGACCAACCATAATCATACCACCGCATGGAGAGGCTACGGCCTTCCCCAGGTCAGCACAGCGATGGAAGGCATGATGGATGAGATGGCAGAGAAGCTGGGAATGGACCCATTTGAGTTCCGCTACCAGAACATTTTGCGGGAGGGGGATACATCTGTCTGCAATGAGACCTTCGACTGCACCCAGTATCCTCGTATTATGGATATGGCCCGTCCTTATTATCAGGAATGCAAGGAAAGAGCCGCGAGGGAATCCACGCCTGCCTTTAAGCGGGGCGTCGGCATTGCCCCCATGTTCTTTATTCCTCTTGGCAGCAATAAGGATAAGGCGGAGGCCCGGCTAGAGATCAAAGAGGACAACAGAATTTATGTATATAATACTTACCATGAAATGGGGCAGGGCGGCGATATCGGAAGTCTTGCCAGTACGCTGGAGGCGTTAAAACCCATGGGGGTAACTCCGGAGGATATTGTCCTGGATATCAATGATTCGGAAGACTGCCCCAACAGCGGTATTTCCGCCGGCAGCCGATCCCATTTTATGAACGGAGGCGCGATCAATGAGGCCGGCCGACTGATGCTTGAGACGCTGAAAAAAGAGGACGGCACCTACCGTACTTATCAGGAATTAAAAGAGGAAGGGCTTGCCACCTCCTTTTTAGGGCATTTTACGATAACGCCTCAGAACTATGTAAAGATTGATTACAATACGGGTCTGGGCGGATGGCAGCCGAAGCCTATGATTGGTTTTTGTGTGGCAGAGGTTGGTGTGGATACAGAGACAGGAAAGGCGAAGGTGTTAAGTGTAAAGGCGTGGGCGAACTGCGGCAAGATTGCGAATCGGTTATCGGCAGAGGGACAGGCTTACGGCGGCTACGCGCAGAACATCGGCTATGCGTTGACGGAGAATTACGATGATGTAAAGAAGCATGGAAATATAATCGGCGCAGGTCTGCCTTCGATTGAGGAGGTTCCGGACAGGCTTGAGGTGGTGTGGATTGAGGACGATCCCTGCCCTGCAGGTCCTTTTGGTTCCAACGGTCTGTCCGAGTGTTTTTTCTCCGGCGAGCACAATGCCTTTTTAAACGGTATCCATGACGCCACAGGCGTCCGCATCTACGGGATTCCTGCCCGTCCGGATATGATTCAGGCAGGGCTTGCGAAGGTTGCGGCGGGGGAAAAGACGGAGAGCCCCGGGCCTTATTTCTTGGGTTCCGATTTTTATGATGAACTGGAAGAGCTGATGGATACGCCGGTGCCTGAGGACTGGGTCGCCCGTCTGATCGCGTCAATGAGCGGGGCGGAGCCGACAAAGCCAGCAGAGGAAAAGGGAGGGGAGCAGAATCAGACGGAGGACGGCGAAATAAAAGGAATCGTAGAGCTGTAAAGTGGCTGGGAGCTGTGAAACTTTAAATAAGGGGGTATCCCATATGGCAGAGATATTGGCGGCAAATGAAATTGAGGAACGGTGTGTCCATGGACAGGATGCCCCCTGCAGCTGTGCCTGTCCTTTTCCTTTTCATGTGAGGGAGTTTCTTGCGAAAGTGAAAAAAGGAAGCTTTCACGCGGCTTTTAATCTGTACAGGGAGGCGGTTGGTTTTCCGGAGCTGGTTATGAAACTCTGTCCCGCTCCCTGTAAAGGAGCCTGCCGGGGGGCACTGGAGCTGCCCATTGACATGCCTGGCTTGGAGCGGGCGGCACTGTCCTATGCCCGGTCCACGGAACCGGTTAACTATAACCTGCCGAAAAAGCAGGGGAGGGTTGCCGTGGTGGGGGCTGGTTTGTCCGGTCTGTCCTGCGCCCGGCGTCTGGCGGTGCTGCATTATGATGTGACGGTTTATGAGCGGCAAAGGGAAATCTGCGGCGCGTTGGAGGGGATATTGCCCAGAGAAGTGTTTGAACCGGATATTATGAAGCAGTTCCGATATACGGACTGTCAGTTCATAACCGGAAGGGAGATTGAACAGGCAGAGGCGTTGGATTTTGACGCGGTTTATCTCTCCTCGGGCGTCGCCCTGAGCGACAGTGGAGAACAGATTTTCCGATCCCCCTCAGGACTTTCTCTGATTGATGAGCTGGTGGACGGCGCGCGGGCGGCGGATGAGATTGAATGGTTTTTAAAGACTGGGAAAAGAAAGCCGGAAGGCGGGCAGTTAAATGAGCGGGGAGATCTGCGCCGCGGACGCGGGGAGCAGGATTTTGTTCCCTATGCAAAAGGCGAGGCCAGGCGAGAGGCAGACCGCTGTACCCTGTGCGACTGTTCTGTCTGTATGAAGGAATGTGTGCTGCTTCGCCAGTATGGACAGACGCCCAAGGATCTGTCAAAGGATGTGGGATTGGCTTTAAATGTGTTTCCCGAGACCCAGGGCCGGGCGGGTATGCGGGAGATTGGCGCCTGTAATTTCTGCGGGCTGTGCGGGAAAATCTGTCCGTCTCAGATTGATATTGGCGCCTTTCTGCTCCGTTCCCGAACCGAACTGTGTCAAAAGGGGCTTCTGCCGAAGGCCCATCATGAGTTCTGGATGCGGGATATGGATTTTTCAGACGGGGAGCAGGCGGCCTTGTTTTATCAGCCTTCCCCTGGTGCCTGTAAGTATCTGTTTTTTCCCGGCTGTCAGTCCGGAGGCTCGGACCCCCGGTATGTGACCATGACTTATGAAAAGCTGCTGGTCATGGAGCCGGAGACAGGACTTTTGCTGCGGTGCTGTGGCGTGCCCGGGCTGTGGGCCGGGGAAACTGAGATTTTTAAGGAAGCGCTTGAAAAAATACGGGAAGCCTGGGAGCAGGCGGGGCGCCCGGTGCTGCTGACCATCTGTCCTTCCTGCCACCGCACCTTTCGGGACTATCTGCCGGATATTCCGGTAAAGACGGTATACGAGCTTTGGCAGGCGGGAACAGGGTGCTGTCCCGTGGAAGAAGCGGCCGTATTTGACCCCTGCGCAAGCCGGAATTACCCCGAGATGCAGGCGGCGGTCAGAAGGCTGGCGGCGGACAGCGGCGTAAAGGTAAAGGAGCTGAAATATGCCGGGGAGCTGGCCCAGTGCTGCAGCTTCGGCGGACACGGGTATAAGGTGAATCCGCTTGTGGTAAAGACCCAGACGAGGGAACAGGCTGGATTAAGTCCGCTGCCCTATATCACCTACTGTACCAACTGCCGTGATATTTTCGCGTCGGGAGGAAAAGCCTGCCTGCATATACTGGACCTGATTCACGGCATTGATGACGGGTTTCGCGCGCCACCCACCGTAACGATGCGCCGGGATAACCGGCGGGCGCTGAAACAGACGCTTATGCGTACCTATCCTACAGGACTGCAGCCGGTAAAGGAGAGAGAGATGCTGAAGCTTTATATGCAGCCTGAGGTGGCAAAGAAAATGAGTGATGATTTGATTTTGGAGGAGGATCTGGCCCAGGTGATTGAAACCTGTGAACAGAAGGGCCATTACCTGATCGATACGGAAACCGGACACAGAGTCTGTCATCTGGCAATCGGTTACACTACTTACTGGGTGGAATATGGGCCCGCCGAAGCAGGTGCCCGTACCATCCACAACGCCTATTCCCACCGGATGACAATCAAATCCGAATACGGGGAGTTGCGGGACTAAATAAAAAAACAGCAACGGATCGTACAAGCCCCGGGAGGATTTACAGACACTTCAGTGGCTGAAAATTCTCCCAGTTCATGGGGCTTGGGAGGGGAGTTGCGGGACTAAATTATGAATTATGGAATGCAGGTGGAAACATATATGCTGAAAGGCTGCTGCTGTGCCGAGGCGATTGTGCGGGGGGCGCTTATGCTTATGGGAGAGGAAAGCGAGGCGCTCTGTGCCGCCGCTGCGGGCCTGTGCGGCGGCATTCGAACAGGACATGACTGCGGTGCTTTAAGCGGCGGCGCCATGATGCTGTCTCTGTTTGACAGGGGAACTGCTGCGCAGGTGATGATTCCGGAGCTGGTGGAGTGGTTTGACGATAGGTTTGGAATGGAATACGGTTCTGTCAGCTGTGAGGATATCGCGGGGGAAGGGCTGCGGTATAAAGCCGAAAGATGCAAGCCGCTGACCATTGCGGTATATGAAAAATGCGCGGAACTGCTGAGGGATAACGGTTTCCTGTAAATAGCAACTGTCAGGAAAGGGAAGCGGCTGATCGCGCAATAGGAACCGTTATCAGGAAAAACGAAATGCGGGAGGGTTTGTATGTATATAGCGGCAATGACAGAGAAGCCGGGGATGGAGGGAATCGTGTCTCCGCTTTTTGGGGATGCGGAATATCTGACGATTATGCAGGCGGAGACCGCTTCCGTATATAAGGTATATGGCCGTGAGGATGTGGGCGGAGACTGCGGTTTTGCCAGAAAAATTGTGGAACATGACTGTGAGGCGGTGCTCTGCGGACCTGTTGAGGAGGCGCCCTTTGTGATTCTTGCGGATGAGGGCTGCGTGACACGGTATCTGGCTTCAGGGCTGACCGCAAGGAAGGCGCTGGAGGAAATGAACCGGTATCGGCTGCCGATGCTTCCGGACTTTATCGGAGGGAGCGGGTGTCATTCAGGAGAAGAAGGGCGGTGTCTCTTGGAGGATGAAAATGAATGAGAGAACACGTTCTGTCTGTCCGGTCTGTCTGCGCCCCGTAGAGGCGGCGCGGATAGGGCGAAAGGACGGGATTTATCTGCACAAGAAATGCCCGGAGCATGGTGCGTTTATGGTGCCGATCTGGCGAGGCAGACTGGATTTTGACAGCTGGCGAGGCGGCAGTAAGGGTCTGCCAAAAGGGCAGGGACAGCACTGCCCGGAAAATTGCGGCATTTGCGATGAGCATGAGCAGGGAACCTGCTGTGCGCTTTTGGAAGTGACCCAGCGCTGCAATCTTCACTGCCGGTTCTGTTTTGCTGACGGCGGCGGGGAAGGGGAGGAACCCGGTTTTGAGGAGCTGAAACAGGCTATCGCTCTGATTATGGAGCGGTGCGGCAGGCCCCTTCTGCAGCTGTCCGGCGGTGAACCGTCGCTGCGGGATGACCTGCCGCAGCTGATTCGGTATGCAAAGTCTCTCGGCTGCCCTTATGTACAGCTGAATACCAACGGCATCCGTCTGGCCGAGGATATGCCATACGTACAGGCGCTGGCCCAAGCCGGTCTTTCCTTTGTGTTCCTGCAGTTTGACGGTGTGACAGAGGAGGTGTACAGAACGCTGCGGGGCCGCGATTTGTTTGAGATAAAGCGAAAAGCGATTGAAAACTGCGGCAGATGCCGTCTCGGCGTCACCCTTGTGCCGACGGTGGTGCGGGGGGTGAATGAGACGGCTCTGGGAGATATCATCCGTTTTGGCGCGCTTCTGTCTCCTGTGGTCCGCGGCATTCACTTTCAGCCAGTTTCTTTTTTCGGAAGGTATCCGGAACGTCCGGAGGAGGGGCAGCGGTATACGCTGGATGAGCTGTTAAGCGATATTTGTCGTCAGACCGGCTTGCCCTTTGACGCCTTTCTTCCCTCCTGCTGTGACCATCCTCTATGCGGCTTTCACGCTGCTTTTCTGACATCCTTTGACGGAACCTTGACGCCAGTGAATCACAGGAAGAACAGCTGCCAATGTGGCCGTACCACTGCCGCGCAGAACCGGGAATACATTGGACGGCACTGGACGCGAAGAGACAAGACAATGACTGATGCGGAAGGGACATTGGCAGAGGGGGTACTGTCTGCGGGTGTTCCGAATATGGAATTATTTTTGAGGCAGATGCGCGCCGGTTCCTTTACATTGACCGCGATGGCTTTCCAGGATGCCATGAATCTGGATGTGGAAAGACTTCACCGGTGCAGCCTGCATGTATATGACAACGGAACAATCAAGCCCTTCTGCGCGAAATATCTGACTGCGGTGAAGGATTGAAAAAGGATGGTAATGTCAGGTAAGCTATGAAAAAACAGCAACGAACCGGACAAGTCCCGGGAGGAGAGTGGAGGAACTGTAAAGGAAAAAGGGGCGGGGAGGGTATATGAAGTTTAGTCCATCCATTTTCGACGTGATAGCCGCCTGTCTGCCAAAGCAGGGCTATGTGCTGGAAATCGGCTGTGGCAGCGGTGAACTTTTAAGACGGCTGTCAAGGAGCAGCCGCTGTGTTTTTTTCGGCATCGACCCAGATCCGAATCTGGTGAAGCAGGCAGCAGGCGCGGGACTGCCGGTAAAAGCCGGAAGGGGTGAGGAGATCCCTTATGGGAGAAATTATTTTGACGCCGTTGTGATGGAATGCGTTTTTTCTCTGTGTGATTCCCGCCAGACCGTCCATGAGCTGTGCCGCGTTCTCCGCCCGGGAGGCATTGCGGTTATTGCCGATCTGTATTCCAATACCTGTGATCTGACATTGCGTCACAGCCCTATGCTGAAGCATCTGTACCGGCCGGAGACTATGAACTGTCTGTTCCGTCCCGCCATGGAGCTGAAAAGCTATGGAGATTATACAAAAGAACTTCGCGCTATGTTTTTTCAGATGATGCTGGAACGGAAGCTGTGCGGCTGTGTCGGGATTTCTGACGTGCCTGTCTTAAAAGAGGCGAGAGTGGGATACGGATTATGGGTATGGAGAAAACCGAATATCGGAGGCGGATTGGTATGAGACGGACAGAAAAGGAAAATCCGGATTTTTTCCCGGAGGGCGTCAGCATGGTTCAGCCTTTGTCTCCGGAGCAGCTTTTGGAGGCATTGAACAGGCAGCTGACTTATGTGAGGGCCAACAGCCCTTTTTACCGAGAACACCTGCCAGATACGGAATTGACTTCGATTGACCGGTTGTCCACCCTGCCCTTTGTCACTGCCAGGGATTTGTCGGAGGACGGGCAGCGAATGCTGTGCTGTCCGCCGAAGGAGATTCGCCGAATGGTTACGATGCGGACCTCCGGTACGACGGGGAAACCGAAAAGACTGGCATTTTCACAACGGGATCTTAGGGATACGGTATCCTTTTTCCGTGATGGAATGCGTCTGCTGTGCAAAAGGGGAGATACCGTGATGATTTTTATGCCTGGCAGCAGGCCGGACGGACTCTGCCGGCTTCTGGCGGAGGGGATCGAGGCTTTCGGCGGCATTCCGGTAATATACGGTGTGATTTTGGATTATCAGGCTGCGGCCCGGGTCTGCCGTGACCGGCAGGCCGCCGTAATGGTAGGCGTTCCGGCTCAGATACGCCGTCTTGCCCTGGCTGCGCCGGATCTGAGACCTGTCAGGGTTTTGCTGTCGGCGGATTATCTGTCGTCCACGCTTGCCGGGAGCATTGAGCGAATCTGGCGCTTCCAGGTTCTGAATCATTATGGCCTGACGGAAAGCGGGCTGGGATGCGCCGTGGAAACGCCGGAGAGGAGGGGAATGCTGGTGCGCCGGGATATTTATCTGGAGGCTCTGCCTGAGGGGGAATTGGCACTGACGACCCTTCGCCGTCAGGCCATGCCGCTGATTCGTTACCGTACCGGCGATCTGGGACGGATGCTGCCCGACGGGAGACTGGGGGAAATATTCGGCAGGAAAGCAGATTTGGCGCCGGATGCCTGTCAGAGCTTTGGCTGCGGAATTTCAGTGCCCCTGCTGGATCAGATTCTGTTTGCCGAGGATTCTGTTCTGGATTATCAGGTCCTGCGGGGGACGAAGGGATTGCAGATTAAGGTCGCTGGCGGGGAGGCTGCAAAACAGGCAGCCCGCGACGCGCTGGATCGGGCCGGTTTTGGCATTTCTGTTCAGGTAACGGCGGATGAAGGCGTATGTTCGGACGGCATTTCAAAACGGCGGATGATTGACCAGGTATAGTGGATGGCTGGTATGGCCATAGCCGCCGTGTGCAGCAGAACAGGAGAATTGCCCAAGTGTAAAATGGAGGACAGGGGAGAGGAGCGGCGTCATATGAATTTTGGTAAGAAAGATGATAAAGAGATGGCTGGAACAGCCGCCGTGATCGCCGCTGCCGGTCTTGCTTCCCGGATGGGGGCTTTGAAGCCGCTGCTGCCGCTGGGAGACACTACCGTCATCGGCTACGCGGTGCGTACGCTGAAACAGGCAGGCGTCAGCCGGATTATCACGGTGACAGGACGGGATGCGAAACGGCTGTGGATGCATCTGATTCCGATGGGGGTGGAATGTGTTCACAATCCGGATTTTGAAACGACGGATATGTTTCGGTCAGCCTGCATGGGAATGGAGAGGCTTAAAGAAAGCGGGGAGCGTTTTTTCTTTTTGCCGGCGGACTGTCCGCTGTTTACAGGTCAGACGCTACGGACAATGGCGGCCTACATGGACCGGACCGGCTGCGGTATGGCGCAGCCCCTTTGCGGCGGGCGAAAAGGACATCCAATCCTGATAAGCGGCGCACTGCTTCCGGCGATTTTGTCATACCAGGGAACGGACGGTATGCGGGGGGCGGTCAGAGCGCTGGACATTCCTTCCTTTTGTGTGCCCGTTTCGGATGAGGGTGTGACGATGGATGCGGATACGCCGGAGGATTATCATAGACTGCTTAACTTTTATGAGAACAGGCTGAGGGACGCAGCAGCCGCGTCGGAAAAGAGGAACCTATGAAGCTGATGAAAACAGAGGAAGCTGTCGGGCAGGTACTCTGCCATGACATTACACAGATTATCAAAGGCGTCACTAAAGACGCAGTATTCAGAAAGGGTCATGTAATCAGGGAGGAGGATATTCCGGTTTTGCTGCGCGTAGGCAAAGAGCATGTATACATATGGGAGAAAAATGAAAACATGCTTCATGAAAATGAGGCCGCCCATATTTTGCGCGCAATCTGTCAGAACCAGGACATGCATGCCACCGAGCCGAAGGAAGGGAAAATTGAGCTGATTGCCGATCAAGACGGTCTTTTGCTTGTGGATATTGACCGGCTTCGCGCCGTCAATTCTCTTGGGGAGATGATGATTGCCACCCGTGCTTCCGGATTTCCGGTCAGAAAGGGGGACCGGCTTTGCGGCGTCCGTGTGATCCCTCTGGTAATTGGCAGGGCGAAAATGGAGCAGGCAAGACAGGTTGCCGGACCGGTTCCTCTTTTGACCCTATATCCCATAAAGCAGAAAACCTTTGGCCTTGTCACCACCGGCAATGAGGTGTTTCACGGCCGTATTCAGGATGCGTTTACACCGGTTATTGTAGAAAAGCTTGCGGAGTACGGAGGACGGATGGGCGCCCATGAAATTGTGGATGATGAACCTGGTCATATCACGGCCGCCGTCAGAAAAATGTTGGAGGCGGGTCTTGATATGGTGTTCTGTACCGGCGGCATGAGTGTGGACCCCGATGATAAAACGCCTCTGGCGATCCGGCAGAGCGGAGCGAATATCGTGTCCTACGGCGCTCCCGTTCTTCCCGGCGCGATGTTTCTGGTCTCTTATACAGATGACGGCCGCCCAGTCTGTGGTCTGCCAGGCTGTGTGATGTACGCGAAGAGAACAATTTTTGATTTGGTTCTTCCCCGCCTTTTGGCCGACGTACCCGTCACTGCCTCCTGGCTGGCCAGTCTGGGGCACGGCGGACTCTGTCTGAATTGTCCGGACTGTCATTTTCCCAACTGCGGTTTCGGAAAAGGAATTTGAATCAGGAATGGGGACAAACTTTATAATATGTATGCATTTATGGAAAGGGGATTGGGATGAAAGAGATCTTTACGACATTGCTTGCGCTGATGGAGCGGGGGACGAATGCCGTTTTGGTTTCCATTGTGGCCAGTTCCGGGTCTGTGCCTCGGGGAACAGGCGCACATATGCTGGTGACAGACAGTGGCCTTGTGTGCGGCACCATCGGCGGCGGTGCGGTGGAATACAAGGCCCTTGAGATGGCGGCGCAGATCTTGGAGGAGAAAAGCTTTTTTGTATGGATGTTTACGCTGCGGAAAAAAGAGGTGCAGGATATCGGCATGATTTGCGGCGGAGATGTCACCGTGTATTTTCGTTACATTGGGGCAGGAGATAAAAGAGTCAGGGAAATCGCGGAGCAGACTGCAGTCTGCGACAGGGCAGGAAAGGATTGCTGGCTGGTATGGGATATCACCTGTGATAGTCTTGCTTTGTTTACGAAGAGCGGAAGTAGGTATGGGGATGAGATTTCGCCGGAAATTCTGACGAGGTACAAAGGCGGCACAGGTATCATCGAGACTGAGAGCGGAAGGTATTTTATAGAGCAGGCCGTACAGGCCGGACGGGTCTACATTTTTGGCGGTGGCCATGTGGCCCAGAAACTGGTTCCGGCGTTGAGCGCCATACATTTTCGCTGTGTTGTGTTGGAGGATCGGGAAGAGTTTTGTAAGCCGGAATTGTTTCCGGGAGTGGAAGAGGTGCGGCTGATTTCTTTGGAGCATATCGATGAGCAGGTGGAGATTACAGACTGTGATTATGTCTGTATTATGACCCGGGGGCATAAGGATGATATGGCGGTACAGGCGTTTGCGGTGAGAACGCCGGCACGGTATATAGGTGTCATAGGCAGCCAAAGGAAGGCTGCAGCCGTCAGGGCAGCGCTACAGGAGCAGGGATTTACGGACAGTGAGCTTGGGCGTGTGATAACGCCGATTGGACTTGACATTGGAGCAGAGACACCGGAGGAGATTGCGGTCAGTATTGCGGCACAGTTGATAGGCGTGCGTGCAGGGACTTTTAAACTATATTATTCGTG
>Ga0137306_103479_pt1 | contig 11659 bp, 5 predicted proteins | sample Inofroosms_March_FD_97187 | JGI IMG/M metagenome (GOLD analysis project Ga0137306, IMG submission 97187) | Mouse cecal microbial communities from Vienna, Austria - N-Acetylneuraminic and N-Acetylglucosamine D2O microcosms_March | ecosystem: Host-associated > Mammals > Digestive system > Large... | reverse complement strand
ATCGGCGCCAGAACGTCCAAAAGGTTATATATTAGGAGAAGAGCAAAGAAAGAAGCTGGAAAGCGAATTGAGCCAGGAGAGGCCAAAAGGATATATACAGAAGAATGCGTTAGAAAAGAATGCGGAAACGCCGCGAATACGTGGAATTCCGAGTGAATACCTGATAGAAGAAGATAGCAGATGGGGTGTACAGGATCTGTCAGCACATGGAACCCAGAAAGACTATTTGCGAGTAGAAAATTTTCCAAAGGAGGCTCCTGACGTTCATTCAGGAGTTGGGAAAAGGCAGATTAGGGAAACGGTTCAGGAAGCTGGCATTACGCAAGACAAGGCTATTTTGCGATGGCCGAGAAAAAAGAAAAAAGGAGCGGCCGTTGCGGACGCATCATTTTCAGGCAATAAAGAGGAAGCGGGCTCTGCCGAGGAATCAGCGAGGTTTGCAACAGAAATCCTGGCAGATTATGGGCAGCGCCCAGAGGGTATTTTGGTGTATCAGGGGCGGCATGGATGCGAAGATATTTATATTGACAGAGATGAGTTTTTCCTGGGAAAAAATAAACAGCAGGCAAATGGAATCATAAATGCCAGGGGAATCAGCCGTCTTCATGCCCGGATTATTCGGGAAGAAGACACATATTATATAGAAGATTTAAACTCGACAAATGGAACGTACTTAAATGAAGCGCCTTTGGAATACCACCAGAAAATGGAATTGTGTAAGGATGATCATATCCGTTTTGGCGGGGAAGAATATGTGTTTTATTAAAAATTAGATTGATTTTGACTCCAAAAATTTATATACTAGATATTAATGAAAAATTTGGAGGACTTAGTATGAAAGTTAATATTTATTATGGAGGGCGCGGCCTGTTGGACGATCCCACATCTTATGTCATTGACAAGATGCAGGAAGTGCTGGCGGAGCTGCGGGTAGAGGTGGAACGCTATAATATCTATGAACACAAGAACAGTATATCTACCCTGCCCCAGACGATGAAGGATGTGGATGGGATTATTTTGGCAACAACGGTGGAATGGCTCGGGATTGGAGGGTATATGCAGCAGTTTCTGGATGCCTGCTGGCTATATGGGGATAAGGAAAAGTTTGCCATGACTTATATGCAGCCAATTGTTATGTCTACCACCTATGGGGAGCGGGAGGCAGAGATTACGCTTGCAAGCGCTTGGGAAATGTTAGGCGGCCTTCCCTGCAGCGGGCTCTGCGGATATGTGGAGAATCTGGCTTCCTTTCGGATGAACCGTGACTATACGGAGATTATTGAAAAAAAGGCAGAAAACCTCTACCGTGCCATTTCCCAGAAGCGAAAAAGCCTTCCAAATAGCAATCAGGCCGTAAAACAGTCCATTCTGCGTACCCAGCAGCTGGAACTGACCCCACAGGAAAGTGAGCAGCTTTCCAAATTTGCTTCCAATGACCTTTATGTAAAGAAACAGAAAGAGGACATTGAGGAATTGAGCAATATGTTTAAGGACATGCTTGGTCAGTCCAAAGAAGATGAGGATACGGCATATCTGATGGAGCTGGAAGCGCATTTTGTCCCACAGGAGGATTTTTCCGTGACATATCTGTTTATGATAGACGGGAAGAAAAAGCCGCTGACCATTGAAGTGCAGAACGATGAGCTTCAGGTCCATTATGGCCAGGGAGAGAAAATTGATGTTTATACAAAGCTTTCTCCGGAAGTAATGGACGGCATTATCCAGGGCAGGATGACATTCCAGAGGGCATTCATGACAGGGGAGATGACAGCGAAGGGCAATCTGAAGAATCTGAAAATGTTAGACCAGATTTTTCGGTTTTAGGTATCGTATGTCGCCATAATCGTGCGGCTCCCATACTAAGTTTTTGATGGATCAAGAAGAGGAGGAAGAAAATGAAAGAATCAACTTGTATTTTTTGTAAGATTGCAGCAGGGGAAATCCCTTCCAAAACGATTTATGAGGATGAAAATTTTCGTGTAATCCTGGATATCAGTCCGGCTACAAAGGGGCATGCGCTGATTCTTCCCAAGGAACACTATGCGAATCTTTATGAGCTTCCCGATGAAATGGCGGGGAAGGTTATGCTGCTTGCCAAGAGGCTGGCCGCCCATATGACAGAGGCCTTGGGCTGTGATGGCTTTAACTTGGTGCAGAATAATGGGGAAGTAGCCGGACAGACCGTCTTCCATTTTCATCTGCACCTGATTCCCAGATACCAAGGAGATGGCAATGAAGATAAGATTTGCTGGAATCATTTGGAGCTTTCCCAGGAAGAATTGGATAAGATTCACCAGTTATTAATATTGACTAAATTACCATGATTTGCTAAAATATTTTGTATAGATTTTACAAAGATTATAGAAAAAGAAAAAGGAGTGGGAATCATGGCAAAAGTAACGCTTGATTATGGGAAAGCATCTGGCTTTATCAGCCAGGAAGAAGTATCTTATATGGAGAAACTAGTGGAGGATTCCAGAAAATTATTGGTTTCCAAAACAGGGGCAGGAAATGACTTTTTGGGATGGTTGGATTTGCCGGTGGATTATGACAAGGAAGAGTTCGCCAGAATTAAGCAGGCGGCAGCTAAGATTCAGGGAGATTCGGATGTGCTGGTTGTAATCGGCATCGGAGGTTCTTACCTGGGCGCTAGGGCTGCGATCGAATTTCTGCGCCATGGCTTCTATAACAACCTGTCCAAGGAGGTACGCAAGACGCCTGAGATTTATTATGCCGGAAATAGCATCAGCAGCGCTTATCTTGCTGGCTTAATAGAAGTCATTGGAGAGCGGGACTTTTCTGTAAATGTAATCTCTAAATCTGGGACAACCACAGAGCCGGCGATTGCTTTCCGTGTTTTCAAAGAACTTTTGGAGAAAAAATATGGCAAAGAAGGAGCCGCAAAGAGGATTTATGCGACTACAGATAAAGCTAGGGGCGCATTGAAGAACCTTGCCACAGAGGAAGGATATGAGACTTTTGTCGTTCCGGATGATGTAGGCGGCCGTTTCTCTGTGCTGACGGCAGTTGGCCTTCTGCCAATCGCAGCCAGCGGAGCAGACATTGACAAATTAATGGAAGGTGCAGCAGCAGGGCGTGAACTGGCGCTGAATCAGCCGTTTGATGAAAATGATGCGATGCAGTACGCGGCTATGCGCAATATCCTCCTGAGGAAAGGCAAGGGAGTAGAAGTGCTTGCAAATTATGAGCCAAGCCTGCACTATGTTTCAGAGTGGTGGAAACAGCTTTATGGAGAGAGCGAAGGCAAAGACCAGAAGGGAATTTTCCCTGCATCGGTAGATTTGACGACGGATCTTCACTCCATGGGTCAGTTTATCCAGGACGGGTCCAGGATTATGTTTGAAACGGTTATGAATGTGGAGAAGTCACGCAGTACAATAGAAATCCATGAAGAGCCTGTTGATCTGGATGGCCTGAACTATCTGGCAGGCAAGAATATGGATTTTGTAAATAAAAATGCCATGAATGGCACAATCCTGGCTCATACAGATGGAAACGTGCCGAATCTGGTAGTGAATATACCGGAGCAGAATGAGTTTTATCTGGGCGAGTTATTCTATTTCTTTGAATTTGCCTGCGGCTTAAGCGGATATCTCCTAGGCGTAAATCCATTTAACCAGCCTGGCGTAGAAAGCTACAAACGCAATATGTTTGCCCTGCTTGGCAAGCCAGGTTATGAGGCGGAGCGGGAGGAACTATTAAAGCGTCTGTAATGCTTCGGAGGAGGACTTCCAGTTGTTATGATATCTGTGGGGATAGGCGGCAAAACGGACGTTGGTTCGCGACGCCGCCCCTACGCAGATGGAGCGGCGCTCTGGGGAACGAAACGCTGCGAATGGAAACCAACATAGAAAATGTTGATTTCTTCTCTTAATATCTACAAATCCATCCACTTCCACAGGACAACTCTAAATATCGCCTCGGATTGCGACTTCTGCAGCAACACATTTCTTAGATAAATATTTTTCACATAACAGTAAATCTCCGACATTGCAGGGGAATGTAGCGGCTTTCAGCCCGTTTCCACAGCGTTCCGTATGACCAATTCCCCATAAATACCCACACAAAAATCGCCCCTCACTCCTGAATCATGTTCTCACGGAACGCACACTGCAGCGCGTTTCTGAGCCGTAAATCGTAACCCTTCTTCCCCCCCGCCAACAAGAAATTTTACAAAAACCCTTGACAAGTTACAACAACTCTGCTATATTGTAATAAATTTGTAACAAATGTAATAAATTTGAATAAAATAACGTATAAGCTCTTCATATATGTTATGTGAAAATCAGGAGGTTGAAATGAAATTCGATAAGAAGGTTATGGGAAGTGGAATTGTTGTAACGTTTTCATTAGCACTGACACTTTCCTCAGTCTGTGGCACAAAGGCAGCATTTGGGACACAGCATCGTAGCCAGGCGATAGAATTAGCAGCAGAACCCATCAGGTATTTTGACAGGACAGAGGGAGCGATGGCAGCAGCGTTGGCTGCGGCAGAAGAAGCAATTGCCCAGAAGGAAGCTTCCCAGCAAAAAGTAGCCGTGTTAGAAAACAAAATGGCTGCCAATGCAAAAGTAGTTTCTGGACTGGATAAAATAGAAAAGATAGAAGATTCTAAAAAGAACCAGAAAGCATTGAGCACTTCAGAAGAAGATCAGAATGTCCGGAGCGCTTCAGAAGAAGATCAGAATGCCCAGAGCGCTTCAGAAGAAAATCAGGAAGCGCCGGGCGCATCCCAGCAAGGGACAGAAGCATCAGAAGAAGCAAAAACCGATGATGTAGAGGCAGATGAGACACAAGTAGCTTCCGGCAAGAAAGAGGAAGCAGGCAACGAGGATAACCAGGAAGAGGCAGAGGTTCAGGTTGGGCTGCTGGAGACAAAAAATGAAGAGGTTTCCCCATGGGCATCGAAGCTTTTGCCAAATGTGGATGAGTATTTGAATATCCGTACCGAAGCTTCTGACGAGTCTGAGGTGGCAGGCAAGCTTTACAAAGGCGCACTGGCAACGATTGAGGAAAAAGGCGATACTTGGACAAAGATTCGTTCTGGCGACGTAGAAGGCTATGTGAAGAATGAGTTCTGTGTCACTGGCCTGGAAGCGGAAGGGCTTGCAAATGAAGTGGGAACCACTTATGCAGTTGCATCTACCGGTGGTGTCAGAGTGCGGTCTGACGCGTCTTCTTCGGAAGAAACGGGTATTTTGGACGTAATGGAAGAGGGCGGCAAGCTGGAAGTAGATACAGAAGCAGAACAAAAAGAAGGCTGGATTGCCGTAAAGACGGAAGAGGGCAGCGGTTATGTCAGCGCAGATTATGTAAATACAGAGTTAGAGCTGGGGAAAGCAATTTCCATTGAAGAAGAATTAGCAGCCATTGCCGCAGCGGAAGCAGAAGAGGCGGAGCGGGCAAGGCAGGAGCAGGCCGCACAGCAGCAGGAGAGCGGCACAAGCCAGAGGGGCGCGGTCAGCGCATCTTATGATGAAGTGACGTTATTGGGCGCATTGATCCAGTGCGAGGCAGGCGGCGAGCCTTATGAAGGGCAGCTGGCAGTTGGCGCGGTGGTTATGAATCGTTTGCGTGCGGGATATGCAGGAAGTATTTCGGGCGTGATTTATCAGGGCGGCCAGTTTACGCCGGCATCTTCTGGCGCACTGGCAAGCGTATTGGCAAGCGGCAGTATTTCTGGCAGCTGCATGCAGGCAGCCCAGGAAGCCATTAACGGCGCAAGCAATGTAGGAGGCGCCCTTAATTTCAGAAGGGCAGTTCCGGGCGCAGGCGGGATTGTAATTGGCAATCATATGTTTTTCTAAACAAAATATGCTTTTTATAATAAAAAAGTGGGTTCGCCCACTTTTTTTGATGTCAAAAGATTGCCACAGAGAATAAAATAGTATAAGATATCTGTTGAACATAATTTGGACAAAGCGGCAGCTTTCCCGCGTGGCAGAAGGCTGCCCCAAAAGTATGGTGACAGGTAAGGAGGAAGGATAACAATGAACATTGTGGTATTGGCAGGGGGCCTGAGTACAGAGAGGGACGTGTCTTTTGTCACAGGCAGAGGAGTGGCGGATGCCTTGCGGGAACGAGGGCATCAGGTACTGCTGTTGGATGTGTTTATGGGATATAGTGACAAGGAAGAAAACTTGGCAGGGATCTTTGAACGTTCCCTGGAGGTAAGCGTAAAGCCCGCGGGGATTTCTGCCCAGGCACCGGATTTAGATGCTGTCAGGAAGAGCAGGAAGGATCAGAGCAGTTGCCTGATTGGGCCTAATGTGATTGCATTGTGCCGGATGGCGGATATTGTGTTTTTGGCGCTTCATGGAGAGAATGGGGAAGATGGGAGGATTCAGGCGGCTTTTGATTTATTTGGCATCCGATATACAGGGGCGGGGTATCTGGGCAGCGCTCTTGCAATGAATAAGGGGCTATCAAAACGCCTGTTTCTGGAAAATGGCATCCCTACGCCCGCCGGAATTACGATGGAACAAACGCATGCCCAATGGGATTTTGAGAAGACAGGCCTGTCCCTGCCCTGCGTGGTAAAGCCTTGCTGCGGCGGTTCCAGCGTGGGAATTTCCATTGTGCGGACGAAGGAGGAATACCGTGAAGCTCTGCAAGCCGCCTTCCGCTGGGAAGAGGAAGTTATCCTGGAAGAGTACATTAAGGGCAGGGAATTTTCTGTCGGCGTGATGGAGGGCAGAGCGCTGCCAGTGATTGAGATTGCTCCTGTAGACGGATTTTACAATTATAAAAATAAATATTCCCAGGGCGGAGCCGTGGAAACGTGCCCTGCTGACTTGCCAATACAGGTTTCGTCCAGAATGCAGCGGTATGCGGAGCAGGTGGCGCAGGCGCTGGGGCTGGATACGTATTCGCGCATGGATTTCCTGATGGATGAAAACGGAAGCCTGTACTGCCTGGAGGCCAACACGCTTCCGGGCATGACCCCGACTAGCCTGCTGCCGCAGGAGGCTCAGGCGGTAGGTATGGACTTTGGGCAGCTCTGTGAGGAAATTATCCGCATATCCCTGAAAAGAAGGGAGGCTGGGGCAAAAGCAGGAACCATGAAGAACATGACCCTGGAGAATATTGCCAAAGCCTGCCATGGAACGTATCTGGGAGATGAAACAGAGCTGCAGACAGAGATAAAGGGGGCAGTCACAGATAGCCGTCTGGTAGAGGAAGGGTTTTTGTATATTCCGATAAAGGGCGCCAGGGTTGACGGCCACGATTTCATTCCCCAGGCAATTGCAAAAGGCGCGGCGGCAGTCCTTTCTGAGGATCCTCAGGAACACTGCCAGAGGCCTTGCATCATTGTGCCCTCTACCCAGCAGGCGCTGAAGGACATTGCCAGATTTTATAGGGAGCAGCTAACGATCCCGATTATTGGCATTACTGGGAGCGTGGGCAAGACCAGCACTAAGGAGATGATTGCCTCTGTCCTTGCTGAAAAATATAATGTCCTGAAAACAGCAGGCAATTTCAACAATGAGATAGGGCTGCCTTTAACATTGCTGCGCATCCGCGGGGAGCATGAAGCGGCGGTCGTGGAAATGGGAATTTCTGATTTCGGGGAAATGCACCGCCTGGCGGAAATGGCCAAGCCGGATATCTGTGTTATGACCAATATCGGCATCTGCCACTTAGAAAACCTCAAGACTAGGGATGGCATCCTCAAGGCCAAAAGCGAGATTTTCGATTACCTGAAGCCCAATGCGCATATTATCCTGAATGGGGAGGATGATAAGCTTGCTGGCATCAAAGAGGTAAAAGGCGTCCGTCCTGTCTTTTATGGCTTCCGCCAGGAAGGCTCTGCCGCTGAGTATCCCGCCAATCCTCTGCTTCAGGGCGAGGTGGATGAAACGGAGGCAATACTCCAGGGACGTTGCCCGCGGCCGCAAATCTATGCGGATCACATCAAGAACTACGGCTTAAAAGGGATGGATGCCTCGATCCATACGCCCCAGGGAAGCATAGAGGCGCATATCCCGCTGCCAGGGCAGCATAATATTTTCAATGCGATGGCAGCAGTTGGCGTTGCACTTTCCCTGGGCATGGATTTAGAGAAAATCAAATCTGGCATTGCCCATGTGGAAACCATCGGCGGGCGCACGAACCTGATCGAGACAGGCGGCCTCCTGCTGATTGACGATTGTTACAACGCCAACCCGGTGTCCATGAAAGCTTCCATTGATGTGCTGAGTAACGGCCTGGCAAGGAAGGTAGCTGTCCTGGGGGATATGGGCGAGCTGGGAGAAAATGAAAAACGCCTCCATTATAAAGTAGGCGCCTATGTAGCTGAACAGCAAATTGATGCTTTATTCTGCTCCGGTTCTCTTTCTGAGGAGATGGCGCAGGGAGCCCGTGATACCAACGACTGGTGCGAGGTCTTCCACTATGAAGATAAGCAGGAGATGTTGCCGGCGCTTCTAAAATACCTGCAGGAAGGCGATACCGTACTGGTCAAGGCCTCCCATTTCATGGATTACCCCAAGATTGTGCAGGCTATTATAGAAAAGTTTGGTTACGATTCAGGCTCGGAAAGTCGCGAACCGTAACAATTCAGGGTGATCTTTAGAGTTTTGCTGCGCAAAAAAGCCCCTCATCCCTGTATCATATCCTCTGTATTGCGCCTCTTTTCTGCGCATAGAGGAGATACCCACAGGGCATGTTTTCACGGAACGCACAGTTTGGCGCGTTCCCAAACCGTGAATTTGTAACGAATAGTAACAAAGTTATACTATTGCTCCGGCGGTTAAATATCGTACCATCTTACTTGCCCAAATCTCCCTCTGGTGCGATATTTAACCGCCGGAGTAATATCTTTTAAAATTCCCCCTTGACACAGCTTTCCCCCGTGTGCTATCATATAGGATGCACTATTGTGGTAACGTATACCTATTTCGGAACTGTAGGAAAATAACTTATACATTTGTAATCTGTATCTGTACAAGTTATTTTTCTACAGTTCCTTACTAGGAAATCTATAAAAACGAGAGGTGAAGCGTCAATGGAGAAAAACAGAATACGTCCGGTCAAAGCAGGAAAAAGCGTTCGTATGAGTTACTCGCGACAAAAGGAAGTATTGGAAATGCCGAATCTCATCGAGGTTCAGAAAGACTCTTATAACTGGTTTATCAACGAAGGATTGAAAGAAGTATTTGCAGATATTTCCCCAATCGCAGACTATAGCGGCCAGCTCAGTCTGGAGTTCATTGATTTCACGCTGTGTGAAAAGGATGTCAAGTATTCCATCGCGGAATGCAAAGAGCGCGACACCACGTATGCCGCGCCTCTGAAAGTGAGAGTCCGGTTCTATAATAAAGAAGCAGTCGAAGAAGTCAAAGACTATGAGATCTTCATGGGCGATTTACCTCTGATGACAGAAACGGGAACTTTCGTGATCAACGGCGCGGAACGTGTTATTGTAAGCCAGTTGGTGCGTTCTCCCGGCATATATTATGGTATTGCACACGATAAGGTTGGAAAGACTCTGTATTCCTGCACCGTAATTCCAAACCGTGGCGCATGGTTGGAATACGAGACAGATTCGAATGATGTATTTTATGTACGCGTAGATAGGACGAGGAAGGTTCCGGTTACCGTGCTGATCCGTGCGCTGGGGCTGGGGACCAACCAAGAGATTATAGATTTGTTCGGCGAGGAGCCGAAGATTATCGCCAGCTTTGGCAAGGATGTGGCCACCAATTACAATGAAGGCCTGCTGGAGCTGTACAAGAAGATCAGGCCGGGCGAGCCGCTGACTGTGGAGAGCGCGGAGAGCCTGATTAATGCCATGTTCTTTGACCCCAGGCGTTATGATCTGGCCAAGGTAGGAAGGTATAAGTTTAATAAAAAACTGTCTCTGCGCAACCGCATCTATGGGCAGACGCTGGCAGAAGATGTAGTGGATGCCTCCACGGGTGAGATTATTGCCGAGCAGGGCGCTACCGTGAGCCGCAGCCTGGCGGACCAGATCCAGAATGCGGCCGTTCCCTATGTATGGATCCAGGGCGAAGAGCGCAATATCAAGGTACTGTCCAATATGATGGTAGATGTGACCAACTATGTGGACATTGACAAGGCAGAAGCCAGGAAGCTGGGAATTACAGAACTAGTATATTACCCCGTGCTGGAAAAAATACTGGAAGAAAATGAGACTTTGGAGGAACGCAAGGACGCCCTGCACCGCAACGCGGCGGATTTGATCCCGAAGCATATCACCAGGGAAGATATTTTGGCTTCAATTAATTATAATATGCATTTAGAGTATGGGCTGGGAAATGACGATGATATCGATCATTTGGGCAACCGCCGCATCCGTGCGGTCGGGGAGCTGCTCCAGAACCAGTACCGCATCGGCCTTTCGAGGATGGAGCGCGTGGTGCGCGAGCGTATGACGACCCAGGACCTGCAGGGGATTTCTCCGCAGAGCCTGATTAATATTAAGCCGGTGACGGCTGCGATTAAGGAGTTTTTTGGTTCTTCCCAGCTGTCCCAGTTTATGGATCAGAATAATCCTCTTGGCGAGCTGACCCACAAGCGCCGTCTGTCCGCTTTAGGGCCCGGCGGACTTTCGAGGGACCGCGCCGGGTTTGAGGTGCGTGACGTGCATTATTCCCACTATGGGAGGATGTGCCCGATTGAGACGCCAGAAGGACCCAACATCGGCCTGATTAACTCCCTGGCAACGTATGCGAGGATTAACGACTATGGATTTGTGGAAGCGCCTTACCGCAAGATTGACAAGTCAGACCCCAAAAATCCAAGGGTTACGGATGAAGTGGAATATATGACGGCAGATGAAGAAGACAATTACCATGTGGCTCAGGCAAACGAAGCTCTGGATGCAGAGGGGCATTTTGTGAGGAATTCTGTGTCTGGCCGCTACCGCGAGGAGACGCAGGAATATGAGAAGACCATGTTTGATTACATGGACGTTTCTCCGAAGATGGTGTTCTCCGTGGCGACGGCATTGATTCCTTTCCTGGAAAATGACGATGCCAACCGCGCGCTGATGGGTTCTAACATGCAGCGTCAGGCCGTGCCTCTGCTGACGACAGAAGCGCCGGCAGTCGGGACGGGGATGGAGACGAAAGCGGCCGTGGACTCCGGCGTATGCGTGGTTGCCAAACATGCAGGCGTGGTGGAGCGGTCTATTTCCAATGAGATTGCCATCCGCAGGCAGGATGGCAAGAAGGATATATACAAATTAACGAAATTTTCCCGCAGCAACCAGTCTAACTGCTACAACCAGCGCCCCATTGTGTACAAGGGCGAGCGGGTGGAAGAGGGACAGGTAATCGCAGACGGGCCCTCTACCTCCAACGGGGAGCTTGCCTTGGGCAAGAATCCGCTGATTGGGTTTATGACTTGGGAGGGTTACAACTATGAGGATGCGGTTCTGCTCAGTGAGCGTCTGGTGCAGGAAGATGTCTATACCTCCGTGCATATCGAGGAATATGAGGCGGAGGCCAGGGATACCAAGCTGGGGCCGGAAGAAATTACCCGTGACGTTCCAGGCGTTGGCGATGACGCGTTGAAAGATCTGGATGAGAGAGGGATTATCCGCATTGGGGCGGAAGTCCGCGCCGGGGATATCCTGGTGGGGAAGGTAACCCCCAAGGGCGAGACAGAGCTG
>Ga0137306_103475_pt1 | contig 11683 bp, 12 predicted proteins | sample Inofroosms_March_FD_97187 | JGI IMG/M metagenome (GOLD analysis project Ga0137306, IMG submission 97187) | Mouse cecal microbial communities from Vienna, Austria - N-Acetylneuraminic and N-Acetylglucosamine D2O microcosms_March | ecosystem: Host-associated > Mammals > Digestive system > Large... | reverse complement strand
AAACAACGGACTCGGCTTTAATTTAACGGGACTGAATTATAATGACGACGGAGTAAAAAAGATAATGGCTTACGTCGCCGAAAATATGCGGCTTCCCGCCGATGTACTCACTCTGCTTCCTAAGGATACGGTGCTTACGCTTACCTTTGACAGCCGGTATTATATAAAGAACGTAAGCGGCAGCGACGGCGCGGCGTATAAGGGAATTCATATAAGCCATATCGGAGCAAATCCGTCCACGCAGCCGTATTGCGTTTTTGACCTGTCAAAAAACAATAAGGGACTTATGGAGCTTATGTTTAAGGCGGAGTTTATGAATGCTACCGTCGTACTCGAGCAGAGCGTTTAAGTTATGCGAAATAAATAAAATGAAAGCACCTGACGCGGTGCTTTCATTTTACAATGAAGTATATGCTTTAATTTATTTGTTTGCGATTATTCCTTTTTATCGCCTTAATAATTGCTAAGCTTCCGGTTTTATGCTATAATCCGCTTATGTCCCTGATAGAGTTGAAAGGGGTAAGCTATTCCTACCCTGTAAAGGAGGGCTACAACGTAAAGGCTCTCAGAAACGTGTCGCTTGCAATAGACAAGGGCGAGTTTGTCGCGCTCGCGGGGATGAACGGAAGCGGCAAAAGCACGCTTGCAAAGCTGCTTAACGGCTTGTATATCCCAACCGACGGCGAGGTTCTCATAGACGGACTCAGCACCGAGGACGACGCAAATACCTTTGAGATACGCAAGAAGGCGGGAATGGTCTTTCAAAATCCCGACAATCAGATGGTTGCGACCATAATCGAGGACGATATAGCGTTCGGTCCCGAAAATATAGGCATTGAGCGCGAGGATATCATCCGCCGCGTGGACAAGGCTCTCGAGGCGGTGGGAATGAGCGAATTCAGACGTCGCACCGCATCCAAGCTGAGCGGAGGGCAGAAGCAGCGCGTCGCCATTGCGGGAGTGCTTGCTATGGAGCCGCAGATACTTATCCTTGACGAGTCCACCTCTATGCTCGACCCCAACGGACGAAAGGAGATTATGGACATCGCTCTTAAGCTCAACAAGCAGGGAATAACGGTAATAAACATCACTCACAATATGGAGGAGGCGGCTATAGCGAGCCGTGTGATTGTCCTGCGCAAGGGGCGCATAGCTATGGACGGAACGCCGAAGGAGGTGTTTGCGTCGGGACAGCTGGAGGCGTGCGGACTTACGCTTCCGCCCGTTACGCAGCTGTCGCGCGCGCTTATGGACGTCGGCTTTGAGTTTGACGGGGTTGTAACGTCCGAGCAGGAGCTTGTGGAGGGAATATGCCGTGTATTGAAATAAAAAATCTTAATTTCACGTATTCCAAGAAAACTCCCTATGAAAAGCGCGCGTTAAAGGATATAAATCTGACCGTGGACGAGGGCGAGTTTATCGGACTTGTCGGTGCTACGGGAAGCGGCAAAAGCACGCTCATACAGCACTTAAACGGACTTATAAAGGTACAGGATAAAAAGCAGAGCTCGGTTGCGGTAAACGGAATGTCGGCGACCGACAAAAAGACTCTTAAAAAGCTTCGCTTCGAGGTGGGACTTGTATTTCAGTATCCCGAATATCAGCTGTTTGGCGATACGGTTGCAAAGGACGTCGCGTTCGGTCCCAAGAATATGAAGCTCGAGGCGGACGAGGTTGACCGCAGAGTGCGGCGCGCGCTCGAGGTAGTGGGGCTTGAATACGATAAGTTTGCCGAGCGCAGTCCGTTCGATTTGAGCGGCGGAGAAAAACGGCGCGTGGCTATTGCTGGCGTGATAGCGATGCAGCCGAGGGTGCTTGTGCTTGACGAGCCTGTTGCGGGCTTGGACCCCGTAGGTCGCAGCGAGATACTTGCGCTTATAAAGAAGCTGCAGAAGGAGATTTCGCCTACCGTAATAACCGTGTCGCACAATATGGACGATATGGCGGCAATGGCGGACAGGATAATTGCGCTTAAGGACGGCGAAATAGTTGCGGACGGCTCTCCCAAACGGGTATTTTGCAACCGTCGGCTGATAGCTGAAGCAGGGCTTGACCTGCCTGCCGCAACGCGTATAACGGATACGCTTAAGGCAAGGGGAATAGACCTCCCGTCCGATATAGTGTCTATGGACGAGCTTGCGCGCGAGCTTGAAAAACTGCGTAAGCGCGGCTTGCTTAAGGCGGAGCGAAGCGCAGAATCGGATTATTTCGGCAAAGCACAGCAGGATGATTTATCTGAGCTGAGCGGGGAGGACGACGATGTTTAAGGACGTTGCCTTCGGACAGTATTATCCCTCAAACTCACCCGTGCATAGGCTTGACGCAAGGGTAAAGCTTTTGTTGACCTTGCTTTTTGTTATATCCATATTTTTTATAAAAACCTATTTCGGCTTTATGCTTACGCTCGCGGTGCTTTTGATTGTAATTCTGCTTGCAAGACTTCCGATAATGTCGGTGCTTAAGTCGGTGCGCGGCATATTGTTTATAGTTGTTTTTACTGCTGTTATCAACCTGTTTTTCATAAAGGAAGGCGAGGTTTTGGTGCATAGCGGAATTATTATGATAACAAAAACGGGAGTTCATACTACCGTAAAGATGGTTTTAAGGCTCGTTTTGTTGATTTCGGGCGCGTCGTTGCTATCGCTTACCACAACTCCCGTGGAGCTTGCCGACGGACTTGAAAGTCTTATGGCGCCGCTTAAGCTGATAAAGGTGCCCGTAAGGGATATAGCTATGATTATGAGCATAGCGTTAAGATTTATCCCCACTCTGTTTGAGGAAACAAACAAGATTATTTCCGCGCAGAAGGCGAGAGGAGCAAGCTTCGATACAGGCAGTATTTTTGCAAGGGCAAAGGCATTACTGCCCGTACTTATTCCGTTGTTTGTAAACTCCTTCCGCCGCGCGGACGAGCTTGCGTTTGCTATGGATGCACGATGCTACAACGCAACAGACAAGCGTACTAAAATGAAAAAGGCAAAGCTTGGCATAGGCGACCTGATTGCGTTTTTGTTTATCGCAGGATATACTACGGTGATTTTGCTAGACAGATATTATTTCCGTACGGTGGGCATAGATATAGACCTTATGATTTTCGGAGACCTGCTATGAGATACGCCGCGATAATTTCCTATTTCGGCGCGGCATACGTCGGCTGGCAAAGACAGCTTAACGGACTGAGCGTTCAGGAAGCGCTTGAAAAGGCTATGAGCAAGGCGTTCGGTACGGACATTTCAGTAACGGCGAGCGGACGTACGGACGCGGGCGTTCACGCGCTTGCGCAGGTCGTTCACTTCGACGCCGATACCTCCATTCCTACGGATAAAATTCCGTTTGCGGTAAATTCATATCTGCCGGGCGATATAAGTATGCTTTTCTGCGAGCCTGTTCCCGACGATTTCAACGCGCGGTTTGCGGCAAAGCGCAAGACCTACTGCTACAGGCTGTATCTATCCCGTCACCGCCGCCCATTGCTCGAGGCTACTCACGAGCATATAGCGGTGCCGCTCGACCTTGGCGCAATGCGCGCCGCCGCAGACGTCATAGAGGGAGAACACGATTTCAAATGCTTCGAGGCGACCGGGAGCGTGATTAAAAATACGGTCCGCACGGTTTACGGCATAGATATAAGCGTTAATCCCATAGACAGCGTAAGCGGAGTGCTCAAAGCAAATGCGGATGCCGAAAAGGATTGGTCAGACAGCGGAAAAATATTCGGCTGCACGGTGGATATAAGCGTTACGGGCAACGGATTTTTGTATAATATGGTGCGTATTATAGCGGGGACTTTGGTTTACGTCGGTATGGGCAAGCTTAGCGCAAAGGACGTAAAGAGGACGATAAGCTCGGGAGACAGAACGCTCGCAGGCAAGACACTGCCTGCAAAGGGATTGTGTCTTATAAGCGTAAAATACGACTGAACGGTTAAAATTTAGGTTTTGGCGGCGGCGGTTTGTCGTCCGTTTTTTTATTTGATTTGAACGCATTCCAGAAATTTACACCCGCGCGCTTGCGTGCGTCGCTTGACATTACCCTGTTTTAGCTATATTATTATTTATAACTATGCTGACCGTGAAATATGTAAACAGCTCCGAGGCGGCGGATATCTATCGAGTTCTCGGCGTGGAGGGCGAGCCGTTCGGCAGTAACTTCGTTATGTACGACGAAGCTTCACCCGTAGCTCTTTGGCGTATGCAGATAGCGATAGAGGACGAGCCTGTAGGAGTGATAGAAAAAATACACTTTGCTCCGGGTGTGGAGGAGGGGGATAAAACCTTCTTTCTGCACGCGATGTTCTTTAAGCTAATCGAGGGCGCGCCCGTAAAGCTGCGCATAGAGGGCAAAAGAGAGGAGTTTGAAAGGTTCGGCTTTAAAGAGGTCGGCGGCAATATGGAAATATACTCGAGGGACGTAAATCTGCACTATATGTGCGGCGGACGGAAGAATTGATATGGAAGCTAAGAATTTTATAGAGGAATTTATCGAAAAAGACCTTGCCGACGGCAAGGTAAACGAAATAGTTACGAGGTTCCCTCCGGAGCCTAACGGCTATCTGCACATAGGACACGCAAAGGCGCTTTGCATAAACTTCGGCGTTAAGGAAAAGTACAACGGCACCTGCAATCTCCGCTTTGACGACACCAATCCCGCAAAGGAGGACGTGGAGTATATGGAGAGCATAAAGCGCGATATCGAATGGCTCGGCTTCAAGTGGGACGGACTTTATAACGCGAGCGATTATTTCGAGAGAATGTACGAGTGCGCCATAAAGCTTATCGGGGACGGAAAGGCGTACGTGTGCGACCTCAGCGCGGACGAGATAAGCGCGATGCGCGGAAGCTTCTCCGTGCCGGGAACGGAAAGCCCGTACAGAAACAGAAGCGTTAAGGAGAATTTAGAGCTTTTCGAGCGTATGAGAGCGGGCGAGTTTGCCGACGGCGAAAAGGTGCTCCGCGCAAAAATCGATATGTCGTCGCCCAACATAAATATGCGCGACCCCGTAATTTACCGCATTTGCCACGCGACGCATCCGCACACGGGCGACAAGTGGTGCATCTATCCGATGTACGACTTCGCGCATCCCATAGAGGACGCGATAGAGGGTATATCCCACTCGCTGTGCTCGCTCGAGTTTGAAAATCACCGTCCGCTGTATGATTGGGTTACGCTGAACTGCGGCTTCAATCCGCGCCCGAGGCAGATAGAGTTTGCAAGACTCAATCTTACCCATACCGTTATGAGCAAGCGTTTTATCAAAAAGCTTGTGGACGAAAATATCGTCTGGGGCTGGGACGACCCCCGTCTTTCCACGCTTTCGGGCATAAGAGAGAGAGGCTATACCCCTGCGGCAATCCGCGATTTCTGCGCTCGCATAGGCGTTGCAAAGGCGGACAGCGAGGTTGATATCTCCATACTGGAGCATTGCGTTCGCGAGGATTTAAACGCAAACGCCGCGCGAGCTATGGTTGTAACAAAGCCGCTTAAGCTTATAATAGACAACTATCCCGAGGGTAAGACCGAAACGATGTATATAGAAAACAATCCTCAGCAGGAGAACGCGGGCGTTCACGGAGTCAGCTTCTCGAGGGAGCTTTATATCGAGCAGGACGATTTCTCGCTCAATCCTCCGCCCAAGTATTTCCGTCTGAAGCCCGACGGAATAGTAAGGCTCAAGGGCGCTTATATCGTGAAATACAAGAGCAGCGAGCTTGATGGCGAGGGCAACGTATCCGCCGTTCACGTCGATTATATCGAGGGAACGAAATCGGGAGAGGAAGGCGCCAATATGAAGGTCAAGGGAACCATACACTGGGTAAACGCTCTTGATTGCGCGGACGTCACGCTCAATATGTTCGATTATCTGATTGAGGACGGCGACGGGGATTATATGGACAGACTTAATCCCAATTCGCTCACGGTGCTTAACGGCAAGGCGGAGCGACTTGTTGCGGAAGCGCCCGTGCATACACGCTTTCAGTTTTTGAGAGAGGGTTACTTTATCAAGCGTAACGGGGCTAACGAATTTAACAGCATTGTCGGACTTAAGGACAGCTATAAAGTAAAATAATTGCGTCGACTGTCACACCTTGTGTGCAAAGATAATTATGTCGGCGTAAAAGAGAAGTTCACGACGCTCAAGGGACTGCAAGACCGGAAATGGTAAAGTACGCGACGTACACAAATATAGGAGCAAAGATATGTTCGTTTGTAAGATTTGCGGAAACGAAGTAAAACAGGGACAGGCATTTTGTATTAAATGCGGAGCGGACGTAGTTGAAAACTACGAAACCGTTTGTCCCATATGCGGCGCAAAAAACGGCGCGGGCAGCAGATACTGCGCAAGCTGCGGCGGTATTCTTTCCGTTATGCGCAAGCCCGTTTGCGCGGTTTGCGGAGCTAAAAATCTGCCGGGCGCAAAGTATTGCGTGTCCTGCGGCGCGCCCATAAATCTGGACAGCGAAACGCACTCCGATAACGATATGCTCGACGCTCGCAAGACCAAGAAGCGTCTTGACACTATGGAGCGCGACAGAATGGCGGCGGTAGATAAAGAGATTGCAAAAAAGCGCGCGAGGGTTGCCGAGGAAAAGGAAGAGGCTATGCTCGAGGTAGAGCATTATAAGCAGAAGTGCGAGGAGGATTATTCGCAAAAGCTCAGCACTCTCGAGGCGTATAAAAATAAGATTAACGAGCTCGGCGCCGAGGACGTGGAGCTTTTAAAGAAGATGTCCGTGTCCTTAAAGGATTATTCGCGCTATTATGCGGACCCTTATTCACAGATAGACGAGGACGATATAGAAACCGAAACCTATGTGTGTCCCGCTTGCGGAACGATAAATCCGCTTACCGCAACCGCCTGCACAAACTGCGGACGCAATAAGGCGCGCGCGCTTTTGCTGCTTGCAAAAAACAAGATAAAGCAAAGCCCGCCCGTCAAGCGCAAGCAACGCATAATTCCCGCGCCCGAGGAGGATTTGAAGCGCGATAAAATACCTACGCTCGAGGAGTTCGAGGCGCAGCTTAAGAATCCCGCGCCCGAGCAGTCCGAAACGACCGCAAAGCCCGAGGAGCAGGAGAAAAAGGAGCCGCCCGCGGATTTCTCGGGACGTCCGCCGTTTTACGGCTATCCCTATCCTCCGTTTGCGCCTTACGGCTATCCTCCTTATCAGCCGCCGTATCCCTATCCGCAGAGCGCTCCCGCTCAGCAGGGCGCGCAGCCGACACCTCAGGACAGCGCGGCTTACTATTATCAGGAGGAGCAGCGCAGACAGATGCCTCCTATCGTTCAGCCCGTGGCGTTCGTGCCCTACGTGACTCAGGAGCAGCCGCTTATGCAGTATTCTCCCGAGGTTACCGAAAGACAGCCCGTTCAGCCGGAGCAGAGCGAGCAGCCCGCGCCGAAATCCGCTTCTTCGCACGGAAGGCGCGACAGAAGAAACAGAATCTGACAGCTTAGCCTATCGGCTACTGTAAACGAGGTTTAAATGGCAGACGAAAAATTTAAAATCAAAAATAGGGGAGTCGACGACGCGGGCATACGCCTCGCGCCTACGCCTATACATAATTCGAGTTGTCACGTTATGCCTACGATTAAGCAGGAGTTTGTGATAACTCCGAGAATAGAGGTGGAGGAGCAGGAGGACAACGAATTCTCCCGCGAGGCAAGCACCGCAAACGATTTCCAGCCCAAAACCGAGGACATCAGCAAGAAGTGTAAAAGGCGTAAGCGCAGTAAGAATATGATTATCGGCGTCATTATGCTGCTTATCACAACCGTGCTTATTCTGCCCTATATACTCAGTGCTACGGGCGTATGGCTGGAGGATTTCCCGTTCAGATACGTGCCGAGAAGGTTTGCGGCTATACACAATATCGTAGAGGCGTTCAAGGCTACGGCGCAGCTCGGCTGGTCGGGCGAATCGGTGCGCGTTATCTGGATTGCGGTTATCCCCGACATCGTGCTGCTTGCGGGAATTTTATTCCTTGCTATAAACCTGTTCAAAGCTCTGTTTTCCATACTTGGAACATATAAGCCCGTCAAATACACCGCCAATGCGGGAGTATATCTCTTAGCCGTACTTGCGGTGTTTATCACCTCCTTGGTCGGCGCGGAGGCAGTGGGCATTGAAAAGATAGATTTTATAAACGATTTTATCCGCGGCTTTAAAACAAGCGAGCTGTTCTCGCTTGTGGTATTCGCCGCGGGATACTTTATAGTGTCGCTTATCTGTACGCTCATAGACTCGGACAGATACGGTTATCTCGGATAAGCAGCGGCATTACAGGAGGTATTTATGTCAAGAAAGCATCAGGAAGTCGTCATTCAGGACGAGCCTATCACCGTCGATATGGCGGACGGCGAGCCGTTATACGAGGCAGACGCCTACGGTTCTCCGCAGCTTGACGTCGGCGCAGACGTAACCGTTATGAAACAGGTCGGCATAGGCGGTCCCGTGCCTATCGTCGCGCCCAAGCACAATACCATACAGCTTCAGCCGATAGTCGTGCCTCTCGCGGTCGTGCCGTATATGACGCAGGACAGCAACGTCTTGCGCACGGATTCAAGGCAGGGCGGCTACGAGAGCGCAGAGGAGGAGAGCTACGGTGAGGATACCTCCTTCGATACCGTCGAGCGCAGAAAAGCCGTAAGGAAAAAGAGAAAGACATCCTTCCCGAGGATATTCTCGTTTGTGTCCTTCATCGTTACAGCGCTGTTTATTCTTCCCTTCTTCCTGTCCTACAAGATGACAAATATAGGCGTTATGGAAATAGCGGGCTTCGACGTAATAGGCATAATAAAGATTTGGATAGCAGGCGGCTTCGACATAGAGGCGGACGTATTCAATCTGATATACGTTATAGTTATGGGACTTGCGGGCATACAGGTTGTGCTTACCGCGCTCGGCATAATTATAGGCAAATATCCGAAGCCCATTTCTCCGATACTTTCATTCCTCAATATGGGCTGCTTTATAGGCATACTCGTCTACGATATCGTACAGGGCGGGTTCATTGCGGATGAAAACATCGGCTTGCTTGTAATGCTTTCGGTAAGCGCGTTCAATTTCCTGCTTACCGTTATCTTCTCCGTACTGCTCAACCGCAGGGAGGACAGGGAAGAACAGCGGATAAGACGCGGCTCGGAAATATAAAAACTCAAGAGGAGCGCGAGGGCGCGCTCCTTTTTTTTAACTGTAGTAAAAGATGTTAAAGCTTATATCGCTCGCAAGTGGCAGCAAGGGCAATGCCACGCTGATAATGTCCGATAAATCCGCGTTGCTGGTTGACGCAGGCATTTCCTATACGCGGCTTTGCGACGAGCTTGAGGATTTGGGACTTAAACCCTCTATGCTCGACGGAGTGGTGATTACCCACGAGCATACAGACCACGTAAGAGCTCTGCCCAGGCTCTGCGAGGATTGTAAAATATACGCCCATCCGTTCACGCTGAAGGCGATATACGACAGACAGTGCGCGCTTAAAAACGTCGCCGACGTGGAGAATTACGAGGGCGGCTTTTCGGTAGGCGATATCGACGTTGAGCCGTTCAGAATTCCGCACGACGCCGCCTATCCGCTTGCATACACGCTCTGCTCGGGGCGCGCGAGATGCAGCGTGGCTACGGATATAGGCATTCCCACCCGCGGGGTTTTGCGCAATATAAAGGACAGCGAGGTGGTGCTGCTCGAGTCCAATCACGACGTGACTATGCTTAAAGAGGGTAAATATCCGCCTATGCTTAAGTCGCGTATACTCTCGGACAGAGGTCACCTGTCCAACGACGCAACCGCGAGGCTCGTCGCGCATCTTAGCGGACAGAGCAGCATAAAGCATCTTCTGCTCGGGCATATAAGCGAAAACAACAACACCGAGCAGTGCGCGTTCGACACCGTGCGCGACGCGCTTGAAAATATGGGGGACAGCAATATTTCCCTGCATATAGCGCACCAAAACCGTAAAAGCGAGGTTTTTGAAATAGAATGAGAAAAACCATAGGAGCAAGTGAAAGCTCGTCGATATATCTTATAGCACTCTGCGCAGGCTCGTTGATATCTATGTTTATATCGCTTTTAATCCCAAGGGACATTGCATTCGGAGGAATGCGAGTGTTGGATTGGGTAGGCTATACGCTTATGCAGGCGGCGTTTTTTGCAAGCGTACTCATTTATGCAAAGGTGCGTCGTTTGGACGAGATAAGCATTGCAAGAATACGCAGACCGCGCGACGCAAGACAGTTCATACTTGCTCCGTTTATAGCAATAGCGACGATTCTTGTATTTCTTCCGCTTGCCAACGCCTGGATTTCATTTTTGAACATTATAGGATACCCGACAAAATCGGGCGTGGCTATGCCGGGCGGCGGCAACGTAGGCATATATTTTCTTGCACTGTTCGTTATGGCGATATTGCCCGCATTCGGCGAGGAGTTGTTGATGCGCGGTCACGTATTGCACGGATTAAGCACCAAAAACGTATGGTTCGGTATTCTTATGTCCGCGCTGTTCTTCAGCCTTATGCACTCAAATCCTGTGCAGACGGTTCATCAATTCGGTCTCGGTGTGACAATGGCTATCACTCTGATACTTACTGGCTCGATTTGGATGACCGTTCTTGTACATTTCTTTAATAATTTTATAAGTATAACATTATCCTTATATATTCCTCAGGTGGAAGATATATCTGTTCAGTTGGGCTATTTCAACTGGCTTACGGGCGCGGCGAGCGTTTTAATAGGAATTTTCCTTCTGGTATTGCTTTTCTTTATTTTGAGCAGACTCGGCGACAAGCGCGGCGAGTACAGGGTTACCGAGGAGGGAATAGTTTACGACGAGTTTACGATTACCGCGATACTTCCCGAAAACGTAAAGACCAATCCCGTTAAGGACTTTTTTAAATACTTCGGTTCTCTCTTCAAAAAGAGCGGCTGGAAAAGGACTACAAGAGTGCTTACGCGCGCAAACGAGGTGGATTATCGCGGCAAAGCGCAGCCTATGATAGGTGTTTGGATTGCGCTCGGACTGTCTATTGCTTACTGGCTCTATTCCTTTATTTCGGGGCTTATTAAATGACAAAGCGCAACAGTATAGGCTTTATATATTTCGCCGTAGTTGCGGCTACTCTGCTATTGAGGATTGCGTCCTCTCTCAACGTATATTCCGCGCTCGGAGTGGACAACAGCGACGCGTTTTATTCCTGTATGGTGCAGATTATGATTTTCGGCGTTATGCCCGTGTCTCTTTACCTGCTGACGGTCGGGCGCAGAGAGGGCGTTAAGACTGTAATTTCCGATTTCGCCGTAAAAAAAATATCCGCTAAAACCGCCGCGCGAGTGCTTGTGCTTGGCGTTTGTATGATAGTGGTGTCTACGGGAGTATCCTTTGTATGGCAGAATTTTTTGAGCCTTATAGGATATGTCCGCACGTCCTCGCCTACGGATTACAGCAGCATAGGCGTACTTTTTCGCGAGCTGGTTCTGGTTGCCGTGCTTCCCGCCGTTTTCGAGGAGCTTACGCATAGAGGACTGCTGTTTGCGGGCTACAGGGAGTGCGGTTGGAAATTTGTGCTTATAAGCGCGCTGCTTTTTTCGCTTATGCACCAAAACATAGTGCAGACGGGCTACACGTTTTTTGGCGGAGCGGTTATGGCGCTTACGATGTATTATACGGGCTCGGTATTCCCGGGG
>Ga0137306_103472_pt1 | contig 11692 bp, 8 predicted proteins | sample Inofroosms_March_FD_97187 | JGI IMG/M metagenome (GOLD analysis project Ga0137306, IMG submission 97187) | Mouse cecal microbial communities from Vienna, Austria - N-Acetylneuraminic and N-Acetylglucosamine D2O microcosms_March | ecosystem: Host-associated > Mammals > Digestive system > Large... | reverse complement strand
CTTGCCTCTTGAGGGTCAGTAATTGGTGTGTCCAGATCAGATCCAGCTGCGGCATAAGTTAATGTCCCGAATATCAGGGTGAGAATAAGTGTTGTACCAATTAAGAAGGATATTTTTTTCTTTGTAAGCATGTAAAGATAACCTCCTCGTATATTGAAAATGTGTAGTATATTTTTATAAAATTCGTCATCAAGGTATGATACTTTCAGCAATTTGAATCAAAATTTTTTCTGGTTCATAGCTGTAAATTTGATATTGAATAAGCCCATTCTGCCATGTGAGTGTGGTATATGCATCAGATAGCTTCGAAAAAGAAAGTATAGCATCATATTTTTGATTTAATCGAACGGGTTTTGCATTATCCGGATGTCGTTCTTTGTCTAAAAAGAAATCCGTATCTGATAAAATATCATATTTAATGGTTAATGTTTTGGTGCCATTGGAATATTCCAGAATGCGCATATGATCTGCTTTATAATCAGATAAAACTTTATACCCTTCTGGAATAAATGCTGGTACTCTAAACATCAACTCATAATCCCCATCCATCATATCCGTCAACAACGTACTCTCCCCACCATGCTCCACCACATTCTGTGTTCGGGATGCACGTAGGAATCCATTGTCGGACAGGTGAATGCCTCCGATCAAAACCACCAGCGCAGCCACAGCCGCAATGGCTGCTTTCGCCGGAGGGCGCAGTTTGTGGTGGCTGCGGCCCTCGGCGAAAGAACCATTTACGGTCTGATGCTGCAGCTTCCATTCTTCCCAGAAGCTTTGGTCTGGCTCTTCGATGCTTTTCGCTGTCCCTATCCTGGCAGGATGTCTTAATTTCCGTTTCAGCGTCTGGTTCTTGTACAGGAGGACTTCCATGTTTTGGAGAAATTCCTGCGAAAAGTCATGGGACTTTCTGATTTCCTCTTCCGAAGGAATATCGTCAAAGCAGGAATCCGTGTTGCTGATCAGCATATTTTTCATAACAGCATCCAGTATATCGTCGTATTGCTGTTGGTAACGCTCATCCTGGTTCATCGCTTCCGTCCTTTCAGAAATCTATTGATCATGCCCCTGGCTCGAAGAAGCTGGACGCCCACCAGATTGGGAGAAATGTTCAGAAGACTGGCAATCTCCTTGTTGGTGAAGCCATAGACCAGATGCAGCTCCAGAGGGGTTTGATACCGCTCCGGCATCCTGGCCAGCGCTCTTCGGATATCCTCCATCGTCTCCTGCATGACCAGATGCTCCAAAGGAAGTTCCTGTTTACTGGGAGCCTCGAAGTCCATATATTCCTCATAGGCCAATTCCACATACTTACTTTGTCGTCGGAGCACATCGATACAGCAGTGTTTGGCGATTGTGAATAAAAACCGCTTCGTCTGCGAGGTGTTGATCCGTCCGACCTTTTCCGGGCAAGTGGTCAGCCTAAGAAATGTTTCCTGAACAATGTCTTCCGCCAACTGGTCATCCTTCATATAAGACATTGCCACATACCAGACAGAGTGGGCAAACTTTTTATATAGGATGCTTATTTTGTCATTGTTGTCCGGGACATGCTCAGATAAGAGGAACATTGCATGGTGCCTCCTTCTCCTTTTATCTTTCGTGTTTGCTGCTGTCCGCGGCCCATGATTCATGAATTCGCGCGCTATGGACCGCTTTGATTTTGTTTCTTCAAAAACACTACGTAAATATAAACGCAAAAACACTTGAATTATTACAAAAAACGCGAAAATATTTGAAAAAAATATGTTTTTTGACAGAAAAATCGTAGTTCCCGTTTCGGGATAGCCGTTCCGCAGTTCCTGTTCGGATGCCGCTATTCCGCGAGGGGGGCCATGCATGGAAAGCACAGCCATCTTGACAAATCCGCTTTGGTTGGATAAAATGATGTATGACGTTGAAAAGGGCTAGTACGCACCCGCTTTTTCGCCAGAGAAGGTATTCGGACGTGCTGTTTTGCTTACAGGGCATTTTGCCGGATGTGAGCAAAACAGTGCGCCTGGCTGCGAGATACCACGGAAAATGATGCGGAACCTTCCTTGGAGTCCTGTGTGGAGATGATACAAAGCATGTAACACACGGCGTATCCCGGCGATAACGGGGAATGAGAGAGTCTGCTTTTTGGCAGGCTAATCAGGGTGGTACCGCCGAACAGCCTTTGGTCCCTGATGCGTTTACGCGCATCGCTGTGGGGAGCAAGGGCTTTTTTTATATCATAGGAAAGTCCTCCGTATTTCCCTATGATACAAAAAGCCCTCCGGGCAGGATCGCACTGCGGCGGAAAGGTAAAATGTCGCCGGGACGACCCGCCGCAGGCGGAGAATCTGCCAAAGGCAGATTCTTATTCATATCATAGGAAAGTTCGACGAACTTCCCTATGATATAAAAACGCTCCGCGAGGATGCGCACGCAAACGCAGAGGAATTTGTCGCTTAAAAGCGACGCGTTTGCGGCGCAGAATCCTGCGAAGCAGGATTCTTATTTAATTACAGTATAAATTATATATATTGGAGGTTGCAATGGCAAAAGAAAAGAAGTTAGTGGAAGCGATCACGTCGATGAGCGAGGATTTTGCCCAGTGGTATACGGATGTGGTGCGCAAAGCGGAGCTGGTGGAGTATTCAAACGTCAAGGGCTGCATGATTATTCGCCCGAACGGTTATGCGATCTGGGAGAATATCCAGAAACGGCTGGATGCCATGTTTAAGGAAACTGGCGTGGAAAATGTCTACATGCCTATGTTTATTCCGGAGAGTCTGCTGCAGAAGGAAAAGGATCATGTGGAGGGCTTTGCGCCGGAGGTGGCCTGGGTGACTCAGGGCGGCCTGGAGCCTTTGGAGGAGCGGCTGTGCGTCCGCCCGACATCGGAGACATTGTTCTGTGATTTCTATGCCCGGATTATTCAGTCCCACAGAGATCTGCCGAAGCTGTATAATCAGTGGTGCTCCGTGGTGCGGTGGGAGAAGACCACACGGCCGTTCCTGCGCTCCGCAGAATTCTTGTGGCAGGAGGGCCATACCGCCCATGCCACCGAGGAGGAGGCAGAAGCGCGCACGATTCAGATGCTGAATATCTATGCGGATTTCTGCGAGCAGTATCTGGCAATTCCGGTGATCAAAGGCCGGAAAACAGACAAGGAGAAGTTCGCCGGAGCCAACGCTACCTATACGATTGAGGCGCTGATGCATGACGGAAAGGCGCTGCAGTCAGGAACCAGCCATAACTTCGGCGACGGTTTTGCGAAGGCGTTCAATATTCAGTATTCCGACAAAGAGAATCAGCTGCAGTATGTACATCAGACCTCCTGGGGATTGTCCACCAGAATTATCGGCGCGATTATTATGGTGCACGGCGATGACAGCGGCCTTGTGCTGCCGCCCAGGATCGCCCCTGTACAGGTGATGGTGATGCCGATTGCCCAGCATAAAGAAGGAGTGCTGGATAAGGCATATCAGCTGCGGGATCAGCTGATTGAAGCAGGCTTCCAGGTAAAGGTGGACGATTCTGACAAGAGTCCGGGCTGGAAGTTTAGCGAGCAGGAAATCCGCGGCATTCCCCTCCGAGTAGAGATCGGCCCTAAGGATATCGAGGCCGGACATGCCATTATCGTCCGCCGGGATACGAGAGAGAAGATTATGGTGCCTTTCGATGAGCTGTCCGCGAAGGTGGGCGAGACGCTGGAAACGATGCAAAATGATATGCTGGCCCGGGCAAAGGCCCATCTGGAATCCCATATTTATGAGGCGAAGACCTACGATGAATTTAAGGATACCATTGCAAATAAGCCGGGCTTCGTGAAGATGATGTGGTGCGGCGATGAGGCCTGCGAGCTGAAAATTAAGGAGGATACCACCGCCACCTCCCGCTGTATGCCTTTCAAGCAGGAGACGATCACGGAGATCTGCCCTGTCTGCGGAAAGCCGGCGAAGGCGATGGTTTACTGGGGGAAAGCGTATTAAGATGAACATTCCCGAGGATGTGAGATGGATTATCGGCCAGTTAAATCAGCAGGGTTATGAAGCCTGTGCGGTGGGTGGCTGCGTGCGGGATATGCTCCTTGACAGAGAACCGGAGGACTGGGATATTACCACCTCGGCCCGGCCGGAGCAGGTGAAAGCGGTATTCCGGCGTACGGTGGATACCGGTATTGCCCATGGTACGGTGACGGTGCTGCGCGGCCATCAGGGGTATGAGGTGACTACCTACCGGATCGACGGCGTTTACGTTGATGGACGGCACCCAGAGCAGGTGACTTTTACCCCCAGCCTGGAAGAGGATTTAAAGCGCAGAGACTTTACGATCAATGCCATGGCATATAATGAAACAGAAGGCATTACCGATCTGTTCGGCGGCAGAGAGGACTTGGCACAGGGGATGATCCGCTGTGTGGGGAATCCGATGCACCGGTTCGGGGAGGATGCGCTGCGGATGATGCGTGCTGTCCGGTTTGCTGCCCAGCTGGGATTTACCATAGAGGAAGCTACCCTTGCAGCGATCAAGGAGCTGGCTCCGACGATTCGGAAGATCAGCGCGGAACGGGTGCGGACGGAGCTTTTGAAGCTGCTGGTTTCCCCCCATCCGGAGAAGCTGCGGCTTTTATATGAGACGGGGCTGACGGCTTACATCCTGCCGGAATTTGACCGGATGATGGAGACGGCCCAGAATACGCCTTACCATTGCTACAGCGTGGGCAACCATACGCTGGCGGTGCTCTGCCATGTGCCGCCGGTTCCGGCGCTCAGGGTGGCCGCTCTGCTCCATGACGTGGGGAAGCCGGACTGCCGGCGGGCAGACGAGAGCGGCCGGGACCACTTTTTCGGCCATGCCGGGAGAGGGGCGGAGCTGGCAAAGGGTATTTTAAAACGGCTGAAATTTGACAATGACACGCTGCGGGTGGCTGAAAAGCTGATCTGCCATCACAGCGACGCCATTGAGCCGACACAAAAGCAGGTGCGCCGGATGCTGAACCGGGTGGGCGAGGATATTTTTCCGCTGCTCCTCCTTCTGATGGAAGGGGACAATATGGGAAAGACCCCGGAAGGCACCAATGAGCGATTGGAACGCCTGCGGCAGGTTCATCAGATTTATCAGGAGATTGTAAAGCGGCAGGACTGTGTGTCCCTGAAAACGCTGCAGCTTACCGGGGACGATCTGCTTGCCGCCGGGATACCGAAGGGACGGCAGATCGGGGTGCTTTTACAGTATTGCTTGGAGCTTGTGCTGGAAGATCCGGGGAAGAACCAGCATGATGTTTTGCTGCAGGCAGCGTTGGAAAAACATGAGGAAACCGGCGGCGAAGGAGCGTCAGGGAGCGGTAACTAAATGCGGAACGCAATTTCAGGAGGATAAGTTCAGATTATGAAAGTATTGATTACAACAGAATGGTATGAGCCTGTGGTAAACGGCGTCGTGACTTCTGTGTTGAATCTGCGGGAGGAGCTGACCAGACAGGGGCATGAGGTCCGGGTATTGACATTGTCCGCCAATCAGCATTCCCATATGGAGGGCGGCGTGTATTATATCCGTTCCTTAGGCATGGGGAAGATTTATCCCAATGCCAGATTGTCCCTGTGTATGCGTCACCCTTATCTGAATCAACTGGTGGAATGGGGGCCTGATGTGATTCATTCCCAATGTGAATTTACCACTTTCCTTTATGCGCGATATATCGCAAAGCTGACCCATGCCCCGATTGTTCATACGTATCATACGATTTATGAGGACTACACCCATTATTTTTCGCCGAGCCGCCGGATGGGGCGGCTGCTGGTGAAAAAATTCAGCAGAAGCGTGCTGAACCTGACGGACCTGGTGATCGCCCCTACTAAAAAGGTGGAGAATCTTCTGAAAAAATACGAGGTAGAGCCTGTAGTAGAGACCATCCCCACAGGTATCAGCCTGGAACAGTTCCGGGAGGCGGAGACGGCATCCCAGCGGGAGGCTCTGCGCCGCAGTCTGGGAATCAGACCTGACGAGAAGATTCTGGTGCTGGTAGGGCGGCTGGCGAAGGAGAAAAATGTAGAGGAAATCTTTTCTTTTTTAAGCCGCCGAAAAGATGTGCGTTGTCTGATCGTGGGCGGAGGCCCATACCGGGAGGTGCTGGAGCAGCGCCGGGATGAACTGGGAATCGGGGAGCAGGTGATATTTTCCGGTATGGTGAAGCCGGAGCAGACCAAGCTGTACTATAAGGCCGGGGATGTATTTGTCAGTGCGTCCAGCAGTGAGACACAGGGGCTGACCTATGCGGAGGCTTTAGCCTGTGGTTTGCCTGCCGTGTGCAGAAAGGATGCCTGCTTAGAGGGCGTGATTGAGAATGGGTTTAATGGCTGGCAGTATGAGACGGAGGAGGAATTCTGGCAGGCCATTGACCGGCTGTTTTCCGATGAGGAAGAGTACCGGCGGGTCGCTTCCAATGCAGCCTGGTCTTCTCAGAAGTTTTCCAAGGAGATTTTTGGGCAGAAAGTGGACGAGGTGTACAGGGAGGCGATTCTTTACCACAGTCTTGAGGATGTGCGGCAGAAAGAAGGACAGCTGGCGGAGCTGCTGCGTCTGCTGCATATTTACAGGTGAGGATATTGTGGATTCATAGGTCATAGGTACGGATGTTGTGTCGGAACGCTGCGCTGTTGATTTTGTTTGAATAGCCTGTCCAATATGCCGCCCGCAGTAAGCTATGCTTAATCTATGATGGTTGGAAACGTATAACGGATTTAACGATCAATATTTATACATAGATGGCATAAGGGAGCAGGGGAAACTGGACAAGAGAGCAGAAAAACTGGTCAGGAATATAAAGTTGCGCAGAGACAGCCGGGAGGCGGAGGATGAAGGAGAAACGGATTGTATTTACCGGGGACAGTATTACGGATTGCGACCGGCTGTGGGATGAGGGTCAGGAGAAATTGGGATTCGGCTATGTCCGGATGATCCGGGAGCAGCTTTCGGAGGCGGAAGCCGGAGCCGTTCGGATCATAAACCGGGGACACAACGGATATACGGCATTTCAGATGCGGCAGCGGTGGGAGGAGGACTGTATCTCTTTAAAGCCGGACACGTTGACGATTCTGGCAGGAGTCAATGATCTTTCCATTCATCTGTGCGGCGCGGGCGGATATGACGGAGAAGGCTTCGGCCGCCATGTGGAATGGCTGCTGCGCAAGGCCAGGGAAAAGACCGGCGCCCGGATTATTCTGATGGAACCTTTTCTGTTTCCGAAACCCGCGGAATATCGAAACTGGATGCCGGCTCTTGGGACTTTCCGGGAACCCCTGCGCCGGCTTTCGGAGCAGTATGGAACAGCGTTTATTCCGCTGTGGGATGTTTTTCAGGCGGCTCAGGGGCAGTATCCCGTGGAAGCTTTGACGACGGACGGAATTCATCTTACCGCTCTGGGTCATGAGATGATCGCGGATGAGTGGATGAAAGTATGGCGGTTTGGGAGGCGGGAATCATTGGGAAGACGATGTCGTTGATTGGGTAAGCGGGAGTGGGTGAACGGCAAAGCGTATGTCGTTGATATCGGAGGGCACAGATGGCAGAAAGAGAAAGATTTGATCAGACAATTTTGGAAAAGATAAAGACTCATGCCGCTACACTGGTGGGTATCAGACATTGTAAACAGTTTGCAGTCTGTATCCCTCTGCTGGAGACCAATGAAGGCTATGGGCTTTTATTTGAAGTTCGTTCTGCAAAGATTGACCGGCAGCCGGGAGATATCTGTTTCCCAGGCGGAATGTTAGAGCCCGGAGAGACGGCCGCAAAAGCGGCGGTCCGGGAAACCTGTGAGGAGCTGCTGGTGGAGGAGAGCAGCCTGGAGCTGCTGGGAAAAATGGATACGCTGGTGGAGGATGGCGGTATGGTGCTTCATACTTTTTCCGCTATTCTCAAGGATTACCGGGGAACCTACAGTGAGGCTGAGGTGGAGAGCGTTTTTATCGTTCCCTTGCAGGCCCTTCTTAAAATAGAACCGGAGCGGTATTATATCACCGAGCACACGGTTCCCGATGAAAATTTTCCTTTCCATCGTATCCGAAACGGCAGGGAATACCCCTGGCGGAAAAAACGGGAAGAAGTTTTATTTTATCCCTGGAAGGATAAAGTGATCTGGGGGATTACTGCAAAGCTGTTGGAAGCGTTTTTGGAGACGTGCAGGTGAGAAACAATCCGTTGGGTCCGGAAAGGGCTGGCATACCTGTTTTCTGTGGAAAAGTAGTATTTCGGGCAGGTTATCCACAATATTGTGTGGATAACCTGCCCGAAATGTGGATAACATGTGGAAAATACTGTGTCCTGTGGATATTTTATGTGGATAAACAAGTGTGGAAGGTGGACAAGCCGGAGGTTTCTGTGGAATAGTGATCGGGTTATTCACAGGGGGAATCTGTGAGACGGCTATGACGGGCGTCTGCCGGGCAAACGCAGGCGGAAAATCCTGCGAAGAAGGATTCTTATTCATTGTGGTTTTCCGTATATTTTCCACAGTTCATAAGGCTCCCAGATAAAGCCGGCTTGTTCCAGCGCTGTCATGGAGATGCCGTCGGAGTACATAATATAGATGCCGTCGGGATCGATCTCACCGGGCAGATTAAAATGATAGGGGCCATAGCTGTTGTCCCATTGTTTTTCCGCTAGCCACAGCTTGTGGTTTTCCGGACGGCGCAGCAGCGTGTAGATATAGGGGTGGACCACATTGTCATCAAAGGGGTCCACATAGATTTCCCGGTTCTGGCCGGGAAATTTTTCGTCTATATAGTCAAGAATCCGGATCAAGCTGTCATTAAAATACTGTTGTGGATAAATCTGGTCCGGATAATCCCGGTAGTAAAAACGGGCGAAGGAGAGAAACAGCAGCAGGTAAAGAGCGCCCATGCCGCAGGAAAAAATCCGAGAGCTCCATTTGCCGGTCAGCCTGCGGATGCCTGCGCCGCACAGCAAAAGTCCCTGTACCGTAAAATACAGCAGCGGAAAATAGATGGCGTTCATTCGATTGATATTGGGACCGGACATGGACAAGCCGACGAGCAGCAGGACGAAAAACCAGAGCAGGACAAGGAGACGGTCCTGTGTCTGTGGGGAAATATTGCCTGCGGCGTCAGTGTCGTTTGGAATTCCGTTAGTGCCGTCCGGAATGCCGCAAGCTTGCCGTGATTCAGAGGCAGAAACGCCTGTAATGCCGCCAGTGTTTTTGCGGCGGGGGGAAAGCCGTCCCCATGCGGCAAACAGCGCCTGTGCCAGCCCAGCCAGGAAAAAGGGAATGGACAGGTAATACAGCGTTCCATAAGCGGCAAATCCGTTGTAAGACAGAAAGTCATGGAAAAACAGGGTGTGAAACAAATTCAAATTCTCCGGAAGATGCATCAGAGAAAGTTCGCTGCTCCGGTATTCCGGCAGAATGGGGATGGAAAAGCCGGGGGTAGAAAAGGGAGTAACCAGGCCGGAATTGAATGCGATCATCAACAACAGAGGCGATGCCAGCAGGCCCAGAGGCAGGGCAAAAGCCAACAGCCGGGAAGCTGTTATTTTTTTGCGCCAGATCAGCCCTAAAAGCGCCGGAGCAAGAAACAGGGGCAGTGCGATAAAGGCAATGGCATAGGAATACAGCGTAACGCCATAAGAAAGCCCGGCCAGAGCAAAAAGACCTGTCCGTCCGGAAGCAACCGCAGTCATCAAAAGATACAGAGACATGACGGAGAAGCCAAGCATCAGGTTACAGTCCAGCCCCCAGCGGGAGGCCATCAGAAAATAAGGACAGACGGTCAACAGCAAAGCGCCTGTCAGAGCAGCTTTTGTTCCATGTGTCCGTTTCAGAATCAGCGAGCCGAAGAACAGCGTTAAAAACCCGCCGAAAACGGCAGGCAGCCGGAATACGGTGGGGGAAAAATGAAGAAGCCGGATGGCTGCGGCCGCCAGATAGGCGTACAGCGCGCTCTGTCCGCCGCCGTAATTAGCCAGGTAGACCGGCCAGGAAAGGCCGTATCTGTCCGTTCCGTAACGTGACAGGCAAAAAGCGTCGAAGGCCATGCCGGCCTCGTCCACATGGATTCCTCTGGGAATTTCCGGGAGGCGGTACAGCCGGGTGATCAGGAACAGGGTGAAGATCAGGATGCCGGCCGCGATTTTTATATAATGTTTTTGTTGTCTGTTCATTTTTGAATGGGTTCTCCTGTATGGATCATGATAGTATATTTTATGACACGCATGTTCTCGTGTATAATCGCTCATATTATAATAGCACACCAAATCAAATTTGTCTGCCGGTGAAAGGGCGGAAATGTTAGGAAAAAGCCAATGTTTTTTAGGGCGTTTTAAAAGTATTTGTCCCGGAATGCTTGTTTTGTGGTATACTCAAGAGAATACACGTATGTACTCCCGGAAGTTCACAAAGTCAGATCTGGCAGGTTCTGTGAGTCTTCATGGGTACATGTAGCCATACTCTCACCAGGCACTGCCAGATTCTGAGGGTATATGCAGATGTACTCTCAGAATTTCGCAAAATCAGGCACTGCGAGACACTGAGAGTCCATACGGCTGAAAAGGAGGCTGATGAATATGAAGCAACGAGGCCATAAGCTGTCAGGATTTTTAAAAATCCTTTTGACGGTTCTCTTAATTTTTCTTGTATATTGGGTGGAGCTGCCGCCGATGAATCCCAGAAGCCCGCAGTTCTGGACATTTCTGGTGTTTGTGGGGGCGATCTGCCTGATTGTGAATTTCTTTTCCGCGATCAGAGACTTTTTTTACACTTTGCCCAGAAGCGACCTGCGCACGGCGGGGGCGGGGCTTAAGGGGCTGGGGAAGCCGGTGAAATTTTTCCTGGGATTCCTGGCTTTTGTGGTTGTCCTCTTAATGTTTGGAAATCTGATCGGCGCGCCGTTTTTTCATGCGTCCCGCTATAAAAGCCTGATTTCGGTGGAGACCGGTGATTTTACCCAGGACGTGGCGGAGATTAAAATGTCCCAGATCCCGGTGGTAGACAGGGATACGGCGTCCAGGCTTGGCAGGAGGAAGCTGGGGGAGATGTCTGACCTGGTGTCCCAGTTTGAGATCGAGGAAGATTTTACCCAGATTAATTACCAGGGAACCCCTTACCGGGTGACGCCCCTGATCTACGGCGACCCGGTGAAATGGCTGTATAACCGTTCCCAGGGCCTGCCGGCCTATATTACCGTGAACATGGTAACTCAGGAGACGACGCTGGTCCGCATGGAGTCGGGAATCAAGTATTCCCGGGGGGAATATTTTTTCAGGAATATTTACCGCCATCTTCGCTTCAACTATCCCACAAAGATTTTTGATGAGATTTCCTTCGAGATCGACGAGGAGGGGACGCCTTACTGGGTAGCCCCCACCATCCGCTACCGGATCGGTTTGTGGAGCGGCAAGGATATCGGCGGCGCCGTGCTGGTCAACGCGGTTAGCGGGGAATGCGCCTATTATGATGTGAAGGATATTCCCAGCTGGGTAGACCAGGTTTATCTTTCGGACCTGGTGGTGGAGCAGATGAACTATTACGGCAAGTTCCAGAACGGCTTTATCAATTCCGTGATCGGCCAGCGGGGCGTGCTGCAGACCACGGCGGGCTATAATTATCTGGCCATCGGCGACGATGTCTGGCTGTATACCGGCATGACCTCCGTGATGAGCGACGAGTCCAATACCGGGTTTATCCTGGCAAACCTGCGGACCAAGGAGA
>Ga0137306_103471_pt1 | contig 11697 bp, 9 predicted proteins | sample Inofroosms_March_FD_97187 | JGI IMG/M metagenome (GOLD analysis project Ga0137306, IMG submission 97187) | Mouse cecal microbial communities from Vienna, Austria - N-Acetylneuraminic and N-Acetylglucosamine D2O microcosms_March | ecosystem: Host-associated > Mammals > Digestive system > Large... | reverse complement strand
CTTCCCATTGTGCTTAAGGGCCCGATACCCTGCCATTGCTGTCAGGGGCAGCGAAAGTTTCCCTTCTTCCCTAAGCTGAATGTAACCAAGCAGGGTACGGCACTTGGAAAACACCGTAGTGCGGCTTACATCCATGTGCCTGCGCTCTCAAACTTCAGTGGTTATCCACCACGAAGTTCCGAAAGCCATAAAATGACCCTGGGTTTTTTGTACTTAAAAAATGTCATCCGCAGATGCGCCAGGAAGGTCTGAGATGGAGTTGTTGTCATCCCACGAAATAATCTCCTCCCCACCCGCAAGCCCCGTCAGGTCAAGCCCATCCAGGATATTGTCAGCGTTTGGGGTGGAAGTGACCGAAGCACTGGTTGGGGCGATAGTCTGTGAAAAATCTATGGATGTTCCCGCATCAAAGTCAGGGATATCGCTATCTCCACCTGCGGCATCCCCAAACACAAGCTCGTCATCCTGTGGGATATCATGGGGTTGCTTACCCCCGTCCTCATGCATGGCGAAGGCGGCAGCAGATTCACGAGCATTCTCATCTGAATAAGCGAGAACTTCCTTATCCAACTCTTTGTTCAGGTCGCTTGGGATATAAGTGATAAGGCCCTTCTTGGCCGGTTGTATGGAGTTTTTTCGAATAATACAATAGGTAATTTCGCCAAAATCGGCAAAAATCAAGTCCGAAGCTGTGAAATTGGCGGTCATTTTTTTGGTTTCTCGAACCTGTTCGGTTGGATGACCCAGCTTGTCTAAGCCTCCTGTCAGCAGGTTAAACTTTTTTTGGCTGATACCAGTCATAATTTCAGTCTTTTCGTATTCCCCGAATTGCTCAGAATAGTATTTTGCATCATCTTTATTGATGCCGGGAAATAAAATAATATTGCGGGCATTAGAGGAGACCAGTTCAACGAAGTTTTTGCCATCTTTGCCGCCTCCCATGGCCATCTGCGCCCGGGCCTGAGTGGCCAGGATAGAGCTGACTCGATAGGAACGGCCCTGAGTAAGCATATCGGAGAAACCAGGCGTGGAGTATGTCTGGAACTCATCGATGTAGAGAGAATGGGGCCGGCGGGTATCTTCTGTGCCAGGGCGGCGGAACACAGAGGACTGTAAAGACAGAATAAGGAAATAACCCAAATATTTAGACAGGTCACGTAGGGCTCCTTGGGCAGTGGAAATGCAGATTACGCCACCTTGGGCCAAGTGCAGGTCAAAGTTGATTTCGTTCTTCTCCCCCTTATCAAAGTCAGGGTTCAAAACATCACGAAGATACTCATTAGCAATCAGCTTAGACACCTGAGACCGAACACCGGAGGTGTTTTCGTAAACCTTGCTGCGCTCTGGGAAATAGTCATTGAGGAACCAGGCCGCAATGTCCCGGTTCTCTGCCGCTTCAGATTCGGTGGCGGCCTGAATGCGAGAAAAATTATTGACCATTTCACGGCCCTGACCAGCAGAGTTTTGGAGCAGCCGGCTCAAATTGATAAGCGTGGCGTACTTCCCTTCCACACCCTCGGACTTGTCAAGGCGTTTCAATACCTTGACTGCGTTACGGGTAAGCTGTTCATTCAAATCCTTGAAGAACTGCGGGGAATCGGGGTCCAGCATTTTGAATGTGGTCGCAATATTCTCAACTACCTCCACTTCACGACCAGACAGCGGATTGAACTTAGAACAGTTTTTGTAGGATGGGTCAAAGTAGAGAGCCGGGCGGTTAAAGTGTTTGGCCATCATATATGCTTTGATGGCCAGGTCACCTTTAGGCTCCAATACCGTGATTCCCCATTCCGGGTTTTGCATATCCTGAAGGACCATAGGCAAAATAATTTGAGAAGTTTTACCACAGCCCGTAGGTCCGATAATCAGCATATGTAGGAAGCGGTCCTTTGCCAGAAGAATTTCTCGGGGGTCTTTTGCCCCTGCATCGACCTCATCCTTAATATTACACAGGACCAGGTCTCCCGGTTGGAGTTCTTTGAGTCCAGCGAGGCCAGCCAAAAAACCGGTTTCCAGAACCTCGTAAAACTTGGCTGAGCCCTCGTTATTTAATGCCACCAAAGTCAGAATGATGGCCATAATCAAAGCCATGGCCCAGACTCCAACAAGGGCGCCACTGTGTAAACTATACTGAAGCGCACGGATGGGACTGCTCACGGCAAATGCAACGGCCAGAACAGTGCCCAGCATGAAACGTGTCCTGCTTTTCTTACGGGCCGGGTCGTCTTCCTCCATTTGGGAAACAAAACAGGCGTAGAAAGTCGCCATCATGCCCACTAAAATCAGGTCAACCACCAGCAGGGCGGGCTTGAAAAGAACCGGAAACAACGCACAAAGAACGAGCATAAGCAACAGAATCAGGTCAATACTCATGAGCCAGGATGTTGCCGATGTAAGATGCCCGGAGAAAAAATCATGGATGCGTTTAGTTATCTTTTCTTTCATTTTTACACACTTCCCTTCGAGTTTAGTTTGTTTTTAGCTCTGCGCCGGCTAATCCTCAATGCTCGGTTCAGCCTCGGCATCTTTCCAATCCATGGTGCCGTCCGTGTTGAAAACCATGTTCTTCGAAGCGGTCTCTAAAATATTTCGAATATGGGATATGCTCTCCATGGACGTCATGGCAGCTTCGGCCTTTGTCAGCTCCGCATCGGACACCCAGGCGGAGAAAATACAATCCTCCCAGGAGACGCGGACGTACAGCCGGATAATGTCGCAAATTTTGTCGAGCAAACCAAACAACTTGATGTCAGAAATGACCCGTTTGCCCAACCGCCACTCCTTTGTTGGAGCAAAATAAGCCACAACATCGGAAGGGTCTGCTGCCATGGAGTAGTTTACGAGCTCAAAAATGTTGGCATACGCTATTTCGGACAAATGGTGCTCGGCCAGGATATCGTGGACAAGTGGAAGTAGCTCGGACCGGTCATCCAGGAGCTTCATCAATTTTTCTCTATTAGAACTCATAGCATTTGGGGAAAATTCCCCTTCCTCTCCTTTTTGTATTGAAAACTTTGTGGTGGATGACGGTCTGGTATCCTATACCGCCATCCATTGAGGGCCTGTAATGGCCCAAACACCTTGTCAATACCGACAAGGGTAACGACAGTCGCAGCCATAAAGTTGGAAGCGCTGTGAACTACTCGGCTACAAGCAACCGAGACTTCCCGCACCAGGTCGTTAAAAAGAATGGGGACCTCCATAACAGAGGCCCCCTTTGTCCCGACGGACAGTGTCGCTGGTAATGTTGGTTTATCCAACCAAAGTGGCCACAACACACAGACGGATTTGAGGCTGATTTTCCACACAGCAGTACATGGTCAGCTTGTTAGTACCATCCTGCTGCAGGCCGGAAGTGTCAGTCACTGCGACCGTTGTCACGCTGGACACCACATAGGTCAGGGTGCCATAAGCAGTCGTGTATTTCACGGAATCGCCGACCTGTACGTTCTTCAGGCCGTGGAAAGCGGCGCTGCTACCACGATTGTGGCCAGCCAGTCCGACGTTGCCCAGCCAACCGCTGGTGCTGTCGAAGTGCGCAATGCCCTTATTCAAAGAAGCATTGGAAGTGCCCTCGTAGATGTAGCGGTTGAGGTTGATGGCCGGAATGGAGAGCCGGCCAATGGCGCCGCCCCGGGTAATAGTCGGCATGCCGACAGCGGCGGTCGCCAGGCCCATATACTGGCCGTTGCCAACAACGGGGGACGCGCCAACGAAGCTGTTGTAAACACCAGCAACGTTATTATAGGTCGTCATGCCACGATACCCATACGTGCTGGCTGGAACAGCATAACCCGTGTAACCCAGAGACGCCGCCATAGCGACAGAAGGATTATAGGTATAGCTGTTGCCAACGGGCAGGGAACCAGATTCGACTGTGGGAATAAATGTGGGACGATAGTAGTTGCTGTTCTGGGTCGTGGGGCCCAGCTCATTGGGGAACACGGAGTTGTTGGCAATATCAACGTCGGTTTCAAAACCGTACGCTTCGGGATAATCGCCAACAGCGATACCTTCCACGGTGGACAGGGGCCCAGACGTCTGATTCCCCGTCACGCCCCCAGAAACAACCCCATCAGTACCCACCACGATTTGACCGTTATCACCTACGTAATTCTGGTCCGTGGACGTGCTCTGATGGAAGTTCTGACCGGGCGCCTCACCCTGGTAGTCGTACTCCAGAGCCATGGCCGGTGTCGCCATCAACGACAAAACCAAACTCAGGGTCAGACCTCCGAGCAGCAACCGATTCTGCTTGAACTTCATTGTCTTGTGCAGGATATTCGCGATAGGCGAAAGTGCCAGGTTGTAAGGGCTGCGATTTATTTCTCTATTTTCCTATCCTGCTTCCTCCTTTCATCTTGGATTTTTTAATTTGGCCCAGCCAATGACTTTTGCGAGAGGTTTGGTACAATCTACTATATACATTTTACAAAAAAAATATCAGGAGACAAAAGAACCTCCCTCGCGGATGACCGCAAAGGAGGTTTATTTGAGCATTTTTATGGCATGACATCAATGGATATCGTGTACTCCGTGCCACCGGCGTCACCAATCGGATGCTTAACCACATTCTGACCAGCTTTCAATGTGACGACTCTGCCTTTCAGCTTGGCTGCCAGCCGGGGTTTAAGCGTAACCCGGAAATTCTGCGCAGCGGGGGCCTCAAGGATATTGATGGTGATGGACGAGTCCTTAGATTTAAACCACACGGATTTCATCTGCGTGTACTCACCACTGATGGGGTCTTCCGCATACACGTCAATTCGGTTGTCTCGAAGGACACAGGCTAGGGTGTATACACCAAAGCCTGCCGCGCCAATTGCGACGATGATAAAGAAAATGCCAGCTACGGCCCCCCAGGGGAAAGAGTGCGAGGAACTGTTTGTTCCATCAACAGGGGCGGTCAGGTTGGGGTCGCTGGTTCCCACATCGGTGGAGTTATTTTTGTTCCCAAAGACGGATTCCCAAAAACCAGGTTCCTCAATCAACTCACCTGTATATACCAGCGTATACTTGATGGTGTCCTCACGTTTGAAGGTCACATCGCCCACATAAGACATGGTGTATTCCCAGCCATCTACCGTTGAATAAGAATAGCCCTTTCGGTACGTGGCCGTAGCTACATAGTTTTCCGGGATTCCGGAATCATCCATGTACTCACCCTCAGACCAACTGATGCTGGACAGAGCATAGCCATTGTTGGATGTGGGGACAAGCGAGTCATCATTGTAATCGAATGTGTAAGATTTTGTGACCGTGTTATAACCTGAATGGTTGCTGCGGCCAGTTTCGCGGCCAGACAGAGAACTGACCACCGGATACAATTTTCCAACATAACCCTCTTCATCATACTCGATAAAGGCAGGCATGCTCAGGAGAGCTTCCAGCCGAGCTTTGTCGGCATCGGATACGTTGACCACAATGGACTGCTCTTGCGTGATTTCCTTTTCATCCTCGACTAGCACCGCTTCCTTCGTAATAGAAGTCATGGTGAAACGATAGCCGTGTTGGATGATTTCTTCCTGGATGAGCGATTCTGGGGCAACGTCTGGCGACACTTCGAAGACCTGAGTGATTGTCTGCCGCCCATCAATCATCTGCTCAACTTGACTGACGGGGATTTCCAGCGCATAGGCTTCCGTCATGAGCAGTGACGAAGCCAGCATAACGCAGGACAAAATTGACAAGAGTTTAGAACGCGTTTTCATTTGCTTTCTTGGCTGCCTCGGTCGGCCGCCCAAGCAGCCAAATACACCTCCTTTTGAAATGTGATGAAGTGGGTCCACCAGGAATCATTGAGTTATATACAAATTTAAATAAAAATATTAAGAGACAAAAATCGAGGCTGCCGAAAACCGGCAGCCTCGTGCATATTGGTTGTTATTTGGCTGAGAACGGAACGAACTCAGGATAGCCCTCTTTTACCAGCTCCGCAGCCAGCTCCTTGCGAAACTTGGACAGGTGATAGCTAATCAGGCTCTGGGGACAGCCACACTTCTCAGATGCCTCTACCTGCGTAAGCCCGTCAAGCAGCAGCAGGATGACCTTACGGGCCTTCTCAGACGACTGTTTGTTGACGACCCGATAAACGATGCTGGAAACCTCGGAGGCATAGAGTCTTGCCTCGGGGTCGTTGCTCGAATTCATGTCCGCAACGAACTCCGCAAATGTACAGAACTCGTCCTTGGCGGCGTTGACCGGATTATCCAGAGAACAGCTCTCTTTACGCCAGTCGCGTTTCTGAGCGCTGCGCTCCCGAACTTCCATGGCGCGACGGTTACGGAGAGACGGATACAAAAAGGTGAAAAATTGTGTCCCTTTGCTGGGGTCGTATTCCTGCCAAGTTTCCCAGGTGTGAATCATCAGAATCTGCTGCATCTCTTCAAACTCGACACAGGCAGCGGTGCCTTTGCTCAGATTGGCGATAAAGGGCATTACTTGTTTAAGGACCTTCTCAAACTCAACTTCGGTTTTCACTGTATTTTCCTCCTCATTTTTTGTGGTTTGTCCTGAGGAGGACTGCAGGCTCGTTCAATGTTTATGGAGAATTTAAGCCCGGAAGTGTTTATTTACGCGTGAGTGTATCCCAACCTTTGGAGCTCGTAATTCAAACGGATTTTGACCAAACGGTACGTCATGGAAATCTTCGCCTGTGAGCATTCCAGCTCTTTAGCCAACTCAACCTGAGTGGCATAGCCTTGCGACAAATCCAGGAAAATCCTCTGCTCTTCTTTGGAAAACATCCGCTTCAGAAGTGCGAGGGCTAACTCAACCTCCTCTTTCTGAATGCAATGGTCTTCAACCAGCGGGCCAGTATGGCCAAGAGGGGAGTTTTCGACAACCTGATTGTCGCCACCCATAAACTCACTGCCGTCTTCCATAATCACAGAATCAAACGGCATTGTGGGTTGCGTAGGCTTGCGCTTGGATGCTCCGCTTGTTCGAAGCAGCTTTGTTACGGCGTTTTTCATGATTTTGTATGCGTAAGTAGTGAATAACGCCCCCCTTTCAGGGTCGTAGGACTCGTATGCCTTCCAAAACGCCATTTGAGCTTCTTGAAACAGGTCCTCCGTTGAAATTGCCGGGTCGGAAATATTCCGCACTCCATTCACAAGGGCACGGATTCGGCCGCTGTTTGCTTCTAAATAAGCCGCCTTTTTTTCTTCACTCCATAGCTTGGTGTTTGGGTACTTCTCGTCAAAATCTGTGCCCAAACACGACGTTTCTCCTTTTGCCACACTCAACGAGAGTGTACCCGCGAGACGATTGCCGTCGCCTTCGCGGGATTTTTTATTGTTTTTGCTCATAAGCTGCAGTCCTCCAGAACATTTATTTCAAGGGACCGGACGGCCCCCGCGAGGGGGGCCGGTCGGTCTTACCTTGCAATCAAAAGGCGGAATAGCCGAATCAGCTCCGCCGTGATTTTCTGAGGGACGCAAGCAATGACATCTTTGACGTACATCTTCATGTACGTCGCACGGGTGGTGTTCAAAAAATTCTGGGTGCCAAACATAATGGGGATAATGATAATCCCCTTCCGCCGGGCATCCATCACTGCGGCGTTCACCTCATCTTCCGCCTGCTGGCGGGACCCATAAGCCGACGGCATGCCGTCGGACAGGATAAACAAAACCTTTTTCTGCTCCGGGCGCCGCCTCAGTTCTTCCGCAGCGATGCGGATGTGGACCGAATCGGCGTTACAGCCTCCCGTGGGAACAGAAGTCAGGGAGTTCCATGACCGGATTTTTTTACTCTTCTCATCAAAAGTCCGGATGATTTGATGGTTGACAACACCTCTGGACTGGTCAAACAAAACGACTTTGCAGGGCACCAGGCCAGCCGCAGCGCTTTCAATTACACCAGCAGCTGTCCGTTCGGCTTCAAATTTGCAGACCGTACGACGGCCAACGGTGTATGCCTCCTCTGTCGTGGAGCCGCTGTTGTCAATCAGGATGTAAAAGGCACAGGACCCGGCCTGCGGATTGCGCCGCCGGGCGAAAATCGTGTCCTCGCGGACGCCGATTTTCCACAGGGCGTTGACATCCAGCATTCCGTTGCGGAGACCGCGCTGAGAACGTTGCTTTTTGACCTGCACCCGCTCAATTTCGCGCCGGAGGTCGCTGGATTGCTTGGCCTGCTCAGGAGGCAACGGTTTGTCTTCCGGAATGACCATGGCTTCCTGAACGATGTTGTATCTGGAAGTGCCATAGGAGGAACTGATTGCAGTGATGGCCTTATCGTCCAGGCCATCATTGGTGGCGCGATTGGCCTCAGCCTCAATGGCCTCGGCCGCACTAAACGTCTGTCCAGCCAACTGAACCAGTTCATCCATTTCAGCCTGAGTCAAAGGAACAGCGTCGGATTCCGCATTACAGAAGCTCATGGGGCTCTGCGTATTGGCTCTGCCTCTTTGGGCAGAGGGAGAATCACTATCCGACCCATCGCTGCCCCGGCCTTCCTGGCCGTTTTGGCTGTTCTGGCTATCCTTGCCGGACTCCCCATCCTGATTGCCCTGACTGGCTTTTTCGTCTTGGTCCGACTGACCATCTTGACTACCCTGACCATCTTTACTGTTTTTTCCGTCCTGGCCATCTTCGTCAGCGGCGCTATCTTCACCGTCTTTGCCAGCGCCGTCATCCTTGCTGTCCTCACTGCCCTTTCCGGACTGGTCATCCTGGCTGTCTTTATCAGACCCGCCATTTTTGCCACTCTTCTTGGTCTTTGAGGACTTTTTGGACTTGCTGGAACCTTGCGACTGGTCGGATTTCTTGGATTTCTTGGGTTTGCCGGAACCGGAAGAACCGGAACCATCACCATCCTGGTCATCCGAGTCACCCGAGTCGCTGTTCGACTGGTCGCCCTTTACGGGAGACTTGCTGCGCAACGGCGTGCCACCCTGCCCGCAGGGCTGGGGGTTGTCGTTGTACATGGTCTCATTGTTCTGGGTGTACTCAGGGTTTTGGGACGCGAGGGACTGAAGCATCTGTTGCAGGGCCTCAGACTTTTCACACAGCTTGGCGATATACTCAGCCGAAGCGGCGAGCAATTTCTGAACAGCCTCACGGCAACCCTGGGAAGTCTTTGCGGACACGCCCTCGTCAACAAAGGGCTTGATTTTGAGGAACTCGGCCTCCATCTCACTACCTGCGTACGCCTCAACGCCAGGGGCATAGAGACCAGTCTTGGCGTAGGACAGCACGTTGCCCTTGAAGTCCTCGAATTCGGCATTGGGCAGCAGTGCTTGTTCCTTGATGGCTGTACCATCCCGAATAATTTCATTCAGGAGCCGGAAACCGGAAAACATTCCAGGCCACCGAACGACAGCAATTGCCTCAATGCGGCCGTCCTCAACAATGTTCAGAAACTCTTTGGCAATGCCGGCAGCGGTCTTGTCTGAAATGGGAAGATTATTGTCTTTCACATATTTCTGGAACCACTCCTCCACAGCCACGATGTCATTGAAGTTTGACGAGTTGCCATGCTGAATCTCATGACATAGCGCCACGAAAATCAGAATCTGCCAGGTGCTTTCCGGATAGACATCCTTTAAAGCATCTGGGAGCAGGCTGACCCAAACGTTTTTGCCGTCCGTGCGAGGCTGGAGGCTGTCGTCGACGATGGTCTTCAGTTTCTGGGAGTTGCCGTCATAGTAGCTTGGCAGGACCATGCGAACCGCACGGTGTACAGACTTGGCGGACAGCCAATTCCGATAGCGGGTCAGATTCCGCTTGAACTCAGCCTCAGCTGCTTTGATAGCGGGACTGCCTGCGGGATTAGCCGCATTTGGGGATTTGGATTTAGGCATTTTGCTCACTCCTTTTTTTAATTCTGCAAATTCAAAAATTTGCCGTTCTCCTTCTACCTTGTCTCCTTTCATGCGTTTACTGTTTGTATGCAAAAACTCAAAAAAATATCAAAAGACGTTCAGAAAACTTTTTGAAAAAATTGGGGTGAACATAAAAAGCAGGTCCCCCTGCTGGGGGACCTGCTTGAAATAAAGAGTTATACACAATTAGCACGGATAATCTGCTCCACGGCCGTGCTTTCGGGGCCCTCCGGGAGCTTGTAGGCCACGTTGTGCAACAAGCCGCGCTTGAGCGGGATTTCATCCACGCACTCCAGGGCATCGATATAACCACGGATGGTCACGGCGTCTGGAGTCAGGGTGCTGTCCTCACGGACAGACTTCTGGATGGCCTCGGCCACCTTGCAACATACGTTGATGTCCTCAGGCTTAGCCGTTGGAACGGCGTAGGCCAGGAGCTGCGCCATATTGGCCTCCTGCTTCACTTCAATAACAGGGCCACGGTCAACCGTAGCGGCGTTCATCTCGCCGGTGCCCACGTAGCCCTCATTACGGGTGTAAACCAGGCAGGCGTGCGGGTCCATTTTGACCAGGCCGTAACCGGTCACATTGATGCTCCGGCTGCCATCGGTCAAGGAATGCAGGTCAGACAGGACATTGGCCCGAATCATGTTCACCTCATCGATAACCACGACACCGCCAATCTGCAGAGTGCGGAACATTTCGGACAGTTCGAAGCTGGTGCAGCCATCCTTCAAGGTGCGGCTGCCCTCGAAATCCATTTTGGAGATATCGTCACTGCCCTGAACCCGGCACAGGGGGCGACCCAAGAGCCAGCAGGCGGTCTCAATCAGGGTGTTCTTGCCGCTGCCCTTCTCGCCTTTCAACTGAAGCAATTTGCCTCGCCGAATATAGGCCACGGCGTCAGCCAAATTGGTGCCCGCACTCTGGTAATAGGGCGTCTTGGGGTTAGGGACGTTGGCACGCTCATTGCCAAGCGTCGGGGTCTGGTCCAAAACGGCTTCAATGAGCTTGTCAGAGAAACCACTGCGAACCATGTGCTCCACACGCCGTACCAGCGCCGGACTCTGAGCCACACAACGGGCAACCGCCCGGTCGATGGCGGGGAAGAACTTGTTCTCGCTGTTCTTCTCACTGGCAACCTCGATAATGTAGCCAGCGGGCCCGTGTCCCTTGATAACCTTGGCCGTCACACCGCCTCTTCTCACTTGGTCGACCAGTGTATCGGGCGCGTTCGTGACCTCGCCGGCGGAGTTGTTATCCTCGGGTTCGTCAGCGAAGTAGACACATACGGCTTCCTTCCCGCTGATGTTCCGCATACGCAAAGTCATCTGAACTGTGTCGGCTTTGTTGTCGTTCAGTAGACCCAACACACGGTTTTTCTCTATATGCATAGCGGTCAGACCGCCAACCTTATAGGACTCCGCAACGGTAGACGCTGCAGTAGATTCATGAACAGGAATGAGAAAAACCTCTGCCTCATAGCATACCCGGGAGTCCCCACTACTTGCCTTGTAGGCACCCATCTTACGGATGATAGCAGAGACGCCAGCACACTTGGGGTTGTCCAGATACTTTTCACGCATTTCCTGGGCGCAGAGGGTGCGGGGTTGAATTGTGTTCATGGAATTGGCCACCCAGGCAACCTGAACATCGCCGTTCATGACGGCCACCGCGAACTTGTCGCGGCTGTTGTTGTCGTCTTTTACCAGCGAGAACACGTTGCCAATATGCAGGGTATTCTCCTTGTCAGCACAGGGAATAATAGTAATCTTAGGCATGATATTTTCCTCCTATTTATTTGGCGGTTGTTACGTATTGTTGAATAATCGCTGCCTTTATGCGCGAAAAGTTATGCAGACCGCTTG
>Ga0137306_103470_pt1 | contig 11699 bp, 10 predicted proteins | sample Inofroosms_March_FD_97187 | JGI IMG/M metagenome (GOLD analysis project Ga0137306, IMG submission 97187) | Mouse cecal microbial communities from Vienna, Austria - N-Acetylneuraminic and N-Acetylglucosamine D2O microcosms_March | ecosystem: Host-associated > Mammals > Digestive system > Large... | reverse complement strand
AGAATAACTCTAGCAAAACCAATAGCTTGTCCAAATTGTATTATAAACAGACTTAATGTCGAAACCTGTCGAAATTATAATTCTTCTAATCACTAAATTCCCATCACATTTGTGTGATAAGATAATTGTATTCAGGGTAAGCTAAAAAAGTTTAATGGAAAGGGATAACAATGACACATTTAGATGAATTAGAAGCTGAAGCAATTTATATTATGAGAGAAGTTGCAGCGACCTGTGAGAAACCTGTGATGTTATATTCCATAGGAAAAGACAGTTCCGTAATGCTGCATCTGGCAATGAAAGCTTTCTATCCAGAGAAGCCGCCGTTTCCTTTTTTGCATATAGACACTACATGGAAGTTTAAAGAAATGATAGCATTTCGGGATCGTGTGGCCAAGGAAAAGGGAATTGAGATGCTGGTTTATATCAACGAAGAAGGTGTAAAACAGGGAATTAATCCATTTGATCATGGTTCTGCCTATACAGATATCATGAAAACTCAGGCTTTAAAACAAGCCCTTTCAAAGTATGGATTTACGGCAGCCTTTGGAGGAGGCAGGCGTGATGAAGAGAAATCCAGAGCGAAAGAACGTATTTTTTCTTTTCGTAATAGTGCTCAGGCATGGGATCCAAAAAATCAGAGGCCTGAGATGTGGAAATGTTATAATACGCAGATACACAAAGGGGAAAGTATACGAGTATTTCCATTATCTAACTGGACAGAGAAGGATATCTGGCAATATATAGCCAGAGAAAATATAGAGATTGTACCACTGTATTTTGCCGCAGAGAGACCTGTAGTTTATCGGGATGGAAATATTATTATGGTGGATGATGAACGTATGGCATTGCTTCCAGGTGAGGAAATACAGCATAAAAGCATACGATTCCGTACATTGGGATGCTATCCGCTTACTGGAGGTTTAGAATCCAACGCTGCTACATTAGAAGAAATTGTTGAGGAGACATTGGGAGCAGTATCATCGGAACGGACAAGCAGAGTTATTGATCAGGAAGCTGCTGGAAGTATGGAAAGACGTAAAAGAGAGGGATATTTTTAAATGAATGGATTATTAAAGTTTATTACATGCGGAAGCGTGGATGATGGTAAATCTACTCTGATTGGACATATGCTGTATGATGCAAAATTGCTTTTTGCAGACCAGGAACACGCATTGGAGCTGGACAGCAAGGTGGGCAGCAGAGAAGGAAAAATAGATTATTCATTGTTGTTGGATGGTCTGATGGCAGAGCGCGAACAGGGAATTACGATTGATGTAGCATATCGTTATTTTACGACAGAAAAGAGGAGTTTTATTGTTGCAGATACTCCTGGACATGAAGAATATACCAGAAATATGGCGGTGGGAGCCTCTTTTGCTGATTTGGCAGTAATCCTCGTAGATGCAGCACTGGGCATTCAGGTTCAGACGAGACGTCATGTTAGGATCTGCGCGCTTATGGGGATTCGTCATTTTGTGTTTGCTGTAAATAAAATGGATCTAACAAACTATAAACAGAGAGAATTTAAGAAGATAGAAAAGGAAATTAAGAAATTGGCGATAGATTTAGAGTTTGAAAATATGGTTGTGATACCCGTTTCCGCAACAGAGGGAGACAATGTCACTATAAAGTCAAAAAATATGCCGTGGTATACAGGAGATACCCTGTTGGGATATTTAGAGAAGGTAGATGTAGATCAGGAGATAACAGAAGAAGGCTTTATATTACCAGTGCAGAGAGTTTGCAGGCCTAATTCTGAATTTCGAGGTTTTCAGGGACAGGTTGCATGTGGGATTATAAAACAAGGAGAAGAAATCACAGTTTTGCCTAGCAAAGAGAAAGTATTGGTGCAGTCTATATTTGTTGCTGAAAAGGAATCAGAGCAGGCACAGAAGGGACAAGCTGTGACGATTTCTTTAAATCGAGAGGTGGATGTTTCCCGTGGATGTGTATTTGTGAAAGATACAAAATTAACCGTTAGTAATATGTTTACAGCGGCCATTCTGTGGATGGATGATTTGGAATTAAAACAGGGCAAGAATTATTGGATTCAGATCGGCACCAAAATGCTTCCAGCCTCTATTATGAACATTAAATATCGTGTTGATATTGGCACAGGAGAACATATTGCGGCGACAAAGCTGTATAAGAATGAGATTGCAGTTTGTGATATTGTCTTGTCAAGCAAGGCAGTTTATGCGAAATTTGAGGATCATAGGGAAGTGGGCAGCTTTATCTTGATTGATCGTGTTACAAACATGACATCAGCATGTGGTATCGTGGAGCATTCACTGAGAAGATCAGAGAATATTGTATGGCAGAAGTTGGATATCACTCGGCAGGCGCGTGCACAGCGAATGGAGCAAAAACCAGTGACATTGTGGTTTACAGGACTTTCTGGAGCTGGAAAGTCTGCACTGGCAAATGAAATTGAGAAACGTCTCAGTGTCAGCGGCAAATATACCATGCTTTTGGATGGAGATAATATCCGTATGGGGCTGAATAAGGATCTTGGATTTGAGCCGGAAGATCGTATTGAAAACATCAGAAGAATTGCGGAAGTGGCAAAGTTGATGAATGATGCAGGATTGATCATACTTACTTCTTTTATTTCACCTTTTATCAGTGACAGACGCCAGGCCAGGGATATTATTGGAGCGGATAGTTTTATCGAGATTTATGTCAGTACGCCTTTAGAGGAATGTGAACGCAGAGATGTCAAGGGCTTGTATCAGAAAGCCAGAGAAGGTGAAATACAGAATTTTACAGGTATTTCAAGTCCATATGAAGTTCCAGAGGAGGCAGATATTATCATAGATACTTCTGAGCATTCTCTTCAGGAATCTGTGGAGCTGGTACTCAAAGCATTGGAGGATAGAATGTGATGAGATGGGAAAAAGAACTTGATGCGGCAAAGCATGCGGCTGTGGAGGCTGGCAAGGCCATCATGGATATCTATCAGAATGCGGATCAGACATTGGTTGAATATAAAGCGGATCAATCGCCTTTAACTATAGCAGATCAAACAGCCAATAAAATTATTGTTGATTTTCTGAGAAAGAATTTTCCCCATTATGCAATTTTGTCAGAGGAGGAGAAGGATCAGAAAACTAGATTGGAGAATGATTATTGTTTTGTTGTAGATCCCTTGGATGGGACCAAAGAATTTTTGAAAAGAAATGGCCAGTTTACTGTGAATATTGCGCTAGCTTATCAGCATGAGTCTGTGATGGGCGTAATTTACGTGCCAGTTACTGGGGATTTGTATTATGCTGCAAAGGGAGCAGGTGCTTTTGTAGAATATACAGAGGGACAAAAAATAAAATTATCGGTATCTGATCACACAGATATTGTTTCACTGCGGGTGGTAATGAGCAATTCCCACGAATGTGCAGAGATGGATGCCTTGATTGAAAAATATCATCTTACTAATTTTGTAAAGATTGGCAGTTCTCTGAAAGGCTGTATGGTGGCAAGCGGAGAAGCTGATGTCTATTATCGTTTTAATCCTACAATGGAGTGGGATACCGCGGCAATGCAGTGTATTGCCGAGGAAGCTGGAGCAGTATTTCGGCAGATGGATGGCTCTGTTATGACATATAACAGAGAGGACAGCCGCAATTCCAAAGGATTTTATATTATTAACAAAATGGAAAATTTGCTGTTCTGATGTATGAGCAATTAATTTATGGGATTTTTATGGAGGAGATATGAAGACATTATATTTACACATTGGGACACCCAAAACTGCAACGACTGCAATACAGGTTTTTTGTGCTGGTAATCAGCAAGTATTAAATTCATATGGTTATATTTATCCAGATTTTGGGATACGTTACGCTCATGTGGGGCGGCATAGGAATGCTCATTTTTTAGTTGGAAATGTGCGTCGTAGAATAAAGGAGAGAGAGTTTGAAAAAGAAGATCAAGTGATTGATGAATGTTTTAGTAAGATATATGAACTTTTTCAACAATATGATAATATTATATTATCGGATGAGTCTTTATGGCTGGATGAATTTCGTTGTCAGGGCAGACTGTGGAGCAGAATCAAAAAGGAAATTGAAAAAGATATATTTACAGTAAAAATAATTGTATATTTGAGAAGACAGGATGAATTTATTTATTCGAGATGGAATCAACAAATTAAAGCTGCGGTTGGGCTTACTTCACGTAATTATTTGTATAATTGGGAAGAAATGTTAGAAAAATTTTCTTACTCGAAAATTGATTATTATGGAATGTTAGAGAACATTGCAAATCATGTAGGAAAGAAAAATATAATTGTCAGACTATTTGATCGAAAAAAATTTTATGGAGGGACAATATATGCTGATTTTTTAAATGCGGTAGGTCTTGCATACTCAGATGAATATATGATTGTACAAGAAACACCAAACGTAAGCTTAACAAAAAATAATGTAGAAATTAAAAGAATAATAAACGGATTGCCTGATTTGAATGAATTTTCTAATGATATATTCCGTGTTTGTCTTACCAAATGTTCAGAATTGCCTTCCGACGACAAAAAATATAATATGTTTTCCAAACAGGAAATGCAGGAACTTTTGTCAAAGTGTGAGGAAGGAAACAACAAGATCGTTGAAGAATATCTCAATGGTGAAGGAAAGCTGTTTGATGATACGTATAAAGCGGAAGAAAAATGGACACCAGATAATCCAGGTATGATGACAGATGTTATAAGATTTACTGGGAGTTTGGCAATTTATTTGCTCAAGGAAAATGAGGAAATAAAAGATCAGATAGCGGAAATAAAAGATCAGTTAAAGGAGTATGGTCCAGTTACAAAGTCACAGGAAAATGATACTGGATTTTTAAAGAATAAGATAAAACCACCTTTGAATAAGGTAAGAAAAAAAGTGAAAAAAGTATTGACGAAAAACAAGGCCTGATAAAGTTATTTTTTATAGGTTTTGCGCGCTGAACATAATTGCGAAGCAATATTTTTCTATTTTAAGAATTTCCTATATGATGAATAAAGGGGGTATCTGACTACATAATTTGCCATCAGATACCCTCTTTGTTATTTTTAGCCAATAAAAGTAATTACATTCTGCCCTTGTTTAGCAGCTTTTGCAATAAATACTTTCAAGATTTCAAAATATTCCCAGACATATGAGTAAAAGTCATTCTCATCTTCGCCATCTATAATGGGATAGATATCATTGGCAATCATATTTTTAAAATTAAATTTTTTCCGAAATAAAGTTTCATCCCAGGCGTGTAAGGCTTCTGCAATCTGTTTTACCAAATTTTTATCCAACAGCAGGGCAGGCCCATAACCCAAATCCTCTTCATTGACAGGTGCTCCGCCTAAAACAAGTTGGCTTAAAACATTGTCATCATTGCTTTCATAAGCATTTCCAGACAATATAAAATGAATTGCGTGCCAGGTTTTATCAACGTCAATCATATTTTCAATGTATGCATCATCAAAAATAATTTCCCCTGGATCTCCCTGGGTCATTTTTTCGACTAGTTTGTCATCTGCTTTTAAAAAGTAACCAATCATACTCATATAGCTTTGCTCCTTCCACAATATATTTTAAATACATTATACTGTGCACAGAGGAAAAGTACAAGAAGAATCAAAGCTTGAATTTTCTGGCATTATTAAGATAAGCGAATAAAAATTAAGAAACTCAAACTTTTAACAATTTTCAATTAAAAGGCGCTCTAACATATGGCTTAACAGCAGCAAGTCAGAAGCCAGTATTTCTATTTCTTCTTTATCCATACATTCAAAAACCTGGCAGGCAACAGTGGACAGTAAATAGAGGTTGGTACAATGATTCATAAGGACACCGAAAGATTTTTTTATATCCTATGCTTGCAGGAATGAAAGTTTCCAATTATAGAAAACAAAATATTTTAAGTTTGACTGCACAGAACAATGATTCGTCTGGGAGTCGTCTGTGGGGGAATACTTCTGGTGGTTGTAGTATAATATACAAGCAAAAAATTTCCACCTGGGGAACAGGAATAGCGCTGGCCATTCAGTGTGAGGATTTCTGTGCTGCGGTTGAGATTTAATCGCAATGAATTGTCAGCGGCAGTCAGATCTCTGCGGAAGAAATTTAACATCACAGTTTCCTCATTTCGCAGTGGTGCGATGATTTCTGCCTGATACTGAGGAGGATAAATCAGGGGTACAGGACGGCTGGAATCGTAAAAGGCAGCTACAGGCATACCTGTGCGCAGTCGTGTGCTTCCGACAACCACTGTGTTAGGGGTGAGCATAAATTGATTGATGCCTCCAGGAGTGCTGACTGTTATCATCTGATTACAGCAGTCTCTTGGTGTCTGGGAAATGTTTTGAATGATGCCGATCACTGGCAATAAAGATTGATAATTCATATATTGTTCCTTATTCTTTTATTTGTTAGCATATGCGCAGAAAAGAAAAATGATAGTGATAGCCTTCTTTACTTGTCTATGCCGTGAAAGGAAAATGTGGTCGATCATTCTGTTGATGTTAATTGCCAGATGGTGGTAGAAAAATTCCCTATGCAGGAGGAGAAAAGGTAAATAAAACAAAGGCGGCGAAAAACAATAGAGTGAAAAGCCTTGGCAGTAATGGATTTTTGAGCTCATGACAGCGAGAGGCAATCAAATAGATCACAGTATAGGCAAGAATTACGCTGATATAGAAAGTTAGAATATCCAAAAACATATAATTATTACCTAAGACGCCAGTATAAGTATAAAAAATTACTGGAATGGCAGGAGTTCCTATTAGAATCCCAATGGGATAAGCATAAGAGATACAGGGGCAATCTGTTTTTAAGAATAAATGTGCTAAAATTCCATAGAAAAACATCGGGAAGAATAAAAGCTTCATATGTTCCCAAGTGGATTCATTTACAGGGCTGAATAATCCTACAAAATAGTTTTCCTGCGACCATTCATAAGTAAAGTGCAACAGCGTACCAATGACAGAAGTAAAAAGAATGCCAGTAATGATGAAAAACAACAATTTTTTATTCATAATTTGCACCAAACCTCAAGTAAATATTTCTATTTTCATTTGAGGAGCAAACACAAAGATGAGTGTTTGTATATTGTCCTTCCTTTTCTTTTTGAATAGTGTATGCAAAAAGGGAAAATATAAGTACAAATAAGGTGATTTTTTGAAAAAATCTGTCAAATATGGGGTTGATTTTGATGTAAAGATGGTTTTTGAACACTTTGACACAATAAAACGGTAAAGAATGAAAGAAAAATATTGCAAAATAGGTAAAATCATACTAAAATGTATGTTGATAAAGAAAGTTAAGTTGAAAAGGAGAATGAAAGATGAGCTATGTTGATGAAGTGCTGGAGCGTGTAATTGCAAAAAATCCGGCAGAGCCTGAGTTTCATCAGGCAGTGAAAGAAGTGTTGGAATCTTTAAGACCAGTCATTGAAGCAAATGAAGAGAAATATCGCAGAGAGGCTCTGTTGGAGCGTTTAACAGAACCGGACAGGCAGTTCAAATTCCGTGTACCGTGGGTGGATGACAAAGGTCAGGTTCAAGTCAATACTGGATATCGTGTACAGTTTAACAATAGCATTGGACCATACAAGGGAGGTTTAAGACTGCATCCTTCTGTAAACTTGGGAATTATCAAGTTCTTGGGCTTTGAGCAGATCTTCAAGAATTCTTTGACAGGACTTCCGATTGGCGGTGGAAAAGGTGGTTCTGACTTTGATCCTAAGGGCAAATCTGACCGTGAGGTTATGGCGTTCTGTCAGAGCTTTATGACAGAGCTTTGCAAATATATCGGAGCAGATACAGACGTTCCGGCTGGTGATATTGGAACAGGAGCGAGAGAGATTGGCTATATGTTCGGCCAGTATAAGAAAATCCGCAGCGTTTATGAAGGTGTATTGACCGGAAAGGGACTTTCCTATGGTGGTTCTCTGGCACGTACGGAGGCAACTGGATATGGACTGTTATATCTGACTGAGGAGATGCTCAAATGCAATGGCCATGATATGAAAGATAAGATTGTTTGTATATCTGGTTCTGGTAATGTGGCGATTTATGCGACAGAGAAAGCACATCAATTGGGGGCTAAGGTGGTGACAGTCAGTGATTCTACCGGTTGGGTATACGATCCAGAAGGAATTGATGTTGCATTGTTAAAGGAAGTAAAGGAAGTAAAACGTGCGCGTTTAACGGAGTATGCTGCTGCAAGACCTAGTGCACAGTATCACGAGGGAAGAGGCGTATGGACGATAAAATGTGATATTGCGCTTCCATGTGCTACACAAAATGAACTGTTACTTGAGGATGCCAAAGAACTTGTGGCAAACGGCTGTATCGCAGTCGCAGAAGGCGCGAATATGCCAACTACCCTGGAGGCAACTGAGTATCTGCAGCAGAATAAGATCTTATTTGCTCCTGGCAAGGCTGCAAATGCTGGTGGCGTGGCAACCTCTGCCCTGGAGATGAGTCAGAATTCTGAGCGTTTGAGCTGGACCTTTGAGGAGGTAGACGGCAAGCTGAAAAATATTATGGTTAATATCTTCCACAGCCTGGATGATGCTGCAAAGCGTTATGGCAAGGAAGGCGACTATGTGACAGGTGCGAATATTGCCGGTTTTGAGAAGGTGGCAGATGCGATGATTGCACAGGGTGTCTGCTAATACTCCCTAATTGCCGGAAAACTCCTGCAAATGGCAGAGATTGCTGTCTTGCAGGAGTTTTTTATATATTTTGATCAAGGTGTCAAAAGGTCTGAATTTCCCTTGCAGGCCAATTTGTCCAATCTTGCACTTCAATATCTTGAAAAAATTTGCTCTGCAATGAAAATGGACCCTTTGACACCTTAATCATATTAGGAAAGTCTATCAATTTTCTTGATATATAAGTATTGTGAGACACTTGTGCGAAAGGAGGAAGTTTTAATGAATATATCAACAATTGTAATTTTGCTGGCATTTGCCGTGTACCTCGCGATGATGGTGGCGGTGGGGGTATGGTCAATGCGTAAAACAAACGGGGCAGATGATTATTTTCTGGGCGGCAGAGGATTATCTGGTCCCGTGGCGGCAATGTCTGCGCAGGCTTCTGATATGAGTGGCTGGCTGCTGATGGGATTGCCAGGTTCTATCTATGCGCTGGGAACTGGACAGGCGTGGATTGCCATAGGTTTAGGATTAGGAACAATTATCAATTGGCTGGTGATAGCTAAGCCGTTGCGTTCTTATACTATTGTTGCCGACAATGCTATGACTTTGCCAGAATTTTTTGGCAATCGTTATCATGATAAAAAGAAGATATTGCTTGGTGTATCATCTGCAATTATTGTAATTTTTTTCTTGGTTTATACTGCTTCCGCACTGGCTTCTGGCGGAAAGTTATTTAATTCTGTATTTGGTGTGAATTATCACATTGCTCTTTTAATGGGTGCAGTGGTTATATTATTGTATACTTTTTTGGGCGGTTTTTTTGCAGTTTGTACCACAGATTTTATCCAGGGAAGTTTGATGCTGGTAGCGTTGTTAGTGGTACCGTTGGTGGCCTGGGGATATGTGAGCGGAGATTTTTCCAATGTGATTACCCAGAGCGGAGTGGATTCAGCCCATTACATGAGCTTAATGTATAATGGAGATCACCCGATCACCTTGGTAGAAATCTTGTCTAATCTGGCCTGGGGACTTGGATATTGTGGTATGCCACATATTCTAGTACGGTTTATGGCCATTAAAAATGAAAAAGAATTAAAGAAATCTTCTGCAATTGCGATTGTATGGGTGGTACTATCCTTGTCTCTGGCAGTGGTCATCGGCGTGGTTGGACGAGCATTTTTGTTTCCAGAGATTTTGGGCGAGACTAAGGGAGCGGCAGCAGCAGAATCCGTATTTATTGAAATGATTCAGAAAATATTTACAGAACTTTTGCCGCTTTCTTTTGTCGGTGGAATTTTCCTCTGTGGTGTTTTGGCGGCAATTATGTCTACTGCAGATTCGCAGCTATTGGTTTGCTCCTCCTCGGTTTCTGCGGATATTTATAAAGATATTTTCAAACCGCAGGCCCCAGATAAGACTGTTTTGCGTGTTGGTCGTGTTACTACTGTAGTGGTGGCGCTTTTAGCAGTTGTGATCGCCTGGGATCCTGATAGTTCTATTATGGCGCTAGTATCTGATGCGTGGGCAGGCTTAGGTTCTGCGTTTGGTCCGCTGGTTGTGATGAGTTTGTTTTGGAAGAGAACAAATCTTCCAGGAGCAATTGCTGGATTGATATCTGGGGCGGCTACTGTGTTAATTTGGGATTATATACCGTTGATAGATGGTAAGACAATTGCCGCAGCTACAGGATTATATTCCTTATTGGTTGGTTTTTGTATCAGTATTGTGTGTATTGTAGTTGTCAGTCTGGTGACAAAAGCGCCAGAACAGGCAGTATTGGATGAGTTTGAGGCATATAAGAAATATCAGGAATAAGATAATATTAATGCTGTACTTGAAATTCGAATATTTATATAAAATAAACAATTCCTTTTTTCTGTAATATATAGTATAATGATAACATAAACCCGCGTTTTAAAACGCGAGAAGGGAGAATTTTTTATTATGTCAAATGATTTATTTATGACAGAGGAGTATTTATCAGACCTGAACGCATATTGGCGTGCAGCAAACTATCTGGCTGCTACTCAGTTGTATCTGCTGGATAATCCGATGTTAAGGGAACCGTTAACGAGGGACCAGGTGAAGAAGAAAATTGTAGGCCATTGGGGTACAGTGCCAGGACAGAACTTTGTATATGCACATATGAACCGTGCAATCAACAAATACGACCTGGATATGATCCTGATTTCAGGACCAGGACATGGCGGTAACTTCTTCGTGGCAAACTCCTATTTGGAGGGAACTTACAGCGAGGTATATCCAAACATCAGCCAGGATATGGAAGGACTTAAGAGACTGAATAAGCAGTTCTCCTTCCCAGGCGGTATTTCCAGCCACGTTGCACCAGAGACTCCAGGTTCCATCAATGAGGGAGGTGAGCTTGGTTATTCTATCGCTCATGCGTTTGGTGCAGTATTTGACAATCCAGATTTGATCGCTACTGTAATCGTGGGCGATGGTGAGGCAGAGACAGGACCTTTGGCAACAGCTTGGCATTCTAATAAATTCCTGAATGCGAAGAATGATGGTGCGGTACTTCCTATTCTTCATATGAATGAATATAAGATCAACAATCCTACCGTATTATCTCATATTTCTCATGATGAAGTGGAGAGTTACTTCCACGGATGCGGATGGAAACCATATTTCGTAGAGGGCAGCGATCCAATGACGATGCATCGTCTGATGGCAGAAGCTGTTGACAAGTGTATTGAGGAGATTAAGGAAAACCAAAGAGCAGCAAGAGAAGATGGTAAGACCGAGAGACCATTCTGGCCAATGATCGTACTTCGCACACCGAAGGGATGGACAGGCCCTAAGGTAGTAGACGGTCTTCAGGTAGAAGGTTCCTTCCGTGCACATCAGGTGCCGATTACTATGGAGAAACCAGAACATATTGATCTGTTGAAGGAATGGCTGTTAAGCTATCATCCAGAAGAACTGTTTGATGAGAATGGCGTATTAATTCCGAAGCTTCGCAAGATTGCACCTACAGGTGATCGCAGAATCAGTGCTAATCCTCATGCGAATGGTGGTAAGCTGCTGCGCGATCTGCG
>Ga0137306_100996_pt1 | contig 11700 bp, 10 predicted proteins | sample Inofroosms_March_FD_97187 | JGI IMG/M metagenome (GOLD analysis project Ga0137306, IMG submission 97187) | Mouse cecal microbial communities from Vienna, Austria - N-Acetylneuraminic and N-Acetylglucosamine D2O microcosms_March | ecosystem: Host-associated > Mammals > Digestive system > Large... | reverse complement strand
CTTCCACGAAATTTCCAACATCCGTTTCGCCCACTGATATACTCCGTCATCCTCATATTCCCGATAAGCCCCTTCCGTCATCATGGTAAGATACAGCAGAATATCATACCAATAAATCCGGCGCATTTCAGCTTCTGTAAATGTCTCTTTGCCAAATCCTTTTAAGAAATCAGCATTTCTGGTATGCCGGCGAAAACGGTCATCCATCAGCGCTTCGCCCCACATTGCACGTTCCCAGTCAATAATTCCGGAAACATGCTTCTCTTTCACAAAAATATTGCCTTCCCACATGTCCCAATGCACCAGCACCGGCTGCGTCACCTGTCCAAACACCGCCCTATCTCTCTTCAACATCTCAAGAATTTTCTCTGCGGATACTACAATATCGACCTGTTTTCTTTTTGCATCCGAAAGTACATTTGAAATCAATTGATATACAAAGGAAAACAAATCTTGAAAATAATGGCTGTCATCTCCCAGCAGTCCAAAGTGTACCCCTAAAATAGAAGTTATCTCTCTTTCTGCCTGTCCGATTTCAAAATGAATGACCGCCTTTTCTTCATCGGAAAAGGAATCCATGACCGAAGAGCAGCTTTGTCCCTCCAATTTTTCCATAAAGAAATAATGTCCGTCGCAGATTTCATTTGAGGTATCATAATACAAAACCTTTGCTGCTTTGACCGCTCCTGTCTTATGTACAATCTGCATGGCTCTCACCTCTGCCTCCATGAGATTTGCCTCGTTGGACATACGTCCCCGATTCCCCGCTGCCGCTATTTTCAATATGTACCTGCTTTTGTCTGTAAAGCTCACAAGATACGCCGTATTGCACATCCCTTCCGTCAATTCGACTGCTCCCTCCATTTGCTTTCCCGGAAAGGCGCGCAATGCCATCTTACGAAGTACCTCCTCTGACTGCCTGTCCGTTTCTATCTGTATTAACTTTACGATAAAACAATGAGCCAGTACAACGGCACTCGCAGCTCTGTCAGACAACGCACCATCACACTGACCCATCTTCTTTATCATCTACAATTTACAAACATCAATCCATTCCACATATTTCGAATATTGCTCCAGCTCCGGAATGGTAAGCTCAATTGCACTGTTGGAACTGCCGCAGGCAGGAAATACTGTCTCAAACCGCTTCAAAGACTCGTCCAAATATACTTCAACGCCTTCATTGACCGCAAAGGGACATACACCTCCCACCGCATGACCAATCAGCGGCTCCGCCTCTTCATAGGAAAGCATCTTCGCCTTCGTGCCAAATTTTGCCTTATATTTCGGATTATCAATCTTGGCATCACCTGCCGCTACGATCAGGACAATCCGCTCTCCGACATGAAAGGACAAGGTCTTTGCGATCCGGCAAGGCTCGCAATGAAGCGCCTGTGCCGCCAATTCCACTGTTGCGCTGCTCACCTCAAATTCCAGCACCCGCTCTTCCATACCCATATCTTTAAAATAACTTTTTACCCGTTCTACCGACATTTCAAACCTCCATTTCTCCCACCTGAAGTTACTTGGCAGGATTCCCATAATTCATAATTATAAGCAAATCCTCTGTCGGTTTCAAGCAAAAGTCAAAGTTCTTATTTATGACATGTTACAGTCCAGCCTTCGGCTTCACTGTAACTATGACATTCCATTTGTCGTTTTATACTTGTAAAGCATTTCGGCATGGTTTTGTTCTTCAATCTGAATATCTGCTAACAGCTTACGTACACTTGCATCTCCGAATACAAAGACATCGGAATTATACTCAGAGGATACCAGTTTCTCGGTTCCGATACAGTCGGTAGCCAAAAAGCAGTCTGAACGCTTATCCATAGAATCGCTCGTTGTATCATAGGTAGCTGTCGGCTGGTATTCCTTACCCTTGCTGTCATTGCAATTACAGGATGGCACCGTACCGGAAAGCACCTGTCCCAAAGAGTCATAATGCTGTCTCTCATTTTGCTCTAACTCTCCGAATAAGGATTTTAAAACAGGATCCTTCGCTTCCTTTCCGTATCTCTTGTACTTCTCAATACAAGTCTGCTCCTGTGTCTGCAAATCCTTGATTGCCGCTTTTTCTTTCTCATTTAAAATCATACATTCATACCTCGCTTCCTTATTGTTATTTAAATCATTGAGATATGAATATTATCGGGAATATCTGCACATTTTATTCATTTTTTCCAAATTCCATTTATTTAACTGGAAATCTTTAAATTCCTCATGCTGCCGCCAAATTCCCGGCAGACCAAGAATATCTGAAACAAACCGACGCTCCCTATTCAAAATCCAGGCAAGCACGCTCCGTCACATAGGGGCGCACATACGTATCCGCTGCTTCCACATGTGCCGGATGATTGGCATAAACCGCTATATCCTCCGCCCTTTTCAACGTAGTGACCAATGCGATATCATGCGTACTAGAAGAGATCGGCTGTTCAACAAACTCTACAGTCAGAAGTCCCGGCACCTTGCCGACTAATCCTTTTAAATTCTCAGCCATTGCTTTTTTCAGTTCCGGTTTCCTGCCTTCTTCTATTTCCGGTTTAAATTTCCACATAACGATATGATGAACCATATACTGCCTCCTTTTTCTTTTGAATATTTTAATCTTGAACAGCTATGTCTTTTTCATCTGCAATTTTTCTTACTGTCTCCTCACTTAATTGCAATATCATAGATGAGACCCGACAAAAGCTATGATATTTCCAACAATTCCAGTATATCTTCTTTGCTCAAACTGCCAAGCCTTCCTGCTTTGCCGCCGATGACCTGCTCGGCAAGGTCCCTCTTTGTTTCTTGCAGTCTCTGTATCTTTTCCTCAATCGTATTCTTTGCAATCAATTTATAAACTGTCACCTTTTTCGTCTGCCCGATGCGGTGCGCGCGGTCCGTTGCCTGATTCTGCACTGCGAGATTCCACCAAGGATCATAGTGTATGACCACATCCGCTCCGGTGAGGTTCAGTCCGACGCCGCCCGCTTTTAAGGAAATCAGAAACACCGGAACATCTCCTTCATTGAACTCCTTAACCAGTTGTAAACGTTTTTCTTTTGACGTATTTCCGGTAATGGTATAATAGGCAATTCCCGATGCATTCAATTGATTTTGCAGAATTTCCAGCATAGAGGTAAACTGAGAAAAAACCAGTATCCTGTGACCGCCATCCATTGCGCTTTGAATCAATTGGAAACAAGCTTCCAGCTTTGCAGTTCCCCCTTTGTAATTTTCAAAGCACAAAGAAGGGTCGCAGCAAATCTGGCGCAGCCTTGTCAATTCCGCAAGAATCTGCATCCTGTTTTTTTGAAATTCCTCGTGATTCTGACGCGCAATATTCTCTCTCATATGCAGCGCCTGCGCATCATAGAGCTTCTGCTGCGTATCCTCAAACCGAACATAGCGGCATTCCTCGAGTTTCACCGGGAGATCCTTTAACACATTCTCTTTCAGTCTGCGCAGGATGAAGGGACCGACCATTTTTTGCAGGCGTTTCATTGCAGCCTCATCATTGTTCTTTACAATCGGAGTTTCCATCTCCTTTTTGAACACATCGTAGCTATACAGGAATCCCGGCATAAGATAATCAAAAATGCTCCACAGCTCGCTCAAACGGTTCTCTACCGGCGTACCGGTCAATGCGTACCGAACCCGGCTGTTTATCACCTTCACCGCTTTTGCCGCTGCGGTCGTATGATTCTTGATATATTGCGCCTCATCTATAATTTCAAACGAAAACTGTTTCCCCTCATAGAAGGCTATGTCACGCTTCAAGAGATCATAAGACGTCACCAGAACATCCGATTCCCGGTAAGCGTCTATTTTCATCTGACGCTCCTCCTGCGTCCCTGTAATCAATGAAACAATCAGTTCCGGTGCAAACCGGCTCAGCTCCTCCTGCCAATTAAATACCAAGGATGCCGGCGTTACTATGAGCGTCGTCCCCTCCTTCCCTTCCAACTTTGAAGCTAACAGCACTGAAATTGCCTGCAGCGTTTTACCGAGTCCCATATCATCTGCCAAGATACCTCCGAACTGCCATGTCTCCAATGTTCGCAGCCATTTATACCCATTTTTCTGGTATTTACGCATAATCTTCGCCAAGCTCTGCGGCGCCTCAAAGTCCGCATCTTTTACGGTCTTGAAGTCCTTCACCACTTCTTTGAAATGGCTGTCTCTGCTGCTGTAAACGCCTTCATTCTCTTCCAGCATTTTGTCAAGATACAACGTGCGGTACATAGGAAGATGCATTTTACCTTTTACAAGCTCTTTCGGCTTCAAATGTGCGGCATTCGCAAGCTCTGCAAGCATTTCAAGCGACGGATCCTCCAAATTTACAAAGGAGCCGTCTTTCAGCCTGTAATACTTCTTTTTTGCCCGGTAACTGTTTAAAATGTCCAAAAGCTCGTCACGCGGAACATCTTCCGTAGAAATATCCAGATCCAGAAGACCCGAAGATACGGAAACACCCACGGAAACCTTGACGGACCGAACGGCATGATACCCCAGAAACCGCTTGGTACAGCGCACTTCGCCCAGCTCCATTAAGCTCTCGGTTCCCCTCTCCATCACCTGATAAATCCGTTCTTCGTCACCGCCGCAGTGAAACTTTCCCGTCTCCTGGTCAATTTCAGGAAACCACTGCATGACCTGAAAGAGAATTTCTTCCTCTCTCGCCGCATCCCGGAATGGTTCTAATCGTTCCGATATGTCTTCATGCAGGACGTCCGATGCCGGAACCTCCTTCTCCCCATACCTCGCATATACGTTGCAAGTAACATTTTGTTCCTCAGCATCTAAATAGAATACAAAATGCGCTTCCGGCGGCAGATAAGATCTGAATTTCTCCGGTTCCGTCTCCGTAATCTCTGCGATTTCCCGAAGATTCGGCAGTATTCTGTAATAAAATTCAGACAGATTGTTTCTTCCTACATGAAAAGAAAACGTTTCGCCGTCTGTCAGACTTGTCAGTGGTTCAATCTTTTCCAGAATTTCTTTATCCACCCTGTTGAGGCAATCATCACTTATAAAATACGCCGTGTCCGTTCCGAAATACATGTCCGGCAGATTGCCTTTTACCACGATTCCGTGAAATTCCTGATCTCCTTTTAACTTTTCAGCAGAAATAGTTATCGTCATCTTTGGATTGCGCTTTGCACAAGATATGCTTCTCTTTTTTTTCTCCCAACTGTCCCTATCGTCAAATTCTACTGCTTCGTCTGCCATCTGTTCATAGAACTCATCCAGCCTCCATCCGAACAGATTCAGTTCTCCCCCAACCTCACATTTCCGATAATAATAGCGTGATTCCGAAAGTCTCCTCTGAAATTCTTCTTCCTCACATACTACTTGGTTAATAAAATGTATCCACTTTTTTCCTTTCTCGTTAAAATTATCAAGACCGTGATTAAGTTTCGTGCTGTTTCCATAGATATCTGTAGCCGAATCTTTCACATTTTGGCAGAATTTATCCAGCTTCTTTATGACAAACATTCTTTTCTCACCTATCCGAAAAGACACAGACAGCTTTCCGTCTTTTCTGACCAGACGCGGAAGAAGTGTAAGACTCTCTTTCTTCGCCGATGCATCTGCTATCATCAGATTTACTCTTTTTTCCTGATAAAGCATGATGAGACGCTGCGCATTCTGATCCGTCGCATCTCCAATATTATGTGTGCTCAAATATTCTTCTAGAAGCTTTAACACTTGTGCCTCATACGGGCAGCTAGACTTTTTGGCATACCACGAATAATAATTCTTGCGGCATTTCGGACATCTGCATTCAGAACTTACAACCTCTGTACGTGAGAACGTAATCTGGATTGGAAACTTCTCCTTTCCAGATTTTCCGGTTGCCTCAATCTGACCCATGATTTCATTGTCATACTGACTATAACCTGCCATAACTTTTTCTATCTCAATCATACCCTGATTGTACAGTTTTTCGCCTTCTGTAAAAGCAGAATTGGGAATTCTGATAGAGTTCCGAATCCGTTTTCCCTGAAAATAGCTATAGTTTTGCAGCCGCGCAATATTTTTATCATTATTTTCTGTATCCCGTGTATCGGAATCCTCTTCCCAAGAACGCCCAAGAAGTGTAAATTCTGTCCTGCGTTTTTCCTCCGCCTCTTCTCGGTGCAGTCTCTTTTCTACTTCATGCTTTTCTATTTCCATACGCTGTTTCTCCTCCGCCCTGCTTTTTCCTCCGCAAGTTTCTGCTTCCCCGGCGTTGCCGCTGTATAAATCTGATGATATTATACCTTAACCCACCTTATAATGACAAGCATCACAGACAATGTCTTTTCTCCGAAATGAAAATACATTACAATTCACACCCATGCCAGTTTTTGCAAAATAATCCATTCTCTGGCGTGAAAAGTAACAAAAATGCTGCTGCAAAAACGATGAAATCATCGTAAGTGCAGCAGCATCTATTATTAGATTACTGGACTAATTTCCACGGACCCCAATCTCCCTGAGTCTCTGGATTTGTTCCCTGTGTCCACCATGATGCCTGATAAACTTTTCCGTTATAAACTACCTTATCCCCGCCTGAATATGCAACAGAAGCATCCCAAACCGGTATGTCACCGATTGGCTTATCCGGCTCTTCTGGTTCCACCGGCTTCTCAGGCTCTTCCGGATCTACCGGCTTCTCCGGCTCTACCGGCTGTCCCGGCTCTACGCTTCCGTCATCTTTAACAACAGGAAGCTCATTCATAGCCGCATCCATAGCCTTTGCCCATGCATAATCATTTGTTGCATCCCAGTTAATCGACCAAGTCATAACACCTCTAAGGGAAGGATATGCTTTTGGAGCCGTAAAGTTCCCTGATGATGTTCCGTTTGCGAGCGCTAACGCTGCATCTCTTACTACGGAAGGAGCCACATAGCCGCTTCCCGCTGCCTTTGCAGTAGAAGGTACGCCAAGCGCCACCTGATCCGGTCTCAAACCTGCTTCAATAATCAATGTAGATAAGGAAGTTAAGAAATCTGCATTTCCCGGATTTACGATTGAACCGCCATATCCGTTCATTCCGCCTGTGTTATAGAACTGCGGATAGCAAATAGTCAAAATGTCCTTAATTTCAAGCGCTAATCTCAAATATGATGTCGTAATATCATTAGCAGAAAGTCTATCTGCCTGAATATAAAAGGTTTCTGGCGCCATTGTAATGATAAAGTCTTTTCCAAAATGGTCATGCACTTTGCGCAATGCACTTGCAATATAATTTACGCCGGATACTGCAGAACCCTCCAAATCAATATCCACGCCTTCAAATCCATACTCTTCAATAATATCAATCAAGCCATCTGCAAACAAATCTGCCGCTGCATCGCTGTTGATCTCAATTCTTCCTTCTGCTCCGCCGACAGAAATAATTACATGCTGTCCCTTTGCCTTCAAATCCTTGATATCCTGAATAAATTCTGCCTTTGTATAGCCGCCGAGAGACTTACATAAATCTTTGTCAAGCTCAAACGTTACTTCTCCCGGTGTTGTTGTATTTCCGGTAAATGCTACGCAAATCATATCATAGTATGTCGGAACGTCGCTCAACTTTAAGTCCTTGGAACCGTTGCAGAAATTGTGCCAGTAACCGGTTACCATGTGCTGCGGAAGTGCAGTATTAACGGTATAATTGTTCTCTGTCTTATTTCCTTCCGTATTGTCTCCGGTCTCCTGACCATTGTTTTCTGTTTTTCCTTCTGATGGATTAGATGATTCTGTATACTTCAAATCTGTACGCTCTTTCCACAAGGTCGGCGTTCCGTCCGGCAGCCATCCCATGTGTGAGGTATGTGCATATGTACACTCATATACTTTGCCCTGATAGGATACAAGATCTCCCAGTTTATATGTTGCGCCTGATTCCCATGCAGGATATGTTCCTGGCTCTGTCTCAGTCTCTGTTTCAGTTTCTGTCGGAACTTCACTTTCTGTTTCTGTCGGAACCTCGCTCTCGGTTTCCGTTGGAACTTCACTTTCTGTCTCTGTCGGAACCTCGCTCTCGGTTTCTGTAGGCACTTCCGTCTCCGTCGGCTTCTCGGTCTCAGTATCTCCGCCGGTAATACCGCCGCTGACGTCTTCGCCAAATACTACCTGTGCTCCGAACTCATCTAAAGTAGTCAGGACACGCTGTGTCATTGTAATACCTTCAATATCTGTTACATCTGCCGCACCGGAAACATTTATTGTAAATGTATGGGTAGCTCCCGGTTTCATTGTCTTTGCTGCGTAAACAGGAGACAGATCAATTACGCCAAGCCCATTCTGGTTCGTAACAGTACCGCACTCGGAACCTGCGCTAAAAGTTGCTCCACTTTTTGTTTTGATGTAAAGTTTCGGGAACATTACTGTCTTTTTAAACATTTCAGCATCTTTTAATGCCGTATTGCTTTCTACAGCCTTCTCTTCATTTGTAAGAGTAATTTTATAAGTAGAACCTTCTGTTGTTACAGAAACAGATGCTTTCGGGTTTCCTACGGTAATTTCCTGTGCAGGAATCTCGGCATCGCCGTATAAGGATTCCTTCATCACCCTGGTAATGGAGTTATTTGCATCCAAAGATGCCATCCAGGAAATCAGTCCTCCAAGTCCGTTCTCTCTTACATATTTACCCTTTGCAGCAGTAGAACGCTCATTGTCACAGGTAAAGAAATATCCTGTCTCCGGGCTGTAGTAGTAAGGCGCCTCTGCAGTCTCATCATAATATTCCTTTAACTGGAATTTCGTCTTAATCTCTTCAATATCGCTGTATGCCCATGTTCCGCTTGTCGTTCCGTCCGGAGCCTTCACGCTGTTCGGCTCTGCGGTTGCATATAAGCCCGGATTCTTTGGATCGCGTCCGTCATCCTGCACGCCTGCCCATCCTCTGGTATATGGAGCAACACCTACGACAATCTTGGAATAATCAATCTTGTCTCCATAGGTATCCTTCAAATACTGGATACAGGTATCTACAGAAAACTGTCCGTCTATCTGCGTCTCCTTATCGTATGCCGGATTGGTATACAACGCAGTCTGATGTGCCGTATATCCAGCCCATGCACCGTTTAAGTCATAGGTCATCATGTTTGCAAAATCTACGATCTCCATTACTTTATCGTATTCAATTTTTGACATCATTGTCGGAGATGCAGACATTGCCGTTGAAAGCTCGTAATACTTGTTATTCTTTTCACCGAGCTCATCCAACTCGTCACGAAGCTCCTGCATAAGCAGCGTAAAGTTCTTCGTATCATCCGGCGTTCCCGGACATCCCTCGTCGATTGTTACACCGTTTCCTTCCGGATCAGGTTCTCTTACTGCCGTCGGATACTCCCAATCGATATCTACAAAATCATACCCCAGATAATCAATAAACTTTGTGATATTTTTCGCAAAATTTTTACGCTTTGCCGGATCTGCCGCAACTGCCGGGAAATCACCCGTTCTTGTCCAGCCTCCAACAGAAACTCCGATTTTCATATTCGGATATTTGGAACGCAGGATGCTCATTGCCCCAAAAACACCTGCGTATGGCTCACCATAAGTCAGCCCGTTCTGCTCCGGTAAAATTGCCTGAAAATCTGCATGCTCATCACACAGTACCAAGTCACCATTCGCATCCATATCCATAAATGCAAAATTCAGATGTGTAATTAAACTTCCGTCAATTCTGCTTGGATAAAAATTCTTCTGACCGGCGTATATGGACCAATCCCCATAGTACACAACATTCCGGTATGCTGGTGTCTCTTCAGCCTGCTGTACCTCCGCCCCTTTTGTCGATACAGCTCCTCCGCTGAAAATGCTCGTAACTGCAAGTGCCAGTGATAATAAAATACCTACTCCTCTTCTCTTCAAAATATCCCACCCTTTCTTCATTTTGTTTTTTCTCTCCAGAATCACTATTACACTTTGTATTACCACATAATCAAGTATACAAAATCCCTTTCACTTTTCCCATGTTTTTACTTGGCTATTTTTGATTATTCTTGGTCTGATTTTTACATTACTTACAATTTTCGACAATTTTCGCAGTTATTTTCCACATTTCATCCCCGCTTTTTATTCTCAAGGCAAAAAAATACAGCAAAACCATCACTTTTATCATGATAATCCTGCTGTTCTTTGTTCATTTATCCAAATATGTATTTCAAATCAATATTTCATGCCGTAATCAGATTTTTACATCACGATTTTTGGAAAAATATAAATTTAAATCGTCGTCATTACAATAATCCGCATGCGGCGTACACACCTTAGAGCCATACCAGACCCCGGAACCGTCAGGAATATACCCACGCTTCACATACATCCTTTGGGCGCTCCCGTATCCGCTATGCAAACCGACTGCAAGATAGACAGTATCCGCATATTTGAAGGCAATTTCCTCTGCAATATCCATCAGTTTATTTCCGATTCCATGACGCCGGTATTTTTCCAGCACGCCAAGATCAATCAATTCCGCATACCCTTTGTTCGCAAATGCTCCCCATGTACTGTTAGGATATATGTTGAGATATCCTGCGACATTTCCTTTGTATTCCGCCGCCAGCGAGATACATTTTCCCTCCGACCGGTCTTTGAGACGGTTTTCATATTTCTCAATCGTAGTATTCCAGCCTTGGGCAATTTCTTCCTGTGTGATGATTGCTGCGTCCAGTTGTTCTAAATCTCGGATTGTAATTTCGTCATTTTCAAAGTATATCATCCTTTGGCTCCTTCTAATATACACCTTAATTCTCAAACCGCACTTCATTATAAATCATGTGTACTGCTTCGTCTATTCCAAACTCCTTCGTCAATCTTTTCTCTGGTATAAAACCAATATAGTCTTTTTCCTTCCACCATCTCCGCATTTCCTTCTCACCAAAATCATTGCAATTTGGCTTCTGCTTATGCCGAATCAGCGTTTCCTCAAAAGACAGCTCATAATAAAAAGCATGTACACCCTGTTCATATTCCATGTCTATCCATACAAATAATTCCCCATACCATGAAGTGTTTAGAATTCCTTCCAAAATGACAATATCACAATTCTCCTTTCCGTATTTTACCAACTCCAATAAAAGTGAAATTGCTCTTGTATTCTCTCCGTCCCTTACATACAGCATCTCTATCTCTCTTCTAACCACATCTTGTGAAATCAACATGGTTCCATGACCAAACTTCTGCTGCAAGGCTTTGGCAGTTGTCGTTTTTCCACCCCCTGAATTCCCTCTCAGTAAAATCAATTTTTTCAATCTCAGCTACTCCTTTCCTATTTCCAAACGATAGCGCTGTCTTTCATAAATAAGTCGTTTTCGGCTTATGGGCAGCAGAATTTTTTCGCTCCCTTTAAGCCAGCAACTCCTCCTGCCGTTTTTTGCTAAAACCTTTCAGCACCAATTGATAAGATTTATCCAGCATATCCTTTAACAATTCATCCGGAACCTCACCGTCTGGCTTTATGGAATTCCAGTGTACCTTATTCATATAATATCCCGGTATAATATCAGGATACTGGCTCCTCAGAAATTCTCCTTCCACCGGCTCTAATTTCAGGGTAATATAATATGGCTTATCATCATCGTCAAGGCAGAGCGCAGCAAACATTTTTCCGCCTATCATATACCTCACCCAGTTCCATTCCTCCTTTAAATCTTTTGTAACCGCTTTCTTCTCTAAAAGATATTCATCCATCCATTCATATTTCATATGTCATGCCCCTCCTA
>Ga0137306_103465_pt1 | contig 11708 bp, 5 predicted proteins | sample Inofroosms_March_FD_97187 | JGI IMG/M metagenome (GOLD analysis project Ga0137306, IMG submission 97187) | Mouse cecal microbial communities from Vienna, Austria - N-Acetylneuraminic and N-Acetylglucosamine D2O microcosms_March | ecosystem: Host-associated > Mammals > Digestive system > Large... | reverse complement strand
TAAGCCAGCGGCATTACCAGCAGACAGAGATAGGCGGGCACTGCTTCTTCCCACTGGTCAAAGTCGATTTTCAGTACGGAGGAAATCATCAGAAATCCCACAAAAATCAACGCCGGCGCGGTGGCGAATCCGGGAATTGACGTGAACAGCGGTCCGAACGGCAGGGCCAGCAAAAACAAAACGCCAGTTGTCAGCGCCGTCAGTCCTGTTCGTCCGCCTGCGGCGATCCCTGCGGAGCTTTCCACATAGGTCGTAGTGGTGGAGGTTCCGAACAGAGCGCCCACGCTGGTGGCTATGGCGTCGGCCAGCAAAGCGCCTCTTGCTTTTGCAAGCTTTCCGTCCTGATCCAGCATATCCGCCTTGCTGGCCAGACCAATCAGTGCGCCCAGCGTATCGAATAAATCCACAAAGAGGAAGGCGAACATCACGGCAATAAAGTCCAGAACGCCGCTTCCCCCCAGGCCGTTGTCAAAAATATGAAAGGCCGTGGAAGAAAAGGACCGGAACAGACTGCCCATATGGAAATTCACAATCTGGGCCGGGAACAGAGAATAGTATCCCGCCTCCGGATTCGGAACATAAATTCCTGCCGCCTGACAGATCATGCCCAGCAGCCAGGTCGCAACGATTCCGATCAGGATAGCCGCTTTTACCTTTTTAATATAAAGAATGGCAATCAGCAGCACGCCGGCCACGGCCAGCAGCGCACAGATACCTTCCGTATGAAAATTGGCGGCGAATTTTACGCTGGTTACAAGGGTGAAATCCTCCTTCACCACCAGATGGGCGTTTTGTAAGCCGATAAAGGCGATAAACAGACCGATACCGGCGCTGGCCCCATGCTTTAACGACATAGGGATAGCGTTAAAAACCGCCTCCCGCACATTGGTCAGGGAAAGCAGAATAAAGATAATACCTTCCACAAACACGGCCAGCAGCGCCACCTGCCAGGGATACCCCATCACGCCGCATACCGTATAGGTAAAATAGGCGTTCAGCCCCATGCCCGGCGCCAGGGCAAAAGGATAATTGGCCAGCAGCGCCATCATCAGACAGCCCACAAAGGAGGCGAGACAGGTAGCCGCCAGCACGCCGCCTTGGTCCATACCCGCCACGGACAGCATATTCGGATTCACGGCCAGAATGTAGGCCATGGTTACAAAGGTAGTCAGACCGGCCATTAACTCCGCCTTTGTCGTCGTCTTGTGTTCTTTCAAGTGAAACAAATTTTCAAACATCGCTTTTTCATCCTCTATTTTAGTTCCGCAACTCCCCTCCCAGTCCCCCTGAACCTGGAATAATTTACGGCCGCCCTCCGCGTCCGCAAATCATTCCGGGGCCTGTCTGGTTCGCTGCTGTTTTAGAGCTGCGACGTCCACCACCGTCAGCCTTTCTTCCTGATTTTCCAGACTGGTCAGCAGGGCGTCTGCCGTGTCTAAAGAGGTCAGAACCGTAATCCCCGTCTCGATGGCATGGCGGCGGATAATAAAACCGTCATGGCTTTTCACATTGCCGTTGCTGGGGGTATCGATCACCAGGTCAATATGATGATCCAGGATCAAATCCAAAAGGTTCGGCGATTCCTGCTCCACCTTATTAATCGGGATAGCGAACACGCCGTTGGCCACCAGGTATCTGGCCGTTCCGCCCGTGGCAAATATCGTATATCCCAGCTTTTTAAACCTGCCCGCCAGCTCCACCGTATCCGGCTTATCGGAATCCTTCACCGTGATCACCATCTGCTTTGTCCTGGGCAGATCAATACCGCTTCCCAAAAATCCCTTATACAATGCCTCATGGAAGGTACGGGCAATCCCCAGTACCTCGCCGGTGGACTTCATCTCCGGCCCCAGGCCGATATCCGCCCCTCTAAGCTTCTCGAAGGAAAATACCGGAACCTTCACCGCCACATAGCCGGACTCCGGCTGCAGCCCCGGCGCATATCCCATCTCTGACAGCTTTTCGCCCATAATGACCCGGGCCGCCAGCTTCACGACGGGAATATCCGTCACCTTGCTGATATAAGGAATCGTACGGCTGGACCGCGGATTCACCTCTATGACAAACACCTCATCATTATACACGATAAACTGAATATTAATCAAGCCTTTTACATGAAGGGCCTTTGCCAGGTCAAGGGTATACCGGGCAATCAGCTTTTTCGTCCGCTCCGTCAGGTCCTGGGGCGGATAGACGGAAATACTGTCGCCGGAATGGACGCCGGCCCGCTCAATATGCTGCATAATGCCGGGAATCAGAATATCCTCCCCGTCGCAGACCGCATCCACCTCCACCTCCTCGCCCATCAGATACTTGTCGATCAGAATCGGATGCTCCTGAACCGTCCGGTTGATAATTTCCATAAAGGCAACGATATCCTCGTCGCTGATGGCGATCCGCATACCCGCGCCGCCCAACACATAGGAGGGGCGGACCAGCACCGGATAGCCCAGCCGGTTAGCCGCCTCCAGGGCCTGTTCGCAGGTAAACACCGTATCTCCGGCGGGCCGCGGAATACAGCAGCGCTCCAATATCTCGTCAAACCGCTCCCGGTCCTCGGCCGCATCCACATCGTCGGCGGAGGTGCCCAGAATCGGCACACCCATCTCCATCAGCGCCTCCGTCAGCTTGATGGCCGTCTGTCCGCCGAACTGTACCACTGCCCCCTCCGGCTTCTCAATCTCTACAATGCTTTCCACATCCTCCGGGGTCAGCGGCTCAAAATACAATTTATCCGCAATATCAAAATCCGTGCTGACTGTCTCCGGGTTATTATTGACGATAATGGTCTCATACCCCAGTTCTTTAAAGGCCCAGACGCTGTGCACCGAACAGAAATCAAACTCAATCCCCTGGCCGATCCGGATCGGACCGGAACCCAGCACCAGCACCTTCTTCGGCTTCCCGTCCGCCTCTACCTCGCTGACGCCGTCATAACAGGAGTAATAATAAGGCGTGGCGGCGGCAAATTCGGCAGCACAGGTATCCACCATTTTATAAGCGGCCCTGATGCCGTATTCCTTCCGCATGGCCTTTATTTCCTCCGGGCTTCTGCCGGACAGGTCCCCGATCACCCGGTCCGGATATTCCAGCCGCTTCGCCTCGTAAAGCAGCGCTTTCGTCAGCGGCCTGGTTTTCAACGCCGTTTCCATTTCCACCAGAATGGCGATTTTATCCAGAAACCACAGGTCGATTTTCGTGATCTCATGAATCTGTTCCAGGGAAAATCCTCTGCGGATGGCCTCTGCGATACAGAAAATCCGCCGGTCGTCGATACGGTACAGCTTCTTTTCCAGCTCTTCCTCTCCCATAGCGGCAAATTCCCGCCGTTCCAGGCTGTAAATATTCTGCTCCAACGAGCGCAGCGCTTTCATCAGCGCCCCCTCAAAATTAGTGCAGATGCTCATCACCTCACCGGTGGCTTTCATCTGGGTGGTCAGCGTCCGCTTTGCGCTGATAAATTTGTCAAAGGGCCACTTGGGAATTTTTACCACACAGTAATCCAGCGCCGGCTCAAAGCAGGCATAAGTCTTTCCGGTAATGGCATTGGGAATTTCATCCAGTCGGTAGCCCAGGGCAATTTTCGCCGCCACCTTGGCGATGGGATAGCCGGTTGCCTTGGAGGCCAGAGCGGAGGAACGGCTGACACGGGGGTTGACCTCAATCACGCAGTACTCGAAACTTTCCGGATGAAGGGCAAACTGCACGTTGCAGCCGCCGGTAATCTCCAATTCGTCGATGATATTCAAGGCGGCGCTCCTGAGCATCTGATATTCCTTATCCCCCAGCGTCTGGGAGGGCGCCACCACGATACTGTCGCCGGTATGGACGCCCACCGGGTCCAGATTTTCCATATTGCAGACGGTAATGCAGTTGCCGGCGGCGTCCCGCATCACCTCATACTCGATTTCCTTCCAGCCGGAAATGCACCGCTCCACCAGCACCTGCCCCACCCGGGAAAGGCGCAGGCCGTTTGACAGGATATCCATCAGTTCCTTTTCATTGTGGGCGATGCCGCCGCCGCTGCCGCCTAAGGTGTAGGCGGGCCTAAGCACCACCGGGTAGCCGATGGTATTGGTAAAAGCGATGCCGTCCCGGACATTTGCCACCACCATGGAAGGAGCGCAAGGTTCCCCGATTTTTTCCATTGTAGACTTAAATTCCTGCCGGTCCTCTGCTTTTTTGATAGTGTAGGCGGTGGTGCCGATCAGACGGACCTTCTGTTCCTTTAAAAATCCCTGCTCTTCCAGCTCCATCGCCAGGTTTAACGCCGCCTGCCCGCCCAGCGTAGGCAGCACGCTGTCAGGCCGTTCTTTTACAATAATCTGCTTCAATACTTCGATGGTCAACGGCTCGATATACACATGGTCCGCGATATACTGATCCGTCATGATGGTGGCCGGATTGGAATTGACCAGCACCACTTCCACCCCTTCTTCTTTTAACGAACGGCAGGCCTGGGTCCCGGCATAGTCAAATTCCGCCGCCTGGCCAATCACAATCGGGCCGGAGCCGATCACAAGCACTTTTTTGATTTTTTGATCCTTAGGCATTATCTCTCCACCTCCATCATTTTCATAAACCGGTCAAACAGACAGGTCGAATCCCTGGGACCGGGGCAGGCCTCGGGATGGAACTGTACCGTGAAAATATTTTTCCCCACATAGGACAGCCCTTCGTTGGTGCCGTCGTTCACATTGACAAAGGCTGGCACCGCCACACGGCTGTCCATTTTCTCTGCGTCCACCACATAGCCGTGGTTCTGGGAGGATATGTACACCCGGCCCGTGGCCAGGTCCTTCACCGGATGGTTCGCCCCCCGGTGGCCGTACTTCATCTTATAGGTATCCCCGCCCGCCGCCAGCGCCAACAGCTGGTGGCCCAGGCAGATGGCGAAAATGGGAATGTCAGTCTCATACAGCTTTTTCAGCTCTTCAATGATTTCCACGCACTCCTTCGGGTCGCCCGGGCCGTTGCTGAGCATAATGCCATCGGGAGCATCCCTGATTACTTCCTCCGCCTTTGTGTATGCCGGATAAACAGTTACCTGACAGCCCCGCTGCAGTAAGGAGCGGGCAATATTGTCTTTGGCGCCGAAGTCCAGTAAAGCGACACGGTAGCCGGAGCCATTTCTGCCACTATTGCTATGGCCATTATAAGCACTGTCTTCACCAAGAACCATCTTCTCTTTTCTGCTCACCCGTTCTACCACGCCCCGGGGACTGTACGCCCTGATATCCGCAAGAACCGCCTCCGTCTTTGCGGCCACCGCCTCATCCCCGGTAATCATCCCGTTCATCGTCCCCTTTTCCCGCAGGATTCTGGTCAATGCTCTGGTGTCGATGCCGCAGATACCGGGAATTCCATGTTCGGTGAGAAAGTGCTGAATCGTATCCTCACTGCGGAAATTGCCGGGCAGCCGGGACAGCTCTCTGACGATGAATCCGTCCGGCCAGGGCCGTCTCGATTCCATATCCTCATAACAGATTCCATAATTTCCAATCAACGGGTAAGTCATGGCCACAGCCTGGCCTGCGTAAGAAGGGTCGGTGAGAACTTCCAAATATCCTGCCATAGAAGTGTTAAATACAATCTCGCTGATCACGTTTTTACAAGCTCCGATGCCGGTTCCCTCGAACACCGTCCCGTCCTCTAAAATCAAATAGGCCTTACGTCCGCCGCCTGTCAGTCTGTCATACGATAAAACTTTCATAGATCGATCCGTTCCCCTTTCTGCCATAAAACAAAACTGCTTTCAAAAAACAACCCATATTTGCGCGCCTTTTGCTTCTAAAAAACCGCAAAAAAAGAGAATCCAAGCTCCCCAGAGCCGCAGATTCCCCTTTGATTCCGCCTTTGGTCGTTGTTATTTCTACTCAAATTGTAAAGAGTTTATCACAGTGAGGCGGATAATTCAAGCGGTTTTTGAAAAAATACGTCCTTAAAAGTACTTTTACCAAAAACACTTTTGCCTGAACTTTACCCCTGATCCGCCCAAAATTCAAAACTCACCCCCAAGAACAGATACCATACCAGCAGAAGGTTCCATATTGTCGTCATGTGCAAGCTGTTACCGTCCTTTTCATATTTGTGTGTTTGTGTATATGCCTTCCTATATTCTGCTATTCATCCTGCCGCTCCTTCTCAGCCAGGCGGCACGGCATAAGATCAGTATATCCATTCTGCCAAAATCTACACCTTTTTTCTGCGGTTCCGCTGAATAACGGCACGCTTGAATGCCTTCACCATAGCCGGTGACAATTCCGGACAGTCCTCATCAAAAACAATCGGAGATTTTTTAGCGTCCTCCACTTCTTTTCTATCAGCTTTCCCAGAACATACCCATCCGATACTGATAAACCGGTATGTCCTTAATTCCATCATTCAAAATCTTATTCCCCAGATACCGGAATCCGCCGCTCCCATCAAATTCCACCGTAAGCTCATGAGTGATCACCGCATCATCGCACATCATCATGCCGCACACCGCATCCACCGTTAATGTGACGATGCTGTCGCCATGATATCTGATATCGGTCGCCTCCGGCAGGGACGTGCCGAAAAAAGTAGGGGCATAATTTCCGCATCCCAGGCCAACCCAGGCATAAGTACGTTTTTCTTCATTCTCCTCCCCATTCCACACCGCATACTTCCTGATCTGCTCCGCCGTGACTGGAAGATACTCCATCATCAGGCTTTCAAACTCTTCTCCGGGAATTCCATTCGGACTGTCCGCATCGGCCGCAAACTTCTCTCCATATTTCATCGCATACAAATATTCATACGCTCCATTAAAATCCAGCCCTTCCAAATGCTCCGCATCCCAGTTTGAACAGAGCAGGTTATTCCCCTGATAACCCAATCCCAACACACATTTTACGGACATCTCCCGCAGTTCTTCTGCCATAGGCCTGACCCGGATCAGGCGGCTCCCATTGACCGCTTCCGTCACCTCAGGATATTCCGGGACGCACAGCTCATAGCAGAACCAGCCTTTGCCGGAATAATGCCATTTCCGGATTCTGGTCTGGGAAATATCGGTGATACTCATGCCGGATTCCGCTTTTTCATTCCATACCGCATTTGCGCTTAGCGCATACATAACCGTTCCGTCAAACAGGTATTTGATCCTTCCGATTCCGCCATTACGGCGAATCACATAAGTGACCAGCGAACCTGCTTTACCCTCTGCGCAAGTCTTTAGAAAACGCTCCATCTGTTCATGATTTTCCATATCGGCATATAATACAACCGTATAAACCGGCCGCCCCGTTTCCGCCGCTTTATCCCGCATCTTAAGGATGGTTTCGTCAGAAAGAACGACATTGGAAGTTTCCCCTTTCTCTGCCTGCTCATAAAGATCACGAAGCAGCGCCATCACGTTTTTACAGTCTGTTTCCGCTTCTTTTCTTTCCTGCCGGGTAATCGGGAGGTTGTAGCCATTTGTCCATTGTTCCGCTGCTTTCAGACCTGGCAGGGACTCCTTTCTTTCCATTCCTGCCATCTTCCATCGCGCTGCCATTTCTTTCTGCTTTGCCATTTCCTTCTTACCTGTCTCCATCCTCCCTTGTCCTCCCAATACTTCCCTCCCCGGTATCTCCAGCTCCCCCTGCTCTATAGAATTGGAAAGATAGCGAAAGGTTCCATCTGCAAAAGGCTGTATCCGTATCCGGTTTGTAAAAGCATGATCGGAATTATAATCAGGCCATACGCCGTCCACGACCAGCGTAATCGTTCCGTCCTCATTCTCCGTATAATCGGTTACCTCGCCGAAAGGAGGGTGCGGCACGGCGTAAATCATCTCATAAGGATAACTGTCGCTGTCCGCATCGTATCCGCAGCAGACTCTCAGTTGATCTGTGGATACAGGGAAATAAGTAGTCATGGTTTTCTCATATTGCCGTGCCGGGACTTTCCAGTTCTCTGCTGTCAGATTTTCTCCCGTATCAATGCGGTAAATATCCTCAAACATACAGGGCATTAAGATATCCTCCACATTTCCGGCGTCCCAGTCGGTGACGAGCATATTGTAATTTACATAGCTCAGCCCGGATATATATTTCTCCGTCAACTCCCGGCATTTTTCAGAAACAGGCCTGACCCGCCAGTACTCCCGCAGACTTCCATGGGCGATGACCCTCTCATAAGCGTAGATCAGATATCCTTTTTCTGTCAGTTTCAGCTCAGCCACCTCATTCACGGAGGTTCCGTCTATTACGGGAATGCCGCCTTCCTCCCACCGGATGCCCACATAATAAGTCTGTATTCTGTCGTTACGATGGATAAACGTGACAGAGCCAGCCAGGCCGCTTTCCTGCACATTGAAAATAGTCGCCATGGAATCCCGGCCGTTCATGTAGTCGTCATAGAAGGTCTCCACCTTCTCATAATTCTGCATGTCAAGTCCTTCTCCCACGCTTACCCGACCGTTTTTCCCCAATTCCTCCACCACCGCTTTCTGCTGCTCATCAGTCAATTCATAAACCCCGGCAAAAAGATCCGGCACATCCCTGACCGTGGCATTCCGGTGGATTCCGCCGACCGATTCTGCCGCCGACAATGCCTGGTCCTGCAGCTGTTTTCGCTCCGCTTCCGTGATGAGGCATGCATCGGCACGGGTCACCGAGTGACCTGAGTTCCCATCCTTTATCGCTTTCCCGCCTTTTAATATTTCCTCATCTTCTTTCGCTCCCGAATCCTCCGGGTTACTCTCCGCCGCCCCCGCAGCATCCATATCCATCTCTGAATATCCGTGTTCATACCAACGAGCCTGTTCCGCCTTCCACCTGCGAAAACAGGCCGCCCCCACCCCTGCAATCAGCAATACTGTCAAAATTGTCAAAATGAAGACCCCATATTTTCTGATCAGCCACATAACACGCTCCATCATTTACCTCCATAAATCTCTTCCCATTTATCCCTCTCCAAACGGGGAACATGCCATACCGCCTCATTATCCCCATAATCATCGGATGGGCATACCCGGTTGGATACATACTGCATACCCCCATTGGCCAGCGGGCGAACCACGACTTCATGGGCATAAGCCCTGGAATCGCCCATGGCAGGAAATACCGCCTGAACCGAAAGCGTGATCGTTCCATCCTCGTTCTTTGCATACCCTGTTACCTCCGGATACGGATATTCCGGATATTCGGCCTCATAATATCCTCTCGGCCTGTATTCATAAGTGCCATCCTCCGGATAATATACCGTTTTCCTCCGCAATGTTTCGGCGTCGATCTTAAAATAATCCATAATAACACCTTCAAACCCCTCCTTCGGAATCCGGTAAACAGCGCCAAATCCCAAATCCTCCACTGCTGTATACGGCATCACCCGCCCGCCTGTCTTCGGCCGGAGGATATCGTATAGATCGTAAAAATTCAATTCCCCAAAGTCATCCTCGTTCCAATTCACAAGAAACATATTGTTCCGCCCATAGCCGATAGGCAGAAAGTATTTCCTGTTCAACTCCCTGCACCTTTTATCCAGCGGCATCACCCGCCAGGCCGTATAGATTTCCTCTTCATTTAACGTAAGGATGTAGGTAACGTCCGAAAAATAAGCGCCGGAGAACATCAGATACCCTTCCTCTGTTTCATTCCAGTTTTCCGCCCGGTAGCTCACCATAGCTTCCCTCCGTAATAACTTCTGACCACATCGACCGTTCCGCCTCCGGTGTGCAGGTCATATCTTGCAAATCCGGCCTGGTCGTTGACTTCAATAACCGTTATTTCTGCCTCCTTACCGCTTTTCACTTTTTCGCAAAACGCAAGCACCTGCTCCGCTTTCTCCATATCCACTTGATTTTCACGATCGACAGCAGGATATCCATGGATGCCGAGCTGTTTTACAATGCTGCGTATTGTATCCAAATCAGATAATTTGTTATCTTTTGCGGCCTGTCGGTAAAGAGACAGACAGATGGCTGCCAATTCTGTCCCGATCATGTTTTGACGAATCTGTGCCGTCGAAACACTTTTGTTTAAAAATTGTACCGGAATTACAGTTTTCATAAACTCCGGCTGTCTCGAAAATACATTGCCGCCCACTGTGAAGCGATGTATTATAATGAACATTATCAAAAACGCAGTCTTACCCCTAATCCTTCTCTTTTTCCGCCTGTATATTTTTTCTATCAAATTGATCCCCATTTATTTTCTCATATTTGCAGATAAAAATTTCCATATCCCATATAAATATTACTTTTGTAAGATTTATTGGTAAAAAATTTTTAATACGCATGCAACGATATTTACATAAATATTACATTAGTAAGATTTATATGTCAAGTTTTTTCGCTTTCAGAAACCTATCTTATTAGAAGCACCCGATCAATGTCTAATCCGTATCTATTCCAGGTCAGGTTCAAATCAGGCTTTTCCCATTTGACATTTCCCCCGCCTCCCTCTATAATACACTTATTACATCCGTAATATTCAAGGAGATTTCGATATGCCTGGCAAACCTGCTTTCCCCCAAATATCCGAAGCCGAATTCGAGGTTATGAAAATCGTATGGAAATACGCCCCGATCAGTACCAATGAGATCACGGATAAGCTTTTACAGACCACAAGCTGGAGCCCCAAAACAATCCGGACGCTGATCAAACGCCTTGTGACCAAAGGCGCCCTGACTTATGAAAAACAGAGCCGGGTATTTGTCTACACCCCGCTTGTACAGGAAAATGAATATATCAGCCAGAAAAGCAGTTCCTTTCTGGCACGCTTCTACGACGGAAATCTCACGAATATGGTATCTGCATATATCGAGGATGATAAGCTGTCGGAGACAGAAATCGAACAACTGCGCAGCATTCTCTCCCGACGGGCAAAAAAAGGGGAGGAAAATAAAGGAGACTACTGACATGGCCGGTTTTATGATCCGTTTTCTTCTGTCCAATGTATTCCTTGGTGGTATCATCGGAATTCTTTTGGCGGCAAAATGCATATTCAAAAACAGCCTGTCCGGCCGCATGCAGTATCATCTGTGGCTTCTGCTGACAGGTCTTTTTATCGTTCCTTTTTTGCCATTCCGCTTCACCGGGTTTTCACGAATTCTTTCATGGCCGGACGGTTTTAAGAACGCCCTTTTCTTCCATACCGGTTCCGGCATCAACAGCGCCGTCGGTGCTCTTTCGGCAGAAAAAACAAATTGGCTGGAGGACTTCGCCATCTCTGTGAATGGCCAGACTCCGCCTGCCATCGGATATCTGCTGGCAGGAATCTGGATGGCCGGTATGGCTGTGGCAGCCCTGTCGGCCGCCCGCTCCCTCGTTCGCCTGCACAGGCTGGAAAAGTCTGCGCTCCCGCTCCAAAACCCGGAAATCCACAGACTGTACCGCCGCTGCCTGGATGAAATGGATATTCGTAAAAATATTCCGGTCTACAGCACAGCCTTTTTGAAGTCCCCTGTTATCACAGGACTTTTAAAACCACGTATTTATCTGCCGATTCACTTAATCTCAGACTGCCGGGAAGTAAATGTGTATTCGGATATGCAGCCTGCTGTCCAAAAGGAAACATGCCGCAGCAAGCCCTGCCCCGATACGGACAGCCTCCGTGCCATCCGATATATGCTGCTCCATGAATTACAGCACTACAAACACAGAGACACGCTGATCAGCTTCCCGATGAACCTTGCCGGAATCGTTTACTGGTTCAATCCCTTTGTCCGGTATGCGTTAAGAGCAATGCAAAACGACA
>Ga0137306_103464_pt1 | contig 11709 bp, 9 predicted proteins | sample Inofroosms_March_FD_97187 | JGI IMG/M metagenome (GOLD analysis project Ga0137306, IMG submission 97187) | Mouse cecal microbial communities from Vienna, Austria - N-Acetylneuraminic and N-Acetylglucosamine D2O microcosms_March | ecosystem: Host-associated > Mammals > Digestive system > Large... | reverse complement strand
GACCATTCGGGGCGTATCCCGGTGCTGTGCAAGGAAGGGTTTGAGGGTGAGATTATTACTACCTTTGCGACGTCGGACTTGAGCAACATCATGCTTCGTGACAGTGCGCATATTCAGGAATTTGAGGCAGAGTGGAGAAACCGTAAGGCGAGACGGAGCGGCGCGCCGGAATATGAACCGCTCTATACGATGGAGCATGCGGACGCAGCCATAAAGCTTCTGCACCCGTTGGATTATGACCAGAAGATCGAGCTGTGCGAGGGCATCGAGGTCCGCTTCAACGATATGGGGCACCTTCTCGGTTCCTCCTCTATCGAGATCTGGATCACGGAAGACGGGGTGTCGAAAAAGATCGTATTTTCCGGGGATGTGGGAAATGCCGATCAGCCCATCATCAAGAATCCGGTGAAGGTGGAAAAGGCGGATTACATCGTGATCGAGTCCACCTATGGCAACCGGGTGCATGCGGAAAAAAAGCCGGATTATGTGGGAGACTTCACGGCGATCTTGCGGGAGACATTTGAAAAAGGCGGCAATGTAGTCGTTCCCTCCTTCGCGGTAGGGCGTACACAGGAGCTTCTCTACTTTATCCGTGAGATTAAGGAAAGGAATCTTCTGCCGGAGTTCCCGGGATTTGAGGTGTATGTAGACAGTCCGCTGGCAGTGCAGGCGACGAGAGTGTTCAATAAAAATGTCCAGTCCTGTTTTGACGAGGATGCCATGGAGCTGATCAGAAAAGGAATCAATCCTCTTTTGTTCCCGGGGCTTAAGACCTCGGTGACCAGCGACGAATCAAGGATGATCAACTTTGACGAGAAACCGAAGGTCATTCTGTCGGCCTCTGGTATGTGTGAGGCGGGACGTATCCGCCACCATTTAAAGCATAATCTGTGGAGAAGGGAATCTACCATCTGTTTCGTGGGCTACCAGGCGGTGGGGACTCTCGGAAGAAAGCTCATTGAAGGCGTCGATGAGGTGAAGCTCTTCGGTGAGAGCGTGGAGGTGAATGCCACGATCAAATCCTTAAAGGGCATCAGCGGACATGCGGATATGAACGGCCTTCTTGACTGGCTGTCCGGCTTCAAGGAGACGCCTCAGCATGTATTCGTCGTACACGGCGAGGACAGTGTGACAGATGAATTTGCCCAGACCGTCACTGAGCGGTTTGGCTGTCCGGCTATGGCGCCTTATTCCGGCGGCTGCGTGGACTTGGCCACCGGCGAGATTCTTACAGCCGGCGTCCCGGTGAGAAAGGCATCGGTGAAGCCTGTGGATGTCCGTAAGAAGACAGTGTTCCAGCGCGTGGTTGCGGCGGCAAAGAGGCTGCTTGAGGTGGTATATCGGAACGAGGGGCTTGCCAATAAGGAGCTTGCCAAGTTCGAGACGCAGATTCACAATCTTGCCGATAAGTGGGACAGATAGACTGTCAAGGACTAAAAGTTTTTTTATTTTCCCTGAATGGGGAATAAGTCATGTACATATGGAGAAAATTCCTACTAGATGATTTAATCTGGCAGGAGGTTTTCATTATGGCACAGGGAAAAGTAGAAATATGTGGTGTGAATACAGCAAAGCTTCCTATCCTGAAAGAAGAGGAGAAGGAAGCTTTGTTTGCGCGAATAAAACAGGGAGACGAGCAGGCGAAGGAGGAATATATCAAAGGGAACCTGCGGCTGGTGCTCAGCGTGATCAAAAGATTCGGCGCCAGCAATGAGAACCCGGATGATTTGTTCCAGATTGGGTGTATCGGCCTGATCAAGGCGATCAATAACTTCAACACGGAGCTGGATGTAAAATTCAGTACCTATGCCGTACCCATGATCATTGGGGAGATCCGCAGATACATGCGGGATAACAACAGCATCCGGGTGAGCCGGTCCCTTAGGGATACGGCGTACAAGGCAATCTACGCCAAGGAAAATTATGTCAAGCAGCACCAGAAGGAGCCGACGGTGCAGGAGATCGCGCAGGAGATCGGTATCTCCAAGGAGGATATCGTCTTTGCACTGGATGCCATCCAGGCGCCCATGAGTCTCAATGAGCCGGTGTACAACGACGGCGGCGATGCCCTCTACGTGATGGATCAGTTAAGCGATACAAAAAATAAGGAAGAAAAATGGGTGGAGAATCTTTCCCTTGAGGCGGCGATGGAGCACTTGAGCCAGCGGGAGCGGTATATCATCAGGCTTCGGTTTTTCGAGGGGCGTACCCAGATGGAGGTGGCGGAGGATGTCGGCATCTCCCAGGCCCAGGTAAGCCGTCTTGAGAAAAATGCGCTTCGGACCATGAAACAGTATTTGAGCTGAGTTACTGTAAACGGAATGAACAGTCACTGAGCTGAACGAAAAATCATGCCGATACACAATCCGTACTTGAAATTCTCCTGCGTTCATACTATCATGGAGGAAGACGGGTTACTGTTTATGGGGCAGGAATACGCACTGGCTGCGCATTCCGTAAGAACATGATCCAGGAGTGAGGGGCGGCTTTTGCGCAGCAAACTTAGGAATGCCGCCACGAATCGTTGCTATGAGCGGCCCTTGGGCCGTGAATAGTAACGAAAACGGAGGAATATACGATGATAAAAGCATGTATTTTTGATCTGGACGGAACTTTGACGGATACGATCGAGTCACTGACCTATTCGGTGGGGGAGACTCTTAAGGAGATGGGGCTTCCCCCGATCACAAAAGAACAGTGCCAGAGCTTTGTGGGAAATGGGGCGAGGGTGCTCCTAGATAAGTCTATACGGGCGGCAGGCGACAGCGAAGCCTTAAGGCTTGAGGAGGCGATGGAGATATACGGACGCATATTTGACGAGAACTGTACATATCATGTAACACCCTATGAAGGGATCACGGCATTGCTAAAGGAGCTTAAGGAACGGGGCGTGAAGCTGGCGGTTCTTTCCAACAAGCCTCATAGGCAGACGGTCAAGGTGGCGGAGGAGATCTTCGGGCGTGAAGTCTTTGACGCTGTGCAGGGGCAGCAGGAAGGAATGCCAAGGAAACCGTCGCCGGAGGGGATCAGCGCTATTTTGGAGAGGCTTGGGGCAGCGAAGGAGGAATGCCTTTACGTAGGTGATTCTGAGGTGGATATCGCTACGGGGCAAAACGCCATGACAAGGACGGTCAGCGTGGCCTGGGGGTTTAGGACAGAGGAGGAGCTTAAGGCAGCAGGGGCAGCATGCCTGATCGATAGGCCAAAGGAACTTCTAAAGCTTTTATAAGAATTAGGATAGAATAAGAAAAGAAGGGAGGGCAGTCAGGTATGTATGAGTATGACGAGGAGTGTCTTAAGGCTTTCCTTAAGAATCAGGGAAGGCTCTTCGACGAGCCGGTGGCAGAGACTCTTGAGGAAGCAGAAGCTTTTTTAGAGGACTGCATGGCAGCAGTGGTGGACAGCATTGAGGAAGTGCGGCAGTTTCTTAGTGAGGAAGGTCTGGATGTGGACGGGATGACCGCAGAGGAACTGGAAGAGGCATCGGAAGTGTTTGCGATTCCGAATGGAAAATACTTGATCGTGGAAGGCTGATCTTTTAAGAAAGCCATAGCTGCCTACTCGGCAGTTATGGCTTTTTCTAAAGCATCGTCTATTGCACCGGTAAGAATCTGGGAGGTATAGGGATACTCCTCAGAATATTCGATATTGTCCAGAGATTGTTTTTCATATATCTGCTCCGCGATATTTTCGATGGTAGGCTGGATCAGCGGGTACATGGTGGTTACGGTTTCGTCCAGGTTGGAGAAACGGATGGAGTTGATGTGGGATTCGTCCACGGTGACTTCTACCTCCAGCGCCGTGTTGTTGAGGGTCACGGTAGAGGTATAGACGCCGGGGACGTATTTTTCTGCTTCAGCGCTTGTTTCCTGACTCTTTGGCCGGAACATAAATATCAGTAACAGGATTAATACTATTGCTAAAACTGCGAAAATGGCAGTATATACAATCTCCTTCATATGCAATACAACGATTTTAGTTTTGGAACTCATGGCAGTCCTCCTCATAATTGTATGTTTTTTTGTTCTTTATAATGATATGAAATAATTGTTAAAATTATGCATGACAAATCAGGGGTATTCCTGTAGAATGTAGAAGGGAAAAGATGAGGTGAAGATATGTTTGTGATAGTTGGACTTGGAAATCCTACCCTCCAGTATGAGGGGACAAGGCACAATGTGGGATTTGATGTGATAGATCGTTTGGCGGACAAATATAATATAACCGTAGAGACAAGAAAGAGCCGCGCGCTGATAGGAAAGGGCATCATCGAGGGGAAGAAGGTTATCTTAGCAAAGCCCCAGACGTATATGAACTTAAGCGGTGAGAGCGTGAGGAGTCTTACAGACTACTATAAGATCGACGAAGAGCAGGAGCTGCTTGTCATCTATGACGATGTGAGCCTTGGGGTGGGACAGCTCAGGATCCGCAAGAAGGGGAGCGCCGGAGGCCACAACGGGATCAAGAATATCATCTCCCACCTTGATACGGACTTGTTTGTGCGCATCAAGATCGGCGTGGGAGAGAAGCCGAAAAGGATGGACCTTGCAGACTACGTTCTCAGCCGTTTTTCCAAAGACGAGAGAGAAGAGATGGAAGCAGGGTATGAGAAGGCAGTAAGGGCGGCGGCCATGATCTTAAATGGTGAGACGGACGCAGCCATGAACGAATATAACCGTAAAGTAAAGCCGGAGGAGGCATAGAGAATGCAAGCCTTGATAAGCCCGCTTAGCGAACTGGCAGAGTTCGGGGAACTTTATAAGACGAGAAAAGAAAAGCCTGGGATGATACGGGTCTGCGGCTGCGTGAATTCCCAGAAGACACATATGATGTACGCGCTTAGCGATGGCTGTAAATATAAAGTCATCGCCTGTTCCAGTGAGTCGAAGGCCAAAAAGGTCTATGAGGAATATCGTTTCCTTGACGGGGACACTTATCTGTATCCGGCGAAGGATCTGCTTTTCTATCAGGCGGACCTTCGGAGCAAGGAGCTCATCCGGCAGCGGATGGAGGTGTTAGAGGCGGTCATATCCAGGGAATCCGTTACGGTGGTCACAAGCTTTGACGCGTTTATGGATGCATTGCTTCCCAAGGAAGTGATCAGGGAGAGGGTCATCAGGATCGCAGGGGATGCGCCGGTTGACATGGATGAACTTGTCCGGCAGCTTGTTGGAATCGGATATGACCGGGAAGAGCAGGTGGAAGGACCCGGGCAGTTCGCGGTGCGGGGAGGGATCCTGGATATCTATCCGCTCACCGGAGAGCTTCCTGTGCGTATCGAGCTTTGGGGAGACGAGGTGGACTCTATCCGCACTTTTGACGCAGAGTCCCAGCGTTCCATAGAGAATCTTACGGAGGCGGTGATCTATCCTGCCGTAGAGTTCCCGGGAGAGGGGGAGAGAGGCGTCTCCTTTCTGGAATATTTTGACTGCGCGGATACCATCCTGTTTTTGGATGAGCCTCTCCGTCTCCTGGAAAAGGGACAGGGCGTAGAGGAAGAATTCATGGAAGCCCAGAAGAAGCGTATAGAGAGCGGGTATGCGGTGACCGGCGGGGAGGCGAAGCTCTATCCCACGCAGGAGATCGTGCGCCGGATGAACGGTTATGGGAGCATCGGCTTTCTGGCGCTGGAGATGCGCTGCGCAGGCTTTGATGTGCGGGGGACATACAGTCTCCAGTGCAAGAGTGTGAACCCATACAATAACAGCTTCGATATGCTGACGCAGGATCTGAAAAGGCTTAAGCGCAGCGGATACCGGGTGGTGCTCCTTTCCGGCTCCCGCACCAGAGCAAAGCGGCTGGCGGAGGATCTGCGGGATTACAATCTGAGCAGCTTCTACAGTGAGGATATGGACCGGGAGGTGAAGCCGGGGGAGATCATGACGGTGTACGGGTATGTGGCGGAAGGCTACGAGTATCCCCTTCTTAAGTTTACCGTTATCTCCGAGACGGATATCTTCGGAAAGATCAAGAAGAAAAAGAAGCGCCGCCAGTACGAGGGGCGCAAGATCCAGAGCTTTGCGGAATTAAAGCCGGGAGATTATGTGGTGCATGAAAGCCACGGGCTTGGCATCTACCAGGGGATCGAGAAGATCGAGGTGGATAAGATCTCCAAGGATTATATGAAGATATCCTACGCCAAGGGCGGGAATCTGTATATCCCGGCCACTCAGCTCGACCTGATCCAGAAGTACGCCAACGCGGATGCGAAAAAGCCGCGGCTCAACAGTCTTGGTTCCCAGGAGTGGAACCGGACAAAGAGCCGGGTGCGGGGCGCGGTGAAGGAGATTGCCAAAGACTTAGTGGAGCTTTACGCGGCCAGGGAAAAGTCGGAGGGCTACCAGTACGGGGAGGATACGGTCTGGCAGAGGGAGTTCGAAGAGATGTTCCCCTTTGAGGAGACGGAGGATCAGATCCTTGCCATCGAGGCGGTGAAGCGGGATATGAGAAGCAAAAAGATCATGGACCGCCTGGTCTGCGGGGATGTGGGCTACGGCAAGACCGAGATCGCTATCCGTGCGGCGTTCAAAGCGGTGCAGGAGAGTAAGCAGGTAGTATATCTGGTGCCGACAACCATATTGGCACAGCAGCATTACAATACATTTCTGCAGAGGATGAAGGACTTTCCGGTGCGGGTGGACCTGATGTGCCGGTTTAGGACGCCTGCCCAGCAGAAGAAGACCGTCGAGGATCTCAAAAGGGGGCTTGTGGATATTGTGATCGGCACGCACCGGGTGTTGGGAAACGATATGAAGTTCAAGGATCTGGGGCTTCTCATCATTGATGAGGAGCAGCGGTTCGGCGTGCAGCACAAGGAAAAGATCAAGAAGATGAAGGAGAACGTGGATGTGCTGACCCTGACGGCCACGCCTATTCCCCGCACGCTCCATATGAGCCTGATCGGTATCCGGGATATGAGTGTTCTTGAGGAGGCGCCCAATGACCGCCTGCCTATTCAGACCTATGTCATGGAGTACAATGACGAGATGGTGCGGGAGGCGATCGAGCGGGAGTGCGCAAGGCAGGGGCAGGTGTATTATGTCTACAACCGGGTGGAGGATATCGCTGAGGTGACGGCTAATGTCCAGAAGCTGATGCCGGAGCTTACGGTTTCCTTTGCCCACGGGCAGATGAAGGAGAGAGAGTTGGAGAGGATTATGTATGATTTCATCGGCGGTGAGATCGATGTGCTGGTATCCACGACCATCATCGAGACCGGACTTGATATCTCTAATGTAAATACGATGATCATCCACGACGCGGACCGTCTGGGGCTGTCCCAGCTCTATCAGCTCAGAGGGCGCGTGGGGCGCTCGAACCGCATGGCCTATGCATTTTTGCTCTATCGGAGGGATAAGCTCCTTAAGGAGGTGGCGGAAAAGCGGCTGGCGGCGATCCGGGAATTTACGGATCTTGGTTCGGGCATCAAGATCGCCATGCGCGATCTTGAGATCCGCGGAGCGGGCAATCTCTTAGGCGCCGAGCAGCACGGACATATGGAGGCAGTGGGATACGACCTGTACTGCAAGATGCTCAATGAAGCGGTGCGGTATCTTAAGGGGGAGGCGAAGGAGGAGTCCTATACCACGACCATCGACCTTAATGTGGATGCGTATATCCCTGACAGCTATATCCCCAACGAGTACCAGAAGCTTGATATCTACAAGAGGATCGCGGCTATAGAGTCCAGTGAAGAGATGGAGGATATGACTGAGGAGCTCATCGACCGTTTCGGCGATATCCCGAAGAAGGTAGAAAAGCTCCTTATGGTGGCGGCTCTTAAGGCCAGGGCTCACAGCGCCTATGTCACGGCGGTGGAGCAGAAAGGCGAGACGTATACCTTTACTATGTTCGAGAAGGCGAAGGTGCGTCCGGAAAAGATCCCGGAGCTGATTGGGCGGCATAAGGGCGAGCTGGTACTCAAGACAGATTCGCAGGCGCCCTGCTTCGTCTACCGGAAGCTGAATAAAAATAAGAAGGAAGTCCAGGAAAGCTCTATGGATATTGTGAAAAATATGTTAAATGAAATAAAGGGATTGATAGAATGCTAGAATCCATGTATAATATATAAGTTAGCAGGTACCAAGGAGGATTCGGATATGATGAGAAAAAGATTATCGGCGATTGCCGCAGCGGTGACGGTTGCGTTTTCGTCCCTGACCGGCTGCAGCCTGATCACCGTAAGCCCCAATGAAGTGGTCTTAAAGGTGAATGATTCAGAGCTCACGGCAGATGTGGCAAATTTTTACGCGAGATACACACAGGCACAGTACGAGACTTATTTTGCATATATGGGGAATAATATGTGGAATACCGAGGCGGACGAGGGCAAGACCTACGAGGAGGCCATTAAGGACTCCATTCAGGATGAGCTGAAGCGGATGCTGGTATTAGAGCAGCACATGAAGGATTACGACGTGGTGCTTTCGGATGCGGAGAAGGATGTGGTCGCGAAGGCGGCAAAGGAGTTCGACGAGGACAATTCCCTGGAGAACAAGGAAAAGATCATGTCCAACAAGGAAGCGGTGGAGCGCATGCTGACACTGATAGCGGTGGAGCAGCGGATGCGCACGGAGATCCAGAAGGATGCGGATAAGAATGTATCTGACGATGAAGCGGCCAGAAAAAAGATGGATTATGTATTCTTCTCCTATGACAAAACAGAAGGGGATACTTCTGCCGACGTGACTGACGAGGAGAAGGCGGCGGTAAAGAAAAAGGCGGAAGACTTCGCTAAGACCGCCAAGGAAGACAGCGATAAGTTTTTAGAGCTTGCCGGGGAGCAGGACGTAGACGTGCAGGACGCTGCATTTGACGCTGAGACGGAGACACCGAATACTGATCTGGTGAAGGCGGCGGATACGCTGAAAAAGGATGAGGTGACGGACATGATCGAGACGGAGAACGGATGCTACGTTGCGAAGGTGACCAGCCTTAAGGATAAGGATGCTACAGAATCCCGGAAAAAGGAGATCATCACCGAGCGGGAGAACCAGTTATATACGGATGTTACGGAGACATGGCTTGAAGAGGCGAAGACCGAAGTGAATGAAAAGGCATGGGAAAAGATCAGCTTCAATGACCTTGGTGTTACCATGAAGCAGGCGGAGAGTGAGCCTTATGCGGATGAGGTGAAGACAGACGACCAGGCGGAGAGTACGGAGAGCGGCGAATAGAGCCGTGTGCACTTGACAAACCTAAAGGGCAGCAGGATAAGGATGCTGCCCTTTTTTCATTACGTTTTTTACCTTACTGCAAAAATGCAGTAAAGATCTCGTTCACCAGCTTGCCGTCAGCCTTGCCTTTTACTTTCGGCATAAGCACTTTCATGATCTTTCCCTTATCCTTAGCGGTAGGGGCGTCGATCCCTGTCTCGGCAAGGACAGCCTTGATGACTTCACGGATCTTGCCTTCGTCCATCATCTTCGGCGCATAGTCGCTCAGTACATTCAGGCGGTCGGTGCATTCTCTGATGATATCCTCCCGGTCTGCGGGAGTCATGTCCAGTGTTTCCTTTACCTGCTTGATCTCCTTAAGGATGACCTGTGTCTCCTCCTCCGGGGTCAGGTCTTCTCTTTTGTCGATCGCTTTATTCTTAAGTGCGGATAATAAAAGGGATAAGGTATCCTTCCTGCCCTTGTCGCCGGCCTTCATGGCTTTGACCATATCAGCTCTTACTTCATCGATCTTACTCATGGTTCACTCCTCCATTCTCGTCTCTTGCTTACGGTTCACATTTTAACAGAATGCGTCCGGATTGGCAAGTTTTGAAAATAATTATAGTGAATCATACAGAGATTTGGTACAATATAAGCAGGGGGAAGGAGCGTTGCGGCTCACTTTGCGCCCGGCAGCACAGGAGCGGCCTTTAGCAGCGGTCAGGGCTTCTGGCTTTTATTTACAGAAGGGATGGGATAAGAGGATGGAGCTTCAGGTACTTAGAGATCTTCAGGATAATATTGCAAAGGTTATGATCGGGAATGATACGACCATAAAGCTGATGCTTACGGCGCTTTTAGCAGGAGGGCATGTGCTTTTAGAGGATGTTCCGGGGACGGGCAAGACGGTGCTTGCCAAATCCCTTGCCAGATCGGTGAACGCGCAGTTCGGGCGGGTTCAGTTTACACCGGATCTGCTTCCGTCGGATGTGACGGGGCTTGATTATTTTGACGCGAAGGAGGGAAGGTTCGTGTTCCGGGAGGGACCGGTATTCTGCAATATCCTGCTGGCGGACGAGATCAACCGGGCTACCCCCAAGACCCAGAGCAGCCTTCTTGAGTGTATGGCAGAGAGCCAGGTGACGGTGGACGGGGTGACAAGGAAGCTTTCCGGGCCGTTTTTTGTGATCGCCACACAGAATCCTTTAGAGACGCTGGGGACATTTCCGCTGCCGGAGGCGCAGACGGATCGGTTCCTCATGCGGCTTTCCATGGAGGAGATGACGCCGGACCAGGAGCTTTCCATGGCAGAGCGCTTTCTTCGCGGCGAGCCTTTAACGGAGCTTTCGGGTGTCTGCGGCAGGGAGGATATCATAGGGCTACAGGAGCGGTGCAGGCAGGTGTATGTCCACCGGGATCTGATGAAATATATGATCGGGCTTGTTCATGAGACGAGAAAGCACGGGAGGATCGTCCATGGCGTAAGCCCGAGGGGGACTATCGCTTTTGTGCGCGCTGCCCAGGGATTTGCCATGACCGAGGGGCGGGAGTATGTGGTGCCGGAGGATATTAAATGTGTGGCGGTTCCGGTGCTTGCCCACCGGCTGAGCCTTTCTGTCTCCGCAGGAGATACAAGGAGCGGGGAGAGAGTGATCGAGGGGATTGTGGGGGCTGTGGAGCTTCCGACGGAAAGATGGGACAGACGTTAAGGGCAGAGACGGTAAAGGAGTGAGATCATGCTGTTATTACTGCTTGCGGGAGCGGGGGGATTTTACCTCTTGCAGCGGCTTTTATATAGAAGGTACTGGAGCAGGGGGCTTGGTATCGCGGTGGCGTTTGAAACCCGCGCTGCCTACGAGGGGGACACCGCCTATCTGCGTGAGGAGATCACTAATGATAAGCTTCTGCCTCTTCCTGCGCTGGAGGTGAATCTGGCTATGGGGCGCGCCCTTAAGTTTTCCGGGGAGGCGAAGGACAATGCCAGTGTGTCGGATCAGAGCTACCGGAGGGATATCTTTTCCCTCTTTGTCCGGCAGAGGGTAATCAGGCGGCTTCCTTTTGTGTGCGGGCGAAGAGGATTTTACGAGATTAAGGGGGCGGATGTTATCGGCTATGATTTTTTCTTCCGGAAAAGCTTTCACGACGACCGGCAATTCCAGACCTCTATGTATGTGTATCCCAGGCTTGTGGACAGCCGTCGGATAGCGCTTTTATGCAGGGCCGTGTCGGGGATGGTGGTGACGAAGAACAGGCTTTTTCCAGATTCCTTCCAGTTTACGGGGATCAGGGAGTACCGCCCGTCAGATCCCATGAACCAGATCAACTGGAAGGCCTCGGCCAAGGGGCAGGGGCTGTTGGTGAATCAGTTCGATTCTGCTACGAATATCCGGATGCGGATAATCCTGGATACAAAAGATCCGGGGATCGTCCGCCAGGACAGGCTCAATGAGGAGGGGATCCGCATTGCGGCGTCGCTGGCGGCCCGGGTAGTGAAAGGAAGGATGGAGCTTACGGTGACGGGAAATGGTATGAAGCCCGTTCATCTAAAGGA
>Ga0137306_103463_pt1 | contig 11711 bp, 11 predicted proteins | sample Inofroosms_March_FD_97187 | JGI IMG/M metagenome (GOLD analysis project Ga0137306, IMG submission 97187) | Mouse cecal microbial communities from Vienna, Austria - N-Acetylneuraminic and N-Acetylglucosamine D2O microcosms_March | ecosystem: Host-associated > Mammals > Digestive system > Large... | reverse complement strand
ACCTGTAATCGTATTCACCTTAAAATCTATCCCGGCAGCCTGTGCCTCCTTCTCTGACAATCCCACCTTGGCCGCATCCATCCCAAACAGTCGCAACGCCGAGCTACCGATCAGTTTAAAAGGCTTCGGCGTAGCTCCTCCTAAGATATCCCCGATGATCCGTCCCTGCTTATTGGCATTGGTTCCTAACGGTGCGTATTGATACTGACCTGTAATGGCCGAGCGCATGATGCTGCAATCCCCTGCCGCATACACATCCTTCACGCTGGTCTCCATCCGCTCATTGACACAGATAGCACCGTTTTTCGCCTTCTCCACATTCTTAATGAAGTCCGTGCTCGGTGCAATCCCTGCACTATTGATCAAAAAATCCACCGGAATCTCATCCACCGTCACCTGCCCATCCGTTTCTTTTCGTTCCAGGCGGGCCGCTGTGATGACTCCATTTTCTGCCACCAGCTCTTTCACCATAGTCCCTGTCCGCACCATCACGCCGCTTTTTGCCAGCTCTGCTTCCAAAGCCTCACTGACCTCCGTGTCAAAGGCAGGCAGAATATGGGGCGCCAATTCCACTACTGTCACTTGTTTCCCGTAATGGCGGCAGGCTTCCGACACCTCCAAACCGATAAATCCCGCGCCAACAATCACCACATTTTTTGTTTTCTCATCCAATAATGCGGTTTTCACGCGCGTTCCGTCTGCCACATTCCGAATCTCATACAAATTCCCATATTCCTTATCAAAAGGCGGGAAATGCCGCACCCCAGCACCGCTGCCTACAATCAGCTTATCATAACTGTCGGTAAACACCTCACCGCTCTTTAAATTCTTCACGGTTACTGTCTTTGCCTCCGTGTTCACACCCGTCACCTCATGCCAGGTCTTTACCGGAATCCCGCTTTTTGCAAATTCCTCTGCCGTCCGGGCAATCAGCTCACTTCCCTGGCGGATGTGATCGGAGATATAAAAGGGAATCCCGCATGCGCCATAGGACACCTCTTCTCCCTTTTCGTACACCACGATCTCTACCTGATCTTTCAAAAGCCGTTTCATCTTGGATGCCGCTGACATACCTGCCGCCACGCCGCCGATAATCACTACCTTCACTTTCTCACCTTCCTCTCTACAAATATTGCGTTCGCCATACAACCAGTTACATTGATCAATGTCCTTGGTACGTCTCCAATCGGGTCAATCGCAATCATAGCCCCCAATCCCGGCACCGCTTCTGTCAGACCAGTTCCCAGAATCGCCGCAAATTCCGCCATAGTTGCTGTGCCCGGAAGATCTGTAATTCCATAAGACATCAGAACAATCACCACTACCAACAAAATCACCATCCCTGGCGTCATTACTACGCCGGACAATCCGGCGGCAAACACTACTGCCATTGCCGGAAAGAGCGCCCCACAGCCCTGCATTCCAGAAGAAATCGCATACGCCGACACCAAATCCGTCACCTCCCGATTCAGCCCCAGTTCTTCTGCAAGCGCTTTCTGTGCTTCCGGCAGACATGCCGAACCAGATCGCGTCTTTAGAGCTTTCGTCATCGCCGCCTTCCCTGCTTTCAAAAATGACGCTGGTCCCACACCAGAGATACCTGCCAAAATCAACTGCACCACCAACATCAGCGCCGCTCCCAGACAAAGTACCAGCAGCATTTTCACTAACATGACGATCACCATTCCCCCATATCGCACAGTCAGAGACGCCATAATTGCTGCCGCTCCCATCGGTTTATAGGCAATGATCGTCTTGCAAACGCTAGTTCCCACCGAAAATGCCCCCTCGGTAAGATCAAACACCGGCTTTACTGTATCCATATATTTCCCCGACATCCTTCGCGCCGCGATTCCCACATAAATGCCAAGAACAAAGATTCCTACCACATTTGCCGCTAACAAGTCCCAGGCGATTCCCGCCGGAATCGCATCTGCAATCAGCTCCGCAATTCCTTCACCGTTTTCCACAGCCCAGGAAAACACCACTGCCTCTTCGCCAGGCATTACCCCGATTTTAAATATCAATCCTAAACACACGGCAATCAAAGCACTCATAGCCATCATTCCGGTATTGACTCGTTTTTTCCAACGGGTCAGCGGCGATACTTGTTTCTCTGCCGGCGTGTGAAGCACCAACCGAAGCGAAGCCAGAAACACCATCGGCAGAATCAAGCACACAAACAAGGACAAATATCCCCGCGCCACCAGTCCAAACCAAGCATTTAAGCTCTCCAGAATCGGATCCCGGTCTACCTGACTATATCCCCAAGCAGCCAATCCGAATAATGTCCCGGCCCCCGTTCCCATCAGCACCCGCACAGCAAAGCTGAATTTTTTCTTCGGCAGATGAGAAAGCCCCACCAGCATGACGAAAAACAGTGCCACACCGATCAGACACTCTCCATGCCCCTCGGCTATATTCAAAAGTCTGAGAATATCGTTTCCACTCATCGCTGTCTCATTCCTCCTCTTCCGCAAAAGGGAACATGCAAATGACAAGAATAAATTTTCAAACACGCTCCCAATTTAGCAATCTGTCATAATCTGGATAATCTCCTTATCCGTCTCCTTCATACCTTCCTTGCCTAGGCGGCCAACATTGCGAATCGTATTCTCCACACCTTTAGAAATGATCCCGTCCCCACCTCGAAACTGCTGTCCGTTAATGTACATCTGATATCCCAAGATTCCCGCATCGACTGCCGCTGCAATCTTCCCGGCGCAAGAGGGCTTTGCTCCATCACAGATGATTCCCGAGACAATCGCCAGAGCATTGACTAATGTGTGAGCGATAGTGGCATAATCCCCACCCAGAAGGTAGGCGATCCCACATCCAGCGCCACACCCGGCACTGACCGCACCACAATACGCTGATAACCGTCCGATTCCCGTTTTCTTTTGCATACTCAATCACTGGCAAAGAAGCCGTCATCCCCTGGTTTCCACTTCCGGAATTGATGATCACCGGCATCTCACAACCACTCATTCTAGCATCTGACCCAGCAGCGGCAACGGCTCTTGCCCGCACCCGGATATCATCCCCATAAGCCTTTAATAACACACTTCCGATATTAGCGCCCCAGTCATGCTCCAAGCCTTCCTTAGAGATCGCACTGTTGTACTCGATTTGACGGCCGATCAGCTCCTTTACATCCTCCAGCTCCACCGTCCTGGCAAAATCATCGATATCCTTCACATTTAAAAGACTTCGGTCCGCCATCTGCGCCTCTTCTGTGGCCATGACCCCCATCTCATACAGCTTTTCCCCATCCTTCTCAATCAATACAATATTGGTATGGTAATTGGCAATCCGCACCTTCGCATAGGAACCATCTCTATACAGAGTCACAATCATATCCAAAAGCTCATCCGTTTCCAAAGGCTTTACCTGAATCGGCGTCTTTTCCATATACTCCTTGATCTGAATCTTCTGCTCCTGAGTCACTCCAGCGATTACCTCCAGAACCCTCCCTGCATCTCCTGCCACCACGCCGGCAGCCGCAGCCGCTTCGATTCCTTTGAGTCCGCCGGTATTTGGCACAATCACACTCTTGACATTTTTCACAATGTTGCCACTAGCTTCCACCACACACCGCTCCGGCAGCACGCCCAGCACTTCCTTAGCCTTTGCCGCACAATACGCCAATGCGATAGGCTCTGTACACCCCATAGCCGGAACTAATTCTTCCTTCAGAATTTGTACATAAGTCTGATACTGAATACTTGTACGTTCCATTACCTGTCCTCCTATGCAATTCATATTTTATTTATGGGAAATTTATTGAATATTTATAAATAGAATATAGTACGTTGAAATGATTTTGTCAATCATTATGATAATTTTTTTTTACAATAATAAAAATATAGTTGTTATTCACGGGAAATCAAAAACATTAAAAATATGCAAGCTATTCCCTCTTAATTAAATTTTGTCAAAACTCAAACTTGGAGGAAAAAGCTCCCAACTGACCGCTGTTTTGCTCCTTCCTCCAAGGCTTTTCCCTAAGATAAATGAATGCTTCTCACAATTTTCTCTGTATCTTCGCTAAGTATCGATATACACTGGCCTCCGAGCAATATAAATACTCTGCTACCTGACTCACCGCCCCTTTGATCTGAAACAGCCCTGCCTGATTTAATCCCTCTACAATCTGAATCCGATCTTCTTGCGTCAGCCGCTCCCGCACAATGGCGTCGCTAGATCCCACCACCTGTACCACTGCTTTACTCATCATATCCCCGGTTACATCTGCTGAAAAGTTCTCCACTGGCCCCTCGCAGACCACACCCTCTGTATCCAGACCATGTATCAGCCCAATCCCACTCAAAGCACGAATACTATTCATCACCTGCTCATAGGGGCCCATATCAATATTAATACAGAGCTGTCCAATCAGCTCTCCCTCTTCTCGAATAAAAAAAGTGGAAGAACGCAGATTCTTATTAGGAGCCGCTTTTCCTACATAATTTACCACATAATCCTTTTCCTTCCACTCTTCATTCGCCAACACAGATAAAGTAAAATCTGTAATCGGCGCCCCTATCGTCCGTCCGCTGACATGTCCATTGGCAATGGCAATGATATCATGATTCGGCTTCCTGCAGTCCCGCAACACCACCTCCCCGTGTTCCCCCAGAACCTGTCCCAGAAAATCTACCAGCTTTTTGTAATAATCCAGCGTATCCAAAATCCTTCTCCTCTTCTGTATGACTGTATTTTCTTTGAAAACATGTAACTATTCCAGCCATGCATCTTCTTGTTTTTTATAACATAAAAGCAATTTTTTTCATCCGCCATCTGTCAATTTATACAGAAAAAGCTATCAAAACCCGCTTGCAATACCCCTTTCCGTACAAATGACGTATAAAAGAATCACTATAAAATATTATAGCAGAAGCCATCTGTTTACACAACTACTCAAAATACACTACCCCCGCATAAACCTTCTCCTTCATATATTCATTCAAATCCAACAACGCCCGTCCGCCCCAGGTGGACACTACCAGTTTAGTCGTCTCCTCCTTGGCATCCAATTCTACTCCTGTCACGGTTACCCAATGCAACGAAATATCCTCCTCATAAGCACCTCCACCAGGAAGCACTATTTCTACCTGTCTTAGCTTATGCGTGCCCACCAACATCGCCACTGGCCGATCTTTCCCGATCCCTTCGAGCATATATCGCAGCACATTCTCCCGACTAAACCCCCAATCCCGCCATACTGCCTGCAATTTCACCCCCCGTTCCCTGGCAAAACGCTCCATACCACCAGCTAACCGACTGACCGGCCAAATTCCCAGAGGAAACTTTCCAATATGAAACGGCTTTACATACCTATACAGCTCTGCCATATGTGTCAGAAAATTAACCTTCCTGTAATCCGGATACGGATAGAGCCCCGCATACACCGGATTGCTCCTCGCCAAGTATGCTGCAATATTGGCTAATGCCACGGTCCCACAAGCGCCCTGTCTAGCCACATGGCTCTGCCACTGACGCCCCTTCCAGGTAAACCATGCCTGGTTCCCACCATAATGCCACCCTTTTTCTCCCTCAATATTTACAAACGGTTCCTCTTTTCGCAGATACACTGTAGTTCTCCCTTTATGCAAACCACAGCTCCTCCTTCGTTGTAGAGATAGCATCCGCCCCAGCCGCAAACGCTGCCATAATATCCTTTTTGTCCGAAATCAGTCCTCCAGCAATGATCGGAATATCTGTATAGTCCCGAATCTCCTTTAATACTTTCGGGATAATCCCCGGCATCACCTCCACCAAATCCGGGTGAAAGGTATCAATCTGCTTCTTCATGGTATTCACTGCCATAGAATCAATCATAAAGGTTCTCTGCACCCCATACAACCCTAACTCCAATGCCCGTTTCACCAGCAATGGCTTTGTACTGATGATCCCATCCGCACTGGTGGTCTGTTTGATAAAATCCACCGCCACCTCTTTGGCACTCAATCCCGCTGTCAAATCTACATGGACAATCGCCACCTTCCCATGCTCCTGAATCTGTTGTACAATCCCCCCGATATTACAGATATTCCCATATAGGACAAATACCACCTGGCACTCTGATTCAAAACAGCGCTGCAGTCCCTTATCATCCTTCACTGCTGCAATCACTGGCGATGTCTCCAATAACTCAATTGCTTTCATATTCGTAATCCCCCTTCCTGCTTCCATAAATCCCTATTTTTTTCTTCTATTATAAAGGTATTTCATCAAAAACTCAAGAATCGGTACAGTCAAAACGCAAAACGTTTTCCACTGTACCGATTGTTTTCCCTTTTTATTCTTTTATTTACCAGCAGACAGCTTTTCCCTTTGCCGTCTCGCTGTTTTCATATACCTATAAATACCTTCTCCATTTTCATTCTTGTTATCTGGCTGTTTTCCCGTAGCCCTTCCGACAATCTGAACGGTTTTCTTTCCCCTTTTTTTACAGCCTGATACCATATCCTTTCATATCCTCTACCAATTCATCACTTCATTGCTGCTTTCGAATATCCGGTCAGCATATATTTCTGGAAGATAAAGAATAGGATAATAACCGGCACCACTGCTAACACCGCACCTGCCATGATCTCATGGTTATTCATAGACTCGCCGCCAGCAAAGGTGTTCTTTAAGTAAGCCAAGCCAACGGTCAATACCCGCCTGGACTCACCTTTAGCAATAATCTTCGGCCAGAAATATGCATTCCAGCCATTAGTAAACGTCACCAAGGTCACGGTGAACAAAGTCGATTTACACATTGGCGCCAAAATCCTGGTGATAATCCCCACCCGTCCCAGACCATCCATACGAGCTGCTTCAATATAGCTGTCGTCAATGGACATAAAGGTCTGCCGCAGCATGAAGATATAATAGGGAGATACTGCTTCTGGGAGAATCAATCCCAAAAACGTATCCGACATTCCCCAATTCGCCATCATAATATAAATCGGGATAAACGTAACTTGCAGAGGAATCATCAAAGCACCAAGAACAATGATAAAACAAAGTCCCTGCCCCTTAAATTTGCCCTTGGAAAAGCCATAACCCGCAAATATGCCAGTAACTACCTGAGCAATCAAAATCCCTGCCGTCATCACCGAGGTGTTCCAATAATATTTTGCAAAATTTCCCCGGTTCAATACATTGATATAGTTTTCAAAATGAAATTCCTTCGGCCACAAAGTCGGAATCGCCAGCAAAATCTCTTCCTGGGATTTAACGGAGGACACCAGCATCCAGTAAATTGGGAAGACGATAATGATCAGTACGATAATCGCCAGAGCCCACTGAATACCCGCCATAATCTTCCTTTTTCTCTTTGCTGATTCATTTCGCGCGTTTGTATTGGCTGCTGCCTGTACACTCATATCTGTCCCCCCTTATGAATCGTAAGTAACGTTGCCGTTGGAAATCTTCATCGTCGCCACCGTCACGATCAGCAGCAAAATGAAGAAGAAAATACCTACCGTAGAGGCACGGTCCATACGGAAATCCACCATTGCATAACGGTAAATATTATACACAAACACTTCTGTGGAACGATATGGCCCTCCCTGGGTCAGGATATCAACGGACTGGAATACTTTCATGGAAGACAAGAAAGTTGTCACAAACAAGAACAAGGTCGTAGGTGACAACATCGGCAACGTAATCTTAAAAAACCGCTGCACCGCATTGGCCCCGTCCAGCGCCGCTGCCTCATAATAATCCGTGGCAATGCCCATCATTGCCGACAGATACACCATCATGCCATAACCAATACAGCGCCACCCAGTCAACATTAGTACCGAAATCAGTGCCATATTTCTATCGCCCAGCCAATCCACTGCCTTTATCCCCACCAGAGAAAGCAAGTAATTAAAAATACCGCTGTCCGTGTTGAGAATCCACAAAAATACCACTGCAGCCGAGGACATTGCCACATACTTGGGCATAAAAATAATCGCTCTCATAGCAGCAAAGCTGTTGGTCATCCGGTTAAAAATCAAGGCAAAGATCATACCACCAATCAAAGTGATACTCAACTCACCAATGGAGTACAACACGGTAACCTTCAGAGAATTCCACAAATATTTAGTGCCGGAACCAGCAAACAACCAGGTCCAGTTTTTAAGCCCCACATACTGCCAGGTATCATTTAAAAGATTCCAGTCCGTAAAGCTAATCCGCAGCAACTCCACAATCGGATAGTAGGTAAATACTGCCAGAAAGATCAGAACTGGAAGCACACAACTAAAATCCTTCACTGCAGAAAGCTTTCTGGGGTTAATTCGTTTTTCTTTCATATAGCGCCCCCTCACATTCCCCGGCCACCTTATCCGTTATGGAGCGGGCAGCCGGACTTTTATTTATCGGTTCCTCATCATTCGCACAGATTGCAATGAAACCCCCTATTTATGCATCTGCCAGCACATCATTGATCTCATCTGCCATCTGCTCCATGCCTGCTGGCACATCCCCATTCTCCATCATCACCTCAGCCATGATGTTTTTCCAGATGGTAGCCAGCTGAGACCAGCCCTTGTGCTGAATTCTCGGATAAATCAAATCCAGATTATCAAAGATTGCCTGGAACGCCGGTTTCTTCTCCAAAAATGCCTTGCCCTCCTCGGTCTCCAGCACAGACTTTCTGGTAGGCATATAACCGGTGCCCTCTGCCCAAGTCATATTGACGTCCTTGCTGCACAGATACTGCAAGAACTGCCATGCCGCATTTTTGGTTGCCTGGTCATTTTTAGACGGGATCAACAATACACAGCCACCGATCTCCTGCTTCTTGGTATCTGCTCCTGGAAGCCAAGCCATACCAATCTCAAAATCACATTGATCGACATAGTTGTTATACAAAGAACTGGTATGCACAACCGACAGCGCCTTGCCAGAGATAAAGTTTTGTCTCATGTTGGAGGATGCATCCTCAGCCGTCCCCGTCCAGTAAGTATACCCGGCATTACACCAGTCCTGAATCTTCTGTGCAATTGCCACTGCCTTCTCATCTCCCAAATCTGTGGTTACCTGATCGTCGTTGATGATCTTCACACCCTGATTCAAATAAAAAGTTTCAAAATACCATTGATCCCAGCCAGGAATGATGCTCGCATATACCTCAGTGGTCCCGTCTGCCGCCTTCTTGGTGCCCTTCTCCATGAATGCATCCATCTCGTCCCAGGTAGTCGGCATAGTAATTCCCATCTCATCCGCCATATCTTTATTATAATACATGATCTGAGTAGAAATCAGAAACGGCAGCGAAACCTGTTTTCCGTTATATTTGGCCGCTTCAATCATACCGTCTCCAAAGTCTTCCACATCATAGCCTGATGCCTCGATGTATGGGGTTAAATCTTCTGTCAGACCGCCTGCACCATATTCAGCCACATAAGGCGTATTCGCAACCGTAAGTGCAGGAAGATCGGTGCCCGCCGCATGAGCCGCCACCAGCGCCTCATTGAGCTTAGAATAGCTTCCGATGTACTCTGCCTCCACGGTAATTAGATCTTGGGAATTATTAAAATCACTGACCACCTTATCCACAGTGGCAGAATACTGATCCTCCAACGCATGCCACCACTTGATTGTGATTGGCTCTGTCACCTCATAGTTAGCCGGATCCACCGGTGCCGCCTCTGACGCCTCAGCTCCCCCATTATCCGAGGATCCACCTCCTGCATTTACTGCCGCTTTTCCCGTAGAGCCGCCACCGCTGCACCCGGATACTGCTCCTGCTACCATCGCTGCTGCCAGAAGCAATGCCACTTTTTTTCTCATAATAAATTTCCCCTTTCTTAGTTTTTACTTTCCTATGATCCGCCTACCCTTCCTTTTTTTCCGAAAAAGCACACAAAAAAAGAGATACCGCCAACACTAAATACATCCGTATATGCATTCATTGCTTTGCTTTATCTCATTCTCTCTGCAGCAGACCATATTTAATTGTTGTATCCTTATGATACCACAAACCCTACAATCCCGCAAGTACTTTTTTGTTATTTTTTACATTAATTTATCATTCTTACTTTCTATTTTTCACTATTCTGACTGTTTTTGTCACTTACCCCAAAAATTATTGATTAATCTTTAACAATATTCTTTCTTTTTTCACCGCTCACTATTGTATAATTCATCCTTCTCCGGTAAATACCGCATAAACACGGAATATAACAGATGCGAGGAAAAATAAGCTGCCAGTGCAAACCATACCATAAAAAGAATCGGAAAAAACCAAGTAATCACTCCAAAAAATCCATAAATCACCAACACTGTCACCGAGACATACAGATTCCCTACGCCCATCACCAAAGCATCCCTTACCACCTTTTTCCAGGAAACTCGAAAGGTAGCAACCAACGGAAATAGATAAATAATCGTTAAAAAATACACAAAAATCAAGCTCACCAACAAAGCTCGCACGCCCCACCGCAACGCTCCTACCGCCGGCAAAAATTGACAGGCAAACAGATCGGCCGCCAAAAACATACCTACCGCTAAAGTTCCCAGCCATAACAAAGTAGATGTAACAAAATTTTCCCAAAACCCCTTCCAGAAACTTTTCAACAGATACCCCTCTTCATTCCGTGCCAGCTTTAATGTATACCCAAAAAGCGCACTAGTTGCCGCCCCAACTGTGATGAGTGGCAGAGAAAATAAGAACCACAAAATACCGGCCACACACAAATTCATGATTTTATCCATAAATGACCAGAAACGATTCTCTGGGTTGAACAAGCCGTTCACGTTAAAGTTCATAATTTTCTCCTTCTTTCATTTTTGCGTATTTTTTTTAAATGTGATATAATGGCAACACTCAACAAGAATTTACAAACTAAATTTCCTATTTTATAAATGAGGAGGTTTTTGCCATGTTCACAGACAATCGCTTTGTCCGCAGCTGGAAAAAGGATCGAGAGACACTAAAAACCCTTTCCCCCCGTCAGAAGCTGCGCTTCATTTTCGACTACTATCGGGGCCTTTTTTTCCTTGCTTTCGCTTTTTTTCTCCTTCTGTTTTATATCGGAGACATGATCTGGCAGAGTCACCAGGTCATTGACCTACAAGGCTTCTTTGTCAACGATCGGCAAAATCTCTTCCCTGCTAAGGAACTAATCCTTGACTTCTCCTCTTACTATGGCACTCCCCATGGACACCGTATTGCTTTCGAGGACTCTCTCTATGTAGACCTGGATTCCGGCAGCGAATACCACGCCGCCAGCCAGGGGAAAATCGTAGCCTACACCGCCGCCCGGGAACTAGACTTTTTAGTCGCTCCCAAAGAGCTGGCGTTCTACTATGCGGAATCTTTTCCTTTATATGACTTAGAGCTTCTCTTAGCCGATGAGCCTCAGCTTTTAACTAAAGTCCAAAACCATCTCATCTCCACAACGGATGGAACCGGAACAAAAAAAACCTGCTGCTTGGAGCTTGACACTAGTCGGTTTCTCCAGAATCCGGCCTATGACGGCTCCGATTCCTACTGCCTCTTAGTGCTTTCCCACACATCCCACGCGCAAGCCATGATATCCTTCCTGCGCTATGCCTATTACCTTCCGCCAGAACCATTCCGCTAGTAGCAGACTAGCAGAGCCGCCACTTCTTCATCTGTACCAAATGCTCAATAACTTCCGACTCATTCCCCCAAAATAATCCATGAAACACACCGCCGGAGAAAAATCTCCGGCGGTTGCTTACTTTTCTGACAATCTCAA
>Ga0137306_103462_pt1 | contig 11715 bp, 11 predicted proteins | sample Inofroosms_March_FD_97187 | JGI IMG/M metagenome (GOLD analysis project Ga0137306, IMG submission 97187) | Mouse cecal microbial communities from Vienna, Austria - N-Acetylneuraminic and N-Acetylglucosamine D2O microcosms_March | ecosystem: Host-associated > Mammals > Digestive system > Large... | reverse complement strand
TCCGCCAGCTCCGCAAGGGAAAACGTCGCTTCCGGATCGCGGGCAAGCTTATCGGTTAAGTAATTCAGCGCATAACTCGCGCTCTCCTCGCTGGCTTCCACTCCGGCTTGCCGCAGCAGGTTCCTGACCGCCGTTTTCGCGCCGGTACCCTTTGCGATATCCAACAGCCCTTCTATGGAATATTTCTCGGTCAGCGCTTCAATGCCGCCGGATGCAAGGCCGCGCACCAGCGATTCCTCCGGGGAAAACCCGCGTTCATTCAGCTCGTAACCCTTGCTTGCGGCTGCCTGCGCGCCCATCAGCGCCATGCTTGCCGCCGGGCCGAGAACCGCCCCAGCCGCCAGCGCGGGCGCGTTGTTCGCAATGCTGAGGCCGGTCCCCGCAAGGAAGCGCGGCGCGCCGGTCATCCCGGCAAGCGCCTGTTCCTGCTGCTCCGCGCTCCGGCGCATCTGCCGCATACCGAAGCCGTCCGGGCTGGCCGTATCACTGGCGCGAAGTTCGTCGCGCAGCCGTCGGGTGTTGGCGTCCATCTGTGCCCGGATGTCCGCTTCCGAACCCCAGGCGGCATTCCCATAGCCCTGCCGGATGGCGGTCAGCCGGTTTGAAAGCATCTCGTTTTCTTTCAGGAGCGTCTGCCGTTCCGGGTTTGCCAGGTCGGCGCGGCGGTTCGCGTCGTACTGCCCCGCAAGCTCGGCCAGCGCAGGAACCGAACCGGCCAGGCTGTGCCCGATGCTCTTTGCGCCCGCCGCAATCCGTGACAGGGCGGGGGCATGGTTCGCCTGGTATTCCGCCGCTGTATCGTTCATTTCAGTCATGCCGCGCGGGTATTTCGGCGCTTGCGACAACTGCGCGGCAAGCGCGGTTTCCCGCATCTGCCGTGCCTGCTGCTTTGCCTGCATCGGCGCGGAAACCGTCCCGGCAGGCAGCCCATAGGAGGGCCGCACCGCCGACTGTCCGCCGCCGGTCAGGTAGCCGGAAGCCCGCTGCGGTGCGCTGGCCGTCCGCCGCGCCCGCTCCTGCCGGTCTGCCGCCATCTCGGAGGCGAGCCGCTCCATAGGGGAGGACTGCGCTTCCCGCGCCGCTTCCTGCTTCTGCCGTGCCGCGACTTCCCCGGCGAGCCGCAGGAGCGCCGCGCCCTGCTGTTCGCCCCGCGACTCCAACGCATCGATGGAAATCCAGCCCCCCGCACGCCCACCGGCCATCCGGCGTGCTGCCGGTCCTGTCTCACGCGCAGTACCCGTCCCAGATTCGATTTCATCAATGTCAAGCCACTTTCGTTTTGTACTCATGGTCATCTCCTGTAAATCTGGTTAATGATCCGTTCCCGTTCTTCCTTGCTGAAGCCTTGCCCCTGTAAATACTTTGCCGCGTTCTCCGGGCTGTATTCCGCTTCTTCAACCCGCCGTTTCGCTTCCTCGTAAGCGTCGGTAAATTCCTCGCCGTACTTCTTTTTATATTCGCTGGAAAGCCCGGTGCTCTTGCTAAACCCATAATCCTTATAGTGCGTAGCGATATAATTTTCCGGATAGCCGCTTGCATAGGCGTCCCGAAACAGCCCATTAAAGTCCGGCTCGGAATTGCCGCCAGACGAACCGCCCGAGCTTCTCCCCGACCCGCCACCGGAGCCGCGCCCGGAAGCCTTTGCCAGCAGCTGCGCCTGCACCGCGCCGACGTACTGCGCGGCGTCCTGCCCGGACAATCCCGCCGCCGAAAGCACCGCATCCGAAGGTGTAAGCCCCATCTGCATCCATTCCAGCGCCTGCGCCAAAGCCTGCTTTTTGCGCGCGTCCTCGCGGTCAAGCGCGTCCTGCTGGCGGTTGTAGCCGGTCTCATCGGTGTAGCGCGTGTCGCCGATGCTGTCCCGGTCAACGCCGTAATCCGCCTGCCACTTATTCAGCGCCCGGTTGTAGCCGTCCTCGCTCAGCCCGCGAATCCCGGAAAGCTGGTCATTTAACAGTGTTCGGTTGGCGTCCCACTCGCTGAGCGCGTCCGCGCCCAGCTGCCGGTATGCCGAAAGCTGGTCATTGAGCAAACCCCGGTTCGCGTCCCAGGCGGTCAGCGCGTCCGCGCCAAGCCCGCGCAGCGCGTCGAGCTGGCTTGCGTACTGACTGCCCTCGCCCAGCCACATGTCATAATTCAGCTTATATAACTCCGGAATCTTGTCCGCCATCTGCGCATTGTAGTAGTCCTGCGCCTGGCTGGCTGCATTGACCGCCGCCGTGCTGGACTGCCCGCCGGTCGCGGCGGCGTAGCTGCCGAGCGCGTCCTCGCGTGCCCGCTGCCCCTCGCGGAGGTAGGTTTTCTGGTACTGCCCCCAAATCGGGTCGCTGTCCAAATCATAGGAAAACGGGTCACGGTTCAAATACTGGTCAAGCACCTTGTCGGTCTTATCCTGATAGGGGTTGACGAACGCGCCGTAATCCCGCAGCTGCCCGGCGATATCCTCCAGCGTGCCCTGGTACGGGTTCTTAAATTTCTTCTGGTTCACCAGCTGTTCGGCAAGGTCATTGAGCGTGCCCGCGTGCGGGTCGTCGTAATTGAAGAAGGTCGAATCCTTCACAAACCCGGAGCCATCCGCCCCGCCGGAGTACCCGCCGTACCGCTTGCGGAAGTCCTCCGCGCGGTCGTGCGCATTCTGCGCCCCGGCGGAATCGCCCCGTTTCGTGGCGTTCACCCAGTCATTCTTGAGGGTAAACAAACTGTTCCCATAGTCAATATCCTTCGCGGCAAGCGCCCTGTCCGCGTCCGACCAATTTTGCCCGGCGGCGGCGATCCCCTGTGCTAATTCCTCAATATTTTTGAAAGCCATTACGCTCCCCCTTTCAGCTGTTTAACCTCCGCTTCCAGCGCGTCCACCCGCGCCATGAGCGCCTGCACCATCGCGGTATTGAGCGAGATCAGTTCGCCGTAGCGGATCGAATACTGCCCGCCGCCGCCGTCCTCGGCAGCGGGGTCATAATCCTGCTGCACCAGCGCCGCCAGATCCTGCGAGGACAGGCCGCTTTCCGTCAGCGCGTCCCGCAGCTGCTGGGCGATAAACCCGGTGTGAAAGCGCTCGCTCCGGCTGCTGTTCATCCGGTAGCGCGCGGGCTTGAGCGCCCGGAAAAACGCACCGTAACGCTCGGCGACGTCATAAGAAATATGGTTTTTGATTCGTTCGTCCGAACCGATGTCAATCACGATATCGGCGTGAATCTCATCCGGGCTGACATAAAAGCTGTTAATCCCAAACTCATCCTCACCGGACATGCGGACAGCCGCGTCGGACGCGAAAAAGTAGTTGGCGTAATCAAATCTCCCTTGGGTTGTAATCGGCCCGTTCAGCCGTGCGCCGCGTGTGTTATCCGTTCCGGTCGAGCCGCGCCCCATTGTCAAAGAGCCGTAATTATTGGAAAGTGTCACACGTTGCAGGTCGATATTCCCGGCATTGATATTTTCGCCTGTAATTACGCATTCCCCCTCGGTTTCCAAATCTCTAAAAGTTACTGTACCGGTCAGGTTAATGCTGTCCACCGTCTGTTTTATCTGCGTATATTTACCATTCAGGTCGGAAACCGTGCTGGTCAGGCCGTTGGCGGTCTGCTGCACCGTGGAAAGGGAGCCTTCCATGCTTGTCACTCTTGAAGAAAGGCCGTTTGCGGTCTGCTCTACGGACGACATCGAGCCTTCCACACTGGAAACCCTGCTCCTAAGCCCGCTTGCGGTCTGCTCCAGCGTGGAAATATCGCCTTCCGCGTTGGCGACCCGCTGTGAAATGCTGCTTGCTGTCTGCGTGACGCTGGAAAGGTTCTTTTCGTTGTCCGCCACCCGCTGCGAAATCCCGTCCGCCGTAACCTTCAGCTCGGCGATTCCTTTTTCATTGTCCTGCACCCGCGCCGAAATCCCGTCCGCTTTGACCGACAGCTCACCAAGCTGCCCCTCATTCCGCCGCACCTGCATTAAAATTTCCTCAGCGGTCTGCTTGAGAATCGAAATATTCCCGTCAGCATCGGTCAGCCGGTTAAAAATCTCCTCGTAGCCTTCGATATTGTCCGCGTCCAGATTTGATAACACAAATTGCAGCATTTCCTGAAGCTCCCGGCAAAAGTTGTACAGCTTCTTGACCGTCCCGGGCAAATCCTCCTCCCGGTACCGGGGCAGCTGTGCCTCCGAAAAATACGACATTATCGCGCGCTCCCTTCCTTGAACCGTCGGTTAATCGCGTGCAGCGTCACGCGCCCCGTCCCGCGCAGGCGGATACTGAACCCATGCCCGCGAACCGGCAGATACGGCACCGCGACCGTGCAGTCCGTCCGCCTTGCCGCGCCGCTCCACGCTTCGCGCCAGCCCTGGCCGTCAATGCGGGTATCCACGGCGAGGACAGCGCCCCGGTCGGCGGTGAGCACCAAATCAAGCCTGCCGCTCTTTTTCTTCTCCGGCGCAACCGTCTCAAACGGCCCGAACACGGCTTCCCAGCTGACCAAATCGCCCGTGCCGCACTGCCACAGACCGCCGTCCGCATCCAGCAGATACAGCGCCCCGCCGCAGCTCGAAAAGCCTGCGGCTTCCGTCTCATCCTCCCGCGCCCACAGGTTCTTTTCAGTGTCATAAACCAAAATTTCCGCTCCATCCTGACCGACGCCGCAGAGGTAATACTTCGCCCCATGCATCCCGGCGCAGGCGCGGTCATAGGAGCTGGCCAGCTGCATCCCGACCGGCTCCGGCGTGCCGCCGCCGTACGCCATTACGCCCTCCCGGCCGAGGTAGTATAACACGTTGTTATAAACGCAAAGCGTATCCGCGCAGCCCGCCTGTACTCCCGAAATATACGAGGTATTGACCGTGAAATTCGTCGGCTTCGTGCCATAAAGCTTGTGCACACAGCTTTCTTTGAACGCCAGCACATAGCTTGCATACCCGGCAATCCCGGTAAAGTCTCCGTCCGAGCCAACGCCCACGTCATAAGCGTCGGTCGCCAGCCCGTTGAACACATTCCAGTTGAACCCATCGCCGAGCTTGCAGCAGCAAATATGGTTCTCGTACACGCCCCAGAGCCGGTTATCCTTCTCGCATACAAAGTCCAAATCGGGCACGGTGCGGGAGAGCGTGACCGCCCCTTCCTGCCATTCATGCGTGTTTTGATTCCCTTCGCCGCCAAGCTCGCCGTACTGGAAAACATTGTCGTAAAAGGTTAATGTACTGCCATCAACCGCCTGCACCACGGCGGTACGGTTGTTGTACTCCTGCGAACAGCCCTCAATCGTTACGCCGTCGCCAGCCTTGAACGGCCAGCCGCCGCCGTCCGTGCGTTTAATCGTGCTGTTCGTGAACCTCACCGCCAGCGCGCCGACGCTTGCTTCCATGCTGCAAAATTCTTCTGCTTTTGCATTAAACGCCTTCTTATCCGGCCAAAGAAAAATCCAGTCGTTCATGACCACGGCACGCTTGCGCCCAGCGGCCACACTGCCGACCGTCCGGCCATCGAACTTGACCGCCGCCCCATCCACCACAAAGGGCTTGCCGTCCTTATGCAGAATCAACGTTGCCGAGGAATACGCGGTCACCTTCCGCCGCCCTTTGCGCGGGCTGAGGCAGGGCGCGTTGTCGGTGCTCATATTGCGCATTTCGCGGCACGCGCCGTCCTGAATCCGCGCCCGCCGGTCAAGCCCGGTAAACTGGTACGTGACCGTGCTGCCCGCATTCGCTCCCGGAATGCGGTAATTAAACATAGCTGTTCACCTCCGCGCCCCGGCGGGGGAAATGGGTGCGCCGGTACCACTTGGCATACTCGTCATACAGTCCCGTAAACACGGACATTTCAGTGTTGGCGGAATCATACTCCTGCGCCATCTGGTCAAGCTTCGCGCACAGATAATGCAGGTACATCCCATCGTAAGGAGGCCCCACAAGCAGCTCGGTTTCGTCGTCCTCCCCGAACACCAGCCGCACCGGCCCCAGCCTGCAAACCTCCTCGGAAACCATGCTTTCCACCCGCGACAGCTCATCGAAAACCGCCTGCGGGTCAAAGGGCGTGCTGCGCACCTCGCGCAGCCGCTCCATCAAATAACCGGCTTTCAAAACGACACCTCCTGAAATAAAATTATCGTTGACGCTGCAACGCCCTCTGTGTTATCATAAAAGCATCCCGAAAACCAGAAAGGAGGCGGACAGCATGACTGAGAGCGAACGCAGGGACGTACAAAAATCCACCGCATATGATCTGTTGAACCTGGTCGGGGAGAACCCGGAAAAAACCTACTCAACCACTGAAATCAGAGAAATCATTAAAGCGTATATCGAAGGGAAGGAATCCTAACCACGGAGCCGGAAACCCGGCTCTTTTTTGTGCCTTGAAAGCCGCAAGGCAGGCCATCCCGGAAAGGGAAATAGCCTGCCCCGCGCCGCAGCCATACAGCGGATAGTATTTTGTTAATCTTTCGACATTGCTTCCCGCTGTGCGCGGAGCGCCGCCGCCTGCTGTGCCTGCGCGTTGCGGTACGCCTCCGCGAACTCGGCTGGAATCGTAACCGTCTCACCGCGCCGAACGACCATATTCTTGCCATTTACGCACAGATAAACGGAATCGCTCGTCCCGTTCGGGTCAAGCGGAACGAACAACGTTTCTTTCTTTTCAGAAGCCATAATTTCCTCCATTCATTCGCCGCGCTGATATCCTCAGAGCGGGCGCAGCCCGCGCAGGAGCGCGTAGAAAAAGCGGCTGCTTTTTCGCGAAACGCGCGACTTTCAAATCCCAATAAAATCCGGAAACCGCGTTTTCGGATTTTATCCCTTACGCCGTAATGCAGTGCCGCCAGCGGCGGCGCGGAATGAAGGCCGAACCGACGCACAGCCGTTGGCTGTGTCGGCGGCCCCCATTCGTCCAAAATCCGCAGATTTTGGACGAGACGCGAAGCGTCAGTTCGCTTTGCCGGAGAACGTCGAGCCGGTCTCCACGCGCACCATGTACTCGTCCGACAGAATCTTGGCGGTAAGGATAGCCTTCCAGCCTGCGGTCGAGCGCTGGTCCAGCGGGTCAGCCGTCCCGGCGGAACCCTTCTGCTTGATAATCGTTTTAAGGCCGCCGCCCTCAATTTCGGTCACACCGTAAGCGTTCGCGCCGATAATCAGTGTCGAATAGACGGAACCCTCGAAAATCTTGGCTTCGGTCGTCTCCACGAACCGCACGCCCGCAATTTTACCGATTTCGCCCTCGTAAATCTCCTTGGTATCGGCATATTGGTGCGGGTACTTCCATTCGGGATCTTCGGTCAGGTCAAAGGCGATATCCGGGTGGATAATGCCGATGAAATCCCCTTCAATCGTGTCCGCGTTGGCGTTTTTGAGGGTACGCACCGCCATTTTAACCGCCTTGACCGTCAGCTTATGTTCGCTGGTAAGCGCCGCGCGGCTGGCGACCTGGCCTTCGGCATACTGCACATTGGTGCCCGCGTTCAGAATCTCACGAATCACGGTATCCAGCGTGCGGCCCGCCTGACCGCCGAGCGCCGTGACTGCCTCCTGAACCATCGGGTCAAGCGCCGTCAGGTCGAGCAAATCAGAAATCGCGATGTAATAGCCGTACTGGTTGACCGTCGCGGTCTCGCTGGTAACCTTCATCGAGCCGCCGTCCGGGGTAACGCCCTCGGTCAGCGGGGTGAGCGCTTTCGGCAGCTGGCTGAACTTGCGGAACTCAATGGTTTTGCCCCGCCCCTGCGGGATGTTCCGCTTCTGCCCGAACTGCGCGTGCACGAGCTTCGGCTCCGCCGCGTGGATCAGCGCGGTGTCGTAATAGGTTTTCATTTCCGCCGACAGGTTCGCCGTGCCAGTGGTATGGGTGTTGAGGTTGTTCTGATGCACGTCTCCGGCAGCACCGTCAAACGCTTTCAGGTTTACTTTCAAAAGATGCAGCATTCTGCATACTCCTTTCCGTTACAGGACAATCCGCTCCCCGCGCCCGACGCGCTTGTATACGTCGCGGAACTGTTCCTTTGTCCATTTGGACGGGTCGCTGCCCAGCTTGACCGGCTGGCTCCCGCCCGTACCGTTCTCAGCGGGACGGTTCTGGTTGGCGCGTACCGTGCCCGCGATTTTCTCCTCGGCCTGCCGCTGCGCCGCCGCAAGGAATTCCTGCTGGTGGCACACCTGGTAAGCGGTCAGCATATCAATACCATTCTGCACCATCGCGCCGAAGCGCGGGTTTGCGGCAAGCTCGGCATCCACGTCGAAGTCCGGATACTGCGCCTTGACCTGCTCGGCCTGCGTGGCCAGCATCCGAAGGGCTTCCTGCCATGCCGCCTCGGTCTGGAATGCTTCCAGCCGCTTTTGCAGCTCCCGCGAATGCGCTTCCGCCATCGACATCTGCCGCATCTGTTCGGCGGTCATGCCCGCCTTGTCCGCTGCCGCCTGCCAGTAGGCGTCGTCACTCTCCAGCGCCTGCCGAACGGCTTCCGCCGCGCCCTTGCCGTCCTCCACGCCGTATCGCTGCTGCAAAATCGCCATAATGGGGCGCATGCCGTCCAGTTCGGCGTCCCGGCTCGCCATCCGCCGGGAAATAATATCCCGCACCCGGCTGTCAAAATCCTGTTTATACTTGCCCTTGATCAGCTCGTCAAAGGTAGGCTCGGCAGCCTGCTGACCGTCCTGCCCCTGAGCCTGAGCGACCGGCGCGCTTCCGTTCTGCGGCTGGGCGAGCGCCGCGTTACTGCCCATTCCCGGCTGGGCGGGTGCCGGATTACTGCCCTGCGCCGCCGCCGGAGCCGCCGCGCCATCCCCTCCGCCTTCAAAGGCGGACAGGTTAATTTTCAAGATTTTTAACACTGCTGTTATCCTTTCTGCGGTCTGTTCCCGCGCGTCCGTGTCTCCACGTGTCCCCGGCGGACGACCCAATCACATACCCCGCGCAGCCGCCCTGAGCCTTACTATCATCTGCGGTCTTTCCCGCGCGTCAATCGTCCAAAATGCGGATATCGTCCCGTACCAGCGCAAGCTGTCTCAGCCCGACCTCCGCCATGACATACATGGTGTGCGCGTCCCAGCTGTCCGGGATGGGGATATCCGCAATCCCGGAATCAATCTGCCACTGCACCGGATAGGCAAGGTTCTCCAACCCGCCCACCAGCGCGTACAGAATCGCGGACACCGCCGCGCAGCCGTCCGAGCTGCCCGCGTGCCCCCGCGCCGTAAGCCTGCGCGGCTCAAAAGTAATCTCAATTATTTATCCTCTTGTTTTTCTCTAAAAATCATGCTATGATAATCCTACAAGACCTAAATCAGAAAGGAGCATGTACCATGACCGACAAAGAAAGAAACGATTCGCAAAAAGCGTTGTTGTATGATCTGCGCCTGTTAATCGACTCTACCGAAAAAGAGAATTATACGAAACAGGAAATCATGGCATTGCTGGATCAAATTGCTCGAGCAAAATATCAGGACTGACCCAAAGCCCTCCGACAGTGAGGGCTTTTGCTATGCCATCAAACAGGCGAACCCCGTTCCAGCCGCCGCTGTTCCGCGCCCTGGGCGAGGCTTGCCGCGCGGTCGTAGGCCTGCGCCGCCGTGCCCCGCTGGCTGCTGCCGGAGCCGCCGACCTGACGCGGCGTGCCGGTCTGCCCCTGCATCCCGATTGCGGCGAACAGGCCGGAAGGATCCTCTCCGGTCGTCGCGGCGACCCGCTGTGCGAGCTGAGCGCAGGCCTGCTGAAGCGCCTGCACCTGCTGGAAAAGGGTCTGTCCCTGCTGTACCTTTTCCACGACTTTTTGTTTGCCCTCGAACTCCATCATATCGAGCATGGCAAGCGCCTGATCGGCCATGTCAGGACGGAAAATACCGGCCTGATAAAGCTCTTTCGCAAACTCATTCTGACTGAGCCGGTTAAACGGGTTGGACTTCTGCGGGCTGACCTCGATATCAAAGACCGGCCTGCGTCCCTCCAGCGCCATCTGCTGCCCATCGAAGCTGACATACTCCGCCGCGCCGTTCTCGGCGACCACGCGGAACACACGGCCAACATCGTAGAACTGCCGGATTAACTCAATCACCAATTCCACAACCTTCCGATAGGTGCGGTAGCTGGATTTGAGCATATCGCGCGAAACTTTATTGCCCGCCTCCTGCATGGCGGCGATTGCGGAAGCCGCCGTCACGCCGCTTTGCGTGCCGCCGCTGGAAACATCCCGGTTTGCGGAGGTTTCCTTCATTTCGGCAATCTTGGCTTCCCGATGGTTGATAATATACGCATTCAAGGGATTCACCGTAATCTGCCGCAAATGCTCCTCATCGACCTTGCCCGCAACGTGCACAAAATCCCTTGACCAGTCGGCGAACTCATCCTCATTGATACCCGTGCTGTCCGAAATATACCACCTCGGACGGCCCGCCAGCCGCGCATTGTACAGGATACACTGGTCGAGCTGGTCAATGTAGGTCTGCGGGTCGCGCATCACGTCAATGAACCCGAACCCATACGGCAGCCCCTCCAGTGGGAACAGCGTATCGAACACAAACGGATATTTCCCGTGGTCATAAAGCCCTCGTTCGGCAAGCGCCGGATCGTTCTCGGACGCATACAGCAGCTTGCCGGACGCAAATTTAATCAGGTGCAGTTTGCCTGCCTTTTTGTAGTACCAGTCCACGAGCAGCGCGCTCTTACTGTCGTCCCGCGCGTCGTCGCGGATGTACTGCTCAACAGCCAGCCCCCGGTCGCCGGTAAATTCCATACCGGGGTACTGTTCCCGCAGAATTTCAACCGGCACTTGCCGCACACAGAACAGGTTCGGGCTGTCCTGGATATCCTGCACCGTCGGCTCCCAGAACAGATTCAGCAAGTCCACCCGTCCGAGCGTGATTTCGCCCATCCCGCCGTCCGCGCCGCCGTCCCAGAAGACGCCGTAGCACGCTGTACCATTCTTGAGTTTATACCAGCTGCACCGGTCGTAAATTTCATCGAACCCGGCGCGCTCCAGAATCACGGGGATGATCTCCCCCAGCACCTGCGCGGTCTGCTCGTCGCTGCGCTCACGCGGCAGAATCGCCGGAACCGGCATATTGTCCATGAGGTCGGCGTGCTTGTTCATCAGGCTGTTGAGCAGCCACGCGGAATGCGGGTCAATCGGCGATTTCGACGCGCCGCCCTGCACACGGTTGTGCCGCAGGCGGTACCATTCCTCGTTGCTGATGATCCGCTGTTCCAGCACGCTCTTGCCGCGCTTGTATTCGAGCAGCAGCCGGAAGCCCTCCGCAACGGCGGAATCGTCAACACGTTTCACGGGTTCTGCGGCCTCCTGCGGTTCATCGGAAAACGGTAAATTCTTCATAGCGGTTGTCCTCCAAGGGGTCAAACTGTTTTTCTTTCGGCTTTGCCGCAGCGCGCGGCTTCATCTTGCGTTCCATCGCAATATATCTCATTTCGTCGTAAATATGATCCTCACAGTCGGTGTCCACGTCCTCGACATCGGTCTGGCTGTACACCAGCGCCGGAATGGTTCGGATAAACTGCCGACACCCGGAAAATACGTACAGCATCGCCTTCCCGTTCTCGTCAAACGCCAGCCGGTTATGGATCTGCATCTTCCCGGAAATCCGCGCATGGTCGGCCTTGTCGAAGTACACCCCGGCGCGCTCCATCACATCGGCGATGCTCTCCCCGCCGGAGCCGTCCCAGATCGCCGGGTCGGCAATCCCATGAATCCGCCTGCCTTTCAGGTTCGGGTCGTCGCTCTCGGTTTCCCGAATTTTCCG
>Ga0137306_103460_pt1 | contig 11717 bp, 12 predicted proteins | sample Inofroosms_March_FD_97187 | JGI IMG/M metagenome (GOLD analysis project Ga0137306, IMG submission 97187) | Mouse cecal microbial communities from Vienna, Austria - N-Acetylneuraminic and N-Acetylglucosamine D2O microcosms_March | ecosystem: Host-associated > Mammals > Digestive system > Large... | reverse complement strand
CAGGCAGATGAAGCGCGCGATCGAAGAGAAATATGCGAACAGGAGCCAGGAGCAGTCCTATTTCATCACCGATGACAAGAGCGTACAGCCGCTAACCCAGGAGACGGAACTGGAGCTGTTGGACAAAGCCTACGAGCAGCACAGTATGGCGATGGCTTCTTTCACGGAATCACTGAATGACCTGCAGGATTTTAAGCCGCAGATCATATACCACCGTTCCGGCAGCCATGTGAGGGAACAGTCGGATTACCAGCCGCAGTCAGGTTCCGCAGACGGTGCGAAAAAGAAAAAGGGCGAGATCCGGGATCAGGCGTATCAGGCATTTATGTCCGCCATCGGTAAGGGTAGTTTTCAGTCCGGTTCAGGCAGCGCCGCGTTTTCGAGAAGTGAACTGAACCGTATCTGGGATCACTATGCATGATTTGCGGAAAGGATAAAGGGTTTCATGATGCGAGTAGAAGAGAATAAGGCAGCTGTTTATGAGAAAAGCAGCCATTCCAGAACGATAAAGGAAGCGATGCCGGAGCTTAGGGACATTCAGATCAGGGTGGATTCTGTAGCTTTATCGCGGGAAGGACAGGCGGCGCTGCGCGGACAGGGACAGGGGACGTTCTGGCAGATTGACCTGGACGAGATCCTGCAGATGAGGGAGATCTGGCCAAAACTAAGCATGGATTTGTCCTATGAAATGATGCGGGACATGCAGACGGATATGCGAAAAACCTCGGAAGAGACCATAAAATCAAAGGGATATGAGTCGCTTGATGATCGGATCACAAAACAGATGAATGCGTATGCGAGACAGTACGAAGCCCTGCAGAGGGGACATGCAGATGGAACGAGAGATGTCTATGTATCAGACGGATGGGATGAAAACGGAAAAGAGCAGTATCATAAAGTGACATTGGAGGAGGACTTGAAATATCTGGATGAGGCTTTTGGGCGGATTGCGGATGATATGGTACTGGCGACAAGCTCCCAGGAGAACCTGCGGCAATCGAAAGAATATTTCAGCGGACAAAAGCTGACAGCTCCATTGCCGGGTGGAACTGGACAGAGGCTTGCCGACACCCTGAAACGCGCGGCCTCCGCCTATGCGCAGCAGAGACAAAAGGGAAATCCTGCGAATGCGGCAAGCCTGGCGCTCAATGCCCTCGATGAGGACAGGGGATTTTCCAATGCGATGCGCAAGTTGTTTTCGGTTCGGTAAGGAGGACATTTTGAAGGGGAGGCAGCAGGGAGACCAGACAGTCCGATTCAGCTTCGTGGAGGGCGACGTGCGTCTGCGGGTGGAGGATATCGTCTACATTGAGACAAGCAGGCACAAGAATGTGTTTTACACCACAGGCGGAACCTATAACATTTACAGAAAAATGGACGAGCTGGAAGCGGACTTGCATGGTATGGGATTTGTGCGGACGCACCGAAGTTTTCTTGTCAACATGCGGTATATCGACCGGATTAACAGTTATATTGTGACGTTAGTCAGCGGGAAGGAATTATCCGTCCCCAAGGCGAGATATCCTGATGTAAAGCGCCAGTACGCACTGTTTCAGGGAATAAAAAAATGAGTGGAAAAGGGAACCCGAAAAGGCTTCCCTTTTTTGGACTTTGAAAATCGCATAAAAATGTAAAAAAAATTAAAAATAACACAATATTTTGAAAGAAAATCACAGATTGATGCTGTATAATAATATAGTGGGAATGGTTTTTCAAACACGCACTGAGAAGGGGAGACTGGAATGAAGGATTTTGAGAGAAAGATGTCACCGAGAAAAAATATTGACACAGAGAGCTGGTTTATTGAGTGCTATCGGAGGTATCAGGGACACCCGATGAAGATATTGATTGCCCTGTATCGGGGAAATTATCACAAGTTTGTACTGGCAGTGATCAGCTTTTTTATCAAGCATGCCTGCGTGTGGGTACTGCCGATTCTGACGGCTGCAATTATCAATGACGTCACGACGGGCAACCCGGATACGCTGAAAAACACTGTGTTCTATACGGTATTTGAGGGTGCGCTGATTGTAATTAATGTCCCCATGAACTATCTGTACACCTCATACAAAAGCCTTGCCACGCGCTATGTGGAAACCGGGCTGCGCAAGGCGCTTGTGCGCAAGCTCCAGCAGCTTTCCATCTCGTACCATGTGGAGACACAGTCGGGAAGGCTTCAGTCAAAGATTATGCGTGATGTTGAGGCGGTGGAGACGCTCTCAACACAGATGTTCCTCAATATCCTGAATATTGTGCTGAATATTGGGGTGGCACTGATTGTCACGGGCTCCAAAAGTAAGACCGTTCTGGTGTTCTTTGTGTTTGCGGCACCCGTTGCGGCAGTTACCATGGTATCATTCCGGAATGTCATGAAGAACAGGAACAAGGAGTTCCGCAAAGAGATGGAGGAGACTTCGGCGCGTGTCATGGAGATGGTGGAGCTCGTGCCGGTGACAAGGGCGCATGCGCTTGAGGACGAGGAAGTAAGGAAAATCAGCGGCCAGCTTTTTGCAGTGGCGGAAAAGGGCTACCAGCTTGATGTCGTGCAGGCGCTTTTTGGCTCCGTGGGATGGGCAATTTTTCAGATTTTTCAGGTCATATGCCTTGCATTTACCGGTTACCTTGCGATAAAGGGAAGCATCCAGGTCGGCGATATCACGCTTTACCAGAGTTACTTTTCCACGGTGGTGAACCAGGTGTCGGCGATTGTCACGCTGCTTCCGATTATCACAAAAGGAATCGAGTCAGTCAATTCGATTGGGGAAGTCCTGCTCTCTGAGGATGTGGAGAACAACGAGGGCAAGGAAAAGATGTCCGATGTCAATGGCGTGTTTGATTTTAAGGAAGTGTGTTTCCACTACAGCAACAATGAAAATAAGGTTTTGAACCATCTGAACCTGCATGTGGAGCAGGGGCAGACCATTGCGTTTGTCGGTGAGTCGGGAGCCGGAAAGTCTACAATACTGAACATGGTCATCGGCTTCCACATGGCAAGTGAGGGCAGTGTCCTGCTTGACGGACATGACATGAGCCAGATAGACCTCCGTACATACAGAAAGCATCTTGCAGTGGTGCCGCAGACCTCCATCTTGTTTTCGGGTACCATCCGGGAAAATATTACATATGGCTGTGAGCATGTGACCGAGGAGGAGCTTGCGGAGGTCGTGCGTGCCGCAAACCTGACCGATTTGGTGAAGAGCCTTCCGAAAGGGCTGGACACGACGGTCGGGGAACATGGCGGCAAGCTTTCCGGCGGACAGCGCCAGCGCATCGCCATCGCCAGGGCACTCATCCGAAATCCCCAGATTATTGTGCTGGATGAGGCGACATCTGCGCTTGACAGCATTTCGGAAAAAATGATCCAGGAGGCAATCAATAACCTGGTGAAAGGCAGGACGACATTTATTGTCGCCCACCGACTCTCGACAATTCGGGATGCCGATAAAATCGCAGTGATAGCGGATGGAAAATGTGTCGAGTATGGCACCTTTGAGGAGCTTATGGAGCGCAAAGGCGAGTTTTACCGCATGAAGGTAATACAGAGCTGACAGGGAAGGAAAAATGAAAGCAAAACGTTTTTGGATATTGTTATTTTCGTGCATGGCACTGATGCTTGCATTATATTTTTATGGGGCGCGTGACAGCCGCCAGCCGGTACCGGACAGCGGGACGATGACAGAAGGGAATACGGAGCCTTCCGATGCGGCGGCTTTGTGTGCGGAAAGCCAGGTGACGGAGTCTGTCAGCGTGGAAAGTGAAGTAGAAAATACGGAGCATTATGAAGCGCTGCCTTTGGAGACAGAAAGCCATCAGGAAGCGGAAGAATTATTCTTTTATACGGCGCTGACAGAAGACATCAGACAGCGCATCACGGGAAAATCCTACCCCGACACGGAGGAACCCCTGCAGATTTCCTATGATGACCTGGCGTATGTCCATGTCCTTTACTATGATTTTGATGCGCAGATTCAGGAGGGGGAGCTGATATGCAACAAGGCAATTGCCCAGGATTTGGTGGAAATATTCAGCGAATTGTATGACAGCCAATACCCCATAGAACGGATACGCCTGATTGACGAGTACGGCGCGGATGATGAGGCATCAATGGCGGACAATAACACGTCCTGCTTCAATTACCGTACTGTACCGGGAAAAACGAAACTGTCCAACCATTCTTATGGCCGCGCCATAGACATAAACCCATTGTATAATCCATATGTGCGGACAAAGGATGGTGAGACGCTTATTTCGCCTGACAACGCTGCCTCTTATGCCGACCGCAGCGCGGATTTCCCGCATAAAATAGACAAGGATGACTTGTGCTACAAATTATTTATACAGCATGGTTTTCGCTGGGGAGGAGCCTGGAACAGCAGCAAAGACTACCAGCATTTTGAAAAAACAGATTAAACAGTCACACAACACATTCTTTTTGTTGAGTTTGGATGCGGATTGGGATATAATAGAAATTGTATTTATAAATTTTTTGATTATCTACAAAGAGGATGAGGGCTATGGATTTGGATAGCATAATGAGAGGGTATGATTCAAAATTATTTGACGTTTTGTCACAGTCATCAAACAGGACATTTTTCTTTGCAAGCAATATGAAGGAAAATACTGCAAGATGGTCAAAAGGCGCGGTTGAGTACTTCGGGCTGGAAAATGAAATATTGTTTCCTGCTGATATTGAGTGGTTAAAACGTATTCATCCGGACGACAAGGCAGTGTATCTCAAGGATTTTGAGGATATGGCAAACCATGTCAGTGCATATCATGACGTGGAATACAGGATGCTCAATGCTGAGCAGGAGTATGTCTGGGTAAATTGCAAGGGATACATGACCTACGATGATAAGGGGAAGATGGATTTTTTTGCCGGATTTGTCACCAACATGGGGGTCAAAAACAAGATAGACCCTGTTACGGGGATGTGGACAGTCCAGGAATTCCGCAATGATACGGAGGATCTGTTGTACAAGAACAAGGGCGGTGCGGCAGTGATTATCGGCCTTAGCAATTTTAAGCGGGTCAATGACGAGTTTGGATATTCCTATGGGGATAAGACACTCTATGCGATTGCACACAGGATGCTTGCGGTGAGGACGCCCGGAACCCGCTTGTACCGCATGGATGGCTCCGATTTTGCGCTTCTCATGGAAGATGGGACTCCGGGTGATGTGGAGCGCGAGGTTGAGAAGATGCAGCAGGCGTTTGCCATGCTCGACATCGAGAGAAACCAGATTCATCTTGACTTTAGGGCGGGCGCAGTGCTGTTCCCGCAGAATGGGAAATACATTGACCAGATTATGAGCAATATGATGATTGCGTTGGAAAATGCGAAGAATGCAGGCAGGGCCAGCGTGGTTTTTTACACGGAAGAAATGCATCTGAAAAAGACCAGGGTGCTGCGGCTGCGGGATGCCATGCGTGAGTGTGTCAATGATAATTTCAGGGGATTTTCGATTGTCATGCAGCCGATTATTGATTCAAGGACAGGCAGGGGGACGAGCTGTGAGACGCTTCTGCGCTGGAGTGACGAGCGTTTTTCGGGAGTGGGGCCGATGGAATTTATTCCCATACTGGAAGACACCGGCTATATTATCTCTGTGGGGAAATGGATTATTGAACAGGTGCTGCATTATCTGCGGGAGTGGGACGATAAGGGAAACAGCCCGATTGAGAAAGTGCATGTCAATGTCTCCTATGTGCAGCTGCATGATGACGACCTTGTCGATTTTACAGTGAACAAGCTTAAGGAGTACAATATTGAACCAGGACGCCTTGTGCTGGAGCTGACAGAGAGCTGCCGGATTGGACGGGTGGATGAGCTTTCGGCACGTTTGCAGAATTTTAAGGATCATGGCATCAGCATTGCTCTTGATGACTTCGGTACGGGATATGCATCACTTGCAGTGCTCAAGGACATACCGACAGATATTGTGAAGCTTGACCATACGATGATAAAGTCCGTTGTCGGTACAGAAAAGGAAAGAAAACTGATAGAGTTTATCATCTCATTTTGCAACAATGTCGGAATTATCGTCTGTGCGGAGGGAGTCGAGAATCCTGCCATTCTTGGAATTGTAAACAGGGCAGGCGCCGAGCTGCTGCAGGGATATTATTTTGATAAACCTCTTTGCGTTGATGATTTTTATGATAAATATGTAAAAAAAACGGAGACCGCAGTGCATGAGTAATTTGTTAATACGCTCTAATTAGAGGGTAAACGGAGGACTATTATGAAAAAATCAGTAAAATTGCTGATGGCATTGATGCTTGGTATGGTATTGATGTCAGGGTGCGGTGCGGCAAAAAATGCAGCGGACGCGTCAAAACCATCAGGGCAGACGGATGTCCGCGTGATTGCCTTGAAGGGGCCTACCGCGATGGGGCTGGTATCGTTTATGGATTTGGCCGATGCGGGTGAAATTGCAGACAACAACTATCATTTCGAGATTGCGGCGGCAGTCGACGAGGTGACGCCCAAGCTTGTCCAGGGGCAAGTCGATATAGCGGCTGTTCCTGCAAATCTCGCTTCGGTGCTCTACAACAATACGGACGGCGGCGTCAATGTGCTTGCAATCAACACGCTCGGGGTTATTTATATCGTGGAGAACGGAGAGACCGTGTCTGGCATCAATGACCTGAAAGGAAAGACAATCTATGCCAGCGGAAAGGGTGCAACGCCTGAATATGCCCTGAATTATATCCTGACACAAAACGGAATCAATCCGGAGACGGATGTGAATATTGAGTGGAAAAGCGAGCATACGGAGTGCCTTGCCGCGCTGATGGCGGAGGAAAATGCAATTGCAATGCTGCCGCAGCCTTTTGTGACGACGGCGCAGACGAAAAGTCAACAGATCCGGGTGGCGCTGGACTTGAATGAGGAGTGGGACAGGCTGGGAACGGATTCCTCCTTCCTTACAGGCGTGGTTGTCGCACGGAAGGAATTTGCGGAGTCAAATCCCGCGGCAGTCAAAGCTTTTTTGGAGCATTATGAGGAGTCGGTGGCATACGTAAATGAAAATGTCGAGGACGCGGCTGCACTCATCGAGAAGTATGACATTGTACCGGCGGCGGTAGCGGTTCAGGCAGTCCCGCACTGCAACATTACGTTTGTCGCGGGGGACGAGATGAAACAGAAGCTGTCCGGCTATCTTGCAGTGCTGTTTGACCAGAATCCGAAGTCTGTGGGCGGGGCGCTTCCGGCAGATGATTTTTATTATGTCCAGTAAGCCGTGATGAAAGAAGGAAAACACGAAATCAGGATATGGTCGGTTCTGGTCTGGCTGTTGGTCTGGCAGCTTGCCAGTATGCGCCTGGACAGTGACATTCTGCTGGTTTCCCCTGTCAGGGTGGTATGCAGGCTGGGATTTCTTATGGGGACGGCATCATTTTGGAAAACAATCGCATTTACGCTGTCCCGCATTGCGGCAGGTTTTTTTGCGGCAGCGGCAGCAGGCTGTGCACTTGCGGCGGCAGCATCATATTTTCGCAAAATGCAGGAGCTTCTGGCTCCTGTTATGCTGGTTGTGAAATCGGTTCCGGTTGCCTCCTTTGTCATACTGGCGCTGATATGGTTTTCGTCCAGGAACCTGTCTGTCCTGATATCGTTTCTGATGGTACTGCCTGTTATATACACCAATGTGCTCGGTGGCATTGGCGGTGTGAACAGGGAGCTTCTGGAGATGGCGCAGGTATTTCGGATACCGAGGATGCGTGTGGTAAGGTATATTTACCTGCCGCAGATAATGCCCTTTTTTTATTCCGCGTGCAGGGTTTCACTGGGACTATGCTGGAAGGCGGGCGTGGCGGCAGAGGTAATCGGGATTCCAAGGGGGTCAGTCGGAGAGTGCCTGCAGCAGGCAAAGGTATACCTCGACACGCCGGACTTATTTGCATGGACACTCGTCATCGTGGCGTTGAGCCTGGCATTTGAACAGCTGGTACTGTTTCTGGTGCGCAAGGCGGCATGCCTGCTGGGCAATGTGAAATAAAGGGCATTTTAAAATTGATAAGAGAGCTTTTTGCAGTATGGAAATTAAAAATATTACAAAGACTTTTGGCGGAAAAACGGTTCTGAAGAATCTTGATATGGAGATACCTGAAGGGCGGATAACATGCATCATGGCACCGTCAGGGGCTGGAAAAACGACACTTCTTAGGATACTGATGGGACTTGAGGATGCGGACAGCGGGAGCGTTAAGGGGTTTTCCCATAAGCGTTTTAGCGCTGTCTTTCAGGAGGAACGGCTGTGTGAGCAGATGTCGGCTGAGCAGAATGTTCTGCTTGTCACCCCCGGGCTGGATGTGCAGACGATTGGAAAGGAACTGGAAAGGCTGGGGCTTGGGGCAGATGGCAGACAGCCGGTATCGGAGCTTTCGGGCGGAATGCGCAGACGTGTCAGTATATTGCGGGCACTGCTCGCCCCATATGATATCCTTTTTCTTGATGAACCGTTTCAGGGGCTTGACCAGGAACTGAAAATGCAGGTTATGGCGTACGTCAGGGAAAAGACAGCTGGAAAGACGGTAATCGTTGTGACACATGACAGGCAGGAAGCGCTTGCGCTTGGGGCGGGGGTTATAGAATTATAATGGAAACAAAAATGGGCGGATGAAAATCTGCCCATTTCATGCGCTATGCCAGCATGGCAATAAAATAAATAAAACACATAAACAGTGACAGCAAAAGACCGACGATGGAAGTGATTAAACCGCCGACTGCCATTCCGTTTGTCTGTCCTTTGTGGCTTAGCCCGATTGCAGAGCAGATAATCCCGGCTATGGATAGTATGAGATTCCAAAAGGGAATCCAGCACCCCAGGATGGATAAAATACCCAGAATCAGTCCTGCAATTGCCACGTTATTGTTTTTCGCGGGCATTGTGTCGTATACGACCGCCCTTACCGGCTGGCCATAATTTTGCTGTGCATATGGCGGTGATGGCTGGCCATATGGCTGGTTCTGGTTGAATGGTGCACCCTGTCCGTTTGCCGGATATGGCTGACCCTGGCTGAATGGCATACCCTGTTCATTGGCAGGATATGGCTGGTTCTGGCTAAGTGGAGAACCCTGCTCGTTTGCCGGATACGCCTGAGCCTGGTTAAGCGGGGTTCCCTGTTCATTGGCCGGATATGTCTGGCTCTGGTCAGGCGGTGTGTTTGATCCCCCGTATGCCTGGCTTTGGCTGTATGTCTGCTTGTCTAAGTTGTAAGCTTTATTTTCGTCCATAAGTGATAACCTCCCAAAATGTATACTTACGACAGATGAAATCTGCCGTGAGTATCACGCCAGCCACAGCCGCAAAGCGGCATATTTCCTTGTGCGGCTGTGCGCATCACGTTATACTGGTGTACAGTCTTCTTGACTGCCAGTATAGCGGCTCCTTACCATGTGGAAGTGGGTACAAGGCGCATGGTGTTGAATACAAGGTACATCAGAACAAGGTCAATTGCCATGGCGATTACAAAAAATAATATGGCAAGCCCAATGTCATTTACTTAACATTTATCCCCATTAAGTTAATGCGCAATAAAATCTTAACTTAATGCCATTTTAAAAAATTTAAAATAATGTATTGACAAACCAATCCGACAGAATTAAACTTAAATCAGTCATAGGAAATTTAAAAGGAAAATCAAACGTGGAAATATAAAAGCAGGTCAAATATAAAATTTTTTTATATGCAACTTGCTTTTTTTGTGTCCAAAAACAGATACACATTAACCTTTCAGTTGTCATAAAAAAGGAGGCATAATATTATGAATGAAAAGACACCTGACACAATAAAGGCTGAATTAATGTCAGCCATATCGGCGGCAATCGCTAACCCACATAAGGAGTTTGGCGAACAGGAATGCAATTTTGTACGCAGACGCAAGCTTACCCCGGAAGTAATTTTCAAACTGTTACTGTCAATGCAGGGCGGAAGTCTGAACAAGGAACTGTATGACGCAGGAATCGGTGTTACGGCGTCCGCATTTGTCCAACAGCGCAAAAAACTTTCATACACAGTATTGGAAGAGGCTATGGAACGCTTTAATGATGCCAGCATGGACAGCAGGACATACAGGGGATACCGTGTCCTTGCTGTTGACGGTACCACCGTAAATATGGCAAGGAATCCCAGGTCGAACAGTTTTGTATGTAGTGACTATAATCCCAAAGGCTATAACCAGCTACATGTGAATCCAATGTATGACGTGCTCAACAAGACATACCAGCACTGCGTGATACAGCCCCAGCCCCAGCAGGACGAAATCGGTGCGCTGACCTTTATGCTGGCATGGCATGGGTTCAGGGAAAAAACACTGATAGTTGCAGACAGGGGATATGAGTCATACAATGTTTTTGCACATTTGTCAGAAAAGCCCAATGTGGATTTCCTAATCCGTGTAAAGCAGGACAATTCGGCAATGCGCGACATCAAAAAACTACCCATGAAGGAACTTGACACTGACATTTCATGCACGATAACCACCACGCAGACGAATGAGGACAAGAAAAAAGGACATATCCTTATACAGACGCATAAAAACAAAGACCGTGCATACAGTGATAAGACAAGGGCAGGACGGTGGGATTTCCAGTCACCGTATGCAATGAAATTCCGCGTGGTGCGTTTTAAGCTGGATACAGGGGTGTATGAAACGCTTGCAACAAGCCTCCCACGAAGTTTCACACTGTCAGAAATTAAGGAGCTGTACCACGCAAGATGGGGGATAGAGACCGCGTTCAGGGAACTTAAATACGGACTCGGACTTGTAAACCTGCACGGAAAAAAGGACAGTTTTGTAAAACAGGAAATCTTTGCGTCAATGATAATGTCAAATTTCTGCAGCCGGATATCAGGCATGGTTGCAGTACAGCAGAAAGAAGAAAATATCCATGAATACAGGGTCAATTTCAAAATGGCGGTCTACCTGTGCAGGCAGTTTTTCCGCACGGAGGACGCAGATGCAGAAAAGCTTTTACAGGACATCGCAACATATACCGAACCAGTACGCCCCGGACGGCAGGACGGGCGCAACATAAAACCAAAATCATTCGTTGGTTTTGTCTACCGCGTGCCTGCATAAAATACAGAATGACAGGAAAACAGTTTTAAAGGTTTTCCTGTCATTCCGTATTCTGACATTTCAGAGCCTGTATCTTCTTTTTTGCATTCTTATACCGGTTGCGGAGCACATTTTTCTTTGCGCCCACAATTTTTTCCAGTTCATAGACCGTAAAGGCTTCCGTATCAATATATTCAACAAGAAGTTCGTCAGTCAGTTCGACATCTTCATAATAATAAACTTTACGTTTCCGCGCTTTCTTATCAGCCTGTCCGCTTAACAGCAGGACTTCCTTTTCCAATTGGCGCACGCGTCTCAAAAGTCTGAACAGGAGTTCCCCTGACGCATTGAGGGAATTTACATTTTCACTGTCGTTAACAACGGCTAACAGTTCTGAATCTGACATCTGTGTCAGTTTAAGGTCTGCATTTTTTAGAGATTTTTGTTCAGGCATAATGGTAACTATCCTCCATGTTTTGTTAACCCTTCACAATGGTAATTTATTTTTGTTACCAAAATTACCACTGATTTCACGCTGATTTTGGAGCAGGACACAGGAATTTTTCCATATAATATTTTTAACCCAAAACAGGGTGGTAACTTTTGTGTTGGATTTGTTACCACAATGATACCGCGCCCTGTTAAAAATT
>Ga0137306_103459_pt1 | contig 11727 bp, 10 predicted proteins | sample Inofroosms_March_FD_97187 | JGI IMG/M metagenome (GOLD analysis project Ga0137306, IMG submission 97187) | Mouse cecal microbial communities from Vienna, Austria - N-Acetylneuraminic and N-Acetylglucosamine D2O microcosms_March | ecosystem: Host-associated > Mammals > Digestive system > Large... | reverse complement strand
ATTTCCACATATCTTTATGGGAGATTATCGTTTAATGTATTTCTTCAATTCTCGCAGGATTTTAGTTGCTTGTTTTCCTGCTGCCGTCTTACCGCTTTTCTACTGCATTTATACTCCTTCTGATTCTAACTAAGTTCAGTGTGAATTCCAACGGATGCATGTTGGTTCAGCAAAGCTGATATCCTTTAAATTCACACGCCGGACCGGAAAATGCGGATGGCTCTTTCGAAAATAAGGGTATGTTATTAACGCGAATTCCGATATTCCATATTATGTTGCATTTGCCGATTTATGGGATATAACGATTTTTTCGGTTTGTTATATGGATATTATAAACCATTCGGGGAAGAAAAACAAGAATATCAAAACAGAACACTTTATACATTAATAATTCCAAGCGTTTTGTACCAAAAAATGAGTGAATTGATACGGCTCGATGCGGAATATAGGAGTTGGATACAGGAACCCGGAAGCAGATACAGAACAAGTCAGATTAAGGCTTCTGTCCGTGTAAATAATGAAATGCTGATGTATTACTGGACTGTAGGGAAGGATATTACCGAGAAACATGCCGACAGTAAGTAGGGAAATATATTTTTCCGGAATATGAGCATGGACATGATAGACACAATTCCTAATGAAAAAGGCTTTTCTCCAACCAATTTGCGTCATATGATGTGCTTTTATACTCTGTGATAATCTGTCGTATTTGCTGTTTTGTTGCTGGCATAAAAATACTCCTCGATAAGAATTGTCATATTTAAATTCTTACCTCCGAGGAGCCATTTTTCCAAAGACATAAACGATTAATACTACCCCAATATACGACAAAATAATCATTGATACGAGCAACAGCGAACTCTTTTCCGGGAAGGTTCTGCTAACTTTCTGCCTCCTGGTTTTCCGCAAAGCAAATCCCCAGATTCGTTCCCCTTTCCAGCGAATGCCTTCCTTCCCGCGCATACTGCCAAGATTTCCGGTAATCAGTACCTGCCGTTTCCCCGGCCTGTGCCAGGAATCCGATAAATCCGGGAATATCATCCATGTATTCTTTTGCAAACTGGTACGCGTTCTCTTCTTTTTCCTTATCGGAACAGTTCAGTTTCCTGTAAAGCACATGGTCCAAATTGCATGCCATATAATAAAGGCGGTATGGGATGCCCCATACAATTCCGCACTCTGCCAGCCGGTCAAGATTTGCGCTCTTGATCCGGTTTCGTGAGAGGATTCCTTCACGGTTTGCTGTGCGGATCTCCTGCGCGCTGTACATAGGTTTTACGGCGGCCGCATCTTCCGTAATGGCTTCTTCGGGTACATAGGCTCCATCGAGATCCGCAATATGGATGATTTCCTGAAAATCGCCATTCTTGTAATGGCCGTTTTTCGCAAACGCACGGATCTCATTTCCCACCTTTGATACAATGCTAGCGGCAGTTACACCGCGCATCGTTGTGATATCCGCATGCATGATGTGGACATAGACGTAATTTTTATCATAAATCCGGCTGAGAAGGAGATTCAGGGCACTGTCGTCCGACGGCCCCTCCACCAGCACAAATACGATCTTTTTACGCGCCACAGTTCTCACCCGCCTCCCGGAATGCCATTGCGATCTCGTAATTGCTGGTGGCCTCATATACTACTTCATTCTGTTCTCCCAGTACGATGTCGCGGAAATAAAAATCACGCAGGTTATGATTGGATTTTACATGGTTAAAACGGATATAGCGGTTCTCCGGGTTCGTCGTCGTAAAGGCGATAAATCCACGGTCGATCGTTTCCAGGGGACGCAGGTTATGGGAGGTGAAAAGGAGCTGTCCCTTTCCCTTTTCCGAAATGATACGCAGAATTTCCCCCAGAAGATATTCAAAAATACCGGAATCCAGCTCGTCAATAGCGACCGTGATAGAGCTCTTATTGTATACCACAATCAGGAGCTGGAGAATAGAAATGATCTTTTTGATACCGTCCGATTCGCACCGGAGCGGGATTTCCTCTCCGTTCCGGACAGAAATCAGCTGGATACGGGAACCGGTCTGGTTATTATCCATAAGCTGTGCCCCTAGCTCACGAACCCGGATACCCAGCCCGGGAACTATCTGTGTGAGGACGATGTTCATATCATGTACGAGCATATTGACGATGGGGACAGCCTCCTCTGGGATGGTGGTCGGACGGTTTAAGGCCACCGTCAGGTTCCCCAACGCCCGCCTGTTTTTCTCGTCGTATTTAAAGGAAATCGGAAGTGCGTTGAGGCTGATCAGGCCTGAATTGGCTGTATTAATGACAAACAGCTCAAAATTCCCGAAATTTACCAGCCCCTCAAGGAGCGTCAGGTATTCCGGCACCTGACAGTTCTTACGGACAACGTCAAGGAATTCCCTGGAAAAAATAAAGGAGCGGGAGCCTATTGTGGTAATCTTCTTTGCGATCAGGAGCTCCATCAGATCCGATTTTTCCTTCCCTGCGAGGGCTTCATACCGGGTCCGTGGAAGAAACGGGGCATCTGTCCTGGTGTCGATCAGAGGGGAAAACCTTCTTTTTTCCTCTCCATGTTCCCTGGAATAGCTGAGCACCTCCCCGTAGAGGGCAACCTTCTCCTTCGTGTCCTCTCCAGGCCTGTGCGTATTCTGCAGCTCTTCGTCTTCCTCCCGTCGGATGCGGAAGGCATACTCGATCCGATACCTTGTATCCGTCGTTTCGTCTGTCATGCGAAAACGGAACCGAAAAACGGCATATTCAGAGTCCACATGGATAAATTCCGCATACTGGCGCGGAACCGGACGCCCGCACAGGGCATGGTGAAGCAGCGAGACAGCGTCGATCAGGGCGGTTTTCCCGGAACCGTTCTGCCCATATAACCCAAGGATACTGGCCCTGTACGGCTTTCTTGTATTTTCAAACGACAGACTGCCACGAACGATATTTTTAAAATTTTCAATCTGTACGCTCTCTATGCGCACATTGGAATCCGTAACCTTCATCCGGTTCTCCTTTACAGAACACTAGAACACTTCCAGCTGACAGGGCAGCCATATCTATGAGATCTGTGCCATTACAAGAATGTATATGCCGGTATCTGCCTGGAAATCATTTTCCCGATGCATTTCCCGACTTACTTTCGGGCTAACTTTCAGACTTACACTTGTCCGCGTGACCTTTTCCTATTGTAACATGGCGGGGCAGGAAAATGCAACTGGAAAAGAGATGAAGGGGAACAAAATGTGCAAAAAACGTGATAAGAAAGCGTTTTATTAAAATTTTAATATAAATCCATATGTTCGAATTTTCTCGCCGCTGTCGCCTGCATACACCGAAACAGCGCTGGCAGAGATTTCTCCGTTTGGCAGTACTGTACCTGCCTCTGTCACTGCATGCGCCGAAACAAAGAATACCGCGGTGGAGCATAACGGGAATACAGGGAGACAGAATAGGACAGACGGGGAGATAGAACAGAGAAACAAGAGGCTGAACAGGAATATCCCTCTTCTAATCTGACTTGTACGCCCCTAGCAAATTTTTCACCAAAATTTTCATTAGCTCCCCGTTACCTCTGAAAAAGCTGATTTTAGTGGGAATTTTTCCTTTTTTCGGATACACCCTCGTTACCGGGATCTCGCAGGCCCGATATCCAAGCTGAGTCGAACGCACAGAAAGATACGCCAGCAGTTCATACGTCATAAAAATGTCGCGCAGGGGCGATACACGCTCATCCTGGAGATATGCGGCAGAATACGCACGATATGTGTTGGTCGTATCGGTAAAACGATGGCGTGCGGTGAGGGAAATGACCAGCGCGTAAATCAGCCTTACAGAGAACAAACGGATAAAAGGCGTTCGAATCGCCCGCCTTTGATAAAACGGGAGCCCTGGAATTCCCCCCTATGAAATGACAGAGAATAAAAATCACTGCCATCCCCGTTGTTTCCAGCGGCTTCACCGCAGTAACGAATAACAATACTGGTAAATGCCCCAAATAGACAACAACTGTATGATCTGCTGCCTTTTTCGTGATTTCCCTGATTCTGTCGCTTTTTACCGAAGTTGATAGACAGAGCAGAAACATGCAGATAAGCCAGAGGCTGTAGTACCATTTGCCATAAACATGCGGCGCCTGATAAATATTTGCGAATTCTTCTGCCAGTGCAGGACGGAATGTAGGCTATAGAGGCCTGCACTGATGATGATTTTGTCGTATGTCTTTGTCATAAAGCTTAATCCCTTCCATACATGTCCCGGGTGTAGACTTTTTCTTTTACATCGGATAGCTCTTCATTCCAGCGGTTAGCTACAATCACACCCGACAGCTCTTTAAACTCTTTTAAGTCTTTAACTACACGGGAATGAAAAAACTCATCCTCTTCCATTGCCGGTTCATATACAATCACCGGGATTCCTTTCGCTTTGATCCGCTTCATCACTCCCTGTATGGAGGATTGACGGAAGTTATCCGAATCCGATTTCATCGTCAGACGGTAGATCCCCACTACATCCGGCTTTTTCGACAGGATATGCTCCGCAATGAAGTCCTTTCTTGTCCGGTTTGCCTCCACCACGGCTCCCATGATGTTATTCGGTACGTTGTGGTAGTTTGCCAGAAGCTGTTTGGTATCCTTGGGCAGGCAGTATCCCCCATACCCAAAGGATGGATTGTTGTAGAAGTCTCCAATCCGAGGGTCAAGCGATACCCCGGAGATGATCTGCTTCGTATCCAGTCCCCGTACCTCTGCGTAGGTATCCAGCTCGTTAAAATACGCTACCCGCATCGCAAGATAGGTATTGGCAAACAGCTTGATGGCTTCTGCCTCGGTAGAGCCGGTAAACAGCGTCGGAATGTTCTCCTTTAACGCTCCCTGCTTAAGAAGCGCTGCAAATTCCTCCGCCCGCCCCGACGGTTCCCCCACAAGAATCCTTGAGGGCCAGAGATTATCATACAGGGCACGGCCCTCCCGCAGGAATTCCGGGGAAAAGAGGATATTTTCCGTCCGGTAACGTTCTCTGACACTTTTTGTATACCCGACCGGCACTGTGGATTTAATCACCATGACAGCATCCGGAGCCAGTTGTAAAGCCAGCCCGATCACCTGCTCCACCGACGAGGTGTCAAAATAATTCTTAACCGGGTCATAGTTTGTCGGAGTGGAGATGATGATGAAATCCGCGCCTGGAAAGGCCTCCTCCGGGTCTGTGGTGGCCTGTAAGCAGAGGTCTTTCCCAGCCAGGTATTCTTCCAGCTCTTTATCTGCAATCGGTGATTTCCTGTTATTTATCATCTTCACCTTTTCCGGCAGGATGTCATATGCCGTAACCTCGTTATGCTGTGCGAGAAGTACGGCATTGGACAGGCCGACATATCCGGTTCCGGCTACTGTGATTCTCATACTAAGTTTCCTCCGTTTTATCTCTGCTTATACTCCACGATTGGAAGATAAGCGTTCCTTAGGCAGTCCTCCTGTTATCCTTTCAAGATTCTGATAAGGGGAAGGTACTTCTTTTGCTCTTCAAAATAGTTCACAACCAGATTTTGCAGGTAAACGGTAAGCATGCTGCATGCGGCCACTGTTATATACACAAGGTACCAGGTATTCCCAACAAAATACGGCACAAGTTTCAGGTAAAAAATATGCCATAAATAAATCCATAAGGAAGAGGCGCTGATGAACCTTATAAGCCTTGACTGGTAAAGGGGGCTGCTTTTCGATTCCAGAATGTACGACGCCAGCATTGACATCGCGATACCGTAGCTCATGTAATAAAGCCGTGGGGGGTATTTATATACCTGCGTGGAGAGATATCCCCCGTGCTGCCGATAAAAATAAACTGCAAGAAACAAATATACCAGCATTCCAGCTGCAATAATCCCTTTTTGGGTCTGTTTCCTAAAGCTGTGATAATACATCCCCAAAACAGTGATAATCCCATATGGGACGGCGTAATAAACCGTAGTACTGAGCAGACGGCTTCCCGTTCCCAGGCGCCGGGCAAAGCATATCTCAAATACAAGGTAAGCTGCCGCACATCCTGCAAGCATCAGCAGCCTATGGGTGGAAATTCGGTCAAAGAACGGGACCATGATACCGCACATAAGGTAAATCCAGATCACCCATACATAACCAATGCTGTCGTGCTGAAGCAGGAAGGATTTCATAATAACGGCTGATGAAAACTGAACCCCAAGCATATGCAGGGCAACAAAATAGAAGCCAAGAAAACACCAGGTTGGCAGAAGCAGCCGGGAAACACGTTTTCTGATATAGCCAGAGAACCGATAAGCCGCTTTCTTTTTTTCCCTTTTTAACGAATCCGCTGCCAGAATTCCGGATAAAAACACCATAAACGGAACATCGAAATTTCTGATCTGGAAAAGAATGTTTGGAGGAGAAACGTGTGCCAGTATAATCATTGCCAGGCCGGTCACTTTTGCAAAATCAATCCAGCTTTTCCTATACCCCCCCCCGGTGAAAATTTCCTGACTCTTTCTGGACTGTGTTATCAAAAATGCCAGCCAGGGAAGCGTAAGGACCAGAAGAAGATCTGCGATCAGATATTTTTCGATGAATCCAACGGAAAGAGTGTCAAATGTATAAGCTTTCCATCCTCTTAGATGCATAGCCAGGAGATTCGCCAGTGCAATTACGCATGTAAATGCTGCAGTATGGTAAACGAAGTTGCATGTAGACGGATTGGCTCTGGTAAATGTTTCGTACCTTTTTGCAGCAATCACTCCTGGCATTATAATCAGGACAAACAGTATGACTTGCATTTCATTCCCTCTTCTCAATTCATGTATGGATTTGGCGGTATTGTGTAATGTTTTTTTCCTGCTTTTTTCCTTTGATCTTCAGTGCGTATCCCCCTTCCCGGTCACAAACCACCTCTGGTCCTCCCGCTGTTCGTATTTGGATAAATAAACCCCATGTTCATCACAGGTCAGAGCCAGATTGTCCCCACAGATCACATAATAAAAATCTTCCTCTGGCATCATCTGCCATTGCTGTGCGGTTCCACCATGTGCTTCCCACAATTCAAGCCGGGTGTTAGGGGAAAAGACGCCGCCTGTAATGTCCAGGGCCAAGCCGGACTGGCTGGACAAGAACGCATACGTATCATTTCCACAATCGTACTTAATCCATTGATAAATATTACCGGACAGCTGTAAACCGGCTCCGTTTTCTTCCGTCGCCGCCGACAGATATTGTCCAGACGCGGTTTGAAGCGTTATATACTCCGGATTCATATCATAGACTGTTATGGTGTCGCCCGTCGTCCTTTGTATTCCCGTCAAATAATCCCATGAATGAATTATGTTTTTCAGGATACTCTGATTCGTTTCATAGTTTCCGTCGCTGTCCCCTCTGTAGATCATTTCATATGAGGTATCAAGACCATTGTAAATCGCACATGGCCCCACATACCGGTCTGCTTCAGCCTGATAGCGTTTTTTAAATGAATTGCTCATAACAAAGTATTTTTTTGACGCGTATTTAATTTTTACCTTCACACCATGCTCTGTCTCTGTAAAAGATGTTATATGGGAAAATGCTGACGACGGGGCGAAGGGAGTATAACCTTCATACAGGCTGTTTTGAGCTGTGATCCCGTTCTGTTCCAAAAAATCCCGGGCTGCCATCCTCATATCGGGCAAAGTACTATATTTTGTAATCGACAATCCTGACAGGATAGCATTCAATAAGATCAGGATGCTAAACAGAGCTGCTACTCCTTTGCTGGTATATGCCAAAGTCCGCTTAGAAACAAAAAATTGATCCGATGCCTGCGCTATGGCTCCGATCCCGATAGCAACCATAATAATATAGAATGGATACATGGGAATTCCCCATCTAAGCCAATGAAGGGAGAGCACACTCATGCAAAGCCAGAAGATCAGCCCAACCAGCATGCAAAGCCATTTGGGACTGCGGTGAGCCGCCACATAAGCCAATCCTGCCATAAATGGAACAATCGTTATGGAACCGAGATCACAAAGAATTGTTTTAAGATAAAACATCAGATTCCCATAAAATCCGAGCCCATCTGCTCCCAAATGGTATGGACGGGCTTCCTCGATGAAATTCACGTAAACCGTGTGGATATCCGTAATTAAGTTTGGAGCAAGCATAAAGATTGTAAGCAGAATTACGCCAATGCTGAGAATGCCGTACCGGATGACATCGCCCCACTTTTTATCAATAAAACATGCCCGATAAATCACCATGCCTGCCAGAGGGATGCATAAAATTGCCGACGGGTATTTTATGGTAATACCAATTCCTATAGTAACCATGCAGAGATACCGATATTTTTTGTTCCCGTTTTCAAGGTAGCGCATCATCCCATACGCGAATAACAGTACAAAAAAGGTCAGAACTATATCCGGTGTGGCATAGGCTGAATGCTGGACAAAGATCGCAGAGAATGCAATTAGGATTGCCGCACACATCTGTGCCATTCTCTGGTATCTGCTTCCCAGGCCTTCGGTCAATGCCCCTGTAAAGATAGCGGCCAGCGGAACTAAAGCAGCACCAAAAAGTGCTGTGTAGCACCTTGCCAGGATAAAAAATACCATCCGGTGTTCCGGAAAAGCCTCATAGGCTGGTTTATGGTAGATCAGCCAGGAAACAATCGTAAAAAGAACCGCGTCACACTTGATCTCAAAATGGTCGGGTCTGTCATAGGTATGAGCTTCCCATGAATGTCTGGAGAGCATATCAATCGCATAATGTACCGTTGCCCCTTCATCCGGATGAAGCTCTAAAGGGTTGCCCCAAAAGCAGCATTGGATTCGAAGGGCAAATGCAATAAAAGTTATTGCAGCAAGGAGCATTACAAAGCGATGCATCTGAAAAAATCTGTGATTCATTCTGTATCTGTACCTTTCCACATGATATTCTATCAGGAATTTTTTCTGATAATCCTGGACCTGTTACTTTGAAAGTCCATCGCCGCAGGCGATCTAAGTTCAGGGATACCAAATGCGCCTTAACTTCTTTCATTCATGATGGCACACTCACCTGTGGGCGCATGAAGGCTACTCACCAGTCCGTTCACTGATGATATAGCGCGGTCTGTGCTTCACTTCCAGGTATATTTTCCCGATATAAATTCCAATCACACCAATACAGATCAGCTGAACGCCTCCCAGAAAGCAAACGGTACAGGTCATACTTGCCCAGCCTGCAACGGTTCGTCCGGTCAGATGAGAAACTACTGCCCAAATCACCCCCGCAAAACTGGCAACCGATACGAAAATCCCCAGCATAATAATCATCTGCAGCGGCTTTATGCTCAGGCTTGTGATTCCATCAAAAGCTAATGCCAACATTTTACTCAATGGATAATGGCTCTCTCCGGCGATTCTCTCGTGACGGTTATAGTACACCTTCGAGCTGCGAAATCCAACTAAGGGAACCATACCCCGCAGGAAGAGGTTCACCTCTTTGAACCTTTCCAGCTCTGCCAAGGCTCTGGAAGAAATCAGTCTGTAATCCGCATGGTTAAATACAACCTCTGCTCCCAATATGTTTAACAGCCTGTAAAAGCATTCCGCTGTCAACCTTTTAAAGAACGTATCGGTATCCCGCCTGGCACGAACGCCATATACTACTTCAGAACCATCAAGGTATGCATTGACCATATCTTCCATTGCAGTAATATCATCCTGTCCATCGCAGTCAATGGAAATCGTAATATCACATTTTTTCATAGAATCCATCAGACCGGCGAGCACTGCATTCTGATGTCCCCGGTTTCTGCTTTGGCTGATTCCCTGATAATGCTCATCTTTATGGGACAAGGTACAGATGATTTCCCAGGTACTGTCTGTACTCCCGTCATTTATAAATAGAATCCTGCTTTTGTCACTGATTTTTTCTTTATGGATCAACTCCTTCAATTCCTTTAAAAACAATTCTGATGTAGCAGGAAGCACCTGCTCCTCGTTGTAGCATGGAACAATGACATATAAAGTCGGCTGGTTCAAAGCACACCCCTCCTTTGTTCCAGAAACAAATGGTGTACTTTTTCATGGCAGACATATGAACTATTCCAAAGTGGCAGAAACACCTGCAAGGCAGATATCAGGGTATCATATAAAAATATGGTATCCCCGCCATTCCCTGTAAAAGAATAGTACCCCCCCCCAGTCATATTTACAGCGTTTTCTCTTTGGCCCATAAAATCCTCCTTCACATTACAAAAGCTTTTTCGCCTGACAGCTCTTACTCACGTTCTGCCTGGAGGCAGTCTTTGAATACATGTTTTTTACCGATAAAGTAATTCATGATAATCACTATTGCGGTTATGATGCATTTACTAATGAGCTTTCCTGCATCCAAAATCTCTACCATAATAATCAGTCCAAAATAATCAATCAGCATAGTAGCTCCCCTGGCGATGAGAAAGCGGACGAATTCCTTTGTAAGCCCCCAAAGACTCCCTGTATGGCTCTGGAATACCAGATTTTTATTACAGATATAAGCAGCCAGCTTGACAATAACCAGGGTGAGAAGATTGGCCTGGCGGTAGTCCATTTTTATGTATACAAGGAACTGGAATAACCCGATATTTAATAATGATGTCCCGACTCCGACGATTCCGTATAATACCGTTTCCCGGTTGATAAGCTTTGCTAACCGTTTATTCTTTTCCGTCATAATCCATCTTCCTCACATGGTACTGAATGTCCTCCAGGAGCTTCCGGTTGGCAGAAATCACATCTGCCTGGAGTCCAACGATCACGGTCTGGACACCGACCATAATTAAAAGACTCGCCAGAATCAGGGACTGGATATGCCCTTCCCCAAAGCCGCCAAAAAAGAAGAACAGAAAGCGAATTCCAAGAGCGATCCCCAGGACAAGCGGGACTGCTCCAAGAATCGTAAAGAACCGTAAGGGCTTGTACATCATAAAGGCCCGGATGATCGTCAGCATGGATTTTTTCACATAGCCGAACATGCTGTTGAACAGACGGGAGCTTCTGAGCTCTGCGTTGGTACGGATGGGGACAGAGGTCATAGCGATCTTGTCCCGTCCGGCCTGTACAATCGTTTCCAGCGTATATGTATATTCATTTACGACATTCATACGCATGGCGGCATCACGGCTGTAGGCGCGGAAGCCGCTGGGAGCATCGGGGATATCGGATTTGGAAGCCTTCCTCACCACCCAGCTCCCAAAGTGCTGAAGCTTTTTCTTTAACGGGGAGAAATGTTCCGTGTCGTCAATGGGACGTTCGCCAATGACAATATCGGTCGTACCGTCAAGGATGGGGCGGACCAGTTTTTCAATATCATCGCCGCAGTATTGGTTATCGGCATCGGTGTTGACGATGATATCGGCGCCGTTGCGGAGGCAGGTGTCAAGGCCTGCCATAAAGCCTTTGGCAAGGCCTTTGTTGCGGCGGAAGTTTACGACGTAGTGGACGCCCCAGCGTCTGGCGACCTCTACGGTATCATCTTTACTGCCGTCATTGATGATGAGGTATTCGATGGTATCAATGCCGTCGATGTGTCTGGGGAGGGCATTGAGAGCGATTTCTAAGGTTTCTGCTTCGTTGTAGCATGGGATTTGGATGATTAATTTCATTGGTAAAGCTCCTTTAAGGATTAGTCTGCAAATTCCAGCGGTACAGGTTTCCTTCTTTAGTTCCTATTATGATGCTTTCTATCGATGTTTTTCCGTTACAAACACCTCTGAAACCAGCATTTTCAGAGGTTGGTTCCCCATATG
>Ga0137306_103458_pt1 | contig 11730 bp, 9 predicted proteins | sample Inofroosms_March_FD_97187 | JGI IMG/M metagenome (GOLD analysis project Ga0137306, IMG submission 97187) | Mouse cecal microbial communities from Vienna, Austria - N-Acetylneuraminic and N-Acetylglucosamine D2O microcosms_March | ecosystem: Host-associated > Mammals > Digestive system > Large... | reverse complement strand
ATGTGAGTCAAATTCTGTCAGGAGGGGTCGGCCGTGGGCAGCATTAGCGGCAGACCCTTGCGGAAATATACGGAGTTGAAGTCGGCAGGGCGCTTTACTTCTCCGTCGTAAACAACGATGTCGATGTCTATGGCAATCATTGGAGCTGCATCCGCTGTGTTGCGCACGGCTGTCTGATAGCTTTTTGTGAGTTCGGAAAGCTCGTTGAAAGTGTATGTGGTGGATATTTCAAGCAGGCGGTTGAGATACGGAACAGTCTCTCCGGCGTATTCCGGAGCAGTGGGATATGCCGGAGTACAGCATACGATTGAACCAAGAGTGCACAGCACATCAGAGGCAGCGCTTATGCGTGCTTCGGCATCGGGTACGTTTGCTCCAAGGCATATTGTAGCTGTGTGCTTGCTTTGCATTCTCAGGCTAAAGGGCTTCTTTTATAGAAAGCGATATGCGGTGACGCACGGGGTCGATATCGAGTACTTTTACTTTCACTATGTCGCCGAGGGCAAGAACGTCGCCGACAGAACTCACTCGCCGGCGTGCGAGCTGCGATATGTGTACAAGGCCGCTGTCGTGTATTCCGAGGTCGATAAATGCTCCAAAAGCTGTTATGTTGTTTACCTTGCCGTGGAGTATCATGCCGGGCCGCAAATCGTCGAATGAGTCGATTTCGGGTCGGAAGTCGTTTTGTGCCGTGTCGAGCCTGGGGTCGCGGCCTGGCTTGCGGAGCTCTGTGATAATGTCGGCTATCGTTTCTTTGCCGGCAATGCCTTGTGCGGCGAGTGCATCGGGGTTGATGCGGTCGAGCAGGGAAGTGTTGGCTATGAGTCCGGCGGTGTCGGCACCGATGCTGCGTGCCATTGCTTCCACAACATCATAACTTTCGGGATGAATGCCGGTGTTGTCGAGCGGATTTGCCGCGCCGGGCACACGCAGGAAGCCGGCGGCGAGGGTATATGCTTTTTCTCCGAGGCGAGGCACGCGCAGCAGGTGCGCACGATTGGTAAAGTCGCCGTTGTCGGCGCGGTAGGCCACAATGTTTGATGCCAAAGTGGGGCCAATGCCCGATATGTAGCTCAGCAGCCGTGCCGATGCAGTGTTTATATCGACGCCGACGGAGTTGACGCAACTCATCACAGTATAGTCGAGGGCGTCTTTGAGCTTTTTCTGGTCTACATCGTGCTGGTACTGTCCGACACCGATGGCCTTGGGGTCGACTTTGACGAGTTCGGCCAGAGGGTCGATGAGTCTCCGGCCTATAGATACGGCACCGCGGACGGTGAGGTCTTTGTCGGGAAATTCGTCGCGCGCCAGATTTGATGCCGAGTATACCGATGCGCCGTTTTCGCTTACGGTGAATACGCGGTTTTTGTCGATTAGCCCCGAGGATGTGACGAAGCTGCGAGTTTCCTGCGATGCCGTGCCGTCGCCCACGGCAATGGCATCGATGTTGTATTTTTCGATGAGAGATTTCAGTGTTCGTGTGGCGCCGGCGATGTCGCTGCGTGGTGGCGCCGGGTATATTACGGTGTCGTCGAGCAGATTGCCCTGCGCGTCGAGCACCACGGTCTTGCAACCGGTTCTGTAACCGGGGTCGAGAGCGATGATTCGCAGTCCTTTGAGTGGGGCAGCGAGCAGGAGTTGCCTCAGATTGTCGGAGAATATGTCGATAGCCACACGGTCGGCCTCTTCTTTGAGCGATGCCGAAATTTCATTTTCGACCGAAGGGCGGAGCAGACGTTTTGCGGCATCTTCGACAGCGTCGGCAATGATGTCGGCGCAGTCGGTAGTGGCGGTCGCCGGTGTGTAAGCCTTCACGAGAGCGTCGGATAGGCGTTCGGCCTCGTCGCCGAGTTCGTATTTTATTTTAATGAGACCTTCGCGCTCGGCTCTGCGCAGGGCAAGGTACTGGTGCGAGGATATGCGGCGGATTGACTGAGAGAAATCGCCATACTGCGCGAATGGAGTGGAAGCGAGGTCGGCTCCTTTTGCTGCTGTCGCGGTAATGGACGCATTGCGGCGATATGCGTTGCGTGTCATGTTGCGCAAACGTATTGAGTCGGCAGCCCATTCGGCTATAATATCGGCAGCTCCGTCGATGGCCTCGTCGGTATTTTCGACTCCGTTTTTGCCTGAGAACCGCGATGCGGCCGAACTGACATCGGCGATGCGGCCAGCCATAATTTGCTTTGCGAGAGGTTCGAGTCCTTTCTCACGCGCTACAGCACCACGGGTGCGGCGTTTCGCTTTGAAAGGCGCATATATGTCTTCTATTTCGGTGCTTGTCGATGCCGCTTCGAGCATTTTTCGCAGAGTGTCGGTCATGGCGCCTGCCGCTTCGATAGTCTGCGTCACGAAAATTCGCCGTTCCTCGAGGACCTGCTGTTGGGCGAGGACTGTCTCGATATTGCGCACGGCCACTTCATCGAGGGCTCCGGTTGCTTCCTTGCGATATCTGCTTATAAATGGCACTGTCGCGCCTTCGCCGAGAAGCTTCACCACTGCCTCGACGCTCTTGGGCGCGAGCGACAGCCTGTCGGCTATAGCTGCAATGATTCTGTTCATCGTTTAGTTGTCGCTAAGGTTGTAGATACGTGCGTAGCCGGGTGTTTTTTCGCCCTTGCGCAGTGTGAAGAGAGTTACTTCGGGAGTCGCGCCGATACGCGCCGGTATGCCCACTTCTCCGGCACCGATGTTCACGTATAGGTCGTGGGCTTCGTCGGCGTCGGTATACATGCCGCCCCATGTCTTATATCGCAGCGGAGCCGGCGAAACACGTCCGAGAGCGAACTGCATGGCGTGTGTGTGGCCTGAGAGCGTGAGCGCTATGTTTTTGTCGGGGCTCTGGGCTATGTCTTCGGTCCAGTGAGCCGGATTATGGCTCAGCAGAATCTTGAACACGGGATTTTGGAGGTCGCCGGCGTAGGCTTTTTCGAGGTTGCCGTATCGTGGGAAAGGGAAGTCGCCTATATTTTCAACACCGATAATCACTATTGAGTCGCTTCCGGCTTTTATAGTGCGGCTCTCGTTGTTGAGCAACTGCCATCCCATGGCGCGCTCGTAGTTGTTCAGGCGTTCCTGGTTGGCCTGTTTGTCTGCCGGCGAGTTCCAGTGGTAATAGTCGCCGTAGTCGTGGTTGCCGAGTATGGAGTAAACGCCCTGCGGAGCCCTGAGTCGCGACAGAACGGATACGAATGGTTCGAGTTCGGATGTGTGGCGGTTGACAATATCGCCTGTAAATACGATAATGTCGGGGTGAAGTGCGTTTATGCTGTCGACGAGTGCAGAGACGAAAGTGGTGTCGCTGCCGAAGGTGCCGGTGTGGAGGTCGGAAATATGTGCGATTGTCATGCCATCGAAGGCCGTGGGCAGAGCAGGGTTGAAATAGTCAATCTGACGTATGTCGATATTCCGGGTATTGTACGTGCCCCACATCATTAGTGAAAACGTGGCTACTGAAAGCACTCCGGCCACTGCGGCGCTGCCGCGGATGCGTTTTTTGTGCCATAGCTGCGGAATTTTGGCAATGAGGTCGAAGACAATGAATATGAACTTAGATACGTAGATGCTCGAGTATATGTAGAGCATCCACATTATAGTCTCCAGGCCTGCGTCGCCGCTGCCTTTCTTGGGCCAACAGATAATGAGGATGAAAGCCGCCGCCAAAATCACCGATGTAGATATGGCAAAGGGAAGCCAGAAACGGCGTCCGCTCCGGCAACGGAGCTTCACCGCCCGGCATATATACCAGTCGATGAGTATGTTGACAATGAGCAGTGGCAATACTAAGAGCAGAGGCAGTCGCATATAGCAAATATCGGAAGAGAGTGTAGTGTGGTTGATGTTAAGAATCCTTGCGGCAGTCGCTTGCAGCAAGCTGGTTGCGCAGAGGGTTGGAATACATGGTAAGCATCATACGACGCATAAACGAGTGCTCCTCAGGGGTGATATCGGTCACGTCTACCTTAGCGAGCTGATGTTCGATATAATTATTGAAAGACTCGAGGTCGGCGGCAGTGTAATATTTGCTGTGACGGTCGGAGCTTTCAAGTTCGTCGTAAGCAATGTAATTGCAGGGGAAAATACGGTATCCGCAGTGAATGGTGCGGTCGATTATATCGCATGTATTGCGCACCATCCGGGCGCGGTTGTCGCAGTCGCATTTCTCGATTTCGGTGTTGATGCACTTGCCTACATGGAAGTGCACGCGTCCTTTGTGCTTGAGAATGCCGGTCTCCATGCTGAAGAGGTCGTCGCGCTGGCTTTTCTTGAAGTTGGGGTCGCGGCGACGAAGCAGAAATTCGCGAGCCTTGAGATAGTCGTTAGGGTCGTATTCATACGAGATTGCCACGGGCACAATGTTGAGCTCCAGGATATTTGTCTTCGAGTCGCCGTTTCCTGCCAGCGACAGCATCTTTATAACGCTTTCCTGGGTTTTGTCGTTTGAATCTTTGGCGCGTCCTTCGCGCTGGGCAATCCACACCGACTCTTTCATCGACGAAATCACATAGTGAATGTAAGCCGACAGATGTTTTGCGGCTTCGAGAGCTTCCCGCACGCCGGTATCGCGCTTCACAATGAAGCTGCGGTTTAGTTTCACCAGGTCTGTAATCCAGTCGAAGATGAGCAGATTGTTGCCGATAGCCACTTGGGTAATCGGTTTATTGTTGCGTATGAAGCATAGATTGAGAAACGATGCGTCGAGAACGATGTCGCGGTGGTTGGTGATAAAGGTGTGGGCTTGCTCCGCTGCAATATTGTCGGCTCCGCTGAATGTGAGTCCGTCGGTGGTGCGGGCGACAAGCAGTTCGAGGAACGGTCCCATTATCCTGGTCTGGAAGTCCATCTGCGTCTTTACATTGAGCAGACGCTCCACAAACTCCCGGTAGTTGACATCGGGCATCACATATCGCACGGCGTGCTCGAAACCGGGCTCGCGTACAATCGAAGCGATTTTGTCGTGGAACTGGTGGTCGTCGAATGGTTTTATGTCGTCGAAATCGTCGGGGGTAATATTTTTGTTGACGTCAGTGTTCATGTCAGAAATAGTTTTCACATATGTATAACAAAGTAAACCTTGAAGTTTACACGTCAATTTGATATTCTTTTCAAATCGCCTTCGTCCACGGACACCGGAGCTTCGGGAATTACCGGGGGTGCCGGTGTCGCCGGTGGTGTCGCCGGCATCGGGGGGGCCGCTTGTGTGTCGGTTGTTTCTGCGGAAGTCTGTGGCAGAAGGCCGTCGGGGCGCTCGTCGAGAATTGCGCGTGGCACAAGTTTAATTTCCGGAATGGTGCGTCCGAGGCTCGTCATAAGCTCCTCCATGGCCTTGGGAACAATGAAGATGTCGAGAGGCGATGTAGGCCGCATGTCGGCAAACCATTTGAACTTAGGCAAGAAGAATATGCCTTTCTTTGCCAGGAACAGAGGTGTGACAGCGCCCGTGGTCTGCGGCCACATGATGATTTTTTCGGTGGTGCGTCCGCGGAAGGTTGCCGAGAGGAAGCTGCTCTCGGCATTTACAATCTTGTTGATTGTAGAGTCGCTTTCTTCGGGATACGAGATTATCTCCACGTTGCCGCTTATGTCGAGAAAGCGTAGCTCGCCGTCGACAAACCGCGCCACCATTTCCTTGCCGCTGAGCTGGTTGTAGTGATCGCCTTCGATGTGCTCAGCCGTGAATCCCTGGTCGGGCAGAATGGCACGTTCGATGGTCGAGTCGTTCATGTGGACTTCAATGATATTTCCGAAAATCTGCCGTTGGTCGCTCCACACCACAGGATTTATATACATGCGGAGCATCGAATCGGCCTGAGTGAAGCGCATCGAGTCGCATACGCCCTGCAGGTCGGAGCGGAAGAATCGCACCCTGGGGTAGAGCACTGCCACATGTGTTGTGTCGATGCGTAAGTATTCGGGAGTGCCGGCAATGGTGTCTGCCTCGATTTTTAGCGAGTCGATGCGTCGTGCAGTGTTTATATATCGTCCGTGCAGAAAGAGGGTGTCGCCCTGGGAGTATTCCTTTATGAGCGCGTTGCCGGTGCAGAACGAGCTGTCGGCGAGTTCGTCGTAGTAGCCGTAGTCGGCGTGAAGTTCGGCATGGTGGGTGGTGTCGGTAAGCACCATTCGGCCGAAGGCCTCGCCGTAGCCGGCGTTGCGGTCGTAATATATTGTGTCTGCAGTGAGAGTCTGCCCTTGGTTGGTGACAACGAGCGAGCGGTCGAAGAGAGTGGTGCGGTCGCTGTCGGTGTCGTATACTCCGAGCCGGGTATAGATTGTACCTCGCGCATTGACAACTTCGGAGGGCGAGTGCAGCTCGGCGATGTGCGTGTCGGTGTTGTAATATAAGGTGTCGGAGTAGATGTCGAGGGTGTCGGACTCGTTGCGCGAATTCAGGTGCACGTTGGTGTAGAAATTCGCTTCTTTTGTCGACGGGGCATATTCGCCATACTGAGAAGTGAGCCGGTTGGAGGGGTCAGTGAGCGTGCCTCCCACTTCATAATATCCTAAGTCGAGGCCAAGGTCATAGACAAATATATCGGTGGTGAGCTCTACGTTGCGGTTGATAAGTCGCACTTTTTTGCCGGGGTCGGCATAGAGGGTCGCTATCTCGTCGGGGCCGTTATAGTTGAGTTCGTCGGCGAAGACAAACAATGTGTCGCCCTGCTCCATAGACACATTTCCGAATGCGTTCATCGATTCGGTCTCGGCGAAGTAGTGGCAACTGTCGCATTTCATAATCATCGGGCCTTTGGTAAAAACCACGTCGCCAGTGAGAATCATGAAGGAGTCTTCGGTCTGCTTGAACAGTTTTTCGGCATGCTCGAGAAAGACACGGTTGCCGGCCGAACGGTCGGCTGCCGGAATCTGAGGAGCAATGACGATATTGTCCGGACGCAGCGGTGTTGTCCGGGCTATAAGTGCCGGCAGAACAGCCAGCACTAAAAACAATAATATCAGACCAGTTCGGGGGCGCATAAGACAAATGGAAAGCCCGGAGAATGGAGTCTCCGGGGCAGACATTATTTGCTGTCGGCGCTCTTAATCCAGCCTTTGTGCTGGAAGTCGCAGTCGCGCCATCCGTCTTCGATACGGACGTATGTTGTTTTGATTTTGTCGGCGAGCCATTTATCGATTATCGCCTGGCTTTCGGCAGCCTCATACATATCTTTGATAGTCTGATAATCTTCGGCGAGGTTGGCCGAGTGAGCCTCTATTCGGTTTGTGAGACGCACCATAGCCACAATCTCGCGGTCGCGTTTGGGGTCGCGCATGATGAAAGGCTGCGATATTTCGCCGGGTTGCATTGTGCCGATTGCTTTTGCCACTTCCTGCGGCAGCTCCGACATCTGGAAACGTGTGGCACCGGTTTGGGTGTTGACCATCACGCCGTTGCTCATGCGTGTGTCTTTGTCCTGCGACACATATCGCACAGCCTCTTCAAACGACACTTTTTTGTTGTCGACAATATCGGTGCGGAGGCTGTCGAGACGATGTATTGCGTCTGAGAGGTCTTTGTCGGCCACTTTCGGACGCAGGAGTATGTGGCGTGTGTTGATGCGGTCGCCGCGTTTCTCAATAAGCTGTATAATGTGGAAGCCGTATTCGGTTTCTACAATTTTAGATACTTTCTTGGGGTCGTTGAGGTTGAACGCCACAGCAGCGTATTCGGGCACGAGCTGCCCGCGTCCCATGAATCCGAGTTCACCGCCACGAACGCTCGAGCCGTCTTCGGAGTAAAGGATTGCGAGTGTCGAAAACTCGCTCTCGCCACGGTTTACGCGGTCGGCATAGTCGCGGAGACGCTCTTTAACGTCGTCGATTTCCTGACGGGGAACGACGGGGTTGAGCGTGAGAATCTGCACCTCGACCTGCAGCGGCACGAACGGAATGCTGTCGGCCGGCAGTTTGTCGAAATATCGGCGCACATCGGAGGGAGTCACTTTAAGGTTTTTTGTGAGGCCGCTGCGCACTTGCTGCACACGCGAGCGGTTGCGCATGTTTGTGGCATAGTACTCGCGTATTTCGGCCATTGGCTTGCCGAAGTATTGCTCTACTTTCTCGCGTGAGCCGAGATTATTGATGAGGTAATTCATCTGGCTTTCGAGCTGCATCTGTACCATCGACTCCTGTACTTCTACAGTGTCAATGTCGGCCTGATGGAGAAAAAGTCGCTCGACGGCTATCTGCTCCGGAATAATGCAGTAAGGGTCGCCTTGTATTGGAGTGCGGTCGCTCAGCAATTCCTGATAAGTTTTTTCAATTTCAGATTTATATATTGGCTCATCGCCAATCATCCATGCTACTTCTTCGATGACATTGTTTTTGTTGTCGGCGAAGAGTGCAAGGCCGAGCGATAGTGCAAGAGCTGCGATAATGCTTTTTTTCTTCATTTTATACCTTTGTAGGTGAACGTCTGCAAAGGTAAGTGATTTTTTGCAATTAGACCTTAACGTTAAAGATTTTTAGTAAAGGATGCACACGGTCGCAGCAGGCTGCCGGAAGCATCGACAGTCTGTCGTCATCGTAAGTATAATTTGCAAATTACGAAAGAAATTATGAAATTTGCGAGTGATGAATTCAATGGAGTTACGCGCGGGTTACAATTATGTTATATTGTGCGAAAAGCGATAGATTTGTAATTTTGGGGGCAAACAATATCGATGCCTTCCGGTTATAAATTTAAAGATTTCAAAAAACAAGTATTACCGCATTACATTTCAATAACGATGATTACCCGTAAAGTCATACAGACTCTCTATAAGAAATACCGCAAACCGCCTGAAAGTATCGACTGTCTCGATATACCTCTGCTTTTTGAGGCCGCGGGCAAATTCCATAAGGTATCTATAGACATGGACGGTCCGGTCGACAGCATCGTTATTGGCAGCATCGATTCATCGTCGTTATTCCACCGCATCCCGCTCAACAGAGTGCATGCGATAGTAGAGTTCGAGGAGTGGGTGGCTATAGTGCTTCATTCGTCGATAATCTTTTTAAGCAAGCGGTCTTCGAAAGTAAATGTAAACGTGCGTATGGAGAAACCTTCGCTCTTTGATCGTGTCTGCGACTACTTCCGCAGATGACGTCAATCAAGCTTATACAAGACGGCGCCGACATGAGCCTGCGCCAACAGATAGCGCTGACAGCCAAGCTGTCGGCGCCTGCTATTATGGCCCAGCTGTCGACTATTCTGATGCAGTATATCGATGCCTCGATGGTGGGACGCCTCGGTGCCGATGAATCGGCTTCGGTGGGTCTGATGAACAGCAGTCTGTGGCTGTTCTGGGGCGTGTGCTCTATGTTTACAATGGGTTTTTCGGTGCAGGCGGCGCATCGTCTCGGTGCTAAAGACTTTTCGGGCGCCCGCAGTGTGCTCCGGCAGGGAATCGTGGCATGTGCGATTGCCGGCGTGCTCATATCGCTGCTCGGTGTGGCAATAGCGTTGCCGCTTCCGCACTGGCTGGGCGGCGATGAGGCCATATGCGGCGGCGCTTCGCGTTATTTTGTCATATTTGTTGCCGCACTTCCCATTCTCACAATGAATTATCTTGCCGGCGGCATGTTGCGCTCGTCGGGAAATATGAAAGTGCCGGGGCTGCTCAATGTGGCAATGTGCATACTTGATGTAATTTTCAACTTTTTTCTCATATTCGACACTCGTGCTATCAATATCGGCGACTATGTTTTCACCATGCCCGGAGCCGGTCTTGGCATCACCGGTGCGGCACTGGGCACAGTGCTCTCCGAGAGTATTATAGCTATGATAATGATGTGGTATCTTGTGCGCCGACAGCCCGACCTTATGCTTCGGGGCGATGAGGCTCGCAAGTCGTACAAGCCGACGCGCATGGTGCTTTCACGTGCGGCGGCCATAGGTATGCCCATGACGGCAGAGCACATCATATTCTGTGGAGCACAGATTACGATAACGGTAATTGTGGCGCCACTCGGTGTAGTGGCGATAGCGGCTAACGCGTTTGCTGTCACGGCCGAAAGTCTGTGCTACATGCCCGGCTTCGGCATTGGTGAAGCCGCTACGACGCTGTGCGGGCAGAGCTACGGTGCCGGGCGCTACAGTCTTGTGAAAAGATTCTGTCATCTGACTACTTTCTCAGGCATGCTCATCATGACATTGATGGCTGTGGTGATGTACATTGCCGCACCGGAGATGATGCGCATAATGACACCCGTCGATGCTATCGCCGACCTCGGGTCCGAGGTGCTGCGGATTGAAGCCTGGGCAGAGCCCATGTACGCGGCATCGATTGTGGCTTATGGAGCTTTTGTCGGCGTGGGCGACACACTGTTGCCGGCGGTGATGAACTTTGGCAGCATTTGGCTTGTGCGCATACCGCTTGCCGCGCTTATGGCGCCGCAGATGGGCCTGCGCGGTGTGTGGATAGCGATGTGTATCGAGCTTGTTTTCCGCGGTATTATCTTTTTGTGGCGTATGCGCACGGGCCACTGGCTCAAAATCGAAAGTAAGAAAAAGAATGCTTACGTAGACCCCGAGGGCGAAGCGTGGTTAGACAACGACTGAGACGCTACCAGGTGCGTTCGAAAGCGTATTTCCACAGATGCCCTTCGGCGTCGGTGCGTTCGAAGTCGAGGTGCGAGTTGTCGAGGCGGGTTACTTTCACGCTAACATTGAGAGTTCCGAACCCGAGCCATACAGGCGGCGCGTAGATGCTGGTGCCTGCCGGTGTCTCGTGGTTGGAGTTGTTGAAATCGAAGTGAATCTCATTGTCGGCCTCTGTCCATGTGGCATAGTTCTCGCTTGCGCGGTCGCTGCTGTACACGGTGAGAAAGCGCACCACAGAGCCTTGAAAACTCATGGTGCCGTATTTGGCGCCTTCGGGCAGCAGAGATTGCTCCGAACCGTTGACAGTGACAGAGCGGAGTACCCACGAACCGAAATACTTGCCTATGTTGCCGTTGTTTTGGGTGCAAGAGGCTATAAAAAAGCAGAGAATTATGGCGATTACGCCTGTGATGCCTTTGACTTTCATTACTTGCCGAATGTAAAAGAACCAGAATAAGAAATGCCGGCGAGTATGCCGAAGTTGTTGCCGCGCAGGTTGCCTTTGTCGAAAGCCGCTTCAGCCGACAGGCGCAGCCCGGGGAGCGAAGCCACCGGCCGCCACTGCACTTTGGCGAGCATCGACGTGTCGTGCAGCCTTTTGTAACTCGGAATCCGGCCCTGACCGCCTGCCAACTGATAGGAGAGCATCAGTTTGTAAGACCATGCGCCGGCGCCGCCTTCAGCGGCGGTATGGAAGCCTCGTGCTTTGTTATGACAGTAATTTGGCGAACCGTCGAGGTTGTAGAGCGGCGAGACAACGAAGGGCGAACCGATGCTCATGCCGTAGTTGGAGTAGGGGCCGTAAAACAGGTTGTTGTAGTAATCGTCGCCGCCTGTGATTCCCTGAGTGATTGAAGAGCCTTCGACTGCGTCGGTGGAGTAGTGAATCGGGCCCGACTGATTTGTGAAATCGAAGTACTCGAAGAGTATCTTGCTTACAATACCCTGTTTCGCGAAGTTGTATTGCAAGCCCCACAGTCCGTCGAAGCCGTTCTGACGCCCTATGCCGGAGCCATCTTCCCACGGACCCTCGAAGTATGCCGAAAGAGATGCCCCGTTTTTAAAGCGGTAGAGGAGTTTCACATCCCACGAGCCGAGAGAGTTGCCTTCATAATAGTCTCGTCCGGAGCCTTCGGTGGGGAAAAACA
>Ga0137306_103454_pt1 | contig 11757 bp, 12 predicted proteins | sample Inofroosms_March_FD_97187 | JGI IMG/M metagenome (GOLD analysis project Ga0137306, IMG submission 97187) | Mouse cecal microbial communities from Vienna, Austria - N-Acetylneuraminic and N-Acetylglucosamine D2O microcosms_March | ecosystem: Host-associated > Mammals > Digestive system > Large... | reverse complement strand
ATATATGTGTGTACCACAAAAACATCCAATATTGACTGATTCGGCAATAATACTTGAAAATATAGAAAGAATAGTCTATAATATTAAAGCAGTATCAGCTATTGGTCAACATTAGTCTGAATGATTGACCAATGATTGATATTGTAGTAGTAGCTAAACCGCCAAGAAAAGCTACTGTAAATATATTTTATATTTCTATGTGGATAACTTTTCTGAAACCGCCAAATTTCACAAAGTTATTCACATTTTTTTATCAACATTTTAAATATACTACATATTTTTGAATTTGTAAAATCGAAAAGTCGTACCCAAAAAAGCGGACTAAATAAAGAAAACTATGTATTTAGTGGGAATTTTAAGCATATTTTTTTGAAAAATTATTATGCAGGGAAAAGGGAAAATGCGGAAAAACCTTGAATTTACAGGGTTTTTAAGAAAGTGGAAGTATTTAGAAAAAAAGTTAAAAAAATTTTTTATAAAAATGGACCGTTTTTTGTGGACTAAATTTGGAGACTAGGACAGATTGTAAAAAGCGCACCTTAAAAAGCGGACTAAATAGAATTTTATAATGAAAATCTAGATAAAAATCTCAATTTTTCCTCAAAAAGTCTAAATTGAGTGGGAAGCAAATTTTTTGAAAAAAATTTTATAATAAAAAAAGTAACCCTATAAAACGGACTAAATAAAAATAATAAAAAAAATGAACCCTAAAAAGCGAACTGAATAAAAATGAAAGAAAAAAATACCCCTAAAAAACGGACTAAATACAAAAAAATAAAAAAATATACCCATAAAAACGAACTAAATTAAAATTATATGGAGTAAATCGCAGGAAAGATAGCGACAAACTTAATTAATCTGCTATCTGTAAGAAAAGGATAGCGACAAAATCAATTAATCTGGTACAGAATGATAAAGATAGCGACAAAATCGAAATGCCCACTGTAAATAGCAGCTAGTTCTTCGGACACACTATGTAATGAGCTGCGTGTAAAAAATGACCCATAAAAAGCGGACTAAATGAAGTTCTGGAATATAAATGAACAGAAAAAATGACCCATAAAAAGCGAACTAAATGAAGTTCTGGAATATAAATGAACAGAAAAAATGACCCATAAAAAGCGGACTAAATGAAAGGATGGAGTAGGAGAAAATAGAAAAAGTATCCCCAAAAAGCGGACTAAATGAGAAATTGAAGTACGGAAAGACAAAAAATGTACCTAGAAAAGCGGACTAAATAAGAAAAATGAAGGACATGTCTGTAAAAGATAACGACAAAATAAGAATATGTGGTATGGGAGAAAAAAGATGGAGACAAAGTTTCAGTTTGAGATAGCGACAAAATCGGGGAAATAGCAGAAACCGCAGAATGCCTAGTCTGCTTCTGCGGTTTTTGTTATATCAACACATTCTACATCAATGATCTCTGACTGGTCTTCAAGTGCTTTTGTATTAAATTCATAAGCAATCAGTTCTTTGGAATCTAGCGGAAGGAACTGAATTGTTATGGCAGAGTTTTTATTGATAAATTCAAAATCCTTAATTACAATCTGCTCTGATTTCAAAATAGACATATGGTTTGTCAGTTCTTTGACTAAAGCAGCGTTGCCAATCTTCTGGAGTTTCATGTGAAGACGAAAATAATTTAGCGGAAGGGTCTTGGTATAGGAATTTTTTGCATATTCCGTGAGGCGTTCCTGCTGTAGTATCATCATGATTCCCTTAGTTTGGGGAGAGTCAACACTTTTATAAGAATCTGTTAAAATGTTAATATACTTTTTCTGTACATATGTACGGATCCATTGTTCGGAGGGGGTGTACTGGAAATAATTCTCCTGGAAATTGATGTACAGGTAATTCAACAATCCAAGAGATGTTGTTTCAATAAGTTCCCCGGTCTCCCGGCTGCGGATGGTAATTGTATAATCGTAGTTTTTCAGCTTTTCCAACCGGTTTCCAATATCCTCATAGTGCTTTTTCTTAGGAACACGGATATTGAAAACTCTTCTTGTAAACTCCCTTAGATCAACCCGGATATGTTGGGTTGAAAGAGTTTCTCCGTTGATCAGGTTAAAGAGCTGCGTCATGATCTCGCGGTCTTTCATATCGAGCTCTCGCTGTTTTAGATTAATCTGAAACTCTTTCATAATCTTAGAGAGATTTTTTTCAGTGACTGTACTGGGAAGATCCACGTCTGGATTATATTTTACGGTAATATCGCCTTCTATCCCTTTGTCTTCGTCTTTATAGCTGTACTGGTTGAAGAATGTAAGCTCGTTTTCTAACAGCTGTGGCTCAAAATCCATTACCGTGCTTCGGAACGAGAATAAGGGGTGCTCGTTGAATTCGGTAGGGTATTTTGTGTTAAATCCTTCAATCGATCCGCCGAATGCATCCTTTATAATTAAAAGAGACTCAAAAGTGATGTCATTAATGAACGCATTTGCCAAAGTCTTGGTAGGCTTCTGTGCAGTAAAAGAGAAATCTGTAATGGGAGCGGTCGTATCGGAGCGCCAGTTGTCAATTTCATTGTATTTGTCGAGCATGATTTCCTCAATAGTCCGGTCATCATCCTGAGAACGATCCATATTGTTGATCAGAGATGTAGATTCCGCATATTTTCTTAATAAACGGGGATTTTTTGGCCTCATATTTTCCGGGGGGCCCATCTCTTCCTTGATACTGTTGAACCAATTTCTTTTATATACACGTCTGTTTTCACGGTAGGTACGTATCGACTGCTCAATATTTTCCTTGGAGAGTGCGATATATGTGCAGACGGTGATAATATCCTCCAGAGATACGGACTTTCTGCATGAGACCATTGTGTTCTGGACAGGAGGTTCGGTATCTGATGCCTTGGATAAAGGCTTTGTGGTTTTGATGTAGTTTTCATCTATATATAGCTCTGGTTTTTTACCTTTGATATATTTTTCATAGGTGGCAATCAGGTTTTTATGGATGTTTGGCTGGATGAATAGTGCTATTTTTTCATACTTTTCATATTGGTTGCTGTCTATCATATCAGACATCTTAATCACCTCCATATCATTAAGCGTCTATTTTCTAATTATATGATACAAGCGTCAAAAGGTCATGCGTTTCATGCTTGCATGAAAAAGCATGATTTTGGGACGCGAAAAACACCGAAAAGCAGCCATTTTTCATAGAAAAATGAGCGAATCCCTGGTGTTTTAGGATTTCGGGAGCGCAAAGTGCGAAGAAATCCAGTGTATCATGAGCGTCAAAATACCTTTTGACGCTTTCATCATTATATTATATCGAAAAAAAATATGCAAACTTTTCCGACAGCAATTATCAGTATGGAACAAATAAATCATATATTGGCTCAAAAATAAAAGCCGGAGATATGCCGTATCAAAGCGATAACAAAAAAGAGTTGTGGAAAATATTTCAACAGGATTATCGACGGGACAAGATAGAGTTTGGGAGGCTGGAATATGGTTCTGTAGATACCTATGAAGAATATAGTGTATTGGGCCCGGAATTTTCAGAAGAGGTTTCAGAAGCAGAATGCGTCCAGAAGATGCTGATGGAACAGTGAAACGGCACTATGGCGCCAGATTGGAGAATTGCGATAAGGTGAAAGGTTTAATATGGGCAGTTATTACAGGAAAGTAAGCATCGGTCAGTAATCGGTGTTTCCTTTATGTTTGCCATCCATATTCGCAAATTTGGCACTTCATTTTGCAAATGTGGATGGTTTTGTTGAAATACAATAGATAGAATGATATTATTTCTGCATGCATGAATTTAGGAAAGCTGTGGAGTAATAAGAGAATACGGAGGAAAATATAATGAAATCTATTTGCGGAATTGATTGTGTGAAATGCGAATTAAACAGTACTTGTAATGGATGTGCTGCAACGGGAGGCCAGCCTTTTGGAGCGGAATGTCTTGTTGCACAATGTTGTAAAAGAGGAGAGACAGCGTTAAACGAATTGAAAGAAAAGCTAGTTGCAGCGTTCAATGCGCTTAGTATTCAGGATATGGAGGAAGTGACAGAGCTTAATGCGCTAAAGGGCTCTTTTGCTAATATCGAATATGCCCTTCCAAACGGCCAGGTTGTGAAGTTTTGGGATGACAATAAGATATATTTAGGGAATCAGCTACATAAAGAGGGCAGTGACAGATGCTATGGAATTATTGCAGATGAGAAATATCTAATGGTATCCGAATACAGTGGCTATGGGGCTGATTCGGAAATTATTGTGTTTAAGCGATGGAATTAAGTGATGTGATGGAATTTAGAGGAGCTACAAAAAGGGAGGTTGTTATGAAGAAAAATAAAAATGACCAAAACAATGGTATAGCTATTGGAATAAGTTTAGGACTTATCTTTGGACTTTTGTTTGATAATATAGCATTTGGACTTTTAATTGGTATAGCCTTTGGAGGCTTAGTAATTAAGAAAAAATAATAAAAGGCAAAAAACAAATTATAAACTGCAATAACCAATTTCAGATTAGTAATACAAAAACAAGGAAGGGATCAAAATCATATGAATAATGTTACAGCAAGACCATTTAGCGTGTTAGCAGATTGCGGAAAGATATATCAGTTTCTGCTTGAAATTTATGAGAGAGACTGGCGAAACGGTGTGCCAGCCCCCTTTTTTGAATATGCATTTGCATCATTTTCTTACTGGATGGACATTTCCTATTCATACAAAAACAGAATTTGGGAATGCGGTGGGGAGGTTGTGGCATTTTGCTTTTATGAAAATCCAGTAACAGACATTTATTTCTGCCTGAAGCCCGGATATGAGGAGCTGGCGTTAGAAATGGTGACATATGCTGATGTAAATATGCCCATGAACGGAGAACGCATACGATTTATTCTTTTTGGTGGACAGGATTCGTTGATGCGCGCTGCACAGCAGTTGGGATATTGTAAGAAATCGGAATACTGGGATATGCAGTATGATTTTGCAAATGAATTGGATTATCCGTTGCCGGGAGGCTTTCAGTTTGTAAATCCGTTGGATTTGGATATGTCAAAGTTGGGAAAATGCTGCTGGAAGGGGTTTGACCATGAGCAGAATGAAGGCCTGTGGAACCATCAGTATGACCAAAATAATTATCTGCTGAACACCGCACCGCACGCAACGCCGGAGCTGGATGTGGTTATTGCAGATGAGAAAGGGGAATATGTCAGCTATGCAGGAATGTGGTGGACTTCTGAAAATCATCTGGCATACTTGGAACCGCTCTGCACAATTCCCGAATACCGGCATAAAGGACTTGCCGCCGCCGCGTTGTCTGAAATGTATCGGAGAACAAAAAAGTTAGGTGCAACGCACATGACAGGCGGCGAAAACGGATTTTATCAGAAAATCGGATATCAGAATGCAGTAAAATGGACGTTTTGGCAAAGCGATAAAGTGAAAGATATGTTCAGACCGGGGAGGGAATCCTGAAGATAAAAGAAGTACAGACTTCCGGGAAAAAAGGATGGAAGTCAGTGCTTTTCTGAGGGGAAATGCACTGGATGCGGGAACGTTACTGAAAAGAGCAGATGAAATCGCCAGATAAACTATGAGAAAAATGAATTGACAAGGAGATAACAAAATGAGAAATCCAGAACAAACAATAGGAAATTTAATAGATAAGCAGAATGTTTCTTTTATTGCCTCTATATCTGAGGAAGGTTTTCCAAACATGAAAGCAATGCTGCCGCCTCGGAAACGAGTCGGAATAAAAGAATTTTGGTTCACAACCAATACATCTTCTATGAGGGCAGCTCAATACAGGGAGAATCCAAATGCCAGCATTTATTTTTATGACAAACGTTTTTACCGAGGGGTCATGCTGATAGGTACCATGGAGGTTTTAGAAGATGCCGATACGAAGCAGATGATCTGGCTTGAAGGTGATACTATGTATTACCCCCAGGGAGTGACAGATCAGGATTATTGTGTTTTAAAATTTACTGCTGTAAAGGGGAGATTTTATTCCAATTTTAAATCTGAAGATTTTGATATATAAAGCGGATATGGAGATAGTTTAAGTGCTGACGGTATGAAAACAAGAATCAGGAAAAGTAGATAAAATGTTGAAAATTAACAGTTATTGTTTTCTTGAGGAGGGATGCATAAGCGCCTAAAGGAAACACAGCGTTTCTGCCAGGTTTTTTTGAGAATAGTAGTAAGCCTGAGGTTTGGGAGCTGCCCGCTTTATTATGTGGCAAGCGTTTCCCCTCCGTAGCATCTTTTGGAGAATACAGAGATAAAGTATTGCGATTTCTCAACGTAGAGAATGAGGATATCCTTTCAAGCATGGATCTTAGTTTTACACTGAGGTCCATGCTTTGGTTGATCACCTTTTTTGTTATTTAAGATTGAATACGTTTTGAAGTCATAATATACAAAAGAAACCATAGGAAACAATGGGCGATAAGGACGATTATTTCTGTGCCAAGAGCCCCGTTCCCATTCAAGATCCCCATCAAGCCATAAAATGTAGCGCTGGACGGAAATGCATAGGAGAGGGTATGAAGTATGCCTCCTGCAGGAGCCGCTAAATAGAATAAAATAGGCGGGGCAATGAATAAAATCATGATTATCTTTATATACATGATTCCTGCCATAAGCCCGTTTGCGGATCGTCCAATAAACAGTCCGATTAATGAAGCAATAAAAGATGACAGGATAATGAAAAGCAGCACTGGGAGTATCTGTGTGACTGAAAGCCGCATACAGACGAAGGCGGTAATTACCGTTGACAAAACTCCGCCTAAAAATCCAACTGCAATTTTCTGCTTCACATACTGCGTCCCTGTCATGGGAAGTATTTCATTTATAAAAACGATGCCGTCCTCTTTTTCACTGAGTATGTTCATAGCATTAAACGTGCAGCCCATAAACATAGCTGTAATCATCGTAATCACGATCAGCAGTGGTTTCAGGATATCATTGCTGTTTTTTGGCGGTAGCAGCGTCTGCTCGTATTTGCCAGCATGATTTCGCACGGCATAAAGCAGCGGAAGTGTATCGGCGATCACTGCATACATCTGCAATTCATCCCCGGATCGTAAAACCCGAATCTCATTTCCTAGGCTCAGTACGCCAAGGAGCTGTGTGGAAGGATCTATAATCGCAATATCTAATGCATCGGTACTGTCATATACTGTTACGGAACCAGTCTCCTGCAGCCATGAGACAGTCTCTTTGGTTAAATCATTTTGCACAATGCCAAAGGATGGCTCGGCTGTGGATGTAAGATTCATATCCCCCAGCAGATTGATTGCTATGCCGACAATAATCGGTAGAAGAAAAGTCAGGATACACAGCTTATCCCGTCGTATTGTTTTTAGCTGAAATTTCAAACCGATCCAATTCATAATTTCTCACCCCTCTCTCTTCATTTCCCGGTCAAGCCCATATCTGGCTAATAAGAACAGCAGGAATATAGACATCAGGCAGCCAGCGTAATAGAAGCCATTCTTAACGGGAGCCTGGAAATACGCGTTTTTCATAGCCGCAAACAGATGGTACATTGGATGGAATTTTATCCATGACATTTCCACTCCAGTTTGACCGGCGAGAAATACAGGTGTCGTGATAAAGACGGCAAGAACCAGATATAGGAGTGAGAACTGCTTGAAATCCGGCAGTGTGATTGAAAAAAAGAACCCCGCCATAGCCATGATCATTGATAGAATCCCGGCTTGTACCAGTACTTTGGGAAGTACTTCTACACCTGCTGAAACACCAAGGTTGCACAGGGTCAATAAAGCGGCAAACAATAAGTCTGCAAACAGAATCAGTATAAGCTTCGACAGGATAAATGCTCCTTTTTGAACGGAAAGGACTGCATGTACCCGAATCACTCCCATTTGCTTTTCTTTGAACAGCATGGATGCCAATCCTAAAAAACCCACTGCCGCAAGTTCAAAAAAGAGAAATTCGGCAGTGATTTCCCTGCGATTTTTCATCTCCTTGTCGTTGGGGCCAATGATCTTCGCTTTTCTGGAATTTCCAGAAGATAGTTTTGAAAGTGCATAGGAATGGCGCATTTCATCAAGACGACTGATCCCACAAGAAGCTATTATGATTCTCGGGGTTCCCTTTGAAGCGTCAATCCCTATGGAATATCCATCCTCACAGGCGTTTTGTAATTCCTCTGGGCTATAGACGGATATCACGTCAGCCGAAATATTTTCCTGTACTTGTTCCGGATCATACAGGTAAACCGGAAATATCTCCTGATCGACCTTTACATAGACAAGGTTGATATAGCAGGAATACAGGATCAGTGACCCGATGGCTAAAAGAAAAAATTTGCTGGATACCATCAATCGAAAATCTTTTTTAAGGAGTGCGAAAAAGCTGCCGCGCATCAGTCAAGCCCCCTTCCGGTGTATTGAATAAAAATATCCTCCAGCGTCGGCTCCTGAGAATGGATGCTGACGATTTCATCATATGGAAACGGGAGAATGCCTGCTAATTCCGATGCTTCGATGGAACGCATTTCCTGTTTCCCTTGAAATAAATATTCTACAGTTACGTGACGGTTACTGTTTCGCTCCTTTAGATTTTTTGGTGAGTCCAAGGCGACAATATTTCCGTTTGAGATAAACGCCACCCGATCGCACAATAAGTCGGCATCCGTCATGTTGTGGGTTGTCACAAAAACCGTTGTCCCCTTCTTACGCTCTTCTTGGATGATTTTCCGGAATAATACTGCGCCAGACGGATCTAATCCGCTGATCGGCTCGTCCAAAAACAAAAGTCTGGGATTGCTGATCAATGCCCGCGCCATACTGACTCGCTGGCGCATCCCTTTCGAGTAGGAAGAGACCGGCTTTTTAAGAAAATCCTGTTTAAATTCCAATCTCTCCAGCAGTTCTTCGGGCTTCTGAACCTGTTCTTTGGGATAGAAGGATGAAAAATATTTCAGATTGTCGATTGCGCTTAAATTAGCATACAGATAAGGAAATTCAAACAGAACGCCAATCTGCTGAAAAAAATCTTGTGTACGGACTGCGGTGATATCCTGTCCAAATAGCGACACCGTTCCGCCATGCCCTTTTAGAATTCCGGTCAGAATTTTCTGGGTTGTTGATTTGCCGGAGCCATTCGGCCCCAGAAAACCGAAGATCTCGCCGTCATTTACGGTGAAGTTTAGGCCGTGTAGGACCTGCTTATCTTTTCCGTATGAAAAAGTCAGATTTTTTACGCCAATCATTCATCTTCACCCCACTTTCCACGTCGGTTCCTTTTCTGTTCGGCATTGCGGTTTCCCCACCATTTCATAAACTTTACTTTCAGCGGTAATGAGATAATCAATACTGTTAGAATAACTAGCCACCAATACCATTCCAAACCTAAAAACATACTTTTTTCCTCCTTATGATCTGATGACGTCAGTTTATGAAAATGAAGTGAAATTGAAGTGTGGCTGAAGTGAAATCGATGTGAAAAATAAAGAATGTGCCTTAGCACATTCTCTCGTCGAGCGCGGTTGCCTAAAATATAGAATTCTTTACTGCATAATTGGAAAATCAAAGTAAAATTCTACGCCATTTTGTATATAGCGCGCGCCGTATGCCGCGTGGTACATGGATAGCACCTGTGCAGCAATTGCAAGTCCCAGCCCGGAACCTTTGGAGGAATGATTCTGACAGCGGTAAAATTTCTCCCATACTTTCGTAAGTTCGTCCTTAGGAATTGGGCTGCACTGATTAAATATCTTGAAACACAGATGTTCTGGCCCACTCTTTATGGACAATCGGATCTCTCCGCCTTGTTCTACATATTTTCTTGCGTTTCCGATCAGATTATTTAGCACCTGTTCCATACGCTGCCTGTCAGCCAATATGAAAACCTTGTCCTCAGGAAGCTCATAGTGGAAGATATAATCTGTTTCCGGGGTGTTAAGGAGCAGCCGTCCGGCAACAGTTTCCACAAGCTCTACAAAGTCAAAACGTTCCTCTGATAATTTTGCGGCGCCGTATTCTAATGCTGATAAGTCTAAAAGTGAGATAATTAAATCATCCATGCGTTCTGTAGCATCCAGAACTGCATTCATGTACCGCTGTCTTTTCTCCGGATCGGTTACTTCATCTAATCCTTCCGTATAGGCGCGAATCAGCCCCAAGGGTGTTTTCATTTCGTGGGATAGGCGGTCTACCAAGTCCTTTCTTTCGTCCAGTAAGATTCGCTCCTGTTCAATGTCCTTTTCAAGCTGTGCGTTCGCCGCACCCAGTTTCTCCAGCGCTTCCTGCAGATTGGAGGACATGGTGTTCAGACTCTGCGATAACTCTCCAAACTCATCCTGCGTCTGAATATCACATACGGCAGAAAAATCCAATTTCGCCATCTGCTTTGCAGTGTCGTTAATTTTGCGGAGCGGTTTTGAAATCAGCCTGCCTAGAAGGAAATCAACACCAAGGATCACAATGACTAAAAGGGCAAGCCAAAGCCAGAAACTCACATCTCGATTTACCGGAAGTTCCTCTGTTACAAGGTAAAACAATACCAGCATTCCGCCCGCAAGCTTGGAAAGTGCCATGGTTTTTTTGCGTACAGAATAAAGGCTGTGAAATTGATTCTTTTTGTCCATAACTATACCTCAAACTTGTATCCGGAACGGATCAGCGTTACGATGTGTCTGCTTTCTTCACCGAGTTTTTGCCGGAGAGTCTTGATATGGGTATCAACAGTACGGGTATTTCCTTCAAAATCATAGCCCCAGATACGATTTAGCAGCTGTTCGCGGGAGAATACCTGATTTTTATTTTGCATGAAAAAACGTAGTAATTCAAATTCTTTATGCGTCAATTCTATCTCATTTCCTCTTACAGAAGCGGTATGAGAAGAAGGAAGCAGCGCAATATCGCCTGCCCGTAATATTTCTTGGGGAATCCCGCCTGCCCGTCGGAGAAGTGCATTCACTTTTGCAGCCAATACTTTGGGACTGAATGGCTTGGTTACATAGTCGTCTGCTCCATAATGATATCCTTTTAGTTTGTCTTCTTCCGCACTTTTTGCGGTAAGAAACAGAATGGGAAGATTGTACATTTCCCTTGCCATCCGGCAGACGGAAAAGCCGTCCAGATGAGGCATCATAATGTCTAAAATGGCTAGATCAACAGGGTTATTTTTTAATATAGAAATAGCATCAATACCGTCGTCCGCTGTAATGCAGGTATGGCCGTCCCGCTTCATATAATCAGCAATAATTTCCTGCATTCCTTTTTCATCTTCTGCAATTAAAATAGTTGCCATAGTATCACCTCACTTCATGCTGCTCTTTATCATAATACAGTGTCATTCGTGTCGTTTGCAATCCCATGTTACTTTTCATTCAGTTTTGATTTATATTTCTCGCTTTTAATGCGACTCACTATATTTAGTATATTCATAGAAGAGAACAATATCAAGAGCTTAAAAAAGTAATTTCGTGGAAACGTAACATTGACAAATAGGCACTTTTTTTATACAATTAAACTATAAGTTTAATTGTTGGAGTGGATTATGGGAAGAAGAAAAAAAGAACCGAGATGTGTGCACCGGGTGAACATCGCTTCTGCGGCTGCCATACTTTTTATGGATAAAGGGATTACCCAGACATCGATGGATGATATTGCAAAAGCAGCAGGCTACAGTAAAGCAACGCTTTACGTGTATTTTGAAAGCAAGGAAGAAATTGTCAGTGTATTGGTATTAGGCAGTATGAAAAAGCTTTGCGCCTGCATCTCGTCTGCCATACAGCAGCAAGAATCCACAAGAGC
>Ga0137306_103452_pt1 | contig 11760 bp, 7 predicted proteins | sample Inofroosms_March_FD_97187 | JGI IMG/M metagenome (GOLD analysis project Ga0137306, IMG submission 97187) | Mouse cecal microbial communities from Vienna, Austria - N-Acetylneuraminic and N-Acetylglucosamine D2O microcosms_March | ecosystem: Host-associated > Mammals > Digestive system > Large... | reverse complement strand
AGGGTATTCCCATTCTTCTGCTGGCTTCCTGAGCCACAAGCTGTCCCACACGGGTGATTTTAAAGGCTGTCTTTTTGATGGTTTCGCAGAGCACCTCAAAATTCTCATTCCGCACCTGCTCCAGAGCCTTTTTCACAACGCCCGGCCCGGAAACTCCCACGTTAATAATGGCGTCTGCTTCCGTGACTCCGTGGAATGCCCCTGCCATAAACGGATTGTCGTCGGGTGCATTGCAGAAAATCACCAGCTTTGCGCAGCCCAGAGAATCATTTTCCTTCGTATATTCTGCTGTCTGAAGCACAATCTCACCCATGAGCTTCACTGCATCCATATTAATACCGGTTTTTGTGGAGCCTACATTGACGGAGCTGCAGACGCGCTCTGTCTCTCCAAGAGCCATCGGAATGGAACGAATCAGATTCTCATCTCCCTTTGTCATTCCTTTTGACACCAGTGCGGAATAACCGCCGATAAAATTCACACCTACTGTTTTGGCCGCCCTGTCCAGTGTTCTGGCAATAGATACAAAATCCTCCGGCGTCCGGCAGGCTGTCTGTCCCACCAGTGCAATGGGGGTTACGGAAATCCGTTTATTTACAATGGGAATACAGTAATTCCGCTGGATTTCTTCTCCTGTCTCCACCAGACCGGCTGCTGTTGCGGTAATTTTTTTATAAATATTTTCATTTAATTTTTCCAGATCAGAATCCATACAGTCCAGCAGGCTGATACCCAGAGTAATGGTGCGGACGTCCAGATTTTCCTGCTCTATCATTTTATTGGTTTCTTTTACTTCCCAGATATTTATCATTGTGCCGCTCCTTAAATTCTGTGCATTTTATTAAATATTTCTTCCCTCTGACATTTGATGGACACGCCGATGTTCTCTCCCACCTGCTCCAGTTCTCCGGCACACTGGTCAAAGGAATTGGTTGCATTACTCATATCCACAATCATCATCATATTAAAAAATCCCTGTACTATGGTCTGACTGATATCCAGTATATTAATGTCATGTTCTGCCAGATATGTACATACCCCGGCAATGATTCCCACGGTATCTTTTCCTACAACTGTAATAATTGTTCTGTCTGTTTTCTTTTCCATTCTTTCCTCCAGTTCTTAAAATTCAATAATATCGGAAACCATATCGCGTCTGGCCACATAAATAGGAAAATCTCCTGCATGGTAGGGATTATCTGCAAGATCTATTTCCAGACGTACCGTCTCATAGGCCAGCTTTTCGTAATTATTCTCCTTACTTAAATGCCCCAGAATCACTGCTTTAAAATTATCGTGAAGCACCTCGCTCAGCAACCGTCCGGACAGTTCATTGGACAGATGGCCCCGGTCTCCCAGAATCCGCTGCTTCAGATAGTAGGGATAAGTGCCCACCTGCAGCATATGTACGTCATGATTGGCTTCCAGCAGCAGCACATCCAGATGCTGCAGCCTTTCTATAATATAGTCATCATATCTTCCCAAATCTGTCATAACCGCCATGGATTTTGACCCATGGCGGAGAATAAATGCAGTGGGCATTGCGGCATCATGGGAAATAGACACGGGATTTATTCGGATATCTCCCAGAGTAAATTCCCGGTCCGGTTCAATTTCCCGAAAGAGTTCTTCCGGTATCTGCCCTGTGGTTTTACACTTTAAAATAGCTTCCCAGGTTCCCCTTGTGGTATAAATGGGAATTCCGTACCGTCTGGCTATCACCCCCAGGCCGCTGATATGGTCGGAGTGCTCATGGGTAATCAGAATACCGTCCGCATCCTTTGCAGTGTGTCCGATTTCATTCAGTCCCTGCTCCACCCGCTTCCCGCTGATTCCCGTATCAATCAGCAGGCTGGTGGTATCTGTTCCTGCATAAATGCAGTTTCCGCTGCTGCCGCTGGCAATGCTGCACAGTTTCATGTTCTCTAATCCTCCCAGTAAATTTCAATCACATCTCCATACTGGAGAGGAGCGGTATAAGAAGGCATTGCATTATTCAGTCTGGTAACAATGGCCCTTCCGTTTCCTGCGTTCAAATCAAAGGATATTGCGTCAAATACATCCACAAATACATAGGACGATTTGCCGGTGAGAGTAACTGCCGCATTGTTTACAATTACCTGCAGGGAAACCGTTTCCGGTTTCGCCTTTACCGTCTTCACTTCCGGTTTCTTTATTATAGTGGGCCGGATATCACTTTCCACCGTCTGCTGAGACTGGAGAAACTTTTCTTCCAGTTCTTCCTGGGTCAGTTCCCGCTCCTCCGGCTGAAATTCTGAATCCTCCGGCTTTACAGGCTCCGTCTGAATTGCTGATTCTTCCTGTTTTACCGGTTCCGGCCGGGATTCTGCTTCGGGCGCTTCACTTTTCACCGGCTCCGGCTGTGGTTCTGCTTTGGGCGCTTCACTTTTCACCGGCTCCGGCTGTGGTTCTGCTTTGGGCGTTTCGCTTTTTACTGATTCCGGCCGGGATTCTGCTTTAGATGCTTCGCTTTTCACCGATTCCGGCCGGGCTTTTGCCTCTGCTGTTTCCGCTTTCTCCGGCTCAGACTGAGAGTCTTCTGCTATCACCGGTTCCGGAACTTCCGGTTCGGAAAGTACTCCTTCTTCCATTACCAGCGGTTCGGAACGTTTATACACATTCTCAATCTCTGACGGGGGCGTCCGATAAGAAATCACATCCCATTCCACAGAAAAATTCTCATAAACCAGCGTGTCCAGATCTGCCGGCTTATTATTTACCAGAATTTCGCTGTCCATATCAATTTCCACGTCCATAAATTCCATAATCTGGGCTACCGTATAGAAATTGCGCATTTCCACCCAGTCGTTTTCCTGTATTTCATAATAAGGCGGCTCCAGACTGCCGTTTACTTCTGCAAATCTGGGACAGGTAATCATCCTTCCGTTTACTTCAAAGGTAATGACTACTCTTCCGTATTCCTCCAGTTCTTCCAGACGGCAGACTGCCGCCTCTCCCATGGTGGAAGGCTCAATTACAATATCGCTGTTGGGCTCCAGTGTAGCATTGATACTGGTCACTCTGCCATTGACACGGACTACCGCGGACTCTCCGGGCTCCCCGCGGACAATCCGCTTTTTCCCGTTGACATAGAAATTAATTTCCTTTCCTCTTCGGGGGAACAGCTGCTCGTTGGGGAAGCCCGCCCGCAAAGCGGCGTCCACAATGGTCAGTTTATTATTGTCATATAATTTAATCCGTTCCCCGTTAAACCGTACAAATACAAAATTATTTTTCTGGTCATAATAACTGATACAGATACCGATGGGCGTTACCAGCAGTGGATCCTTTTTAATTTCCGGCTGTTCAAAATGGATTTCCTGCAGCACTTCTTCCCCTCTCAGCGCCACGCGCTCCAGAGGCAGTTCCAGTTCTTCCGCCAGGTGCTCCACGAATCCATGGACTTTTCCGCCGCCGCCTACCACAAAGGTGGCGCTTACGGTTTCCCCGCCGTTGAGTTCTTTGATTTTAGATGCAATATCTTCTGTCAGATTATACACCAGAGGCTGAATCAGATCCCATACTTCCTCTGCAGTCACCGTATGTTTAATCATCATGATATCCTGATATTCAATTTCTTTTTCCGTGGTGGAGCTGAGCTTGATGTGCTCCGCTGTCTTAAAGTCTACCAGATAATGCTGTACCAGCAGTTCCGTAATCTCATCTCCGGCACAGGGTATCATGCCGTAGGCAATGATGCTTCCGTCCCTGGTAACGGAAATATCGCTGGTTCCCGCTCCCACGTCTACCAGAGCAATATTCAGCATCCGGAACGTTTCCGGAATGGCCACATTGATGGCGGCGATAGGCTCCAGCGTAAGGCTGGCAACCTTCAGACCTGCAAGGCCTACGGCTGAATACAGACCGTCCACCACGTCTTCCGGCAGGAAGGTTACAATAATATCCGCACTGATAACTTCTGCCTTATGGCCTTCCAGATTGGAAAAAATATCTCCGTTCAGGTAATATTTTACCACGGAATATCCCACACAGTAGAATTTAAAATTGGTATCGTTATTTTCATTTAAAATCTGCTGAGCCTTCTCAATTCCCAGTAAATCCAGGGTATGCACATCTTCTCCGGTCACCACAATTTCTTCCGGAAAGCTGTATTCCACTGTGGTGGTAACGGTTTTCAGCACGCGTCCCGCCGCCGCAATACATACTTCGTTCAAAGAAAGGCGGCTCTGCTCTTCCAGTTCTTTTTTTACAGCATTTATGGTACGCCCTACCCGGCCAATATCATGAATCTGGCCGTCCAGCATGGAACGTGTGGCATGTTCCTTTACATACTGGGCAATTACATAAAAATCATCGTCTTCTTTATAGCCTACGGTACCTACCACATTTCTGGTTCCGATATCCAGTCCAAATACCAGTGGAACTCCGTCTAACTGCTGCTCCATCTTATTTAACTCTCCTTTTTCCTTAATGGCCTGAGCTACCTGATAAAAGGTCTCTTCTCTGGTTCCGTTATTTTCAATGATGACCTGACAGTTCTTCCGGTATTCCTCATCAGAAAGCTGGCTTACGAACATCTGCTCCACCTGTTCTTCCGTGTAGCCTCTGGAACGCATCAGACGTTTTTTCCTGACTTCCTCCGAAGTACGCACATACCAGAGTTCATCACAGATTTCATCGTAATTGTCTTCAATCAGAAGGGCTGCTTCTATTATCACAAAGTCCAGAAGGCCCATGCGCTTCTGTTCTTCAATCTGGTTCAGAATGTATTCCTTCACCACCGGATGCATGACGTCGTTCACACGTTTCCGCAAATCTTCCGAAGTAAAGATTGCCGCCGCCAGCGCAGAACGGTTGATACTCTCATCTTCGTTATACACTTCCACCGGAAGAAATTTCAGCAGCTTCCGGTAGCATTCGCTTCCCGGTTCCATCATCATCCGGGCAATTTTGTCCGCAATCAGATTTTTTACTCTGTAATTCTGCTCCAAATATTCCAGGATAGCAGATTTTCCTGCTCCTACTCCGCCTGTAATTCCAATTACCTGCATACCACAAAACTCCTTTATCTTTGATTGATGGCGGCAGTTTCTCCTGCGCCACCTGCAAATCTGTTATTTTAGTGTGCGTCGTACCAGTCTTTTCCCTGCTTCATGTCAATCTCCAGCTTAACGGAAAGGTCGGCTGCCGTTTCCATTTCCTGCTCCAGAATGGCCTTTACCTGCTCTGTCTCCTCCTCCCAGGCTTCGATGAGAAGCTCATCATGTACCTGCAGAATCAGCCGGGAACGGAGCCCCTGTTCTTTCAGCTTTTCACTGACACGAATCATGGCAATCTTAATGATATCTGCCGCGGTTCCCTGAATGGGTGAATTCATGGCCACCCGTTCTCCGAAGGACCGCTGCATGAAATTACCGGAAGACAGTTCCGGCACCGGACGTCTCCTGCCGAACATGGTGGTAACATAGCCCTGCTCTTTTGCTTCCTTCACCTGCCTGTCCAGAAATTCCTTCACCCCTGGATACGTCTCAAAATAAGAATCAATATACTGTGCCGCTTCTTTTCTGGTAATACTTAAATCCTGGCTCAGACCAAAAGAACTAATTCCGTAAACAATGCCGAAATTCACAGCCTTGGCATTTCTCCGCTGCAGAGATGTCACTTCCTCAAAGGGCACATGGAATACCTGGGAAGCTGTAATCCGGTGAATATCCTGAGCCTTCCGATAAGCCTCGATAAGATTCTCGTCTCCCGACATGTGGGCCAGCACCCGCAGTTCTATCTGGGAATAATCCGCATCAATGAGAACACGGCCTTCTCCGGGGATAAATACCTTCCGAATCTGCCGCCCCAGTTCCATCCGGATTGGGATATTCTGCAGATTGGGCTCCGTACTGCTGATTCTGCCCGTAGCTGTAATGGTCTGATGGAAAGTGGAATGAATTCTTCCATCTTCTCGGATACAGCCCACAAGCCCCTCCGCATATGTGGATTTCAGCTTTGTCATCTGGCGGTACTCCAGAATCTTCGATACCAGCGGATAATCCCCCGCCAGCTTCTCCAGTACATCCGCCGCTGTGGAATAACCTGTTTTTGTTTTCTTTCCATAGGGCATTTTCAGCTTGTCAAACAGAATAACCCCTAACTGTTTGGGAGAATTGATATTAAATTCTTCTCCGGCTTCCTGATATATTTCCTGTTCCAGCTCTGTGATTTTGCCGAAAAGATTCTCCCCATAGATTTTCAGGGCTTCTCCGTCCACCCGGACCCCTTCCTGCTCCATCTCATACAGCGTATAGACCAGAGGCATCTCAATTTCCCGGAAAAGCTGTTCCATACCGGTAGATTCCAGCTTCTGAAACAGAACTTTTGCCGCCTGAAATCCTGCTGCAGCCATAAAGCAGCCATACCGGAACAGTTCTTCCGGCTTTTCCCTGGCTGCCTGAGCCAGAGACAGTTTGCCCAGCAAATCCGTCCGGGAAGGCACCATCCAGTCCAGATGTTCCTTCGCCACGTGGTCAAAGGCATAATCATTTTTCAGAGGATTCAGAAGATAAGCCGCCAGCAGCAGGTCAGCCGTTTTTTTCCGCTCCTCCTGCCCCGGAGAAATCCAGGGAAGCTGCTGCTTCAAATCAAAGGTTGCCGCCCAGCCTGTCTGCTTCAGCAAGTCAGCCAATGCCTGCCTCAGCCATGCGCCTGTCAGCTCCGGCCCTGTTTTTACAAAAAATATCTGTTCTTCTCCAAAGGAAACAGCCGCTCCCAGAATCTGTTCCCCGCGCCGGGACGCTTCCTGCTCTTTTGGAGTTCTCAGAAGGCTGTCCATGGAAATCTGGCCCTCCTGCTCCGTCGCTGCCTCCTGGTCTGCCAGGAGCTGAAACCCCACGCCCTCTGCTTTCCCGGCTTCCGCAAACAGTTTCTCTGCCTGAGAGAATTCCGTTATCTCCTGAAAATACTGTTCTGACGAAGTCGTCGGCGCCTCCACCTGAAAGCGGCTCAGCATATTCTGAAATTCCAGCTTCTTCATCCACACATAGGCTTCCGGTGTGAATAAATCACCCAGCACCGCCTCCTCCAGGCTGTAGAAAATGGGTGCGTTTACCTCAATGGTGGCAAGGGTTTTGCTCATCTGCGCCTGTTCATAAAACTCCCGCAGGTTTTTTCTGGCTCTGGGCGGACTGAGTTCCTCCACATGCTCATATGCATGTTCAATGCTTCCGTAAGCTGCTATTATGGCGGTAGCTGTCTTTTCGCCGATTCCAGGCACTCCCGGAATATTATCGGCAGTATCTCCCATCAGAGCTTTTACATCAATAAACTCTTTGGGCGTTACCTGATATTTTTCCTTTACATCCGCCCCGTAATAATCCTCGATTTCCGTTCCGGTACGTTTTGTTTTGGGAATACGAATCTTAATATGCTCACTGGCAAGCTGCAGCAAATCCCGGTCCCCGGATACCAGGGACACTTCCAGTCCTTCCTGCTGGCAGCGGGTGGCAATGGTTCCCAGAATATCATCGGCTTCATAGCCCTCCTGCTCCACAATGGCAACTCTCATGGACTTCAGAACTTCTTTTATCACCGGCACCTGCTGGCGCAGTTCTTCTGCCATGGGTTTCCTTGTCCCCTTATAATCCGCGTACATTTTATGCCGAAAGGTAGGTGCGTGCACGTCAAAGGCCACCGTCAGGTATTCCGGCTTTTCTTCTTCCAGTATGCGGAACATGATATTCAGGAATCCATACACCGCATTGGTGTGAAGTCCTTCCGTGTTGGTCAGATCGGGAATTCCGAAAAAAGCTCTGTTCAGAATACTGTGCCCGTCAATTAAAACTATTTTTTTACTCATAAAAACCGATTCCTCTTATTTTCCAGCATTCAATTCATAATCATTCTCTATTCTACACCATATGGGACCGTTTTAAAAGTTATAAATTTACAAAAAATATATTCCTTTACCTTTTTTGTGAAATATGATATAGTTTTATTGAATTTTACCGGAAATTATTTCCACAACAGAATCGAGGTAGCGGCATTGAACAGATTACAGGAAATCGGCAAACGGATTCTTACCGGAGAACTCCCGATTACGGACAAAATCAAATACAGCTTTACCATCTACTCTCTTGCGGCTGTTCATACTTTTTTTCTGTTCTTTTTCCTGTATATCCGCATCCCTTCCATGGCTGTCTACAGTCTGTTCAGCACACTGACTTACCTTTACTGCCGAAGGCTGCTCCGGAAGGAGGCCTACCCTCTTATTTATTATATTTCCTGCGGGGAGATTATTCTGAACACCATTTTCACCACCTGGACCATCGGCTGGGAAAGTGGTTTTTCTCTGTTTCTCCTGGCACTGGTAGCCGCCGGATTTTACGTTTCCTACACTTTTCCCCGGCATAAAATCATAAGTCCTTTTGTCTGCGGCATATTATCTGCCGTCGCTTATTTCGGATGTTATTTCATGGGACGCTCCACGCCTCCCCTGCACACCTTTCCGGACAGAAGAGTTTTTCATGTTCTTTATACCTTTAATTCCCTGTGCACCTTTGCATTTATTACGATTTTCTCCATTCTGTTTATGATTGACGTACGTGCTTCTTTCAGCAAACTGTTCGAAGAAAATAAAATGCTGGGACAGATTGCAGGGATTGACGCCCTGACCGGACTTTACAACCGCTGGAGTATGGCCAGATTCCTCTCTGATGCTTTTCAGGCAGAGCGGCCGTTCTGTCTGGTTATGTGTGATATTGATGATTTTAAGAAAATCAATGATACTTACGGACATGAATGCGGAGATGAAGTACTGAAGCATATTGCCAGGATGATTCAGAGCTTTGTGCCGGAAGGCAGCTATGTATGCCGCTGGGGCGGCGAAGAACTTCTGCTTCTTCTGAATGAATATACCTCCGATGAGGCTGCCGCCCTGGCGGATAAAATCCGCAGCACCATTGCCGGAACCGACACTGATTTTCAGGATTCCAGAATTCATCACACCATTACCATGGGCGTTGCTCACCATCACAAAAACCAGACGGTGGAGTCCACCATTGCCAGGGCAGATATGAAATTATACATCGGCAAACGCAACGGCAAAAATGTGGTAATTCAGTAAACCGGCACAGGTGCGGGCATGACCTGCCTTTCCGCGGTCTGCGAAACCTGTGCCGATTCTCTTTTCAGAAGGAATCAGTACAGGTTTTTCACCTTAAATTCCCGCTCGGATTCCCGGCGCATATCTTTTTTCGCAATATCCTGACGTTTGTCGTAAAGTTTCCTGCCTCGTGCCAGGGCAATTTCCACTTTCACCAGGCTTCCCCTGAAATACACCTGCAGGGGCACCACCGTATACCCTTTTTCCGCCATTTTCCCTGCTATTTTATGAATTTCATGGCGGTGGAGCAGAAGTTTCCGGGTACGAAGGGGGTCCTTATTGAAGATGTTTCCCTTTTCATAGGGACTGATATGCATTCCGTAAATAAAGACTTCTCCCTTTTCCACCCGGATAAAGGACTCTTTCACAGAGCATTTTCCCATGCGCAGGGATTTTACTTCTGTCCCCGCCAGACTAATCCCCGCTTCATATTTGTCTTCTATGAAATAATCGTGATATGCCTTCTTATTATTGGCAATTAATTTTATACTTTCCTTTCCCATCTACAGCTCCTTTTCTTCCTGCGGTCCTTCAGACTCCGGCATGGCAGCGAGGTCTGGTTCTTCCCCATCCTCAGGCAGTACAAAGTTTATGGTGCGCATCATCCGGTCTGTGTCCGCCACCACAATCCGGATTTTCTCTCCCAGCCGGTAACGTTTCCCGGCAGCTTCTCCCACCAGTTCGCAGGTGTCTTCATGATAATGGTAGTAATCGTCTTTCAGGCTGGTCACATGAATCATGCCTTCTATCGTATTGGGCAGTTCCACATACATTCCCCAGGATGTAACGCTGGAAATCACCCCATCAAAGGTTTCTCCGATATGCTCCGACATGTATTCCACCTTTTTCAGTTTTTCCGTCTCCCGCTCCGCCTCATCGGCCCGCCGCTCCATCTGGCTGGAGCGGACTGCCACCTGGGGCAGAATTGCTTCATAATGGGTAATCCGTTTCTCCGTCATCTTCCCTCTGAGGGTTTCCTTGATAATCCGGTGAATCTGCAAATCAGGATAACGCCGGATAGGCGAAGTAAAATGACAGTAATACTGGGCGGCAAGGCCGAAATGTCCGGTATTAATGGTGGTATACCTGGCCTGCTTCATGGAGCGCAGCGTCAGCCTGCTGATTAAAGGTTCTTCCGGAGTATCTTCGATTTTATCCAGCAGCTTCTGCAGTTCTTTCGGATGAATCTCTTCCTGACCGATTCTGATGGAATACCCGAAGTTATTGATAAAAAGGCCCAGTTTCCTGATTTTCTCCGAATCAGGTGTATCGTGGGTCCGGTATACAAAGGGAAGCTCCTGCCAGAAAAAATCCTGAGCCACGGTCTCGTTTGCCAGCAGCATAAAATCTTCAATGATTCTTGTGGCCACATTGCGTTCGTATGGTTTGATTTCCAGGGGTTTCCCCTGCCTGTCCAGGATAATTTTTGTCTCAGGGAAATCAAAATCAATGGAGCCGCGTTTTCTCCGCTTCTCTCTCAATATGGCCGCCAGTTCTTCCATTCTTTCAAACATGGGCACCAGTTCCTGGTATTCGGCCCGCTCCGCTTCGTCCTGGTCTTTCAGAATTTTCCGCACACTGGTATAGCTCATGCGGCGGTCTGACCGGACTACCGTTTCCGCCAGCTCGTGGTCCACCACATTTCCCTTTTTATCAATCAACATAATGCAGCTTAAAGCCAGTCGGTCCTCTCCTGCATTCAGGGAACAGATGCCGTTGGACAGAATGTGGGGCAGCATAGGAATGACCCGGTCTACCAGATAGACGCTGGTGCCCCGGTTTAATGCTTCCGCATCCAGCGCGCTGCCCTCCTGCACATAGTTGGTTACGTCTGCAATGTGCACGCCCAGACGGTAGTTCTCTCCTTCTCTGGTCAGGGTGATGGCGTCGTCCAGATCTTTGGCGTCCTCGCCGTCAATGGTCACTGTCTGCCAGTCCCTGATATCTTTTCGTCCTGCCATATCTGCTGTGGTCACGGGTCTGGCCACGTTTCCTGCCTGTTTCAGAACTTTTTCCGGAAATTCCATGGGCAGGTCATATCCTTTTACAATAGACATGATATCCGTTCCGGGATCATTGATATGCCCGATAATTTCCACCACTTTTCCTTCAGGTTTCTTCCGGTCGCCGCCATATTCCGTGAGTTCCACCACCACTTTATGGCCGTCCGCCGCTCCCCGGCAATACTCCCTGGGGATAAATACATCCTGCGCCAGTTTCAGATTATCCGGCACCACAAAACCAAAACTGCTGTTCTTCTGAAAGGTACCTACCAGACGTGTGACACCTCTTTGCAATATTTTCTCCACCGCGCCTTCCCGGCGTTTTCCTGACGGTTTTCCCGGCGGCAGGGAAATCTGTACCAGGTCTCCGTCCATGGCTCCGTTCACCCGGGCTTCCGGTATGAATATATCTTTCTCTTCCCCCTCCACACTGACGAAACCGAAGCCCCGCACATTTCCGGTAAAAGTCCCGCACAGGAACCTGCTTTCTGCTTTGGAGTATTTACCCCGTCTGGAAACTTCTATTTTTCCTTCTTTCTGAAGTTCCGAAAGCACCTGTTCCAGGTCATCTCTGTCTTCTCTGGGCACATCCATCAGAATGGCCAGTTCTTTGAGCTTCATGGG
>Ga0137306_103450_pt1 | contig 11761 bp, 7 predicted proteins | sample Inofroosms_March_FD_97187 | JGI IMG/M metagenome (GOLD analysis project Ga0137306, IMG submission 97187) | Mouse cecal microbial communities from Vienna, Austria - N-Acetylneuraminic and N-Acetylglucosamine D2O microcosms_March | ecosystem: Host-associated > Mammals > Digestive system > Large... | reverse complement strand
ACGTCAATCATACTTTCTCCGGAGGATATCATATCATCAATCACAATGACATCTTTTCCTTCCACATTGCTTCCGAGAAATTCATGGGCAACAATAGGATTTCTGCCGTTGACTACTTTTGTGTAATCGCGGCGCTTATAAAACATGCCCATATCGACGCCGAGGACATTGGCAATATAGATGGCACGGCTCATACCGCCTTCATCAGGGCTTACAACCATCAGATGTTCGCTGTCGACCCGGATGTCCGGTACATTTCCCAGAAGGGCTTTTACGAACTGGTAGGAGGGCTGTACAGTTTCGAAGCCGTGAAGCGGAATGGCGTTCTGCACACGCGGATCGTGTGCATCAAATGTAAGAATATTGTCTACCCCCATGCGAACCAGTTCCTTCAGGGCAAGCGCACAGTCCAGAGATTCTCTGGTGGAACGCTTGTGCTGCCGGCTTTCGTAGAGAAACGGCATGATTACCGTGATTCTTCTGGCTTTGCCGGCGCATGCGGCAATGATGCGCTTCAGGTCCTGATAATGATCGTCAGGGGACATGTGGTTGGTCTTTCCATAGAGAGAATAAGTCAGGCTGTGGTTGCACACATCGACCATGAGGTACAGGTCGCGTCCGCGGACAGATTCCTGTACGATCCCTTTGGCTTCTCCGGATCCGAATCGGGGGACTTTTGCACTGATCAGATAGGAATCGCGCTCATATCCCTGAAAGGCGATGGTATTTTTATGCTCATTGGCGCTTTCCCGGCGCCATTGAACCAGGTAATCGTTTACTTTCTGCCCCAGTTCCTGACAGCTGGGCAGGGGGATAAGGCCAAGAGATCCTACAGGAATGGTTTCAAGAACACGTTCGCTGCGTTGTATATTCATAATCGATCCTCCAAAATATGTAGATAATAAGTGGATAAACCTGCTAAAGTCTTTATAACATTTCCCTTAAGAGATCGTCAAGGGATTTCATAAGGAACGGAAAATTTTTTTGCGTATGCGGATATCGCTTCCGCAGAATTTGACAAGCGTGTAAGAGCTTGTAATGCGGGAAAAGACCCGTTCGCTGTAGATATCCCGGAAGTTTTTCGGTGACAGATTGGTGGAGATCATGGTAGACCGTCTTCTAAGCGCCCGCTCGTTCAGAATCTGAAACAGTTTTGATACGGTGAAACTGTTGGCCAGTTCCGTACCAATGTCATCCAGAATCAGAAGATCGCTTTCGAGCAGCGTTTCATAATGGACAGAGCGGGTTCCTGTTTCTGTGAATCCGGATGCGGAAAAAAGTTCAAAGAGCTGAAAGGCGGTAAAGTAGATGACAGAGTACCCTCTATCCAGGAGTTCTTTGGCGATGCAGTTGGATAAAAAGGTTTTACCGGTGCCTACCGGACCGTAAAAGTGCAGGTTCCTTCTGCCGTCTCCGAATGTATCTACAAATTCGTGGCAGATACGGATTACGGAAGGCATCTGTACCTGTTGTTCTTCATCATAGACTTCATAGGAAAGCGTGGAAAAGTTTTCTTCTGACAGAACATGTTCCATATGGGAATCGGAGTAAAGCAGCCGTATTTCCTCCTTTCGAAAACAATGGCATTTTTTTCTTCCGATATAACCGGTATCCTTACAGTCCGGACAGGTATAATGCAGATCCAGATAATCGGCGGAATAACCTGCATCGGTCAGGAGATGCTCTTTTTCATGACGCAGGGCGTCGAGCTCGTTTTTCAGGTTCTTTAATACTTCCCGACGGTCCTGTGCGCCTCCTTCTTCCGAAGACGCAAGCATCCGCTCTGCATGTGAGAGACTGCAGGAGGAGATGCTTTCTTCAATCTCCCGGACACGGGGGAGTTTTTTATATATTTCTTCCCTGTGCGCGGACTGTCTGCGGTAATTTTGATATTGTCTGCGGTCATAGTCACGCATGATCGCGTCATATTGTCTGTTGGTCAGCGGCATAAGGTCCTCCTACTGGCTTTTTAGAAGCTGTTTTTCCAGTTCGTCAAAATCGTATTCGCGCTGTTCAAAGTTGGAAAAACCGGTGGAGCGGGCAACGGAAGCGGGTTTTGACTGGCTGCTGCGTTTTTTATGAGCTGCATCCAGCGCTTTTACATCATCCATATTGTGCACGTTCTGCTCCGCCCACTTTTTTAAAATCCGGTCCGCGTATTCAAAACTTGGTTTGTGGAGACGTTCCATAGTCCTTTTACAGGCTTCCAGAATCAGATCCAGTGTAAAATCGCAGGTCTTCAGCCATCGCTCAATGTAGTTCAGTTCCGGTTCCACAGGATTGCGGTCATTGATGCCAAACGCTTTCATAACGGCGAAACATCCCCGGGTGTATGTTGTAGTCCGCTCCTTTGCCTGAGAGACCGTTGTGATGCCGGCTTCCGCCCATGCCAGAGCGACGGTTTCTATGTAATGTATACTTCTGCTCCCTTTGCATACGCAGTATTCCACCAGATATTCGATCAGGTCGGGAGAGAAATGAAGCCTGTCATAAAAATAGAGAATGGTCTCAATTTCAGAAGGAGACAATGTTTTTTTCAGGTATTGTTCACATACAAACAGAAGCTGGCGACATTCTGCCTGACTGGAAAAATCGGAAAGTTCGTCCCGGCTGTACGGTTTTCTGGGAGGGATGCCGTTTCCTTTCAAAGACGGCGCTGATTTCTGCGGATGCTGCTCCGGGATCAGAGGTTCTGTGGTATCCGTATGATCGGGCAAAGGTATGCGCAGGAGATAGATTCCCTGCAGTTCTTTTGCAGCGTTGCATTCCAGACGAAGAATTTTCTGCTTTTCCCAGTATTTCAGGGCGCGCAGAATATCTCCCTCTGTGTGATCGAGCGCATCGGCAAGCGCCGTGACAGATAATTCGCGGGAAGGATTGTAAAGGGCGCGCAGGAGATAGAGATAGACTTTTACATACTCTCCGTTGGCTTTCGGCATGTAGTAATCCAGAAAAAGATTGGAAACGCCGGTCATTCCGGCAGGAATCTCTGTTTTCAGACGGAACTGGTTCATGATATGTCTCTCCTCATTCGTTTCGGGGACAATTATAACACAACCTGTTCAAAAAGAAAATAGGGGGGGACAGGACGGCGGGATCATAACGGAAGCGGATGTGTACATGTGGATAATGTGGATAACCTGGTGGACAGTTTACATTATGGGAAACCAATTTCGACAGGAAAAGACAGAAAAACAGGGAAAACACGCATTTTTCGGAGACAGGGACAAAATATATTATGTAAATCCATTATCCACGAAAAAATCCACATGCTTATACAATTTATTATGTTGATAAACATGTGGATAATGTGGATAACTTTATCAGGAAAGCAGGTTTTCCCCAATTTTCAGCACATCTCCCGCCCCCATAGTTATCAACAGGTCTCCGTGCATACATTTTTTCTGTAAAAATTTTTCGACTTCTTCAAAAGAGGAGAAATAAGAACAGTCCGCGCCGAGCTGTCTTAGTTCTTTTTGCAGATCCAGTGAACTGATACCGATGGTATTCTGTTCTCTGGCGGCGTAGATATCAGTGAGGACCACATGGTCCGCCAGAGAAAGCGCCTGCGCAAAGTCTTTTAAAAACGCCTGGGTGCGCGTGTAGGTATGAGGTTGAAAGACACACCAGAGTTCCCGGTGCGGATAATGAGCGGCCGTGGTAAGCGTTGCTCTGATTTCCGTGGGATGATGAGCATAATCGTCGATAATAGTTACACCGTTCCTTTCTCCTTTGTACTGGAAACGGCGCTGAGTACCGTGAAATGCCGAAAGCCCTGAAACTGCATCGCCAAATCCGACACCCAGTTCCAGCGCGGCGGCAAGGGCAGCGAGGGCGTTGGATACGTTATGAATGCCGGGGACATTCAGAGTGACCGGTCCAATGGATTCTTTTCCGTGATAGAGAACAAAAGAAGCACAGCCTCTGTCATCATAAGTAATGCTCTCTGCCCGGGTAGAATAATCTTCTTTTCCGGTGAGTCCATAGGTTACGATTTTAGCGCGGACGCCTTCCGTAATCTCTTCGGGAGCGGAGATCTCTCCGTTCAGTACCAGGAGCCCGTCTTCCGGTAAGAGGCCGGCAAACCGATGGAAAGAGGAACGGATATCAGACAGATCTTTAAAAAAATCCATGTGATCTTCTTCGATATTAAGAATAATGCTGACAGTCGGGTGGAAGGACAGATAACTGTTTGTATATTCGCAGGCTTCCGTCAGGAAGGTGTCGGAGGAACCGACCCGTATATTACCGCCGATTTCCGGGAGAATACCGCCCACCGTAATGGTCGGGTCTTTGCCGGCTTCCAGAAGGAGTGTGGAGAGCATGGAAGTGGTTGTGGTTTTGCCGTGGGTTCCGGCCACAGCAATGGCTGTCCGGTAATTGCACATAATCTGTCCCAGAAGTTCCGCTCTGGTAAGCATGGGAATTCCTGCAGATACCGCGGCTGCAAATTCCGGGTTGTCCGGGTGAACAGCGGCGGTGTAGACAACAACGTCAATGTCGTTTTTGATATTTTCCGCACGCTGTCCGTAATGGATGGAAGCGCCCAGGTTTTCCAGACGTTCGGTCAGGGCGGATCTGGAAGAATCGGAGCCGGATATGGTAAACCCTGCATTCAGAAGAATCTCGGCAAGCCCGCTCATACTGATGCCGCCGATCCCTGTAAAATGAACATGTACGGGTGTGTGAAAATCTATCTGGTACATTTTGTGAAAATCTCCTTTTTTCTTTTTATTATACTGCCTTTGGGGGAAAAATCAATGGATTGTGGAGGCTGAAAAGCAGCAGTTTCATAAAATGCACGAAAACAGATGGGAAAAGTGTATGAAAAATGTCGAAACAAATAATTTTATATCTGATAAGTCGGAAAAAATTGTCGAAGTATAGTAAAAAAACAGGAAGATTTTTGAATGAAAATGTTCACTATTTACAAAAGGTATGATATAATATGTAAATTAAAGCATGAAAATGTTGCAGCAAGAGGTGATAGCGTGATTAAAAAAGAAATGATAGCCATGCTTTTGGCAGGAGGACAGGGAAGCAGACTCGGCGTGCTGACTGCGAAGGTAGCAAAACCGGCGGTTGCCTTCGGTGGTAAGTATCGCATCATTGACTTTCCTCTGAGCAACTGCATCAATTCGGGGATTGACACGGTAGGGGTACTGACCCAGTATCAGCCGCTGCGCCTGAATACGCATATTGGAATCGGCATGCCATGGGATCTGGATCGCAACAACGGAGGAGTAACGGTTCTTTCTCCCTATGAGAAGAGCGCCGGGAGCGACTGGTATTCCGGAACGGCGAATGCAATTTATCAGAATATTGATTATATTGATACATATAATCCGGATTATGTTCTGATCCTTTCGGGTGACCACATTTATAAAATGGATTATGAGGTGATGCTGGATTACCATAAGGAAAATCATGCGGCGGTTACGATTGCCTGCATGCCGGTTCCATGGGAGGAAGCCAGCCGTTTTGGGGTTGTGATTACAGATGAACAGGGGCAGATCAGCGAGTTTGAAGAAAAACCCGCGAATCCAAGGAGCAATCTGGCTTCCATGGGCATCTATATCTTTACCTGGAAGCTTTTAAGAGAGGCTTTGATCCGGATGAAGGATGTGCCGCACTGTGACTTTGGAAAACATATTCTTCCGGAATGCCTTGGGAACGGAGAACGTCTTTTTGCTTATGAGTACAATGGCTACTGGAAAGATGTGGGAACTCTGGGCTCTTACTGGGAAGCGAATATGGAGCTGATTGATATCATTCCGGAGTTTAATCTGTACGAGGAATTCTGGAAGATCTACACAAAGAGCGACGCGGTGCCTCCTCTCTATGTGTCAGAAGAAGGTTTTATTGAACGCAGTATTGTCTGCGGCAACTCCGCCATAGAAGGAACCGTTATCAACTCTGTCATTGGAGCAGGCGTCACAGTAGGGAAAGACGCTGTGGTGCGCGATTCGATTATTATGAAAAATACAGTCATCGGAGCCGGATGTAAAGTGGACAGGGCGATCATTGCCGAGGAAGTACGAATCGGAGAGAACTGTGTTCTGGGCGTGGGTGAAAGCATTCCCAATAAAGTCAATCCGAAAGTATACTCTTTCGGACTTGTGACAATTGGCGAAAATACGGTGATCCCGTCCGGCGTGCAGATCGGACTGAATACTGCGGTGTCAGGCAGAACAGAAAAAGATGATTATCCAGGTGGAGTGCTTGCGAGCGGTGAGACATTGATTAAGGCAGGTGACAGATAATGAGAGCGATAGGATTGATTTTGGCGGGCGGAAATAATCACCGAATGAAGGAATTGTCTATCAAACGCGCCATTGCGGCCATGCCGGTGGCAGGCAGTTACCGCGGTATTGATTTTTCGCTGAGTAATATGTCCAACTCCCATGTGCAGAAAGTGGCGGTGCTGACCCAGTACAATTCCCGTTCTCTGAATGAACATCTGAGTTCTTCCAAATGGTGGGATTTCGGGAGAAAACAGGGCGGATTGTACATATTTACACCTATGGTGACCGCAGATAACAATTTCTGGTACCGGGGAACCGCAGACTGTATCTATCAGAACCTGGACTGGCTGAAACAGAGTCATGAACCTTATGTAGTGATTGCTTCTGGAGACGGGGTCTACAAGATGGACTATAATAAGGTTCTGGAATACCATATTGAGAAAAAAGCGGATATTACGGTTGTATGTAAGGATATGCCGGAAGGTACGGATATGAGTCGTTTCGGCGCTGTCAAAGATGATGGGGACGGCAGGCTGATCGATATGGAAGAAAAGCCTATGACAACGGACGCGCACCTGGTATCCTGCGGGATCTATATCATCCGCAGGCGCCAGCTGATCGAGCTGATTGAGAAATGCGCACAGGAAGACCGCTATGATTTCGTAAGGGACATTCTGATCCGTTATAAGAATGTAAAGAAGATCTACGTATATCGGATGGACAGTTACTGGAACAGCATTTCCTCCGTGGAGTCGTATTATGAGACAAATATGGATTTTCTGAAGCCTGAAGTCAGAAGACATTTCCTGCAGGAATATCCGGATATTTATTCCAAAGTACAGGATCTTCCTCCTGCGAAATATAACGCGGGTTCGAATGTAAAGAACAGCCTGGTTGCCAGCGGCTGTATCATCAACGGTACGGTTCAAAATTCAGTTCTGTTTAAGAAAGTGTTTGTGGGGAACAACTGCGTGATCAAGAATTCGATCATCCTGAATGACGTGTATCTTGGAGACAATACTTACATTGAGAACTGCATCGTGGAAAGCAGAGACACGATTCGTGCAAACTCCCGCTATGTGGGAGAAAATGGTGTGAAAGTGGTCATTGAGAAAAATGAAAGGTATGTAATATAGGTTTCGTACTCGATGAAGTGACAGGTGAAAAGGAGTTTTAAAATGAAAATTACAGATGTACGGGTTCGTAAAGTGGCTAAAGAAGGAAAGATGAAAGCAGTGGTGTCGATTACAATTGATGAAGAGTTCGTGGTTCATGACATCAAGGTCATCGAAGGAGAAAAAGGACTGTTCATCGCAATGCCCAGCAGAAAGGCATCAGACGGGGAATATCGTGATATTGCCCATCCGATTAATTCACTTACCAGGGATTCGATCCAGTCAATGATACTGGACAGATACGAAGAAGCTATCACGCAGCCTTTGGAAAGCTGAACTGTCAAAACACAAAAGAAAAGCGTCGCTGGTCACAAAGTGAACAGTAACGGGAAAGCCTGTGGCTTATGCCGCAGGCTTTTTGCGGACTTGTCAAACAGGAAGCGGTCATGTAAAATACACATGTAACAGCAGAAACATCATGAGGTGACAGAACAGACATGTACGTAATTGCAGGCCTGGGGAATCCAGGGGCTAAATATGAAAAGACAAGACATAATGTGGGATTTCAGGTGGTAGACCGGCTGGCGGAAGAATATGGCATTGAGATGAATCAGAAGAAACACAGGGCACTCTGTGGAATGGGCATCATTGAAGGACACAGAGTATTTTTGATGAAGCCTCAAACTTATATGAATTTAAGCGGCGAGAGTGTGAAGGAAGTCGTGGATTATTATAAGATCGACCCGGAAGAAGGGCTTCTGGTAATTTATGATGACATTTCACTGGAACCGGGAAAAATCCGGATTCGCAGGAAAGGAAGCGCAGGGGGCCACAACGGAGTCAAAAATATTATTCTGCATTTGGATACACAGGTGTTTTCGAGAGTGAAAACAGGCATCGGGCAGAAACCGGAAGGGTATGACCTTGCAGATTATGTGCTGGGACATTTTTCCGCAGTTGATGAGAAAATAATGCAGGAAGCATATCAAAGAGCAGTGAAGGCTGTCGTGGCGATTCTTACAGAGGGGCCGGACAGGGCAATGAATGAATATAATTAGGAGCAGTAAATGGATACTTTTTACGAACCGCTGCTGCAGCTTGAGGCATTTGCGCAGGCTCAGAGAATTCTTGCGAAAGAGGAGGGACTTTTGCTCCTTACAGGGTGCGTAGAGTCTCAGAAGACGCATCTGATGTACAGTCTGGGGCGCAGCTGGAAGGTGAAACTGGTTCTTACGTACAGTGAATTGAAAGCAAAGGAAATCTATGAGGAATATCAGGCACTGGGAGAAGAGGTGTTCTATTATCCTGCAAAAGATTTTCTCTTTTTTCATGCGGATATTCAGGGAAACGAATTGTTGAGACAAAGGATGACGGCAGTGAGCCGGCTGCTGTCCGGGAAGAAAGCGGTGATTGTTACAACGCTTGACGGGTGTATGGCTCCGTTGCTCCCGTTTGAAAAACTGAAGGAATTTACTCTGTCTGTCGGAACAGGAAGCATGATTGAGATGGAGGCCATGAAACGTTGCCTGGTCAGGATGGGTTACGAGCGTACCGGACAGGTAGAACTTCCGGGACAGTTTGCAGTGCGGGGAGGTATTCTTGATATCTATCCTCTGACCGAAGAGTATCCGGTTCGGATTGAACTGTGGGATGATGAAGTGGATTCCATAAGAAGCTTTGATGCGTCAAGCCAGCGTTCCATGGAGAATCTGGATGAACTGATCCTGTATCCGGCAGCGGAATTAAGTCCTCAGGAACATCACTGTAAAGGGGTCAGTCTGCTTCACTACATCGGTGAAAGTCATTCGCTGGTATTTTTGGATGAGATAAACCGGCTTTTTGAACGCGGAGAGACAGTGGAAAAGGAATATCGTCAGAACTTTGAGAACCGGATGGAAAGGGGGCAGATTGAAGCAGGGCAGGAGGAAGAGATCTTTGCCTGTGAGCAGGTTATGTATTGGCTGAATCGGATGCGTGGGGCAGCGTTCGGGACGCTGGAGACAACCGATAAAAGAATGGATTTTCATAACCGGTACCGGCTGGAGACCAGATCCATTCAATCCTATCATCACCATTTCGAACTGCTTCTTAAAGATCTGAAACGCTGGAAAAAGGAAAAATACCGGGTTGTTCTTATGTGCGCCTCCAGAACCAGGGGAAAACGTCTGGCGGAGGAACTCCTGGCGGAAGAGCTGAATGCATTTTACAGCGAGGATGAGAAGCGGATTGTGCAGCCGGGGGAGATTATGGTGGTTCATGGAAATGTGTGCCGGGGTTATGAATATCCCATGATTCGCTTTGCGGTTATTTCAGAGACGGATGTCTTTGGGCGGGACCGCAGAAAGAAGAAACGGAAGCAAAAAGTTTATGAAGGACGTAAAATCAGCAGTTTTACGGATCTGTCGGTTGGGGATTATGTGGTACATGAAAATCATGGTCTTGGAATCTACAGGGGAATTGAGAAAATTGTTGTAGATAAAACAGTCAAAGATTATATGAAAATCGAATACAGCAGGGGATCATGTCTTTATATTCTTGCAACCCAGCTGGATGCCATACAGAAATATGGAAGCGCGGATGCGGATAAAATTCCAAGACTGAATACACTGGGAGGGCAGGACTGGAAACGTACCAGGTCCAGAGTAAAAGGCGCTGTCCAGGAAGTTGCGAAAGATCTGGTGGAACTGTATGCGGCCAGACAGTCGGAAAAAGGATATGTCTATGGAGCGGACACCATCTGGCAGAAAGAATTCGAGGAGCTTTTCCCGTATGAGGAGACGGAAGATCAGCAAAGAGCGATTCAGGATACGAAAAAAGATATGGAAAGCGACCGGATTATGGACCGTCTGATCTGCGGGGATGTGGGCTACGGGAAGACAGAAGTGGCGATTCGGGCGGCATTTAAGGCAGTGCAGGAGAGCAGGCAGGTAGTCTATCTGGTGCCGACGACGATTCTGGCGCAGCAGCATTACAATACTTTTATACAGCGCATGAAAGAGTTTCCGGTCCGCATTGACCTGTTGTGCCGTTTCCGGACGCCGGGAGAGCAGAAAAAAACGCTGGAGGATCTCAGGAAGGGTCTTGTAGATATTGTAATCGGGACTCACCGTGTTTTATCCAAAGATGTGGAGTACAAAGAACTGGGGCTTCTGATTATTGACGAAGAACAGCGATTTGGCGTGGCGGACAAAGAAAAGATCAAGAAGTTAAAAACCAACGTGGATGTGCTGTCTTTGAGCGCGACTCCGATACCGAGAACACTGCATATGAGTCTGGCGGGAATACGGGATATGAGTGTTCTGGAAGAACCGCCCATGGATCGGATGCCGGTACAGACTTATGTCTGTGAGTATGATGAGGAAATGGTCCGGGCGGCGATTCACAGGGAACTGGCAAGGGAGGGACAGATTTATTATGTCTATAACCGGGTGGCCAGCATAGCGGATGTGGCCCTGCGGATACAGGAACTGGTGCCGGAGGCCAATGTAGCCTATGCTCACGGACAGATGAAAGAACAGGAACTGGAACGGATTATGTATGATTTTATAGAGGGAAGCATTGACGTTCTGGTGTCCACTACGATTATCGAGACCGGTATGGATATTTCCAATGTGAATACGATCATCATTCATGATGCGGATCATATGGGGCTGTCCCAGCTCTATCAGCTGCGGGGAAGAGTCGGGCGTTCCAACCGGACTGCCTATGCGTTTCTTCTGTACAAAAAAGATAAAATGCTCAAAGAAGTGGCAGAGAAAAGGCTTCATGCCATTCGGGAGTATTCGGATCTGGGAAGCGGTTTTAAAATCGCAATGCGGGATATGGAGATTCGGGGAGTGGGAACGCTGCTTGGACAGAGACAGCACGGGCATATGCAGGCGGTAGGGTATAATCTTTACTGTAAGATGCTCAATGAGGCAGTGCGCAGGATGAAAGGAGAATCTCAGTCTGTAACGGAAGATTTTGAGACGGTAGCCGATCTGCAGATTGATGCCTATATTCCGGAAAATTATATCCGTAATGAGGCTCTGAAGCTGGATATTTACCGCAGGATTGCCGCAGTGGAAAATGAAGAGGAACGGGACGATATGCTGGAAGAGCTGATTGACCGTTTTGGGGAGCCGCCCAGATCGGTGCTGAATCTTCTGGAGATTACAAGGCTTCGGGGAGCGGCACATGAACTGTATATTAAAGAGATGAAAGGCAGAACGGATCAGATCATATTCACCATGTATGAGAAGGCACGGATCAATCCGGCAAAGATACCGGAGCTGATTGCACAGATGAACGGCTGTATGGTCTTTAAAAAAACAGAACCGGTGCAGTTTCTGTACAATATCAAAGGGAACAGGAACGGGATAAAATCAGAAAAACAGCTTCTGGAACTGACTGCGGAGATAT
>Ga0137306_103449_pt1 | contig 11763 bp, 8 predicted proteins | sample Inofroosms_March_FD_97187 | JGI IMG/M metagenome (GOLD analysis project Ga0137306, IMG submission 97187) | Mouse cecal microbial communities from Vienna, Austria - N-Acetylneuraminic and N-Acetylglucosamine D2O microcosms_March | ecosystem: Host-associated > Mammals > Digestive system > Large... | reverse complement strand
AAACACAAATGGAAGTGGCGGAAGAAATCCACATCTCCCAGGCCCAGGTAAGCAGACTGGAAAAATCTGCATTAAAAAATATGAAAAATTATCTCTCCATTACTCCCACTTATCACAGAGAGAGTTAATCTGATCTGCGAATTTTCCAAGTTCTTTGTTAGGCCGCCCTTCTGATTTGCGGATAACCGCCAACAGGCGCTCGCCGGCCGCCAGAAGCCTTGTAAAAACATTGGAAACTCCACGGGACTCTTTTGCTTTCTGCACTTTCTTTTCCCGGCTTCCCTCTGCCACACAGACATTTTTTTCCAGATCATAAATGTCTCCGCTGTAGGGAGCTGTGGCCGCAAGCCCCGTTTCTTTCGTCACCAGAGCTGCAAAGGTATCGCACACGCTGTCTTCTCCATGCACTACAAACACACGTTTCGGTGTTTCCCCGAAGGCTTTCACCCATTCCAGCAAATGCTGCTGATCCGCATGACCGCTGATTCCCGCCAGATTCTGGATTCTGGCATGGACTTCAATGGTTTCACCAAACAGTTTCACTTCTTTCGTTCCGTTCAGCAGCATATTTCCAAGGGTTCCCGGCACCTGATAACCCACGAACAGAATGGTGGAATCCCTGCGCCAGAGATTGTGTTTCAAATGATGGCGAATCCGTCCCGCTTCACACATACCGGATGCGGAAATAATCACAATGGGTTTTTCAATGAAATTAATCATTTTGGATTCGTCGCTGGTTACGGCTACCTTAAGTCCCGGAAAACTGATGGGATTCTTCCCTTTGCGCACCAGCTCCAGCGCTTCCTCATCGAAACATTCTTTTACATTTTTATGGAAAATACTGGTAGCCTCCACTGCCAGCGGACTGTCTATATACACCTCAAAATCCTCAAATTCCGGCAGTAGGTGTTCTGTTTTGATTTTCCGCAGAAAATACAGCATTTCCTGTGTTCTGCCCACGGAAAAGGCCGGAATCACCACATTTCCGCCTCTGGTAAATGCATCCTTGCACACCTGTGCAAGCTCTGTTGCATAATCCGGCGGATTCTGATGGAGACGGTCCCCATAGGTGGATTCCATAATCACATAGTCAGCCTCCCGAATGTATCGGGGATTCCGGATTAATGGTTTGTTGCCGTGGCCGATATCACCGGAAAAAACAAGTTTTACCTGTTTTCCTTCTTCAGTTCCCCAGATTTCAATACTGGAAGAACCCAGAAGATGGCCCGCATCCACAAAGCGAATGGTAATTTCCGGACAAAGGGTAATAATCTCCCCGTATTCGCATGGAATAAAATGCTCCAGTACCCCCACTGCATCGTCCATGGTATACATGGGCTCCACCAGAGGCCTTCCTGCACGCTTTGCCTTCCGGTTTTTCCATTCCGCCTCAAACATCTGAATATGGGCCGAATCTTTCAACATAATATTACACAGTTCCACAGTTGCTCTGGTACCATAGACTTTCCCCCGAAATCCATGGCTGTACAACAGTGGCAGCAGACCGGAATGGTCAATATGGGCATGGGTAATCAGTACATAGTCAATTTCGGCCGTATTGACCGGAATCTCCTGATTTTCATACAAATCCGCTCCCTGCTCCATTCCGCAGTCCACCAGCAGATGGACGTCTCCCATCTGCACATAATGACAGCTTCCTGTCACCTCATGGGCTGCCCCCAAAAATTCAAGTTTCAAATCACCATCTCCTTTGTAAAATTTTTGATTTATACCACCGGGGCTCTTCCCGCAAGCGGGCCCCTCCGGTTCATCATAAGGGCTCTTCCCGCAAGCGGGCCCCTCCTCATGATAAATTTTACCACATTTATTCGAATTTTACGATTTCTTTTTTCAGACGTTTCATAATCTTTTTTTCCAGGCGGGAAATATAGGACTGGGAAATTCCCAGCAGGTCTGCAACTTCTTTCTGGGTCATCTCCTCTCCCTGGGCGTGGTTCAGACCAAACCGCAGCTCCACAATGGCCCGTTCCCGCTCGGAAAGTTTCGCCACTGCCTTTTTCAGAAGATTCTTCTCTACCTCTGTCTCAATATCGCGGTATATAATATCCTCGTCCGTCCCAAGAATATCTGACAGAAGCAGCTCATTTCCATCCCAGTCCACGTTCAGCGGCTCGTCGATAGAAACCTCCATTCTGGTCTTATTGTTCCGTCTGAGATACATCAGGATTTCATTTTCGATACAGCGGGAAGCATAGGTGGCCAGTTTGATATTTTTGGTGGGATTAAAGGTGTTGATGGCCTTAATCAGGCCGATAGTCCCAATAGATATCAAATCTTCCACTCCAATACCTGTATTGTCAAATTTTTTGGCTATGTACACCACCAGCCGCAGATTGTGCTCAATAAGTATGCTTCTGGCACGTTCCGATTCCTCTCCGTCCAGCATCTGGATACAGCGGTTTTCTTCCCGTGCTTCCAGAGGCGGAGGCAGAATTTCCGCCCCTCCGATATAGTGGATATCCCCTTTTTTCATCATCAGCAGACTGCGCAGGCTGGGTATCAGCTTTAACTGAAAGTGCCGCGGTATTGCAATTTTTATGTACATAATCTTCCTCCTTTAACTTTCCATGGCTTTCCCATTTAATATCACATCACATCTGTCATCCTGAAACAGCTTTTCATCTGCAAGACCGAATACGGGTTTTTTCAGGTATCGGGGACATCCTTCTCTGACAATGTACATTCCCTCCAGTGTCACAGCCTCCAGAAGCCCTGATTCCTGTCCCAGCGAATGGAAAGGAATCAGCCTTGTGGGAAGCTGTTCCCGCTGTATCTGAGCCTGCAGAAGTTCCCGTTTTATAATATGTACCGGCCGGTTGCCCAGAGGGTCCGTCAGCAGATTTCCCGTGTCGTAAAAACCCTTTACAGAAAGATTCCCTTCTCCGGTTACCAGAAGAAGGTCATAAAGAGTTTCTTTTTCCCGTTTTACATGTCCCAGTATTTTCCCCGCTGTACCAAGGAACAGCAGCGCTCCTGCCAGACAGAGCACAAAATATCCGCTTCCTTTTCCCCTTTGCATACTCCAGGACAACACACCTCCCAGCAGTACAAATGCCACATAGGTAATCGCCCACTGACATAAAAATTCCTTTTTCTTTCTGCTCCCATAACACAGATACACCATCAGAGGATTTATCAGGAAATGGACGCAGAGCTGGTACATGGTATAATTCGCCAGACTGAGAAAAAGGATCATGGAGCCGGCTGTTCCTGCAAAGCTGCCCAGCAGCAGTCTTCCGGGACGAATCCGCTGCTTCATCAGTTTTCCCGCCAGAGTAAGAGCCAGGCTGTCCATGACAAAATTTGTCAGAAACCAGACGTCTGCATACAGTTCATATTTCACCTGCTCCCTCCTTGTCTGTTCTTCCTGCAGGCTGAGCCTGATACCGTACAGTATAAAACGAAACCGGAGATTTTTTTGTCAAACCATTGTCCTCTTTTGGAAAAATTCTTTTACAGAAACCGACAGGATAATTTATGGGATTCGGCCAGAATAAAGCAGTCATCCTGCCCGAAGGGCTTTATCTTACAGGAAATCTATATGATTTAACAATTCACGGTAACATAACGTCTCCTGATAAAAAAATGCCATGCAATCGGCGAACCTTTTGCATGGCATTTTTTATTTTCCGTTTACCTGGACAATCTTCATAATTGTTACAGTCTTTCCTTATAGGCCGCTTCTATTCACTGCGGAGTCTTTTTCCACTGTTACACAATACGGTTGTCGTCTATAATTTTTACAATACCTGGCTCCGCCAGAATATTCAGCATGGAAGTATCAATTTCATTTCCTGTCCCGGCGGCAATTTTACGAAGAATCCGCCGCACAATCTTACCGGAACGGTTCTTGGGCATTTCCTGCACAAACTGGATTTTACCCGGTGTGGCAATGGGCCCGATTTCCTGTCTTACCAGGTTTTTCAGCTCATCACGCAATGTGTCGTTTCCTTCCCATTCTGCAGAAGTAACCACATAAACATACAGGTCTTCTCCTTTTACCGGATGGGGATATCCCACCACTGCCGCTTCCACCACGCCCGGATGGGAACAGAGCACCTTCTCCACTTCTACGGTACCCAGACGGTGACCGGAAATATTTACAATATCATCAATTCTTCCGGTAATCCAGAAATATCCGTCTTCGTCTTTGTATGCACCGTCGCCGGTAAAGAAATATCCGGGCTGCTGGGTATAATATCCGGTGATATGGCGCTCCGGCTCTCCGTAAAGGGTACGCATGATTCCTGGCCAGTTGGATTCCAGGCACAGCTCGCCTTTTTCATTTTCATCTGCTTCTTCCGCCGGCTCATCACCGGAATTTCTTGCACGCAGAATTACCGGTTTTACCCCGAAAAACGGCAGAGCGGCACTTCCCGGTTTCAGCCCCATGGCCCCCGGAATGGCAGAAATCAGGATACCTCCTGCTTCTGTCTGCCACCAGGTATCCACAATGGGGCAGTGATCATGGCCTATATGGTGATAATACCACTGCCATGCTTCCGGATTGATAGGTTCTCCCACAGAGCCCAGCAACCTGAGACTGGAAAGATCATGTTTCTCCACCCATTTTATATCCTTATTCATCAGGGAGCGGATTACCGTTGGAGCAGTATAGAACGTAGTTACTTTAAATTTGTCAATAATGTGCCAGAACCGGTCCGGCTCCGGATAAGTGGGGATGGACTCATACAGCACCGTGGTCGCTCCATTTAAAAGGGGCCCGTATACAATGTAAGAATGGCCTGTAATCCAGCCGATATCCGCGGTACAGAAGAACACATCATCCTCTTTATAATCAAAAATATATTTAAATGTGGTATAAGTATACACCATATAACCTGCCGTAGTATGCAGGGTTCCTTTTGGTTTTCCGGTGGAACCTGAGGTGTACATAATAAACAGCGGGTCTTCCGCGTCCATTTTCTCTGCCGGGCAGAAATCAGAAATTTCTTCCAGCATCAGCTCTTTGGAAAGAGAGGTATCACGATATACAATATAAGGCACGTCAAAGTCCACCATACGGTCTACTACAAATACATCGTCAATAGTAAGACCTGCGCTGGCGCACAGCATACATGCCCGGTCCACATTTGCCTTGGCATTGATTTTCTTTCCTCCCCGCCAGTAACCATTTGTCGTCACCAGTTTCTTGGCGCCGCAGGCCAGCATCCTGTCTGCCAGAGCCTCGGCAGAAAATCCGCCGAATACCACCGTATGTACCGCACCGATTCTGGCACAGGCCAGCATAACCACAGGAAGCTGCCAGATCATGGGCAGATACAAGGCAATACGGTCACCTTTTTTCACACCGTTTTTCTTAAGTACATTTGCAAAACGACATACATGTTTCAGCAGCTCTTTGTAGGTAAACTGCTTGCAGTCCGCTTCCGGCTCGCCCTGAAACAGGAGCGCAATCTTATCTCCTCTTCCTTTTTCAATCTGGGCATCCAGGCAGTTATAGGAAATATTTGTTTTTCCGCCTATGAACCATTCATTGTCTCCGATTTCCGGTTCTCCCCGGTATACTTTTACCCAGGGCCGGAACCAGTGAAAATCTTTGGCAATATAACCCCAGAATGTCTCCGGATCATCAATGGACTGTTTCCACATTCTCTCATACTCTGCACGGCTCTGAATATTCGCCTGTTCTACAAAATCTCTTTCCGGCAGGTACATATCATCTCTTTCTGTCGCCATGGTAAAATCCCCCTGTCTTATTTTGATTTGATATTTCAATATTACAGTTACCCTTACAACCGCTGACTGGTGGCTGCGCACCTGATACAGGATTGTACTGAAAAAAATACACTTCTTATTATCTATTTTACAGATTGTTAAATATTTGTCAATACTGAATTGTTATTTTTTTAACAATTTTATACAATCCTTGCGTTATGTATAAAAAAGCGGACAGGTCCGCTTCAACTCCCTAAATCCCTCATTCTTGAGGGACCTGGGCGCTTTGTCGCGCGCGAGCGGATTGCCTGGCAATAAATTTCCTCTCCATGAGCTGCGCATCTTAATTTTCTTCTACAGGAAGACACTTTCATGCGTTAGCGTGACAAGGTCTTTCCTGTAAGATAAAAAAACCGTTGCATACATGCAACGGTTTCTGTTTCACTGTGTTCTTCCGGCTGTCTCAGGTTACGCCTGCAGCCAGCCTCAAAACAGCTATGTACTTTTTATTTTCTTGTATTCTTCAAAAATTCCGGAATCTTAATATCCCGCTCCGGCACACTGCTCTCCGGTTTTCTGGGCCTCTGAATCCCCAGTGTTGAAGCGGTAACCCCCAGATTGCTGCCGGCGGCAGAAGACTGGGTGGTTCCATAAGGATTGGCCGGACGTGCCACCGTACCAAGATTGCCGGAAGCAGTTCTTGCTGTGGTGGGCATTCTGGTAGCAGTCGTCTGAGAATACTTCATGCCTGACATTACCTTCGGCGCTGCTGCCGCATCCTCCAGTCCGGTTGCAATCACTGTGATAATTGCTTCGTCTGCCATGGCCTCGTCAAATTTCGCACCAAAAATAATATTTGCATTATCTCCTGCCAGATCCTGCACATAGCTGGCCGCATCGTTGGCATCCATCAGAGAAATATCACCGGAAATATTAATAATTACATGAGACGCACCGGTAATGGTAGTCTCCAGCAACGGACTTGCCACTGCCAGTTTCACAGCCTCCGTAGCCTTATCATCACCTTTGGCCATACCAATACCGATATGTGCCATTCCCTTATCCTTCATAACGGTCTGTACATCTGCAAAATCCAGATTAATCAGGGCAGGTACATTAATCAGATCCGTAATGCCCTGTACTGCCTGCTGTAACACTTCATCAGCCTTTTTCAGCGCATCCGGCATGGTGGTCCGTCTGTCCACGATTTCCAGCAGCTTGTCATTGGGAATCACAATCAGAGTATCCACGCTGGCTTTCAGACGCTCAATGCCGCCCAGTGCATTGACCATACGGGCCTTTGCTTCGAATTTAAAAGGCTTTGTCACAACTCCCACGGTCAGGATGCCCATTTCCTTTGCAATCCTTGCAACCACCGGCGCTGCTCCTGTTCCGGTTCCGCCACCCATTCCGCAGGTAACGAATACCATGTCCGCACCTTTAATCTCGGCAGTCAGTTCGTCAATACTCTCTTCTGCGGCCTTTTCTCCAATCTCCGGCTGAGCTCCCGCTCCAAGCCCTTTGGTGAGCTTCTCGCCAATCTGAATCAGAGTAGGTGCCTTGCAGAGCGTCAATGCCTGCTTGTCCGTATTGATTCCAATAAACTCAACACCACCTATATTTTCCTCAATCATTCTATTGACTGCATTATTTCCAGCCCCTCCCACACCGATTACGATGATTTTTGCACTGGAATCCGCCTCTGTCGTCATTATTTCAAGCAAGGTTCTTCCTCCTTTTGTCCTCTATATGAACACTTTCTATTTAATCCCACTTTAAACTCTTATACTATATAGTATAATTTTTTCGGGAATTAATCAATAACATTTTACAAATTTGCAAAATTTTTTCTAACAGTTCAGCCATAGACTGTACTGCGGACGAATCATGCCAGCATGAATGAGTTCGCAATACAGGCTATGGACGGAACGCCCCTGAAGCCTCAGACCGGAGCTGCCCCGGCAGCGGATAGCCTGCCTGCCAGGCGGTCTGTGGCCTGTTCAGGGGCGGGCTGAACTGTGGCCTCCTGTCAGGGGACAACTGTACTTTTATCTCCTGTTCAGCCATAGACTGTACTGCGGACGAATCATGCCAGCATGAATGAGTTCGCAATACAGGCTATACTATTTTGCTTCTTCAAAGGTAATATCAGTGGTATTTTCCGTCCACCCTTCCAGATGAAGGGTTCCCTTTTTTCCCTGCAGCTGCGGCAATACGTAAGAAAGCCGCACTACCTTTTCGTTCAGTTTCCGGGCCTGTCCAATCAGAACCGTAATATCACCGTAATTCAGAACATAGTTTCCTTCTTCTCCATATTTGATATTATCCGGTACCTGCTCATACTTTTTCAGCATCTGTGTCAGGGACAGCAGATTTTTCAGAATATCTTTCCCTTTAATTGGAAGTTTTTCATACAGTACAATCTGCTCCACATCCAGTCCGCTTACTTTCGGCACTCCTTCAATTACCTCCGAGGACATTTCCACCACAAATCCATCTTTGTCAAAATAGGCATTCTGCCCCAGAGTATCAATATAGACCCGTCCCAGCAATGCCTTTTCCTGGACTGTAATTTCCAGGGTGTGGGGAGATTTCAGAGAAATCTCCATATTGTCCACAAAAGGCATTTCCTTTGGTTCCACAAATTTATACTTAAAATACACATACAGACTGTTCCAGCAGTATTCATCATCCAGCATCCATTCCCGGATTGTTTCATCCGGATAATGCTCATTTCCTGTAACCTTTACTTTTTCCACGGTAAATACTTTCAGGACAATCAGCGCGCCGATGGCAAACAGCAACAGAATGATAAGGAAGGTCAGCCCCGCAGACTGCCATCTCTTCTTTTTTCGTTTTCCTTTTCCCATATATTACTCCTGTTCCAGATGAATTCCCCTGGAAACACTTAGCACCAGCCCGATTTCTGCCAGCAGAAACACCACCGAGGTTCCTCCATAGCTGATAAAGGGCAGGGAAATTCCTGTATTTGGTATGGTGTTGGTCACAACGGCAATATTCAGAATAACCTGTATGGAAATATGGGCGAGGGCTCCCGTTACAAGCAGCGCCCCGTACAAATCCTGGGCATTGCTGGCAATTACCATAAAACGCCAGATAATAATCACAAACAGTAAAATCACGCTGACAGCTCCAAACAGGCCCAGCTCTTCACAGATAATGGAAAAAATCATATCATTCTGGGCCTCCGGCACAAATCCCAGTTTCTGCATACTGCCGCCGAGTCCCTTGCCGAACAGTCCGCCGGAACCGATGGCGTACAGGCCCTGCAATGTCTGATAGCCTTTCGCATGGCTTTCCGGGTCCAGCCAGATTTGCAGACGCTCCGCACGATAAGACTCCAGCATGATAAAAGCGGCGCCGAAAATAAGCACTGCAGCTCCCACAACAAAAAACTGCATATATTTGGGGCTGGCCACAAACACCATGGAAATGGCGATTCCCAGTATGATAATAGCTGTACTTAAATTCTCAGTAGCCACAATGGCAACCATGGGCAGCACAATTACCATTACTTTTATCAGAGAAGAAAATTTCCCCATCTGCCGGGGCATCTGGCTGATAATCGTGGCCAGGAACACAATGACTGCCAGTTTTGCCAGCTCGGAAGGCTGAAAACTGACCACCTTCAAATCCAGCCATCGTTTTGCGCCCTGAATGGTATCTCCTATAAAAAGTACCAGCGTACAGAGACCAAAGGCCGCTATGTAAGCAAGAAGCCAGAAATTTTTCCAGACACGATAATCAATTCTCGCCACAATCAGCATGGCAATGACACCTAAAATATCTGCCACAAGCTGTTTTTTCAGATAATATGCACCATCTTTAAATTTTAACTGCCCGTTATAAGCACTTGTGCTGTACAACATGACAAGACCAAAGCATATCAGAAAAAACACAATCAACAACAGCGTATAGTCAAAATAGCGGATATTTTTTTGTCTTTTGTCCGTCTTTCTTTCTCTACCCATATCGGCACTCCTGACTTACGATTTCACTGTTACTCCTCCAGGGCCTTTACCAGTTCCCGGAACATATCGCCGCGTTCTTCATAATTCCGAAACATTCCCCAGCTCGCGCAGGCCGGAGAGAGCAGTACCGCATCCCCGCTGTCTGCATACTCTGCACATGCGCTCACAGCTTCCTGCAGATTATCCGTTAAGATAATATCCTTCTGGGGATATCCAAGGCGGACTGCCGTATCTCTGATTTTTTCTCTGGTAGCTCCCAGCAGCACCAGCTTCTTTACTTTTCCATCAAAGGCATGAATCCACGCATCATATTCAGAATCTTTATCGTAACCTCCGCCAATCAGAAGGGTCGGCCATTTCATAGCCCGGACGGCCTGAATGGCCGCGTCCGGATTGGTACCTTTGGAATCATTATAGAAACGAACCCCTTTTCTGGTTCCCACATATTCTATTCTATGCGCTACTCCTGTAAAAGTAACCAGAACTTCTTTTATTTTTTCAGATGAAACTCCTGCTGCGGTTGCCATGGCTGCAGCAGCCATTACGTTTTCGTAATTATGGTTTCCCAGAAGCTGAAGTTCCCGAACGCTGCACAAAGGCCTGTGCATCCCGTCCCAGGCCCGGAAAATGGTTTCTCCCTCCAGATAAAAGCCTTCCTCCAGCTTTCTTTTGCTGCTGAAAAAAATAACTCTGGCTTTTACCTGCTCCGAAAATTTCCGCAGCCTTTCATCTTCGTAATTCAGAACGCAGAACTGGCTTTCGTTCTGGTTCTCAGCAATCCGCTCCTTGATTCGGCAGTAATTCTCCATGGTATGATGACGGTTCAGATGATCCGGCGTAAGGTTCAGAATCGCAGACACCTGGGGACAGAATTTATGAATGGTCTCTAACTGAAAACTGCTGATTTCCGCCACAGTCACAGATTCCTCCCTGGTATCCTCCACAAGACCGGTATAGGGAATCCCGATATTCCCCACTACTTTCACGTCCAGACCGGCATGTTTTAAAATTTCTCCCAGCAGAGAAGTGGTTGTGGTTTTTCCGTTGGTTCCGGTAATAGCAAGTATCCGCCCCCGCTCAAAAGCGCAGGCCAGCTCAATCTCGCCCCACAGTTCCAGCCCTCCGGCTCTCATACGCTCCACAAGAGGAGCGTCGGTGGGAATTCCAGGACTTAACACTGCAATATCACAGTCTTCCAGCGCATGCTGCGGCAGTTCTCCCAGCAAAATGGGGATTTCCCGCAGTACCGGGGATTTCCCGCGGACTTCTGCTTCCTTCTGCTGACTGTTTTCATCATATAATACCACCGGAATACCGTGTTTCACCAGAAGCTCTGCCGCTGCAATTCCGCTGATTCCGGTTCCCGCAACCAAAAATTTCTTTCCACTCAGGTTCAATCCTATCCCTCCTAAAGAGCCAGCAGTCCAATGAGACACAGTATGGCAGTAATAATGGAAAATACCGCCACTACTCTCGTTTCAGACCATCCGCAAAGTTCAAAATGATGATGTATGGGCGCCATACGGAAAATACGCTTTCCGCCTGTTTTCTTAAAATACGTCACCTGTATCATAACCGACAGTAATTCTACCCAGTAAATAAGAGCCACAATCAGAATAAAAACAGGCATTTGCAGCACATAGGCAGTGGAAGCCACAAATCCGCCCAGTGCCAGAGAACCGGTATCCCCCATAAATACGCTGGCCGGATACACATTAAACAGAAGAAAACCCAGCAGAGCCCCTACCACCGCACAGGTCACAGGCTCAATACCGCTGCCGGTTCCGATAGCCACCACAGAAAAAAAGGTTGCAATCAGCACCGTCACGCTGGAAGCCAGGCCGTCCAGGCCGTCTGTAAAGTTGGCCCCGTTTACCGTTCCCAGAATGGCCAGAAACATAACGGGAGCTGCCATCCATCCCAAATCCAGATAAATTCCATGTTCAAATCCGCCGGTAAATGGAAGCAGCATTTTACTGGCTCCCTCCGTATACCGGTTCATATAGAAAATAAATACCACCGTCACCAGAATCTGGCCTGCCATTTTCTGCCAGGGCAAAAGACCGTCAGA
>Ga0137306_101083_pt1 | contig 11776 bp, 11 predicted proteins | sample Inofroosms_March_FD_97187 | JGI IMG/M metagenome (GOLD analysis project Ga0137306, IMG submission 97187) | Mouse cecal microbial communities from Vienna, Austria - N-Acetylneuraminic and N-Acetylglucosamine D2O microcosms_March | ecosystem: Host-associated > Mammals > Digestive system > Large... | reverse complement strand
TCATTTCAAATGGCTGCCAGATCGAGGGTACGGTAGAACATTCGGTTATCGGCAGAGGCTGTGTGATTAAACCGGGCGCTGTTGTGAAAGACTGCGTGGTGCTTGCGGATACTGTTATCGGCAACGATGTACATATTGAAGGTCATGTGGTGGACAGACTTGCAAAGATCACCCGCATGAAAGAAATCATTGCAGATCCGGCAAAACCGGGGTATGTTAAGAGAAACGACACGGTATAACAGAATGTAAAAAAGAGACTTCCGCAGGGGAGTCTCTTTTTTATGCACAGGGGTGCGTAAGGAAATCAGCAGCTTTGCTGTACGCACCCCGCGCGGAGCGGAAAAATTCTCCCTGCTCGATCTTGTTATTTTTCTCAAAATTATGTATACTATATCCTGTGTTTTTCATGCCGCGAAAGCGGGATGCGTTTTGTTTCGGTTGTTATCAGGGGCTTCAGGCACCTGGCAACCTGCTGCCGGCAGGGGATCTGCCCGGGCAGATTGTGATAAAAAGGAGCAGGATATTTATGGCAAAGAACACCTATGATGCGGACAGCATTGCTGTCCTGGAGGGCTTGGAAGCAGTACGCAAAAGGCCCGGTATGTACATCGGAAGTGTATCGACAAAGGGATTGAACCATTTGATCTACGAGATCGTGGATAATTCAGTAGATGAGCATCTGGCGGGCTTCTGCAGTCAGATTGAAGTGTATCTGGAAAAGGACGGTTCCTGTACCGTCTGTGACAATGGAAGGGGCATTCCGGTAGGGATGCACGCCAAAGGGATGTCTGCGGAACGTCTGGTGTTTACGACACTGCATGCAGGCGGAAAATTTGATCATTCAGTGTACAAGACCAGCGGGGGACTGCACGGTGTGGGTTCTTCGGTGGTCAATGCGCTGTCCGTTTATCTGGATATCGAGGTATCGCGCGACGGGTATGTCCATCATGATCATTATGAACGGGGAAATCCAACGGTAGAATTGATAAATGGTCTTCTTCCGACAATCGGAAAGACAAAACAGACCGGTACGAAGATCAACTTTCTGCCGGATCCGGAGATTTTTGAGAAAACCCGCTTCAGGGCCGAAGAGGCCAAAAGCCGAATGCACGAGACGGCGTATCTCAATCCGGAACTGACGATCGTCTTTGAAGACCGCCGGGGAGCACAGGTGGAACGCATGGAGTTTCATGAGCCGGATGGTCTGGCTGGCTTTGTGAAAGACCTGAACCGCTCGCAGGAAACGATTCATGATGTGGTATATTTTAAAGGAGAGCATGAAGGGATCACTGTGGAGTGCGCCTTTCAGTATATCAATGAGTTTCACGAAAATGTTCTTGGTTTCTGCAACAATATCTATAATGCGGAAGGCGGGACGCACATTACCGGTTTTAAGACTGTATTCACATCGGTCATCAACAGCTATGCCAGAGAGCTGGGTGTTTTGAAAGAAAAGGACAGCAATTTTACAGGTGCGGATGTTCGGAACGGTATGACGGCGGTGGTTTCCATCAAACATCCGGATCCGAGGTTTGAAGGACAGACCAAAACAAAGCTGGATAATCAGGACGCATCCAAAGCGGCTTCCAAAGTGACAGGAGACGAGATCCAGCGGTATTTTGACCGGAATCTGGAGACATTGAAAGCGGTGATCGGCTGTGCGGAGAAAGCGGCAAAAATTCGCAGGACGGAAGAGAAAGCAAAGACCAATCTCCTGACAAAACAGAAATTTTCATTTGATTCCAATGGGAAACTGGCCAACTGTGAGAGCCGGGATGCCTCAAAATGTGAGATCTTCATTGTGGAGGGCGATTCCGCGGGAGGTTCTGCCAAGACGGCCAGAAACCGGACTTATCAGGCGATTCTTCCGATCCGCGGCAAGATTCTGAACGTGGAGAAAGCAAGTATTGATAAAGTACTGGCCAATGCGGAGATCAAGACCATGATCAATGCGTTCGGATGCGGATTTTCCGAAGGCTACGGCAATGATTTCGATATTACGAAGCTTCGGTATGACAAAATTATTATTATGGCGGATGCGGATGTGGACGGCGCGCACATCAGCACATTGCTTCTGACACTGTTCTACCGGTTCATGCCGGAACTGATTTATGAAGGGCATGTGTATATTGCCATGCCGCCTCTTTATAAGGCTATGCCCTCGCGCGGGAAAGAGGAATATCTGTATGATGACAAGGCGCTGGAGCGGTATCGGAAGAAGCATACGGGGGCTTTTACACTGCAGAGATATAAAGGTCTCGGGGAGATGGATTCGGAGCAGCTCTGGGAGACGACCATGGATCCTGAGAACCGGAGACTGAAGCAGGTGGAGATTGAGGATGCCAGGCTGGCTTCGTCCGTGACGGAGATGCTCATGGGGACGGAGGTGCCTCCCAGACGCAGGTTTATCTATGAAAACGCGGTGGATGCGGAACTGGATATCTGACAGGGACGTCTGCCGCATCCCGCAGGAGGAAAAATATGAGCGAAGAGATGATCATAAAGACAGAATATTCGGACGTCATGCAGAAATCATATATCGATTATGCCATGAGCGTCATCGTGGCCCGGGCCCTGCCGGATGTGCGGGACGGACTGAAACCGGTGCAGAGACGGACCCTCTATGACATGCATGAACTGGGGATCCGCAGCGACCGGCCGTATCGGAAGTGTGCCCGTATTGTGGGGGATACGATGGGCAAATACCATCCGCATGGAGACAGCTCCATCTATGAGGCGCTGGTGGTTATGAGCCAGGAATTCAAGAAAGGACTGCCGCTGGTGGACGGGCATGGCAATTTCGGTTCCATCGAAGGAGACGGAGCGGCAGCCATGCGTTATACGGAGGCCAGGCTTCAGAAAGTAAGCGAGCAGGCGCTTTTGGCGGATCTGGATAAGGATATCGTGGATTTTGTACCGAATTTTGACGAGACGGAGAAGGAGCCGGGGGTACTGCCGGCGAGGATACCGCATCTTTTGATCAACGGGGCCGAGGGGATCGCGGTGGGGATGTCTACCAGTATTCCGCCCCATAATCTGGGTGAGACGATTGACGCCATGAAAGCGTATATGAAGAACCCGAAGCTGACGGTGGAAGAACTTCTGGAGATTATGCCGGGACCGGATTTTCCCACCGGAGGCATTGTGGTCAATAAGGATGAACTGACGGAAATCTACCGGACCGGCAGCGGCAAAATCAAAGTCCGCGGCAAAGTGGAAGTAGAGAAAATAAAAGGCGGAAAGGAACAGCTGGTCATTACAGAGATTCCCTATACGATGATCGGCGCGAACATCGGCAAATTCCTGAACGATATCGGAACGCTGGTGGAAACGAAAAAGACAACGGATATTGTGGATATCACGAATCAGTCTTCCAAAGAAGGGATCCGGATTGTACTGGAACTTCGAAAAGGAGCAGATACGGAACAGCTCACCAATATGCTGTATAAAAAGACCAGGCTGGAAGATACATTCGGCGTCAATATGCTGGCGGTCGCGGACGGCAGACCCGAGACGCTGGGGCTGACCCGGATCTTTGATCATGTGATTGATTTTCAGTTTGAATTGAATACACGGAAATACAGAACGCTGCTGAATAAGGAACTGGACAGGAAAGAGATCCAGGAGGGACTGATCCGGGCCTGTGATGTGATTGACCTGATTATCGAGATTCTGCGCGGCAGCCAGGACTTGAAAATGGCGAAAGCCTGTCTTATGAGCGGACGGACGGACGGGATCCGGTTTAAAACAGAGAAGTCAAAAAGGCAGGCCGCACAGCTGAACTTTACAGAGCGCCAGGCCACGGCGATTCTGGAGATGCGCCTCTACCGGCTGATTGGCCTGGAGATTCAGGCGCTGATGAAAGAACATGAGGCTACCATGAAGAATATTGCCCGCTATTCGGAGATCCTGAATGACTATAACGAAATGGTGAAAGTCATTGTGAAAGAGCTGGATCAGTTTAAGAAAGCATATGCTGTGCCTCGTAAGACCGTGATTGAGAATGGAAAAGAGGCAGTCTTTATAGAAAAGAAAGCGGAGGAAATGCCGGTGGTATTTCTGATGGATCGTTTTGGATACTGCCGGACCGTTGATGTGGCTACCTATGAGCGAAACAGGGAAGCGGCGGACAGTGAGAGCCGATATGTAATCTGCTGTAAAAATACAGACCGTATCTGTGTATTTACGAATGGAGGCAAGATGCATACGGTGAAAGTGCTGGATCTGCCTTTCGGAAAATTCCGTGATAAAGCGTTCCCGATTGACAATTACAGCAATTTTGACAGCAGTATGGAACAGATGATCTGTGTTGTCAGTATGGAACAGCTGCTTGCCGGGCGTCTGCTTTTTGTGACCAGACAGGGGATGAGCAAAGTGGTAAACGGCCGGGAATACGATGTGCGGACCCGGACCAGCGCGGCAACGAAACTGAATGAGGAGGATTCTGTGTTGCTGGCAGCGTTCCTGGGCGAAAATATGCAACTGGTGCTTCAGTCAGAAGAGGGATATTTCCTTCGTTTCAATGCGGATGAGATCCCGGAGAAGAAAAAGGCAGCAGTAGGTGTGCGCGCCATGAAGCTTTCGGATACGGACAGTCTGGCAGAGGCGTATCTGTTTGTGAAAGGGACGGAGCAGGTTATTACCTATAAAGAAAAAGAGATAGCGCTTCAGAAGCTGAAGCTGGCGGGACGTGACCAGAAAGGAACGAAGATCCGGGTGTGAGATGCAGGCGTTGAATCTGCAGAATAACGGTTCCCGGGTTTTACGAAGCGGGTGCAGAAATTTTATAAGAGGTACAGAAGATGAATTTTCGGTATGCAATATTTGATATGGATGGAACGCTGATTGATTCCATCCCTTACTGGGACCGGCTGGTTCCGGAGTTTTTAAAAGAATTTGGTATCGAGGCAACGGCAGAGCTGAATCAGGAGATGTCTGCCATGTCCATGCAGGAATCCGGGGTCTGGCTTAAGACAAGGTTCTCGCTTGCGGAACCGGAGGAGGAGATTGTAAAAGCGCTGTGTAACCGGATCGGGAAGAATTATGCGGAGGATATACCGCTGAAACCGGGAGTGAAGGAGTGGCTTTCGTATTTGAAGAAACAGGAGATTCCCATGTGTCTGGCTACGGCTTCCTCGGCAGATCTGGGAAGACCGGCCCTTCTGCGGAACGGGATTCTTCCATATTTTGATTTTCTGGTGGACTGCGGAATGGTAGGTGTCGGGAAATCGAGCCCGGCCGTCTATGAGCTGGCGGCGGAAAAGTTCGAGGCAAAGGTATCAGAATGCGTAGTAGTGGAAGATGCGGCATTCGCGCTGAAGACGGCGAAGGAGGCAGGATTTCAGACGATCGGAGTTTATGATCCATCGGAAACGAACCGGGAGATGGCAGGAAAATACAGCGACCGGTATGTGCAGGGGCTGTGGGAACTGATGGACAGCGGGGACATGTACGGAAAAATTAGTTTTTCATAGGAAAGTTATTTGAATCTGCCTGCAGGACAAAAAAGTCCTCCGGGCAGTTTTTTTCGGAGTTTTAAAAATCCGCATCAAGTGTGAAACTTTTTGCCTTTCCATCCGGTCTAACAGTCAGGAAGGAAGAGGAAGGAGGAGATTTCCGTGAGGGGTGTTGATAAAGAGACGCTGGTCCATGAATGTCTGGTGAATCATTATGAGAAATATTATCGGATTGCGTACAGTTATACCTTTCAGGAGCAGGATGCCATGGACATCGTGCAGGAGGGAGCATACCGGGCGATTTTAAAGAGTGATTCCCTGAAGAATCCGGAATATGCAGATACGTGGATATGCAGGATTATGATGAATGAAGCGGTTCGTTTTCTTGAGAAATACAGAGGACGTACAGTTACAATGGAGGAAATGCCGGAAGAAGGCCGGGAGGATGAGAGAGCAGATCTGGATCTTCGCCGTGCGCTTTCGAAACTGGATGCGCAGGAGCGGGAGATTGTAGTATTGCGGTATTTTGAGGAGGAGAAGCTTACGGACATTGCAAAAGTTATGGGCCTGAAAGTAAATACAGTGAAAAGCCGCCTGTACCGCGCGGTGGAAAAACTGAAAAGATATATGGAACCGGCAGAGAATTATTCAGTCCTGAAAAGGACTGAAAATACCGGAGCAGGACGATGATCAGGAGGGATCGGACGATGGAGAGATGGAAAAAGGAATATGACAGGATTGTGGTACCGGAAAAAGGAAGAGAAAAGATGGAGGAGGCAATTATGAGAGCAAAGGAAAGCAGGAAAAGAGAGAAAAGAATCCGCATAATCCGCAGGCTTGGAGGTGCAGCGGCAGTATTTGCCATCCTGATGATCCTGCCGAACACCAGCCGGACTGCTGCGGCAGCCATGCAGCAGATCCCGGTGCTGGGGGATTTTTTCCGGGTAATAACGATCCGGGAATACCAGGTGGATGAAGAACGTTATCAGGCGGATGTAAAAGTACCGGAAGTGATACCGGAGGATACCGGCGAAGTGCCGAAAGAGACGGTGCAGCAGGCGAAAGAAACAACGGATGCCATCAATTTTGACATTCAGAAGGTGACGGACGAGCTGGTGGAAGAATTTAAAAATACGATGGAAGAATATGAAGGCGGTTATGGGGATATCGTAGTAGACAGCGCGGTACTGACCGATGATGAAAAATGGTTTTCTCTGGAACTGATACTCTACCAGGGAGCGGGCAGCGGATATGAACGTCACCGCCATTATACGATTGATAAGACTACGGGCAGACAGGCGGTTCTTTCGGACTTCTTTGGGGAAGATTATGTGAATATCATCAGCGAAGCGGTGAAGGAACAGATGCGGCGCAGGATGGCGGAAGATGAGAGCCTGACATACTGGATTGACTATGAGGAAGTGCCGGAATGGAATTTCGAGTCTATTGCCGAAGACCAGGATTTTTATGTAAATAAAGACGGGAAAGTAGCGGTCTGTTTCAATGAGTATGAAGTAGCGCCCGGATATATGGGATGCGTGGAGTTTATTATAGAGCAATAATGGAGCACGGGAGGCGCTGTGGCAGTTTTTATGGTTCACAGCGCCCTGTTTTTTGCCGTTCAGAAACTTTTAAGAAGAATTAAGAAGATTTTCTCCCTGGATTGTAGTAAAATAGAAAAAAAGCGCGTTTATATAGATGTAAATGCATTTACCAGGAGGATAAAATATGTTTCTGTTTCTGGCGCTTCTGGACAGCCCGGAAGAGCAGGAGAAATTCGCGGAGGTTTACAATCATTACCGGCATTTTATGTGGTATGTGGCAAACCAGAAGCTGCAGGATGAACATCTTGCCGAGGATGCGGTGCAGGAAGCGTTTCTGGCTCTGACCAGACATCTGGATCAGGTGGAAGATCTGTACAGTCCCCGTACAAAAAAATATCTGGCGACGATTGTCAGAAGTAAAGCGGTGGATATTCTGCGGAAATTAAAACCGGAGGAGGAGTTAAGCGAGTATCTGACGGGAGATGACGGTCAGGCGGATATTCTGGAGCAGTATCTGATACAGGAGAATTATAACCATCTTGTGTCCTGCATTCTCGAACTGGAGGACAGTTACCGGGTTATATTTGAATACAAATATATGTATCAGATGGGAGATGCTGAAATCGGGGATATTCTCGGAATTTCTGCCAAAAATGTGAATGTGCGTTATTTCCGGGCAAGGAAAAAACTGCAGAAGATGATTCAGAAGGAGGTTGGCCGGTTTGAATAAACAGGAGGAACTGCTGACGCAGATTCTGGAGGAATGTCTGGAAGAGGACTTAAGCTTTGTCCCTCCGGAGGGTGAGATCGCCAGAACACACCGTTTTTCGCAGCCTTTTGAGCAGTCAATGGAAAAACTTCTGGAAGACAGTTCGCGAGTGTCCAGAAGAAAAGAGATTCAGAAACATTTTTCTCCCAGATATGGCCAGTGGGCGGCGTGCATTCTCGTATTCTGTGTATGCGGATGGCTTTTCTACCATTCAGGCGGTCTGCATGTGGAAAAAGGAGCGGATATGTCTGCGGCAGAGGAGGAAGCATCGCTTCCAGCGTCAGACAGGGATTTGGCAGCGGCGCCGGAAACGGCAGAGGAACAGTTGGCAGAAGAAGCTTCAGAAGAACTGTCTGCGGCGGAGAGTCAGGATGCCGGAAACGGCCGGGAAGGAAAAGTATACTGCGGAAATACGGTTTATCCGGCAGAAATGCAGAAGATGCCGGAGAGGCTTGAGAATGTGACAACGCTGGTGAACTGTCCGGTACTGGATGAAGAGAATCCGGTTCTGATGCTGACGATCGGGAATACCGGGGAGGAGGACATTCGTTACCTGAACCAGTATGATCTGGAGGTGCAGCTTCAGGATACGTGGTATCGGATTCCGGCAGAATCCGGGGAAGAGGGCAGATGGCTTACACTGGAAGCCGGTATGGCGGTAGACGAGGAGATTGACCTGTCAGAGTATCGGATTGATTATGATGCGAGTCAGTATCGTCTGGTGACGCATGTGGGTCAGGAGACGCTGGGTGTGGAATTTACTTTCGGAGAAGTGTTTAAAAAGACGAAGGAAGGGGAAAGCGCAGAATAATTTTCTGCAGAACAGGAGGATAAGATGAAGAAGAGATATCTGACAGTGGCGGCAGGCATGGCATGTATTCTGGCAGTAGCTGCAGTGGGCTGCGGAGGCAAATCCATGAACAATGTGGACAGCGGAGCAGCGCCGGCGGAGTCTGCAGCAGCGGATATGGAAGTGACAGAGGAATACGACTACGTGGAGGAAGCTTCTGATGCAGCGGGAGCGGTCACTTCAGAAGAGGGGATAGATCCGGTAGTGGAAAACGGGCGGAAACTGATCAAGACCGTACGGCTTGAGATGCAGACAAAAGAGTTTGACGCGCTTATGGAAGGCCTGCGCGGCAAGATCCGGGAAATGAACGGCTATATCGAGAATTCTTCCGTTTGGGGAAGTAATTATGAGTACAGCAGTGCCCGGAGGTCGGAATATACCGTACGCATTCCGGCAGACCGGCTGGATGAGTTTATCGAGGTGGTCAGCGAACTTGGCAATGTGACATACAAAAGCGAAGGCGTAGAGGACGTAACGCTTCAGTATGTGGATGTGGAAAGCCGTCAGAAAGCGCTGGAGACGGAGCAGACGAGACTTTTGGAACTTCTGGAGCAGGCGGATAATCTGGAGGATCTCCTGACAATCGAGAGCAGGCTTTCGGAAGTGCGGTATGAGCTGGAGAATTACGGAAGTCAGAAACGCCTTCTGGATAATCAGATTGATTACAGTACGGTTCATATGAGCATTTCAGAAGTGGAGCGGATTACGGAAGTTGGAGAGAAATCATTCTTTGAAGAAATTGCAGATCTGTTTGGCGATAATCTGTATCATGTCGGCAGAGGCCTTCGGGGATTTGTTATTGTATTAATCGGGTCACTGCCGGTGCTGGCGGTATGGGCTGTGGTGATTGCCGGATTCGTACTGGTAATCCGGAAGGTATTCTATGGAAAAAAGACAGACAGAAAATCAGGATGGAGGAAAAAGGCGACAAAGGATGCCGTGAAAGAAGAGAATAACAGCCGGCCGGAAGAGAAATAAAAAAGAATTCTGCCGGCCTGGCCGTAAGGGGATCGCTGTCAGACAGCGATCCCCTTACGACTGTTTTATGAGTACGGCGCTTCCATGAAGATCTGCAAGCGGGAGTACTGTCAGAGCATGTTCCTGGCAGAAATTTCGTACGGCTCTTCCGACGCCTTCGAACTGTGTACTGTTGTAATCATGGATCAGAATCACTCCGCCAGGGACCAGTTTCGGCCAGAAAGCACGCAGACCTGCCAGAACAGGTTCATAAAGATCCGGGTCCAGACTCACAAACGCCAGCGGCGGCAGATCTTCAGGGAGCGTGTCGGGAAAACGGCCTTTGCAGAAGACAGCACGTTCCGGCCAGGGCAGGCATGCGCGTACCTGCTCTGTACTGGTATCGCTGAAGTCTCCGGCCAAAGCCCTTGTATGGGAAACGACATGTTTCTCCATGTCCACATCTGTTTGGGAAAAGCCGGTAAAGGTATCAAACAGATAGAGATGTATACACAGAACAGGGATCCTTACAGGGATCCCTGTTCTGTGTGCAGGTATTTTTGCAAATGTTTCAATTGCAAAAACTTTCCTGGAATGTTATACTCTTTATAATTGGGATAAGTATCGACTGCTGAAGGGAAAAGGACAGAGAATATGTTTGATTATCGCATGGAAGCGGGAAACCCGGCCAGGCTGGGAGTGACAAAAAATGGTAAGGACATCAATTTTGCGGTAGTAGTGAGAGATGGGAAGGACTGCAGTCTGCTTTTATATAAGAAAGGTCAGCAGAAGATTGCCGCAGAGCTTCCTTTTACAGAGAAAATGCGTTTCGGGGATATCTATGCTCTGCAGATTGAAAATTTCCCTGTGAAAGAGTATGAATATAATTATCGGATTGACGGGGACGTGATACAGGACCCATATGCAGCCTGTTTGCGTGGAAGAGAAGTATGGGGGACGCAGATCGAATCTCCCCATGCTGTCAGGGGCGGCATACAGTTTGAGCGATTTTTCTGGCAGGGAGACAGGAAACTGATGCTCCCGTACGAGGAGTGCGTTCTGTATATTACGCATGTGAGGGGATTTACAAAAGACAGTTCTTCAAAAGTCCGTCATCCGGGAACCTTTGCCGGAGTGCGGGAGAAGATTCCATATCTGAAGAGTCTGGGCATCAATCAGCTGGAACTGATGCCGGTTTATGAGTTTGCGGAGACCGGGAGTAAAAAAACATCCAGAAAACATATGCCTATATGCAGGGCTGACAGGGCACGGATGAATTACTGGGGATACGGAGATGCGAATTTTTTTGCTCCTAAGGCATCATACAGTGCTTCCGGCAATCCGGTCAGGGAATTGAAGGAACTGGTGAGAGAACTGCACAGGAATGGAATCGAACTGATTCTGGAGTTTTATTTTCCGGATCGGACCAGTCCGTACCTGATTCGGGACTGTATCTGTTACTGGATGGCAGAATATCATATTGACGGGGTGCATGTGAACAGTCAGGGTGCGCCTGTTGTCGATCTGGCGCAGGACCCGAAACTGTCCGGAATCAAAATCATGAGCGAAAGCTTTCCGCTTGAGAATATCTACGATCCGGATTACATACCGGCATATCGCAGACTGGCAGAATATAATGACGGGTTTCTTCAGAGGGCGAGACAGTTCCTGCGGGGGGATGAGGACATGCTGGGACAGATTGCGTGGAGCATGAGGCGGAATCCGCCGCAGAATGCGGTTGTCAATTATATGGCATATCATAATGGTTTTACGCTCTTTGATGCCGTTACTTATGATGTAAAACACAATGAAGCAAACGGAGAGAACAACAGGGACGGAAATAATTATAATTACAGCTGCAATTATGGGGAAGAGGGAAGGACATCTTCCAGAAAGCTCGAAAAGCTCCGCAGAAGACAACTTCGCAATGCGTTTCTTCTTATCCTTCTGTCCCAGGGGGTTCCGGCTGTTTATGGCGGGGATGAGATGGGGAATTCCCAGCAGGGCAATAATAATGTCTGGTGTCAGGATAATGAGATTTCGTGGATTCAGTGGAGCAGCAGAAAGGCAGACCGGAATCTTCGTGCATTTGTAAAAGATGCCATCCGTTTCCGAAAAGAGTTTCCGGCGTTTGGAAGGCGCGGGGAATACACGATGAAGGACATGCTGTCAAAAGGGGTTCCGGATCTTTCTTATCACG
>Ga0137306_103446_pt1 | contig 11780 bp, 11 predicted proteins | sample Inofroosms_March_FD_97187 | JGI IMG/M metagenome (GOLD analysis project Ga0137306, IMG submission 97187) | Mouse cecal microbial communities from Vienna, Austria - N-Acetylneuraminic and N-Acetylglucosamine D2O microcosms_March | ecosystem: Host-associated > Mammals > Digestive system > Large... | reverse complement strand
TTGTCAAAAAAGGCGGACGCTTTGATTTTTCAAACAGCCTCTGGAAACTGTTTCAGGGGACTCCTGTCCGCGTAAGTGCGTTTCGGCGTTTGCCGGGCAGCGAGGACGGTATTGGGGTCTGGAACCCAAAGCACCCTGAAAAGGAGGGTCCGGGATGAAACCCGGACCCTCCTTTTTGATCTATAGTTGGTCATTCTTCCAATCTGGCCTGCCTGTTTAACCGCACAAGTTCCATCTGGTACAGAACCAACGGGATCAGGAACAGGGCTGCGAAGCCGATCCCCACCCAACTCCGCATCAAAATTCCAAAAACAGCGGACATGGAGCAGAAAAACAGGTACGGTTTTCTCAACGTTTTATAGTAAGTTTTCCTGTCCTCACAGGCCGTGTGCAGCTGAAACGCGGTCCCGTCATTGTGCTTTTCCACAATCAAAAGTTCCCGATTGAAGGTGGAAGCATTGGTTGCGATCTGCCCGGATTTCTCAGCCCACGGGCGCCAGCGTACCTTTCCAACAGAAAGATTCAGATTGATATTTTTATAGAATACCCGATACCCCATATCCTCAAGAAAAGTACGGTATTCCTCCGCACTGCCTCTCGCCTTCTGCCCGATAAATTCCAAACCGTACTGGACCTGGCCCGGCTCGCACTCTGCAAACTCATACAGGAGTTTTCCTGTGCGCACCAGCCGGTAGCCGCGATCCGCCATCCGGTTCAACCAGGTTTCCTGCGCCGTGAGCAGGCCGCCGAAAAAACGATACACCCTTTTTCTCATATGGCACCTCCAATAATCCCAGCCGCTGTCTGTACCAGCTCCGCAAGACGCGCAAACTCTCTTTCAGCGGCCTGTTTTCCCTGCGCCGTAATGACAAATTCCTTTTTCCTTCCCCCGCTGGCGCCACAAGGTGCAATCCAGCCTTTCTCCTGCAAAGCGTTCAGCGCGCCATACAATGTGCCTGCCCCCAGCAAAAGGCGTCCGCCGGTTTTTTCCTCGACAAACTGCATCACAGCATATCCATGCCTGGGGATGTAAAGGGATAGCAAGATATAGAATGTCACCTCTGTAAGCGCCCCACCTCGCACATGATCCCGCATGGCGCTCCCTCCTTACTACGGTTTCCGTAATAATTATATCAGTAACCGTAATAAAAGTCAATGGGGATGCGAATGCATCCCCATTGGTCAGTCTCGGTCAAAGATTGCCGCTTTTTCCTTTGTGCATTTCTACCCTGCGGTTTATCCGCGGGCCGGCAGCCTCCCATCCCATCGAAGCGGCCTTCCGCCATCGTGCTGTCATGCTGTGCATCTACCGCGGCAGCCTTCTGCCGTCCAGCAGCAAAGCCTTCAGACTTGACGTTCAGGGCTTGCGGCTTTGTTCGATACGCATTATAATAGGATGGAGATTAACAGCATCTCCAACAGCCGCGCATAGATCGGCTCCAGTTCCTCGACGGGGAGCGGGTTCCTGCCCCGCCCGATCTCGATCGTGAACGCTGGGCGGTGCAGGCAGTCAATAAACCAGTCTTTGAACCCCGCGTGGGAAGCCATCGGGTCGGGCGGTACCAGCCGATAGCCCGATGCGGAGGCGAGCACCTGCGCCATGAGCTGTGAACGCGCCGGTGTGTGCGCTCCATAACGATAGTAGATCTCCTCCCCCTGGGAATGGAACGCATACGCCTGCCGGATTTGAAAGGTGGTGCAAAAATCCACCAGCGCCCGGCTCTCCGGCTCGCTGTGCGGGGCAGTCCCGCCATATCGGGTCGGCGCGGGGGAACAGATGCCCGCCTGCTGTTCCAGCTGCTTTGCCAGCGGATAACCTGCGTCAAAATTGTGGTTCAGGTCAATCCCCCGCGCATTTGCCTGCCAGCGGGAGGTATCTCCCCCGCTCACCCGCCTGACAAACTCCGCAAGGTGCTTTGCCGAACAGGGCCCATTCAGGGAAATCTCTACCCCGTCCGGGTTCAGACAGGGGATCAGCACGACCGAACGGTTTTCGAGTGTCCTGTTTACGTCGATCTCTGCCAGCGGTTCCCCGGTCGCAATCGCACGCAGCAGGTCCTCTGTAAACCGAAAGAGCAGCAATGTGGTCAGCCATTCCATCCCATGTACGCCGCCCACATACAGTGCGCCATGGTACAGCTCCCCAATCCCAAATGCATAGATACTCCGCCCAAGCACCGATTTCCCAATCGGAAATACTTTCACAAACGGATAGGTTTCCCGCAGTTCACATGCTGCCCGGCGGATATTTGCATAACAGGGCGGTTGGGTGTAAAATCCGTCAAACATCGTTCGTTTCACCTCTGTGCCAGTCTATGTGGCGCGGGGCATGTATTATACACTCCGCTTGGAATTTGCGGGGTGCAGCACTGAAAGGAGTGTTTCGCGTGAAACATTATGAAAAAAAAATCAGTTCCGAGCAGATTTATGATGGGATGATCGTCTCCCTGCGGCGGGATCAGGTCGAGCTGGAGAATGGGGACACCGCCCTGCGCGAGGTGATCGACCATCCAGGCGGGGTTGCGGTTCTGGCGGTTGACACGGATGGCAACATCCTGTTTGTTTCCCAGTACCGCTATGCAGTGCAGGAGGAACTGATCGAGCTGCCCGCCGGTAAGCTCGAACGCGGCGAAGACCCGGCTGCTGCTGGTATGCGGGAGCTGGAGGAGGAGTGCGGCTGCATCGCCGGAAGGTTCGAGCCGCTTGGCAGGCTCTATCCGACCTGCGCCTATGACACCGAGGTGATCCACCTCTATCTGGCACAGGACCTGCGCCCTTCCAAACAGCATCTGGACGAAGGGGAATTCCTGACCGTCCGCAAGATTCCTGCGGAGGAGGCGCTGCGGATGGTTCTGTCCGGTGAGCTGCCCGACGCCAAAACCCAGGTTGGTATCCTGAAATGGCATGCAATGCAGCAGGACAAAGCCTGACCAAACGGATTGCCGCGTTTTTTTGGAAAATAATTCTTTTTGCGGCCTGTATGATTGATGCATTCATTGTACACACTAACTCCGAAATAAAAGTTTTATTTCACGACCTTTGCGCCATCCATTGTTAGAAGCTAGACCCTTTTTGGATGGCCTTTGTTTCGCAATCGCTTTTCCCAGTCTATTTTGAAAGGAAGTTTACAATGAAAGCGTTTATCTGTACCTTTATGACGCTGGCTTTGGTCTTCTCTATGACAGCCTGTTCCTCCCGCAAGAGTGAGACGCCCTCTTCCAGCGCGGAACCCTCCTCTTCGTTTGAATCTTCCTCTGCTCCGCCGGTCTCCTCGATCGCACCGTCCTCCGAGCCTTCTTCTTCCATGTCCAAACCGGAGATCGTGGAGGACATCGAAAGTGGCGCATCCAATCTGAAATCCAATGTGGAAAGTATGGTCACCCCGACCATGAGCACCGATTTTGACAAAATCGGTGCTCTTGACGCTGCTCAAGTCAAATGGGGGCCTGGCGTGCAGGTGGATGAGCAGAACCGTACGGTGGGCAGCGAGATGATGCAGGAGCAGTATGGCCGTTTTGATGCCTACTTTATCGCTCCCGAGGACTGCGGAAAACTCTATCTGACCTTCGACGAAGGGTATGAAAATGGGTATACCCCACAGATTTTAGACGTACTTAAAGAGAAGCAGGTCAGCGCGGTCTTTTTTGTCACACTGCCGTTTGTAAAATCCGAGCCTGAATTGATCCAAAGGATGATTGACGAGGGGCATGTGATCGGCAACCACACCAGCCACCACTGGAACCCTACCCAGAAATCACTCGACGAGGCGGCACAAGACATCAAAGAACTGCATGACTATATGAAGGACACCTTTGATTATGAGATGAGCCTTTACCGCCCGCCCGAGGGGGCCTTCAGCGAACAGACACTGGCCATGGTCCAGCAGATGGGATACACCACTGCGCTCTGGAGCTTTGCCTATGCCGACTGGGACCCGAACAACCAGATGGGGTACGACAAAGCGCTCGAGCGCACCTGCCGGTTCATCCACGAAGGCGGGATTTATCTGCTCCATGCGGTGAGCAAGGACAATGCCGAGATTCTCGGCGAGCTGATCGATAACATCCGGGATAAGGGTCTGACCGTCTCTAAGTGGGATTTGAGTTAAAAAAGCGGGGTCTTACAGGTTTCTGCAAGACCTCGCTCCTTTTTTATTGGATCAAAAATGTTTTAGGATGGCTCTCCAAAAGCCCTGACTGACTGAACCATTGCACAAGTTCTTCCACAATATCCATTTGCAGGCGGTATTCGCCGGCTGTTTCGGGCAGTTGAATTGGCATGAACAGGCGTATCCTGTCCTCCACCGCAACAGGCGGCTCAAACCGCGGATAATCCCAATGGTAGATTGTTCCGTCCTGATTGAACCAATGGTAGGAGAAAAAGACATCTTTTTTCGATAAAAGCGGCTTTACCCGTTCCGGGATTTTCAGTTCGATCTCCGCGGTATAGGTGAGCTCCTTTTTCATGGCCTGCGGCAGGTGAATCTTGAGAACGTCGCCGTATGTCTGACCGTCTGCTGTCTCTTCGCGGAAGGTGCCAATATTCTCGGTCTCGTAAAGATAGTAACAGTCGCACCCGTTTCCTGGTAACAGGCGTTCATAATACCTGACCTTCTCTTCCCTTTTTTCCCTGCTATTCCAGATCAGGTCCCAGTGTTGGATGCAGAACTGGTTGATCGCTGCATTTTTGCCCATCACATCAAAGTGAGTATGGATATGCTCTGGAAGATTTATAATTGCCGGAAGATTGCGATGCAGTCTCATTTGACAATCTGGCAGCCAGGGACTGGTTACAATATATTCTGTGGGGGAGATATACCATTTTCTCGGAATCCAATATGCCGCCTTTGTCCGGTCTGAAATATACTGTTGGAGCAGTTCACGTGTGCATTCCGGGCTTAACGTTTCGTCATCATCCATCCGGAAAATCCATTCTTTTGTGCAAAGATTGAGAATATCTATCGCACAGTGCTCCGGATAGCCCTTTCCAACGATCACTTCCACCCGATCCGCCACTTTTGAAACTTCTTCATAGGCGTGTTGATCTGTGCTGTCCAGGATGACACATAGTTCATCCTTCAAAGGGACAAGGGAGTGCAGTAGGGAGAGCAGCCGACCGAGATGGATTGCTCTGGTTACCACAACAAAGGAAAGGCTGCTTTCCCTTGATTCGATCAACCGATAATCCTGCTCGATAAAGGTAGGGCTCTTGTCCGCATCTGCGCAGGATGGACACGCCTCTGAAGATTTGTCTGTGTTTAAAAGAGCGGAATTGGTGGGTTTTTCGATCCTGGGAGCCTCCATCTGGCAAACTTCCTTTCACCAACAGAAGCCTTTTATGCTTTCGAATGAAAGCATAAAACGGACGTCCGTTTTATCTCTTTGATTTTCTGAATCCTAATTTTAAGCCATGGAAAAAGATGAAAAACTATAAGCACACTATACCGGCTACATCGGCTTTAGATTTCTATTGAGCCTATCCACCATCCAAGCGATCCGTTTTTCCCGTCCGGCATCTGTTTTTGCGTCAAGATATGCCCGCGTATAGGTTTTCTTGACAGATAAGGGCATCGCCTGAAAATTCGTGCAGGCAGGCTCATGCTCCTCCAGCTGTGCGGATAGGCAAGCAATCTGCTCTTCGAGGCATTCAGCCATTTTCGAAATGCTTCCCTGTTGGCAAACTCCATGATATCATCCATCGTGCGCCCTCCTCTGGCTTACCCTGTCCACCGAAAGCGAAAAAACACGCAATGCGTTTATCCCACTTTCTCTGCCAGAAGGAAAACCAGATGGCCCTTTATTTTTTAATCCGGTTCAGGTACTTGGTGGTATAGACAATATATTTATCCTGATAGCTCTCACTCTGTACCTGTGCCTTTTTATAGAGATGCCGGTCGATCGACTTGCGGTCACCGTCATAGGTGCCCACCGACTCCGCCACGTTGGAGCAAAGGTCCGCGATCCGCTCGATATTGCTCAAGGCCTCAACGAACGGGAACGCTGAATCCAGGGTACACTTTCCCTTGCGCAGACGCTCAAAATGCTTGTCCCGCAGAATCTGCTCCATCTCATCGACCACCTCTTCCAGTGGTTCCACGTTCTGTGCTACCTGCACATTCGCCTTTTTGAACGCCTCTATTGCGAGGTCCAAGATTTCCTTGACAGCCTCACTGATCACATGCATCTCTTCAGATGCACGTTTGGAGAGGTTTGACTTGCTCTGGAACAGCTTTTCAGCACATTCCGCGATGTTCTGTGCATGGTCTGCAACCCGCTCGAACTCACCGCAGGTGTGCAGCAGCTCTGAGATTTCGCGGCTCTCGCTTTCGGAAAGTTCCTTCTCCGAAAGGGTCAGCAGATAGGTCTCCACCCGGTTTTCCAGCTTATCCACGACATCTTCGTTTTCATTGATCCGGTCAACGGTCTTGGGGTCAAACGCATCCAACAGGGACACTGCGTTGATAAAATTATGCCGGGCGACCACTGCCATCTGCACCACTGCCTCCCGCGCATGCTCAAGCGCAAGTCCAGGGGAAACCATCAGGCGGTCATCCAGGGTGACAGTTGTAATGTCGATCTCGTTGCTCTGCGGATCATCTTTTACAACTGTGCATGCGATCTTTTCCAGTATACCGGCAAACGGGATAAACAGGAAAGTCGCCACGACGTTAAAAATCGTGTGGAAATTCGCAATGCCGCCTTTATCGATCGAAAGATCCCAGAACGGGAACCCGATCGTATACTGGATCGCATAACAGCCGATCAGGAAGATCACTGTACCCAGAATATTGAAGGTGATATGCACACAGGCCGCACGCTTCGCATTCTTGGAGGCGCCGATCGACGCCAGAATCGGGGTGATCGTCGTACCGATGTTCTGGCCCATGATAATCGGGAACGCCATCGCATAGGTGATCTGCCCGGTAGAAGAGAGAGCTTGCAGGATACCGACCGATGCGGACGACGACTGGATCACCGCAGTGACCACCGCACCGACAATCACGCCGAGCAGCGGGATGCTTCCAAATGCCGCAAACATCTGCGAAAAGGCAGGCAGGTCTGCAAGCGGCTTGACCGCTGCCTCCATCGAGAACATCCCGGTAAACAGGATGCCAAATCCGAGCAGAATCTGCCCAATATCCCTGCGGCGCGCACGCTTGGACCCCATAAACAGCAGGATTCCGATGAGCGACGCGAGCGGCGCAAGGGCTGTGGGCTTCAGGATACTGAGGATAAAGTTGGAGGACTCCAGATCGGTCAGCCGGATGATGTGCGCGGTAATCGTTGTACCGATATTCGCGCCCATGATCACCCCGATTGCATTGCGCAGTTTGAGCACCCGGGCGTTGACCAAACCAACGACGATAACCGTTGTCGCTGAGGAGGACTGAATGGCAGCGGTGACCAGTGCACCGAGCAAGGCTGCCTTAAAGATATTGCTTGTCAGTTTTTCCAGCGTACTTTCAAGCCGTCCTCCTGAAATCCGCTCCAGGCCAGAGCCAAGGATTGACATACCATAGAGGAAGAGCGCGAGTCCGCCAAACATTGAAATCAAACTAAATACATCCATTCACATTCACCATTTCTTTTTTTACATTCTTTACTCACTTCTTTTACGCCTATATTATATCGGATTGGCCCGCTTTTGTATACCCTCTGTCCGCAAATTTGCAGTTTGTTACAAACCAGTTCCCCTAACACAGGCTGTATTGGGGGAATCTACCAACTTTTTATGTTTTCTATTCCGATGTTCTTTCAGATTTTCCACCGGCCTGCCCTCAAAATGGGGAAAACTATATGCCTTTGGTCAGGCTTGATACACGCAGATTTTATGTGCTCCTGAACGTCCCTGCCGGATAACCCTACGCGAACGGAGCCTGCTTACGCAGCCAAAATGGAAAGCAGCCAGCCCACTGTTTCGTCTGAGTCTTGCATGGAAAATAAAAAAGTTGCTGAAAACATTTCAGCAACTTTTTGGTGACCTGTACGGGATTCGAACCCGTGAACCCGCCGTGAAAGGGCGGTGTCTTAACCACTTGACGAACAGGCCTTTTATTCAGAAAGCCTCACCTCTCGGTGAGGCTTTCGCTGGTAGCGGTAACTGGATTCGAACCGGTGACACTTCGGGTATGAACCGAATGCTCTAGCCAACTGAGCTATACCGCCATCTTTCGCTCACCTGTATATCATAAGTGAGCGAATATAATTATATCCGACGATTCACAATTTGTCAAGCCATATTCTGCATTTTATCGGAATTTTATTTCAGATTCGAAACAGCGTGCCTCACCGAGCCTGCCTCCCACATAAAATGTGTCCCCGTCCTCTGCGCAGACCAGTTCCAGGTCGATCACCTGGCCGGCCCTCGCTTCCTTCTGGTAAAGGATTCCGAAACTTGCGATCTCCCGTTCGAGCAGGATCTCGAGCGGGACCAGATCACAGACGATGTTGGAGTAAATCGCATTGTTGACATGGAAGTTATAATCAAGATCGCTGTATTTGACCTGGCGCAGATGCCTTTCCCCCGGCCCTTCCGGACGCCTGATCCGATACCCGGTGATGTATTCGCCATCGTTGGGGAACATCTCGATTCCATAGCGGTCAAACTTGGACGGACGCAGGATTTTATGTTCCTGCGGATCGACCAGCAGCCACGCGATACTTACTTCCACCAGCCGCTCCCCTGATATGGTGTCAAAATAGGTGTCGCGGATAAACTGCGCGCCTTTCGGTTTTTTCGGAACAGTGGTGAGCAGGAGCGGTTCGTCGAATCCAGGGCGGCGGTGAATGGTAATCAGCATCTTCGAAACGATGAATACCATCCCGTCCTCATACATCCTGTTGTATCCAATCCCGACCTCATGCAGGTGATAACTGCCCATCTGCTGGGCATGGCGCATGATATTTGCCAGCGACATCCGCCTTGTGATGTCGCATTCCGGTTCGATCACTGTGATCTGTTTTGTAAATTCTCTGGGCAAACAACCCCGCCCCTTCTAAAATTTTTTGATGGAGCACAGATCAACCCCCGAGGCTGTTCCGCTCCATAAATTCCGTCCCGGACCATTGCAGGTCCAAAAAACTGCCTGCAATGGTCTCCCAAACTGTGGACATAGCTTTCTTTCAGAAGCCACCCTGTTCAATCCCTGAATGGCATATATCCTACATCCGGCCTATTGACACGAAAACCTCTTTTTTATTTCTCAGCTGGAACAAGTTTTTCTTTCCCACCCATGTACATCCGCAGCGGCTGGGGAATATTCACCGAACCATCCTCATTGAGGTTATTCTCCAAAAAAGCAATCAGCATTCTAGGCGGTGCAACCACCGTATTGTTGAGGGTATGCGCGTAGTAGTTGCCGCGCTCCCTGTTCTTGACACGGATGCCCAGCCGGCGTGCCTGTGCATCACCCAGGTTGGAGCAGCTCCCGACCTCGAAATATTTTTTCTGTCTGGGCGACCATGCCTCGACATCGATGCTCTTGACCTTCAGGTCCGCCAGATCACCGGAACAGCATTCGAGTGTCCGCACCGGAATATCAAGCGAACGGAAAAAATCCACCGTATTTTTCCAGAGATTGCAGAACCACTCCGCACTTTCCTCCGGCTTACAGACCACTACCATCTCCTGTTTTTCAAACTGGTGGATACGGTAGACGCCGCGCTCCTCGATCCCATGCGCACCCACCTCTTTGCGGAAACAGGGCGAATAGCTGGTCATTGTCTGCGGGAGCTGGCTCTCATCCAGGATCGTGTCAATAAATTTGCCGATCATCGAATGTTCGCTCGTACCGATCAGATAAAGGTCCTCCCCCTCGATCTTGTACATCATATTTTCCATCTCGGAAAAGCTCATCACACCGGTGACTACATTGCTCCGGATCATATAGGGAGGGATATAATAGGTGAAGCCGCGGTCGATCATGAAATCACGTGCATACGAAAGGATCGCCGAATGCAGGCGAGCAACATCCCCGCGCAGATAATAGAACCCGTTGCCGCTCGTCCTGCGCGCGCTGTCCAGGTCGATCCCGTTGAGACGTTCCATGATATCCACATGATAGGGCACCTCGAAAGCCGGAACAGCCGGATCACCAAACTTCTCGACCTCAACATTTTCACTGTCGTCCTTCCCGAGCGGTACGGACGGGTCAATGATGTTCGGAATCACCAGCATACGCTCGCGGATTTCCCCTTCCAGACGGGCTTCCAGCTGCTCAAGCTCCATAAGCTCCTTTGCCATCTCCGCAACCTTTGCTTTTGCCTGCTCCGCTTCTTCCTTCTGCCCTTTTGCCATCAGCCCGCCGATCTGCTTGCTGATCGTGTTGCGCTGCCCGCGCAGATAATCCCCGCGGGTTTTGGCATCGCGGTATTGCTGGTCTTTCTCGATCACTTCGTCAACCAGCGGAAGTTTTTCGTCTTGGAATTTTTTTCTAATATTTTCCTTTACTGCCTCCGGGTTCGCACGTACAAATTTTATGTCCAACATGGTTTTGTCCTCCTCATGGTATGGTTTCTATTCTTTGGAAATAGATGCGACGATCTCTTTGAGGTCCGCCTCATCATAAAATTCAATAATCAGCCGCCCTTTGTTTTTCTCCCCCTCAATTTTGACCTTTCGGGAAAGGCTCTGGCTCAACGCAAGCTGCACCTCTGCAAAATAGCTGTTGTCCCAGGCCGTGGGCGGGGCTTTGGGCGGTTTTACCAGCTGCTTGCTTTTTTTGACAATCGCTTCGACCTGCCGCACCGACAACCCCTTCTTGATGATCTCGCGTGCGAGCACCCGGATCATCTCCTCATCCTCGAGCGAGAGCAATGCGCGGGCATGTCCTGCGGACAGCCTGCCGTCCACCACCATCTCCCGCACATCCTCAGGCAGATTCAACAGCCGCATCGCATTGGTAATCACCGGGCGGGATTTGCCCACCCGCTGTGCAACCTGCTCCTGCGTCAGCCCAAACCGGTCCATCAGCTCCCGGTAACCGGCAGCTTCCTCGATGGCATTGAGGTCTTCACGCTGCAAGTTTTCGATCAGCGCAAGTTCCATCGCCTGGGAGTCGGTCAACTCACGGATAACCACCGGCACCGACGAAAGCCCCGCCATCCGCGACGCTCTCCATCGGCGCTCCCCTGCCACCAGCTGATAGGAGCCATCCGGAAGCGGACGTACCACCAGCGGCTGCAACACCCCGTATTCTTTGATCGAATCTGCCAGTTCGGACAGCGCTGTCGGATCGAACTGCTTTCGGGGCTGGTCCCGATTCGGCTCGATTTCAGTGATCGCCAGTGTCGAAATCTCCGCCTGGTCAGTACTGTTATCTACAAACAGGGCTTCCAATCCTTTTCCAAGTCCACCCTTTGCTTTTGCCAATCCTGTTCCCCCTTCTGAAAAATCTGTTTCTATCTCCCTATGGCTTTTCAAAAAATTCCGGGACTGATTCGCTGAAGAGAAAACCGAAAAAGGAGGACGGTTTCGACTCTTCGGGCAACTTCCAGTCTATCGTTTGTTTTTCTCTAAAAACTCCTGGGTCAGCTGCTCATACGCTGCGCACCCCTTGGACGCCCGGTCATAGTACATCACCGGCTGTCCAAAGCTGGGAGCCTCCGAAAGACGCACGTTGCGCGGGATCACTGTCCGGTAAATCTTCTGGGGGAAGTATTTTTTCAGCTCCTCCACCACCTGGACGGTCAGGTTCAACCGGCTGTCATACATGGTGAGCAGGACACCCTCGATGTCAACATTAGGGTTATAGAGCCGCTTGACCTGCCGGAGGGTTGCCA
>Ga0137306_103445_pt1 | contig 11781 bp, 9 predicted proteins | sample Inofroosms_March_FD_97187 | JGI IMG/M metagenome (GOLD analysis project Ga0137306, IMG submission 97187) | Mouse cecal microbial communities from Vienna, Austria - N-Acetylneuraminic and N-Acetylglucosamine D2O microcosms_March | ecosystem: Host-associated > Mammals > Digestive system > Large... | reverse complement strand
ACTCGCAAAGGCCATTCTTTTAACAGAAGCGTATATTGAATTGGGATTCCCCTATGAGAGCAGCCAGGCACTTTTTGAGCAGATCTTCCATACGGCGGGACTGACGGAGGACGAGATCCGCTCCTTTCAGCGTCGTTGTGCCAGGAAGCTGAGATTAAACAAATCAAAGATCGGCTCTGCACTTGGACGATGGAATCCGAGAGACCATTCCGATACAAAGCAAAAAGTCATTGAAGATATTATGAAAAAAATCAAAAACCACGAACAGGGAGAATATTTTTACTATTCCAGGTGGAAATATCCCCGGCAGGAGGACATCTACCAGTTGGTAGTAGAACCGGAGGGCAGCTATCTTTGTCATGTGAATCAGCAGAAGTATTATGAGTTTGAAGATATGGGGTGATTACAGTGCAGAAATATAAAGCGGCAATTGTAGACGACAGTCAGGAATACAGGGAAAACGTGCAGTCCGTCCTGCAGTCCGTTGCCGGAAAAGCCGGAAAACAAATCGACTGCACCCAGTTCTCCAGAGCGGAGACATTGGTCTATGAGCTGGACGACGGGGATGCTTATTTTGATATCTACGTTTTGGATATCCAGATGCCCGGGATCAACGGGATGGAGCTGGGGCGGGGAATCAGGGAAAGATATCCGGACGTATGCATTATTTTCGTAACCTCCTATTCCAGATTCGCGCTGGAAAGCTATGAGATCGACGCCTACCAGTATATTCTGAAAGAGAAAATTGCGGAGCGCCTGCCCCGGGCGCTGGAGAAGTTCTTCCGCAGGACGGCAGAGGAAACAGAGGCGGATTACTACACGATCACCACAGTCAATAAGATGGAAAAATTCCGGTTTAAGGATATCATCCGGATCAGTAAAAACGGGAAATACGCGGAATTTGTGACGAAGGATAGGACATATAAGCAGAGGCTGTCCCTCAATGATGTCTACAAAATGCTGCCGGAGGGAGATTTCGTTTTTATAGAACGGGGGATCATTGTGAACATTTTCCATATCAGCGGGATGGATGTAAGAGAGATTACCCTTTCCAATCAGGAAGTCGTAACTGCAAGCAGGGCTTATCTGAAAAATGTGAAGGAGGAGGTCACGAGATACTGGAGCAGGCAGATCGGATAAAGGGGCCGCGAGGGGGATGAGAGAGCAGTGGAGGATCTCGTGAAGGGGGACTATGGTTAAAATCATATTATTGACTGGAATTGAAGCGTTAAATTGGTTTATTTGTATGTATCTGGCTTATACACTTTTAAAGGAAAAGGAAGAGGAGCCTGATTTAAAACAGAAGGTTATAAGGATATTAGAATGTGGAGGTGTTGTGATTCTCAACTCAATGAACCTTCCGATTCTGTACTATAATAATTTTGTTTGGATTCAGATGGATTTGCTGCTGATGCTGGTTTTCAAATTCAGAAAAGGCAGGTACAATTTTATGCGCTGTGGGATTGCAATCCTGGTAAAACATCTGACGATATATGTGGATTATGCAATTGGTTTCCTGTTTACTGGTATCAAAGGAAAAAGCTATTCCATGGAGAGAGTTCTATATAGTGAAGAAATGGAGATTGTAATTGCTTTTTTTGCCGTAAGAATTATATTGTTTATTGCAATAACAATTTTGCGTCCTCATATAGAAGGAAGATTTTCTGATTTAAGACAAACAAGAAAAGCTCTTTTTATTGTAGATATCATCAGTTATATGGGAGTTCTTATGCTTCAGCGATTATTTATGAGACAGATACAACATTTGTACGTAAATGTTTTTTATGTAACGTTGGCAATGGGAACATTTTTGTGCATTGTATTTCATAAATATGATGCCATGATTAACCGAAAAGAACGGGAACGGCTCATAGATATAACAAGCAACTTGGTGGAAGATAACTATCAAAGGTTATATAAAGAACAAAAAAGATTGGAGCATACAGCACATGATTTTAAAAATCACATTTTACTTCTGACAAAATATTTAGAGGATGGAAGGTTCGATGAAGCAGCAGAGTATGGAAGAAAATTAGCTGGCTCATTGGAAGTCGTTGTCCAGAGGAGTTGGTCGGGGAATAAGATATTAGATACGATATTAAATACAAAATTATTAGAGGCTGAGCGTAAAAATATTCATGTACATATGGAAATTGATAATATGTTGGAGATCCCCTTGGCGGACTATGATTTATGTGTTATAGTATCTAATTTGTTTGACAATGCGATTGAGGCTTGCGAGCATGTTAAGAGAGATGAAAAAGATATTTTTGTATCAATAAAATCGACAGATGTATTGTATGTGATTAAAATTGTGAATAGTATGGAAATAAAACCTGTCAAAAAGAATCATAAATATTATACAATAAAAGGAGATCAGGATATTCATGGAATCGGACTGGAAAGTGTGCAGGCATCAGTAGAAAAATATCAGGGCACATTGCTGTTGGAGCATACAGAGAATCAATTTAGCGCGATAGTTTCGATTATGGCACAATGTAAAGGGAAAGAGCAGAAGAAAAGGGTATTAAAAGAAACAGAGGAACAAGATAAAAAATTAAGAAAGAGAGCAAAAGAGAATGCAGAAATCAGTAGAGTATATTGGGGATCTAAAAGTAGAATTTCAGGAAATTGACAGGTTATATGAATATGAAAAGGTCGTGGAAGATATTTTTACTATAACCGCAGGGTGTATGAGTGGTTATACGATAATTTGTTGTTGAATTACATAATATCGTGTAAGCTATGGGCTAAAAGAAAGTATATATATTTGTAAAATGCCATCAACAGGATTCTCAGTTACAGAAGCTATGATTCTGGAGGGATCTTTATTGATGGCATTTTTGACTAAATAGTTACAGAATAAAAAATAACTAACTATGTGCAAAAATACATAAAGAGGAATATCCGTAGATGCAAAATCAAAGAGGAACATATTTAAGAGAACGAGATTATGATATATATTTTGAGAATCAGGATTCCCAAATAGCATCCGAAAAATTACGATTTTGGGAAGGCATTCTCGGAACAGCCAGGATCTCACAACTTGCAGAAGAGCACGAAAAAATAAGATTCCATCTGGCAGAGATACCGTATACGGTTTCTGAGCAAAATGAAATATTCATGGATATAAAAAATCCGGAACCCATTCCAGATCATCCTGTATTTGCCCCTTTTTACGCATATGTATTGCAGGAAGGAAGACGAAAATTCAGAATAAAAAAAGAAGAGGGAGCAATCCGTCATTCTGCGAATCTGGAAAAGGATTTTCTGCAGTATACGTTAAACTGCCTTCAGAAGATTTCTGTCAGGACATTGATCCTTGAAATGCATCGCCTGAAAGCAGAAGGGAAGCTTGCGGGAAAGGATGAAGCGGAAGAATATCAGGATTACCTTGACAGATATTTGAATGACGTATCGTATATCCATGAGCTATGCGAACAGTATCCCGTCTTATTCCGCATGCTGAGGGAACAAGTGGAACAATACGCGGATTACTTCTGTGAGATTATAAGCCATTTGGAAAGAGACAGGCAGGAGATAGAAGAGCAGTTTCCCGGCAGTGCTCCGATCTCTGAGCTTAGCGGAATCCGCTGTATGTACGGAGACACACATAATCACGGGAAAAGCGTCGCGTGCGTATGCCTGAATGAAACGCTGGAATTGATCTACAAGCCCCGTTCATTGGAAAACGAGCTTCAATTTCAAAAGCTTCTGAAAAAAATAAGCTCAGAATGTGCCCTCTGGAACGAAAAAATGGGGATCAAAATCATCAGCCGTCCGGATTACGGCTGGGAGGAGAAGATCTGTTTTCAGGAATGCACGTCGGAAGGAGAGGTAAAGAGATTCTACCAAAGGGCAGGGATTCTAATTTGTCTTACCTATTTTCTCGGAACCGGTGACCTGCATTGTGAAAATATGATCGCAAGGGGAGAGTATCCGGTTTTGATCGACCTGGAAACCTTGATCCCCCTGCAGAGTCAAAACATAACCCGCAATGAGGTTTTCGATTCCGTTCTGAAATCAGGAATCCTTCCGACCTACCTTCCTAGCAGCGCAAAGGCCGGAAACGAGGTCGGCGCGCTGAGCGGCGGGGGCGGAAGAAAAAGCAGGCTGCAGATCCCGGTCATCCGGGATGCTTATACCTCCAAAATGCGGATTGAGTACCGGCATGGAATCATGAATCCTACGCAGAACAAGATAAAATATAAAGGACGTTCTGTAGAAGCCGTAGAATATAAAAATGACTTGATCAGTGGTTTCCAAAAAGCATACCAATATGTAAAAAGCAACCCGGATTTTCAGGAGGAAATGCTGCGTCAGGCGGCAGCCTGTGAGAGCCGCCAGGTGGTTTCAGATACGATGAAATACGCCGCACTGCTGAACAGCTCCTACTATCCGGACTTGATGAAAGACGGCGGGGACAGGGAAATTTTTGTGCGTACTATCGGTATTGTCGGAAAGATCCGTGACCATCGGCTGGTCGAATCAGAAGCGGAATCTATGCTCCGGGGGGACATTCCCTATTTTTATAATAAGGGAAAGGATCTGATGAGTGAGCAGCAGATCTGTATTCCGGACTATTTTCTTCATACTCCCGAACAGACGGTTCGAAACAGACTTTCTAAAATCGGCCGGAGGGATGAAAAACTACAGGTGCGGCTGATCAATCTGTCGCTTACGATTGCGGGAAAGCTGGGGAAAGAGAGGATGGATTCCGAAAGAAAAAAGAGCGGGCTTTGTAAATCGGATCAGGAAAAGAACATGTCAGCCGACAGGCTGTTTTCCATCTGCGAAAAACTGGCGGGACTGATCATAGAGAATGTTTATGAAGACGAAGAAGGGAAGCTGCAGGTTTTGAGCATCGACCTGTCGGAACAATGCCGGAGCAAAATCCGCAGGGTTACCAATTATTTTTATGAAGGAATCGCAGGGATTGTTGTGTATTTATATGCACTGGAAAAGGCGGGGAAGTAGAGGTGGGAGACACAAGGGCAGGCGGAGCTCCGGCTTGAGAAAAAGATTGCGGACAGGCTTTATATGCAGCTAAAAGAGTACACGGAAACTCTGGATATTTCAGAAAACAGGCCGGAGGATGTGCCGGAAAATGCAGGAAGAACCGGGATGTTTGACGGAGAATTTTCCATCGTATACGCATATTTACTGCTGTACGAAATCGACAAAAAAGAGGAATATCTGCATTTGGCGGAATTGCACGCAAAGAAGTCACTGGTGCTGCTCCGGGAAGATAAAAGCTATGACCTGCTTGGGGGAAATGCAGGGGCAATTATCATTTTACTGAAATTATACGGAATCACCGGAGACAGGGAATATTTGCAGGCGGCAATAGAAGCAGGAGATTTATTGTGTAGTCATACGGAACAAATGCCATGGGGCACAGGCTGGCGAGGAGCGGAGAAGACGCCGCTGTGCGGTATGGCTCATGGAAACAGTGGAATTATGATCGCTCTGTGCAGACTGTATGGGATCACAGGGGAACAGAGATATTATGATCTGTGCCTGCGGGGACTGGATTATGAGGACAGCATGTACGAGGAGAAGTTCCACGACTGGAAGGATCTGCGCGAGGAATCCGTGCGCAAGGGACAGAGCGGGGAGCAGGAAACGGCATGGTGTCACGGCGCAGGCGGGATCGCGTTGTCAAGAAAATTGATGATGGATGCATTGGAAGATCAGGTGTCGGGGGAGGCTGCCGATTTATGCGGACGACTGGAAAAGGATATCAAAAGGGCAATGCCGGCGATTTCAAAGCATTTTCTGAGAGAGGGAATGTGTATCTGCCATGGGACAATGGGGAATTATCGGATATTAGAGAAACTGCGGGAATATGCAGGACGCGGTATTATGGATGGGACGGAAGCTGCAGTTTATGAGAAAATCGCGGGTCTGGAGAAGGAAGAACCGGATCTTCCTGCTCAGGAATATCATACGCCGGGATTTATGAACGGGGCGGCGGGGATCGGATATGAGCTGCTGAGGGAGATTTATGACGGACTGCCGGAGATTTTGGGGCTGTAAAAATAAATGCGGTCTGTGGAATAAACAATTGCGGTCAAACGCACATAAGTGAAAAGAATTTTGGTACAATCTCAGATAGAGAGAGGTGAAGATACTTAAAATAAAGATTAAATGTAACGAATTTTAAATCAGGTATGCTGTGCATTAAAAAAATCTAAACGTGCCTTGTTAATACTAACTTATTCAGATTGAAACGGATTTTATACCTGAAAAAACGTTATAAATTTAATTTGAAGGGAGGGGAGTATTCGCAGATATTTTATGGGTATCAAATCCAATCTTATTATAAAAAGGAAAATCTTATTTTTAATCAAAATGTAAAGGGAGGTCTTTGAATGAAGCGTATAATCAGTATTTTACTAACATTAGCCTTGATATTAGGCATGTCTTTTTCTTTATCAGAAGATGTTGCAGCAAAAGAATTAATTTCTGAAGAGCAAGAATTAGATGAAAATTCAATTCAACCACGGGGGTATTATAGTGTAACAGTAACTGATAATGGGAATAATCGATATTCGGTATATGGAAATACATCGAGAGCAGGAGTTAATGCATCGGTTTCAACTGGCTTTTCAGTTACTTACTATTATGGTGGAACAGCAGCAGATCAAACAAGGGTTAATAATTATCAAAAATCGCTTCACGCAAGTGCTAAAGTTGGATTGGCGGGAGGTGGAGAAAATACATTGGGCGGCACTGCTGCTAGAGCTGGCGCAAGCAATAGCTATAGTCCTGGGCAATCATACTTATATACAGTTCTTTTAGTTGTTGGATCGCATAGATTTAGTTGTAATGGAGGAAGCGCGAGTTTTCCGACAAGTGCATAATATATTATGTACAGTTAAATTTGAAATAATTAAGAGAGCATTGTGATATAAATATTGATTATACTCACGAGCGCAAAACTATGCAAAAATACCTCTGCGTATCGTGGAATGCGCCTTGTTGGATTGGCAAATTTTACCGCTTGTGAGTATACATGCTAAATTGATATATATACTGCATGCCGTGAAGATTTATAATGAATTTCAAGCGGATTAATATGTCTGGCGCTTAGGGAATGTACTATTTCAATAATGGAGATAAGATATAATTATGAAATTTATAGATTATAAAAAAAATGTATTAATACTTTGTATCCTATTTATCTGTACAGGCTGAAGCAATGAAAAAAGTATTTCATCAGTCAACATACAAACGGAACAGCAAGAGAACCTGGTATTAGGAGCAGATGGGGTGGCTGAAACATATTCTGTAAGCGATCAGGGAATTGTTTATTCAAAAGATAATCATGTTAAATACTATGACTTTTCAGAAGAGGAAGCATATATTTTATGCGGCAGGGCTAATTGCACCCATAATGATGAAAACTGTAGTGCATGGTGCAATTCATATATAGATACAGTTGGCTATGCGCTATATCAAGATAGATTTTATTTGTTTAGAAAAAACACAAAAGAGAATACATATGATTTTATAAGTATGGACGTAACGGGAAATAACCAAAAGGTAATCACACAGATTGATATCGGGGAAGCAGAAGAAGGAGCCTGGATTGCTGCTCGTTTATATAATGTATATTATTACGGAGATATGGCCTGGATTTCAGTAAATTATCAGTATGTAACACACAAAGATGAAGCTCAGGAGTGTGTAACATACATGGGAATTAATTTGCATGATGGTAAAATCAGCAGAATAAATGAGCCGGCGCTTACAGATACTGTTTACTCTATGCAAGGAATTGTAAAGGGGAAGCCGGTATTACTAAAAAGAGAGGCAAATTTGAAAATTCTTTCGGAAAGTGAATTTGAGTCTGAATATGAATCCGGGACATTTGCAGGTAAAATGGAAGAAAGCGAAGATCTGTATTATGATTATCTGAACATATGGTATCCACGAAATTGTGGATATACAGATACCTATATCATTTATGAACCGATTTCTGGCAAAGAGACGATGCTGGAAACAGCTCCAGCATTCAAAACTTTCGATGATAACGATAATGTGACAGCAACCCTTCCTAAATACATTTTTCTTGGCGAATATAATGGAAATCTTTTGTGTGAGGAAACGGATTATACATCCTATGAAAAGATTTTTTTATGGGATATAGAAAATAAAAAACAGGAGGAAATTCTGAGAATAGAAGAAGGGGGGTTAATTGCGACAGAATCAGGAAGCATTTTATCAGTATTATATGATTCATCGAAATTTTTGTACTGCCTCTATACTGAGGATGAACGTGCTAAAATTCTTGAGTATGACATTTCTGAGAGAGAAAGCCGCAAGCTTTTTGAGGATGAGCGAAATATTAGCTTTAGAATAATAAAGGAAGCGCAGGATGTCTTTATAGGTAAAATTTATTCATTTACAGGTAAAGAGATGAAACATAATATATATGCGATTTCAAAGGAAGATTATTATAAAGGGAACATAAAAGACGCCAAAAGGCTAAAATTGTAGAAGCGGAGAGCAGGATGAATAAACTCGAAGTAATAGATATCAGGAAGACATACTACAATAAAATTGTTTTAGATAATGTAAGTTTTGAATTAACTAGTGGGATATATGCATTGCTGGGGCCTAATGGTTCCGGTAAGAGTACTTTAATCAATATACTTATTGGAAATATAAAAGCTACATCGGGAAGTATTTTTTGGAATGGAGAAAAAATTGGAAAACTAGGGCGCAGATACAGGGAAATATTAGGCTATGTGCCACAAAAACAGGCATTATATCCTGATTTTACGGTAACTGAATTTTTGTATTATATGGCTGCTTTGCGCGAAATTCCAAAGGAAATTGCCACAAAAAGGATTGATAGGGTATTGCAAGAGGTGGAACTGACAGAGACTACGGGATATAAGATAAAAACATTGTCAGGAGGAATGAAGCAGAGGCTGTTGATTGCGCAATCTTTATTAGGAAATTCACAATTTCTAATCATGGATGAGCCTACGGTAGGACTGGATCCAAAGCAACGCCTGCAAATACGCAATCTGATCCAAAGAAACGCACAGAACAGGATTATATTGCTTGCTACACATATTGTCACAGACATAGAGCATATTGCAGATGAAATCATATTGATTAAAAATGGGAAGATTATCAAAAAGAAAAATCGGAAAAATCTGATTGATGAGATGCAACAGACTGGAAAAACAAGAACTTTGGAAGATGTATATTTTTACTATTTGGGTGAAAAAAATGAGTAAATTAATCTTTTATGAATATAAAAAGATATTTGCAAAGAAGAGTATATTTTGGTTTGTGATACTCTGTCTGGCGGTAAACATAGGGCTATCTGTTCATAAAGTATTTGCATTGAATGAAGAAGGGATTAGCCAAATTGATTTATATCATGCATATCAAAAATTAGATGATACGGAAATGAATCTCCAATCTTTAGAGAATAAAATGGATTCGATTTCGTCTGCTTTTTCTATAGAAAAAATAGACGAAAAGATTTTAAAAGAACTTCTTCTGATCTCCCAAATTTATAATCAGGTATTAGAGCTTGAGACATATGAATCATATCTGGATAATATGAAGATACAGATAGAAAAAATGTCGAAATCTTCTTTGTTTTCAAAAGAAAATACATATTCTGAGCGAAATTTACGTGCAACTATGGATGCATATCAAAAGTTGCATAACGTAATTGTCAAAGCAGATTTTGATGGAGGTGTGCTATTAGTTACGGAAAACCGAGCAACAGATTTGATTCTTATAGTAGTTCTTGCGATACTGGTGATGGAAGTGTTTATTTCAGAGAGAGAAAGTGGGACATGGGTTCTGCTCAAATCCATGAAAGCAGGTCATATAGAACTGTTTATTTCCAAAATGGGTACTGTTTTTTTAAGTAATTTAGTCGTAGTCATACTTTTCTATGGAAGTGATTTCTTTATAGCTGCGCTGACCCTTGATTTTGGAAATGTGAACAGGGCAATTCAGTCAGTAAATGGTTATTTTACAAGTGCGATGCAATCGTCAGTAAAACAATATCTGGTGTACTTTTTCTGTATGAAAATCATAGGAATGATTAGTTTATGCTGTATTTTTATTGTGCTGTGCGTGATTTTTAAAAGTAGCATTATGGCCAGTTTGGCTGGAATTTTTACTGCCTTGATTGAATTACTGCTTTGGAAAAATATCTCCGTTAATTCCTGGCTATATTGTTTACGCCAAATGAATCTTTCTGCATTTGTGTATACCGAAAAATTTTTTAAAGAATATCAAAATATGAATTTCTTTTCCTGGCCTGTTAGTAAGCTGTTTTGTGGTATTGCGCTGGCATTTTTCTGTATAGTACCAGGATGTTTGATTTCTTTTGTTTTGTATTACAAAGAAACCGTAATTTTACACCAAAGAAGCAACAACTACAGATTTAATATATACAGAAAACCGAAAGAAAAAAAATATTGCTTCCAAAAAGAAAATGGTTTTGAGATACATGCTAGTCTATGGTATTATGAGTTTTATAAATTATTTATTTTAAGTAGGGGATGGATTGTATTTCTTTTGTTTATAGTACTCCAGGGCAGTAGATTTATAGGAATACAGTACTTTATATCTTATGAAGAATTTTATTATCAGATTTATTCAGAAACGTTAAAAGGAGAATTAAAAGAAGAAAAGGAATCATTTTTACAAGAAGAAAAAAATAGAATTGAAACTTTGGAAAGAAATAGAATGGAAATTATACAGAAATACGAAAATGAACCCGGTAAAATTCAGTACTATTTGTCAAAGTTAGATATTGACAGTGAGCAAATAAATGCATTTGAAAGAGCGTATAGTCAATATCAATCACTAAAAAAAGTAGAATTGCAGGATACGAAAATAGAATATGTGTATGAAACCCCATGGGAGCTTTTATTTGGGAAAAAGGCAATAAGGCAATTTGTAATTTGCTATATAATGTTTGTTGTGGTTATGCTTTTGATCTTATGTTCGTGTGGGGCAAATGAAAAAATAACATATATGAATGAGTTAATCAATATTTCGGTAGCTGGTTTACACAGTATTTTAATAAAAAAAATAGTGATTACCATTGCAATAGCAGGCTTTGTAGCTATAGTAGCTTTATTCCCAAATACCACAAAAATTATCAGTACATATGGATTGCAGGGATTTAAAGCACCCTCTAGGAGTTATACGGATATTCCTGTGTTTTTGCAGCAATATACTCTGGGGGAGATTTTTATTTTAAGTCAAGTAATCTGTTTTATTACAGCATGCGTTATATCTTGTTTGATTCTTTTTTTGTCAGAAAAAGTAGGAAACAGAATATATACATTACTGATGGGGACAGGAATATTTCTCATACCGTCTCTGACATTGTTGCTTTTGTAACTCGTACAAAATCCTTCCCCGGAAGCGCTCCGATCTCTGAGCTTAGCGGAATCCGCTGTATGTACGGAGACACACATAATCACGGAAAAAGCATTGCGTATGTCTGAATGAAACGCCGGAATTGATCTACAAGCCCCGTTCATTGGAAAACGAGCTTCATTTTCAAAAGCTTCTGAAAAAGATAAGCTCAGAATGTGCCCTTTGGGATGAAAAAATAGGAATCAAAATCATCAGCCGTCCGGATTTCGGTTGGGAGGAGAAGATCTGCTTTCAGGAATGCACGTTGGAAGAAGTGGTAAAGAGATTCTATCAAAGGACAGGGATTCTGATCTGCCTTGCCTAAACAGCAGATCTGCATTCCGGACTATTTTATCGATGCTCCCG
>Ga0137306_103444_pt1 | contig 11782 bp, 6 predicted proteins | sample Inofroosms_March_FD_97187 | JGI IMG/M metagenome (GOLD analysis project Ga0137306, IMG submission 97187) | Mouse cecal microbial communities from Vienna, Austria - N-Acetylneuraminic and N-Acetylglucosamine D2O microcosms_March | ecosystem: Host-associated > Mammals > Digestive system > Large... | reverse complement strand
GTTCTCATGGCAATATGGGATGATATGCTTTCCGAAATCACAGCCCGGCTCGTCCTTCAAACTTACCAGCGCCTCTCTGAGAACCTTCCAGCTAAAGATATAGATTCCCATGGAAGCCAGATTGCTCCGCGGGCAGGCAGGCTTCTCCTCAAACTCTGTAATCTTATTATTATCGTCTGTAATCAGAATACCAAAGCGGTTTGCCTCCTCCATCGGCACCGGCATCGCGGCGATCGTAATATCCGCGCCGTTCACTTTGTGATATTCCAGCATGACCTCGTAATCCATCTTATAGATATGGTCTCCGGAAAGGATCAGGACATATTCCGGATTATAGGACTCCATGTATTCAAGATTCTGGTAAATGGCATTTGCCGTCCCCGTATACCAGTCACTGCCTTTGCTCTTCTCATATGGCGGAAGAATGGTAACGCCGCCCACATTGCGGTCCAGATCCCACGGAATACCAATTCCGATATGCGCATTCAGACGTAAGGGCTGATATTGGGTCAATACTCCAACCGTATCGACACCGGAATTGATGCAGTTGCTAAGCGGAAAATCAATAATGCGGTATTTTCCACCAAAGGAGACTGCGGGCTTGGCTACTTTCTGAGTGAGAACTCCCAGACGGCTCCCCTGGCCTCCTGCCAACAGCATTGCTATCATTTCTTTTCTAACCATGATATCACCTCTTGCTGCTCTTTTTGTTGTGCGTGTCGTGAAGCAGGCTGCGCATGCATCACTGTTGTATGATATCTATAGTATAGCATACTTTTTATAGAATGTGAACAAATTTTTATCCGATTAGGGCATTTTTTTGTACATATTCTGACATCTTTTTCTCTTTTTTTTATGTTTCCTCTTTTCATACTACATCTTGCATAAAGATTCGACATTTTCCCATATCTTGATATGGATAAGAGGGAACACATAAAAAGGAGGGAGCATACAGCTCCCTCCCCAGACTTATTCTGACCTTATTTCATGATATCATATACGGTTCCGCAGAAGATCTTCACTGCATTCGGAAGCACCTGCTCGTCAAAGTCGAAGCGGCGGTTATGTCCCGGCGCAGATTCTTTGGTGAGAACACGCATGAAAGTCGCCTGGCCGCCCTGTTCCTGGACACGGCGCATCATGTAGGAAACGTCTTCACTTCCGCCGTTCTTGCTGTTGATCTCCTTCGCTACCGGAAGATGGAGATGCTCCTCGCAGACAGTCTTAATGCGGTTAATCAGAGCTTCATCACTCGCAAGCGAATAGGCAGCTCCCATCAACTTCGTCTCGCATGTACATCCGTGCATCTTAGCACTGTTCTCAAGGATGCTGAGCGCATAATCCTCTACAAACTTGTTGACCTCTGTCGTCTCACCACGGACCTCAATCTCCATATGGGCCTCATCCGCGATTACATTTCTGCCGCTGCCGGCCGCAACGGTTCCCACATTGATACGGGAAATACCGCCGGAGTGGCGCGGAATCGCGTAAAGGTTGAGAATCGACGTTGCCACAGCCAGCATAACGTTCTTGCCAAGCTCAGGGGAACCGCCGGCGTGTGCTGACAGACCGCGGAAAGTAACATCATATTTCGATGTCGCCAGTGAGCCGTAGCTTCCCGGAATCACGGCTGCCGGATCTGCAGCGTCTTTATCCGATACATGAGAGCCGATCAGATAGTTTACTCCGTCCAAATGGCCATTCTCTACAATGGCTTTTGCGCCGCGCACGCCTTCTTCGGCCGGCTGGAAGATCAGCTTCACCGTGCCGTGAAGGGATTCTCTGATTGACATAAGTACCTTTGCCACTCCCAGGCCGATCGTTGCATGTCCGTCGTGGCCGCAGGCATGCATAAAGCCCTCGTTTACAGAGCCAAAGCCCTCATTTGCCGGACGATGGCTTGCATCCTTTTCCTCAATTACCCCAAGTGCATCAATGTCAAAACGCATTGCGACCGTCGGGCCCTCGCCGCAGTGAAGGATTCCGACTACGCCGGTCATACCGCCTTTCGTGAAAGGAACGAATTCCGGATCTGCTCCCTGAGCTACTGCGCGCTCATATTGTGCCTCCAGCTCCTCGTCTGACGGAACGCCCATTCTGGCTTCCTTCTTACACACCTGATCTCCTACCAAAACCTCATCAAAGCCCATGTCGGTCAGTCTTCTGGCTATGATAGAGGATGTCCGCATCTCAAACCAGCCTTTTTCTGCAAACTTGTGGAAATCCCGGCGCTGTGTCGTCAGGTCGCCGCTCATCTCGTCTGCCATCTTGGTGATCTGTTCGTAAATGTCCATTGTGAAACCCTCCCGTTTCTTTTTTGCGTGTGGCGGATACCGCCAGCTTACCTCTGCGTCACGACAGCCTCGCGCGGGGCCGCGCTTGACTGATTTTATTGTAACACAGCCCGGCATGATTTTGAAGTCCTAAATGCCGCAAAAGACAAATAATTTGCAGAAACAGGCTCCCTGGCGATTACAACTCATTTTACCGGTTGCTTCTTTCTGAAAAATAACGTATACTCCAGACATACCGCCACGACAAAACGAGTGCGGGGCAGCAGCTATAATACCATCGTATAAATAAAAGAAATGGGGGATTTTATGTTCCGAGACATGCGCAGAAAAAAACAGGAACTGACACAGGAAGAGACGAAAGAAATTCTGCTCAAGGGGACCTCCGGCGTCCTGGCCGTCTTGGGCGGCGACGGATATCCATATGCGGTTCCACTGAGCTTTGTATATGATGCGGCAGACGCGGCGGTCTATTTCCACTGTGCCAGGAGCGGCCACAAGCTGGATGCCATACGGCAGAATGAAAAGGCATCCTTCTGCGTCATCGGCCAGGATGTCATTGTACCGGAGGAATATACCACTTACTATACGAGTGCCATCGTATTTGGACAGATCCATATCCTGGAGGATGAAGCGGAAAAACGCAGGGCTATTGAAAAACTGGCTGTCAAATATGCCCCAAAGGACAGTGAGGCCGGACGTCAGGCCGCCATTAACAAAGATTTTGCGCCGCTATGTATGCTGAAGCTCTCGATCGGTCACATGTCCGGCAAACAGTCAATCGAACTTACCAGGCGCAAAGAAAGCAGGCAGGCGTAATCGCCTGCCTGAGACACACATCCTGATTACGCCGCCTGTCCGGCGGTACACACACCGGGCCGCGGCGTAATCAGATCAGAAACGGCAGACGCCTCCCTTTATTACAGCGAGATCTCTCCCTTCGCACGTGCTCTCCGGTCACGGATAGACAGGATGACCGGCACAAGGAAGATCGCCACAATACCACTGGCAAAACCGTTGTTGTAGAGGTTCATTCCTCCGTAGATAATTCCCACGTTTAAAGCCACTGAGGAATGCAAAAATCCGGCTATAAGTCCCACAAGAGCGCCGAACTCTCCGGATATAGGCGCCAGTGCCGTGGAGAACAGAAAGGCAAGCATAGGGGACGGATCACTGATATTCCAGCTCTTGACACAGCTGGCAAGCAGCACTCCGAACATAACGGGCGCGATATTGCGCAGGTGTTTCCCGGTTGTGCTGAAGCCGATGATCGAAAAGATTCCGCCCAGGGTAGGCCCGTTTAAGTCTCCGCCTACGATAATCACAAACACGGTCGCGAACAGACCGTTGACTGCCATATTAAGCGCAGCGGCCGCACCTCCCTCGTCCTTCAGATAATCCGTTCCGGCAATCCCCGGGCATCCGAGAATTTTCTGATAGGACGGGATGAGTTCCTTTCTTCCCACCCATAGCGCTCCTGCAGCCATGCCCAGAAACAGGATACAGAGAATAATGAGGATCAGCCTGTCATTTCCGGACGACCAGAACAGGCGTGATTCCGTTTTGATTCCAAACGATTTTAACAGCGATACGACGACTGTAGCGATGATACCAGAAGAAAAGCCCACATTATAGAGTGAATATCCCATATGCGCGTAGTGAACATGGGTGGAAAGCGGCGGCAGGATAAAGCCGATCGCGATCCCCACAAAAAGGCAGATAAGCAGGCGCAGAGCATACGGCAAATCCGTAATATACATAATCTGTGTGATGATCGGTGAAAGACTCGTACCGTAAAAGCCGATATAGATATATTTGGAAAGCGGCATTTTGTGGTATCTGGAATACAGGTAGACTCCGAGCAGAATCGTCCACACATTCATGAGGTTTTTCCCGAACAGGGAGAAGCCGAATATCATACAGCAGGAGGTGACGGTGTGCCCCTCCATTTCCATTCCCAGACGGTACACGATGCCGAGACAAATCAGGGTCAGGACTCCTGCGTTGACAAAGGACGCCCCGATGCCGCCGATCACGAAATAATCCGTAATCAGAAAATCCGGCTCCATGATAATTGCGGTAAGCCCGGCCAGGATCTCTCCCGGCGACTGTATGAGAAACGCCACCACAATAAAGTATACTGGCATCAGGGCCAGGACACAAAACCTCTTTTTTCTGTCCCAGGTTTTCACTACGATCATATTTCACGCTCCTTTTCTCTGTGCATTTTCTTCCATCCGCCTTTTCTGTTCATCCGCAGGGTTCCCAAAAATTCCGGCTTCTTCTTAACGGATCTGCGAGAGGATATTGGGATCCTTTATCTTCGTGTCCTCAGCAAACAAAAGAATCTTGGACACGATTTCTGCTGTCTTTGGGTCGTCGTCGATGAACGGCAGGAAAATACGTCCGCGGTGCTGGGAATGAACCGGGATGACGTACAGCATGGCATTTCCCATTTGATGAACCACGCCGCTCCCCAGGTGCACCGTATAGCGTCCGAGCTTGCCGTCAATCACAGCGTGTGCTTTCTCAAACGTCACATTTTTTATCTTGAACAGCCCCAGATTACACTCTACAATTGCCCGCCGCATCTCGATTGTGGAGTGGCTCGTCTCCGGATCCACGCCGCCTGCATGCGCTACGCTTACCGCCAGATCCACATCCCGCATGACCTCACTGTAGATGATGTCGGGAACTTCCCCGATCTTCATTTGGCGGAATGTCTTTCTGTCATAAAATACCACGTATTCCAGCGTCGGCGCTTCAATGTCGCTGGGAGAGAACCAGTCGGCCATTGCATAGATTCTGGCAACGATGTTTTCCTTATAATATACCTTCTGCAAACCGTCCTCATAATCTGCCACCCAGCGCCTGCCCCTGAGCGCTCCCACGGTCTTTTGAGGCTGGATCTGGTTGCCTGCGAACATGAGCGATTTATCCTTGGAGAGCTCCTCAGACAGCTTCACATACAGCTCGCGGAATACCTGCTTGAATGGCTGGCGCGTCTGACTCTCAAAGAGCTTTTGCTGGTATTGAGGCCAGTTCCCGCTCTGGTAGAGATCAAAAGGATGGGCAATCCATACCGTCTCCTCCGGGGATATCTCTGTAACCGCGCCAAAGCAGTCCATGATGCCGTCCTTGGTGAGGAATCCCAGGATACCTTCCCTGCGGTCTGACTTTACGATCAGAGGCTCAACCACCGGCCGTATCACCGGATTGTCCATCAGTGCCAAAAGCTCCCAGGCTTCGAACGACGTCCTGTCCTCCATCGCCTGCTCCATCATCTGTCTGGAGCGGGAATACTGCTCACGCAGCTTTTTGTTCATTCCCTGATATTCCAGGAACCTCTCATCCTTCTTATATTTGGCCGGAACCGACTTGAGCGCCCTGCCGTCCTTTCTGCAAAGGAGGCTGCTCTTCCCGGCCTCGTCCACAGACAGGCTGATCTCGATATCTCCTAATGGCTTCCAGTCAAAATACGCATTCGCCGTCTCCGTCAGTCTGGATTCCATGCGCAGCGTCAGCCTGGTAACATCGGAAAATCCTGCGGCCACGCTCAGATTTCTGAGTGCCAGATCAACGGCCCGTCCCTCACTTGCACGGCGCTGAGCGCCGAAACTGCGGCTCTCTTTTTTAAATTTCTGGATAAACTGATAGCGGTCCAGAATCTGGGCCTCGCGTTCCCCGTGAGCTTCAGACAGCGGCAGAAGTCCCAGGCTCATCAGAAGGTCTTTATTTCTCTTCTTATCAATCTCTGCCTTCAAATCTTCTGCTTTTACCCGGCCGAGCGCCGCATCCGCGTATTTTCTGGCTCTGGCATGTGCCGTGCCAGAGGAGGAATACTTGGCTGCGTCATACAGCATTTTAAAATTCTTTTCTCCCAGCTTTTCGTATGCCTCGGAAAACCAGTTGACATCAAAGGCCCCGCCTGCCAGCTCCTCCGGGGAGAGAGGCGTATATTTGGCTACCATTGACTGCACCATGTTCGTCATGCCCTCGCACGTATGGGCCATGAAATAATAACACCCGCTCTGGAACCCTGGCATGTCAAGATAAGTCTCGACAATGGAAATCCACTGCTCTGCATACATAGACAGCTCAACCAGACGTTTTTTGGTGATATCCGTGCCTTTTAAAGCACGTTTAAGGTCTGCAGCCGTCTCGCCCGGTGCCGGATAACATACGCTGAGAAGGTGGCTCAATACTTCGCGGCGGTCCTCATTTCTTCGATAATAATGGCCGTTTCTGGATAATGTATCGGAGCCGAGCGCGGTCAGGATCCGTATCATGGTGTCGATGCCGTAGATCATGTGGATGTTGAGCGCCGCATAGGAAAATGGCGTCTCCTGTTCTCCGCGCGCAAGCTCGACTTCCAGAATCATCGGAACCAGCTCCTGATAGAGCTCATGGGCAAACCGCAGTTCCGGTACATCCTCGCCTGCCGTATCAAAACAGTATTTCCCGTCTGTGGTCTTAAACCGGTCGGGATCAGCAGCAAGGAACCGGTTTACATCCTGTATCCTCGCCTGCCGGTAAGTGAGCACCCCTTTTTGCTCGAGCGCGCTCACCGGGCCTGTGAGGCTGCCGGCATTCAGGAAATGGAATACCGCCTTGTAAAACATTCCTTTATCCCAGATGCCGCGGATATAGCAGCGCACAAAATCAGACAGTTCGAGGATGCGGTCCAGCTGATTCCCGTAGCCGGAACGCAGGGGACGCTTTTCACTAAAGTAATGCACAGCCAGCCGGAAACGCAGAGCAAAGGCACTGGCCCACTGCATCTCACCCGCATAGGGCAGCCAGCCAAGCATCTCGGAGAATATGGGACCCTCGCCCGTCCGCTTCGTCACATTCTCCATCTGGCCGTTATAGCGTCTGATCTGACTCGGATACGTGTCATTCTCTTCATTTAAAATCCCCAGGAGTCCCTTGATACCGGAAAGGGCCGCGCGCAGCCTGAGTTCCCTGGACACATACTGCTGGAACAGATTGTCAATTACCGTATTGGCCTGTTTCTCAAAGCGCAGACCGCCTGTAAAGGTTTCAAACGGCGGTTTTTTCTCCGCTCCTCTGCCGAACGTACCGGCATAGACCGGAAGGATTTTCCTGTAATCCTCTTCCCGGTAACGGCATCTCTGGTACAGGTAAAGCTCCAGCAAAAATTCCTGTGTTTTAATCTCTGTCTGGTAGAACTGTTCCCACAATTCGCGGAAGGGATACGTATCCAGAGGTTCCTCTACATCGCGCAGCCAGTGGATGCGGTCCAGGGATGCCCCGAGGACCTTTTCATTCTCATACAGATCCGTATATTCGAGCGTCTCGTTCTCACCAATCAGACGGTTTAAGGATTCCAGCACCTGCCCGTATTCCTCATCAGTATGGCAAAAAAGTGCTTCGGCCCCCGCGATCTCCTCAGAAAGCTCCGGCAGCACCCATTCCTTTCCGGGATCATACAGCCCATAGCCCGGCAGGCTTAAGATATCCTGGGCCGCGCTGCTCTCTCCGGTGAGTTCGGATAAAAGTACCTGTTCCTTGCCGGTCGGCTCCGTGAATGCCTCCAGCAAGGGGCGAAGCTCTTTAAACGCTTCCGGCTGTTCCTTTTTGACCCATACCGCAAGCTCCAGAGCCCCCATGTGGCATTCCTCTGACCTGGTCTGTAACAGGCGGCCGATTCCGGCAAAAAGCCCCGGAAGCTCCTGCTTTTTTAACACAGCCAGCGTTTCCTTGCGGCCCTTTTTATATTTTAAATTTTTCTCGATCTCGGCATAGTCCTCTGCCGTAAGCGTCATGGCGTCCAGAAGCTTAAAGGCGGCTTCCATTGTATACTGCTCCGGATTGTGAAGCAGCGTAAATAACACATTCTTTCTGGCCTGTGTCTGCGGCTTGTAGAGAAGCACCCTGGCCGCTGCCATACGGCCCGATATCCCGTACCCGTTGCTGCCCTGGCCGATCTCGGGGATGAGCACTGCGGTCTCATCGAGACGTTCGGCATCGCCCAGCATCCAGGCCAGAAGGCACAGCCTGACCGCCAGATCCGAACGTGTCATCGTCACACGATACCAGGGGAAAATACAGGGATCAAGCTCAATCCCTTTTTTGGGCATCCGCTTAAGCAGGGCCCACAGGATATCATAGACCTGCACCGCCTCCGCTCTGCTCTGAAACATCGTCTCCGGTGCAAGCGGCCTGGGCTCTGTGGCCTCGGCGTCCCGCAGGCTGTAATAGCTTCTTTCGCTCTCTGTTTTCACGAGACCGGTCAGACACCCGGCAGCGTCCGGCATAAAACCGGGCAGAAAGCAGGCGATGAGTTCCATATCCTCCGGCCAGCGAAAAAGCACCTCCCTGGCTGCCTGCATTGTCAGGTTATCCGCCTGGAGCGTATTGTTAAAATAGGAAGCCGTCATTTTCTGGTTCTTCGTCCCGTTTTTCACCAGCTCCAGGACAGCCCGGACGCCCTCTTCAGCGTCATAAAAGCCTTTGGCCCAAAGCGCACAGCTTATGGCAACAGAGTCATTCGTGGCAAGCTGTTCTGCGCAATAATCTGCATCCCGCAGGCAGCGGCCCATAAGCCTTAAGAGCTTATCCGTGATCCGGTCCACCGATTTTTCATTAAAAATACCAATCCAGGTGCCGACAGCCCGCTTGACGGACGAGTAGCGTGCCAGATTATTCTCTTCAATCACGCGGAATAAATACAGAAAGGCCTCCGGACGGCCTGCATCCATCGTCTCGCAGACCGCCTGTCTGGCTCCCTCCTGAAGCCTTGCGGCCAGCAGGAAATCTCCCAAAAGCCGGTAGAGCTCCTCGCTCTTACTCATGACAATGCCCGTCAGCAGTCCGTGGCTGATCATGAGCGTGTTGCCCTCGCCGAGCAGGATGTCCTTCACTGCCTCGATGGTATCTGTATTTCCCAGGTCAATCTGTGCCGCCAGCATCGCCTCATAGTCCCAGCGCACGGTCCGCGCATGGTCATAGAATTCCGGAGCCACTCTCCCCATAAGGACGTCGGCCAGACTGCCCTGGTAGAATCCAAGCCGGGAATACGCCCATAAAAGCTGTATACTGCGGTACACAAACAGCTCGTAGCTCTTCGTCCGCGCGCTGCGGCGATACCAGCCGGCTGTCATCTGATACTGATTCAGCTGGTCGAGAGCATAGTAAAATTCGTCCCGGTTCTGCTCTGGCACGCAGATTTTTACGAGCCGGGGAAGCTCCCCACGATACAGGCCGCTTAAATTCTGGTACGTCCCGTTGCGGAGCAGTTCCTTCATCTTCCCGCTGCTCTGCGCATACGCTGAATACGTTGACATCTCCGACAAAAGCTGCTTTTCCAGGCTTCCCAGGCCGGAATCCGCCTTTTTTACCGACGCTTCCCAGGCATCCGTCAACTTCCGCCGCGTCTCATATGTAAAATCTGCCATTGCTTCCTCCCTCCACATCATATCCTTTGCCCGCGCGGACGTTTCTCCGGCTTTACCAGCCCGAGAGCATCGTCAGACGGATAAAAGTAAATACCGTTTCCTCCTGCCAGGGAATGGACTGCAAGAGCCCGGTAAGCTCTTCCTCATCCGCAAACAGGCGGTAAATCCCGTCCTCAAAGCAGCTAAGCGCATTGGCAACCGCTTTCTCCTCATCCTGGTCCCCGCCGCCCCGCACTCCAAAGGACACTTTCCCGACAGATGCCATTGCCGCGATCTCTTCCCCTGTCAGCCAGGGAAGGAGCTGTCCCTCGTCCTTCCTGGCGTTATAGGCGCGCACGGAAAGCCTTACGAGGCCCTCGATGAGCTCTCCGGCCGTCTCCGGCTTCTGTTCCAGTGTAAAGGCTGTCTTTTCAATCCCGCCCCGTTTCTGTTTCCCCAGCCGCTTCATCTGTACATATACAGTAAATGCCATTCTGACCTCCTGCTCTCTGGCACTTATTCGCCGCCTTCTTCGTCCTCATCCTCCGGCTCCGCGTACAGTTCGGTAGACAGATACCGGTCTGCGCTGTCCGGCAGCACCACCACAATGCGTTTGCCTGCCATCTCCGGACGGATAGCCACGTCGTACGCGGCATGAAGAGCAGTTCCCGAAGAAATTCCAGCCAGATACCCTTCCGTCGCTGCCAGGTCATAGCATTTCATATAGCTCATGTCCTGGTTGATCTCAATCACCTCGTCGCAGAACCCCGGCTCAATAAGCGGCGGCTCAAAGCCCGTGTCGATTCCCGGGATATCATGACGCGATTCCCGGCCCGGCTCTGTCCGGTACACCGGCCTCACTGCAATGATCTGAACCGCCGGATTCTTCTCCTTCAGGTATTTCCCCGCTCCCATGATGGTCGCGCCGCTCCCCGCACAACAGACAAATGCATCAATCCTGCCGTCCATATCCTCCCAGATCTCCGGGCCGGTCGTCTCGTAATGTGCCTTCACCCCTGCCGGATTCTCGAACTGATTGGGCATCCATGCATGTTCTGTCGTGCCCGCGAGTTCGCGCGCTTTTTCAACCGCGCCCTTCATCCCTTTGGTGGCGTCCGTAAAAACGATCTGCGCTCCGTGCGCGTCCAGGAGCTTTTTCTTCTCTTCGGGTATATTTTCCGGCGCAACGGCAATCGTACTGTATTTCCTGCCTGCGGCTACCGTCATCAGGCCGATGCCCATATTTCCGTCCGTCGGCTCGATAAGGACGCTGACCCCCCGTCTGATGATTCCGGCTCTCTCTGCTTCATCCAGTATCTTAAGGGCCGCCCTGTCCTTTGAACTTCCGCCGGGGTTATACCACTCCAGCTTTGCAAAGACCTCTGCCGTCGTCTCATGCAGCCGGTCCATTGCCTTTAACGCTACCATCGGAGTATGGCCGATCAATTCGTCCAGATTATCATAAATTTTCCCCATTCGACTTTCTCCCTTCATTTTGCGCCTTTTCTCCTGATCTTTTTCGCATGCCGTGCGGATCCCTTTCCCTCCGCCGCCCCGGCCGGACTGATCCTGCGCTTTCCTTTCTCTGCCCTGCGCGTTTCTTTTGTATCATCTGAGAGCCCGCGTTTCCTGACGCTGAAGCCAAAGTTTCCTCTGGCAGCGCCCAGACCATAATATCTGCCGTGGGAATACGCTAAAAGCCCCGCTTGGTCCAAATGGAGCGCGCCCTTATGGTCAAGAAGCGCCTCGTCAACGTCCACAGACTCTACGCTGGCGAGAAACATATGGTGGCTTCCCAGCTCTTCGACTTTCACCACACGGCATTCCAGATTGACCGGACACTCCTGCACAAGCGGCGCCTTCACTTTCTCTGCCGCTCCCCTGGTAAGCCCGGTATCCTTCCATTTATCGGTATCCCTGCCGGATCGTACCCCGCAGTAATCCACCGCGCGGGCAAGCGCTTCTGTCGTCAGGTTCACCACAAACTCCCCGGTCTCCCGGAGCAGGCCGTATGAATAGCGCTCCGGCCTGACGCTGATATATAACATCGGGGGATTCGTGCAGACCGTTCCCGTCCAGGCCGCTGTAAAG
>Ga0137306_103443_pt1 | contig 11783 bp, 9 predicted proteins | sample Inofroosms_March_FD_97187 | JGI IMG/M metagenome (GOLD analysis project Ga0137306, IMG submission 97187) | Mouse cecal microbial communities from Vienna, Austria - N-Acetylneuraminic and N-Acetylglucosamine D2O microcosms_March | ecosystem: Host-associated > Mammals > Digestive system > Large... | reverse complement strand
TCTACCGGTTCAATACCAAGCCGGGAAAGCCCTGCGTTACATATTCCGTTTTTTTCAAAAAGCATTTTCCAGATCAGCACGACCGTAGCCGTAGGCACTGCCAACGGAAATAAATATGCCGATTTCAAAGCCTGCACCAGCCGGCTCTTTGAAAGCATCACCGCTACGAGCAGCGACAGACCGATTAAGAGCGGCAGGCAGACCAAGTCAAAGTACAGCGTATTTTTTGACGCCAGCAAAAATGCTTCATTAGAAAATACCGTCTGATAATTTACCAGTCCGCAAAAAGAATCTGTCACCATTGTTTTCATAGACCGTACCAGAACATCTCCAAACGGCGCTATAACAAAACAGCTCACTCCTGCAAGACTGGGCAGTAAAAACGGCACAAACCGCCAATTCTTACTCTTTAAAATAGAGATTAATCTTCTGCGCAATTTCATTTACACCGTCCTCTATACTCTTCTCACCAGTCAATATGTTCTCGCCGACCGATTCTACCGCATCCAATACCACTTCATCCGTCAGACACGGATGCTCCAGTTCCTCTATAAGCGTAAGAAGCTCCTGCCACTGTTTCTCGGTTGGCCAATAGGAATAATCTACGCCAACTGCTTCATTTCCATTGCCGCCAACTTCAACCATTCCGAAACCGGTTCCGCCGGTATTTTCCTGAACCATCCAGCTTTCAAGCGCATCTTTATTCAGCGGAAGTCCGTCTTTTGTATCCTTGCTCTGTATTCCGGTGGAAAGCAGTTCCTTTAAGAAATCCTTTGCAAGCTCCGTCTCCTTACTGCCGGAAGCGATTCCTGTGATACCTGACGGAATAAACACATTCGCCGCTTGCCCCGGCAATCCCGTCAACGCACCGTTTTTCATCTCCTTTAAGGTTGCCATCGTCTTTGGATAAGCCTCTAAACTCGACAGATTCCCCATACCAAAACAGGAAGATTTCACTAGAATGTCAAACGACCGCATCCATACGTCATTCCACATCTCCTCTACGGAAGTTCCGCTCCCCATCTGCATTGCCCTATTGTGGGCGTCTTTTAATTCCTCTGTCAGATTTTTCTGGTCTGCCTCATAAAGGCGCTTTGCCTGCGTAAAATATTCTTTCAGTGCGTCAGTGTCCACCGCACCGTCATTTACCCATGCCAGACCGCAGGTAAACTGCAGTTCCTTTAAAAGCTCCTCCGCTGTACTAGAGCCGACCATCCTTACGGTATTCTTGCCGGACGCCTGAAGCTCCTCCACTTTATCCGCAAGGCTCTGTAAATCCGTAATTCCGGAAAGTTCTTCTGCCTCTCCCGTCAGAACCGGTATCTGAAAACGGAGCGGAACCGCATAAACAGCTCCTTCCTTCTGATAAGCGGAAATCAGATTGGTGAAATAAGCCGCTTCTTCCTGTATGTCTGCCAATACATCACTAATATCCGTAAGCATCCCTTTATCCATATAGGAATCCAAAGGCATTCCGTCTAAAACAATAAGATCCGGTCCCTCATTTGCCAAAAGCCTCGTATTCAGATTCTTCACAGCGTCATTTGCAGTCACTCCGTCCGTTCCGTCCATACCGATTTCCAGCTTCACATAAACGTCCGGATTCTTCTTCCGAAAGCTTGCAATTGCGCTTCTGATGGAAGCGTTATCCCGCAAACTGTATACATTCAACTGCCGTTCAGGTACAGCAGGCATATCCGGGTCATAGACATACGAGCAGATCAGCCCGTCTTCAAATCCAATCAGAAAACTGCCGTCCTCTTCGGCAAGCATCGCTCTTGGAACCCTTGTCGGCTCTCCGAGCGTATAAAGCGTCCCGTCTGCCAACTGTTCCATCACGCCGCCTCCTGGCACATGGGAATAGATTCCGCTCTGACCTGCCAAATAGACCTTATCGTCGGCACCGCCCGCAAGAACCGGCAGAACCCCGCTTTCTATTTCCTTTTTCACCTGCGCATTCAATACTTCATCTGAAGTATCTGCCTGTGAATCATCCTTTCCGCAAAAATATGCCTTGTCGGTGTCGAACGCTGCAGCTCTGTCACCGCAGACTCCCAAAGCAAAATCAAATACGCTATCCGTTTTGAACAGTTTTCGGGCTGACCAGTTAGAAGTATCCACATAATATACGGAACCTTCTCCGTCCGCGCCATATAAAGAGCCGTCCTCTGCAAAGACTGCCTGCGAGATATTTCCTCCTGAAAGCGATATTTCCTGCGCCTGCCCGTCATTTTGCATATAATAATAATGCGGGGAATAATCTCCTCCCTCGTCTCCCCAGTTGCGGAAGCCATAGAAAACGCCTCCGTCCTTCGCAACTGCATTCGCCAGAAATTCTAATCCGTCTCCGCTCTGATTCTTCACCAACTCAGAAACAATGGGAATCTCTTTTCCCTCCCAGTTCTTTCCTTCATCCTTTGAAATATGAAGCATACCGTTTTCTATATCTAATATTGCAAGGCTGTTATCCTCAAGACGGCTTAAATTTGTCAATTTTTTGAGACCTGATGGCGTCGTCAGATCCGATTCTACATAACACCCCTTTGCACCTGCAGCACCGCCGTCTCCTACATCGCTTCCCGTTCCGGCGTTCCCCGCTTGAGAACTTCCTTTGTCTGCTGCATTTCCCGTTTTATTCTCCGAACAACCTGCCATAGAAAGTGTTATAGAAAAGACACAAATCCCGGCAAGCAGGAACGCCCCCAATCTTTTTATCCGTTTTTTCATGTTGTAATCCTCCTGAACTTAATTTCCCGTTACAGTTCATCCTTTGGCTTCACTGCAACAATTTCTTACCATTTTTGTCCGCCGCAGCGCACATTTTTGTCGACAGGTATACAATAACACAGGAATCTTTAAACTTTCTCTAAAAAAATCCTTTTTTAAAAATTAGAGTTTAATTAAAGATTTCTGTGTTAAAATAATCTTACATTTGGAAAAATTTATACGAAAGGAGAAGCTTTATGCGAATTTTATTGATAGAAGACGACGAGGGATTATGCCGCTCCCTCGGACTACAGTTAAAAAATGCTGGATTTACCGTCGATATCTGTATGGACGGCGAAGATGCGTTTTATTATACGAACCAGACCATTCATGATTTAATTTTATTAGATCGGATGCTGCCCCATGTGGACGGGCTTACCATCTTAAAACACCTGCGGGACAATGGAGTGCACACACCGGTCATTTTATTGACTGCGCTCGGAGAATTATCCGACAAAGTAACTGGATTGGATGCAGGCGCGGACGACTATCTCGTCAAGCCCTTTGCTTTCGAAGAGCTGCTCGCCCGTATCCGCTGCATCAACCGGCGCCCTGTCTCCTATCAGGAAAACTCTTCCCTTTCCTTTGGAGATATTACCTATTATCCTGACAACAACTGGCTGACTGGCTCGCTTGGAAGCTGTACGCTTTCCAGAAAGGAAGGCGATCTCTTAGAATTCTTCTTAAACAATACCGGACAGACGCTTCCAAGAACCGCTATTCTGTCAAAAGTCTGGGGAATGGATGCAGAAATTGAAGAGGGAAATCTGGATAATTACATCCACTTTATCCGAAGGCGCTTAAAAAGTACCTCTTCCTCCGTTTCCATCAAGACCATCCGGGGCGTCGGCTACCAATTGGAGGTTCGCCATGTATAAGAATATCCGCCTGAAGCTGACGCTTCTCTTTGCCGGAATTGCCGGACTGATTCTTGCCTTCATGTCACTCTTTTATCTGTACATGTCGGAAAAAGAATTAAAATCTAACCAGTTTCTGTCCTTTTGTACGGAGGCAAATACGATTATTTTAAATCTGGAGCAGCAAAATACGATTTCCTATGAATGGATTGCAAAGGCGATTGTAAATGAACGCTGTACGATAGCGATATACGACAAGAACATTCCGCTGACCTATACCACATCCATACTCTCCGAAAAGCAGCAAAAACTTGCAGCTGAATTTTTGAACAACTGCTTTCCCTCGGACATCTCCGGCTCCGAATTCATTTCGCCGCACAGCGAAATCCAATACAAGGCTTCGGACGGCAGGGATTATTATGTAAGCGTTGCAAGCCTTCACAGCGGAAATGTCCATGTGGTCATTTACAGCTCGGCAGAATCTTTGAATACGCAAATCAAAGACCAGCGTGTGCGTTTTTCCCTTGCAAACGTTCTGGGTATTCTTTCGCTGTTTCTTTTTTCTTATTTCTATACCGGAAAATTACTGGCTCCGATCGGAGATTCCCAGAAGAGGCAAAACGATTTTATAGCCGCAGCTTCCCATGAACTGCGCACGCCGCTTGCCGTCATCCTCTCTTCCGTCTCCGCGATGAAGGAAGCGGAGGAAGAAGAGCGCATGACATTTCTGCACACGATTGCAAAAGAAAGCGACCGCATGTCCATTCTGGTCGGGGATATGCTGACTCTGGCAGGCGCCGACAACCAGACCTGGTCTTTTCACATGAAAGATACAGAATTGGATACGCTCCTTTTAGACAGCTACGAAGCATTCCTTCCCCTTGCAGGTAAAAAAGAGATTTCCTTAAGAATCACGCTCCCTGATGAACCGATTCCCACCTGCCGCTGTGACTCCGCAAGAATTTCGCAGCTTCTTGCAGTGTTGATTTCTAATGCAATTGCCTATGGCTCCATCGGCGGAACTGTGTGGCTGTCCCTTACTTACGACGCTCCCCGCTTTCTCCTCACCGTGGCAGACAATGGTCCCGGTATCCCGGCAGAAGCGAGGGAACATATTTTTGAGCGCTTCTACCGTGGTGAAAATTCCCGCTCTGCGAAGGAACATTTTGGACTGGGGCTCAGCATTGCAAAGGAGATTGCAGATGCCCATCACGGGATGCTTACATTGGCAGAGCGGGAAGGCGGGGGATGTGTTTTTACATTAAGGTTGTCAGAAGTAAATACCAGAATCGAGTAGGGACGATTTATTCCTCCTATTCGCCGTGCGGGGCGCATGCAGCTCCTGCTGTTACTGTCCCTATGCGCCCTTATGCATAAAAAGAGAATCCAGCCTAGCTGGATTCTTCTCCTCTTTAGTCCTCTAAATACTGTTGTAAATGTTCTAAAATTTTATCAATCTTTTTGTCCTTCTGTTCAATTTCTTTATGATCCCTCGCCTCCTGCAAATCATCCTTCATAAAGTTTACAAGTAATTTAAATTCCTTTTCACTAATAGCCATATCTAATACCTCCATCTTTTATCTCCTTTCAGTTAAATCCTAATATTCTAAATTATAACTTTATTATATACTGTTGACTATCAAATTTCAAAATCTTTTTAAAGCCTCCTATCCCCAATTTCCCCTATTTACAAATAGCGGTAAACTTCCAACGAAGCTTACCGCCAATCATCATTTATTCATTTACACAGCAGACAAATCTCTCAAATGCTTTCCTTCCCTCTTCATCACATTTGTAAACGCCGGCGTCCTTTAACACCTCGTTGAATACCAGACCAATCTCTTTTCGGATAATCTCCTCAATATTTCCGGCATTTACCTCTTCATATTTCGGAAGGAACTCTTCTACCCAGTCCGCATGCTTCTCCAATTCTTCATTGCCGCGGATATCATCACTATTCAGAATTGCCTGCTCTAACTGCGCCATTTCATCCTTCAAACGCGCCGGAAGCACGGCAAGACCCATAACCTCAATCAAGCCGATATTCTCTTTCTTGATGTGGTGCAGCTTTGCATGCGGGTGATAAACGCCAAGCGGATGCTCCTCGGTAGTAATGTTATTGCGCAATACCAAATCCAGTTCATAATTCTCCCCGCGCTTTCTTGCAATCGGGGTAATCGTATTGTGAGGTTCTCCATCCGTCTCTGCAAAGACGAATGCTGCCTCGTCGGTATATCCGCGCCATTTCAAAAGAATATTATCCGCCAGCTCAATCAAACGCTCTGTATCCGGTGCGCTAAGACGAATCACTGACATTGGCCATTTTACAATTCCGGCTTTCACATCCTCAAAGCCGGCAAAGCTGATTTCCTTCTCAATCGGCGCCTTTGCCATCGCAAACTCGTAATGACCGCCCTGAAAATGGTCATGGCTTAAAATGGAACCGCCGACAATCGGCAGATCTGCATTCGAACCGACAAAATAATGCGGAAACTGTTTCACAAAATCTAACAGCTTGCCAAATGTTTCCTTCTCGATTTTCATCGGCGTATGCTGCCCGTTAAATACGATACAGTGCTCATTGTAGTACACATATGGAGAATATTGCATAAACCAGTCGCTGTCGTTAATATTTACCGGCATTATCCTATGATTCTGACGTGCCGGATGATTCACCCGCCCGGCATAACCTTCGTTCTCCTTGCAGAGCAGACACTTCGGATAACCGCTCTGTTTTGCCAGCTTCGCCGCCGCAATTGCCTTCGGATCCTTTTCCGGCTTAGAGAGGTTAATCGTAATGTCAAGCTGTCCGAACTCTGTATCCGCAGTCCACTTCATATCCTTTTTGATACGGTAGCGGCGGATATAATCACTGTCACAGCTTAATTTATAATAATAATCGGTTGCCGCCCGCGGAGACTGGTTGTTATAGAGTTCCCAAAAATTAATCTGAACCTCAGAAGGTCTTGGAACCAGCAGCCCCATAATCTTCGTATCAAACAAATCCCTATAAACAATGCTGTTTTCCTTCATGATGCCCTGCTCATGGGCATAGTCCATCATTTCACCAAGAATGCTCTCTAAAGCTTCCTCCGCACTCTCCCGCGTCATCGGCTCCCGCTTCTCATAAGATGAAACCACTTCATCCTCCAGCTCATCAATTTGAAACAGTTCCATGAGCCGATTGATAGTATAACGCCGATCCTCCGGCTGTATCAGACCGGTTACAATGGCATACTCCGTTAATTTTAAAATATTCTCCTGAATCATAGTTGCATTCTCCTTCCCAATACTGTTTCCGGTCTTATTTCAGACGGTCCGGTCCATCCCCGATTTCCACCACATAAAAATCTGCGGCATAACCAATCTTCTCCTCATACGCCTTTCCGACCTGCCCAATGAAGGCATCTACCGCCTCATCCTTAACAATGCTGACCGTACATCCGCCAAAGCCTGCGCCTGTCATACGGGAACCGATGACGCCGTCTACCTTCCACGCCTCTTCCACCAGCGTATCCAGCTCAATTCCGGTCACCTCATAATCATCCCTAAGCGACACATGGGAGGCATTCATCAGCTCTCCGAAAAGTGCAATGTCATTGTTCTTTAAAGCCTCCACTGCCTTAATGGTCCTCTGATTCTCATATACCGCATGCTTTGCACGCTTCTGGCATACGTCATCCTTGATGGAATCCTTATACTGTTCAAACTGCTCCTCTGTCAGATCTCCCAGACTATTGATTCCGATTACCTCTCCGATCTGCGCAAACGCACTCTCACACTCGGCGCGTCTCTCGTTGTATTTGGAATCCCCAAGTCCGCGCTTCTTATTGCTGCAGGAAATCACAATCTTAGCATTCTCTAATTTGATTGGCGCATACTCGTATTTCAAGGTCGCCGTATCTAAAAAAATGGCATGTTCCGCCTTTCCCATCGCAATTGCGAACTGATCCATGATGCCACAGTTGACGCCGTTAAATTTGTTCTCGGAATACTGCCCAATCAGAGCGAGATCCTGATTTGTAACATCAAAACCAAACAAATCCTTTAAAATATATCCGGTCAATACTTCAACCGATGCAGAGGATGAAAGTCCGGATCCGTTCGGAATATTTCCATACAACAAAAGATCCATACCGCAGTCCACCGACATGCCCTTCTCACCAAATGCCCAGATTACTCCCTTCGGATAATTCGTCCAGTCCGCTTCCTTCTCCGGCTTCAAATCCCAGGCAGAGGACTCCAGAACTCCCAGCTCTTCAAAATTCATGGAATAAAACCGCAGCTTCTTGTCTGTACGCTTTCTCGCCACGCCATAGGTTCCAATCGTCAGTGCACACGGAAAGACATGACCGCCGTTATAGTCGGTGTGCTCCCCGATCAGATTTACACGTCCCGGTGCAAAATACAGCCGGATATCGCCTTCCTCCCCAAATAATTCTTTGAACTTCTCCAGTAATTTCTCCTGCATTGTTTCCTCCATTTCTGTGCTTTTTTCAGCACAAACAGATAGTTAGTGAAAGAATTTACAAATTCTTTCACTCTTTTCCCTCCATCAATGTTTCATTTTACCTGCTTCCGTACACTTCACATGAAAGATACACTTTTCTCTCAAATATATACGTTTATTATACAAGAGCCTGTTTTACTTTGCAATGGGCTCCCCGAAATCTGCAACAATCAAGTTTGAATCATGCAACATTCTGACATATGCACAAGCAGTGTAAAAACAGACAGCCGCTGCCCATTCCTAACGCGGAAAGTCCCGAATAACTTTTAACGCCGGCAGCGCATTTCCATCATAATCAAATAATGCCTGATTCGCCCACTCATTTCCGCAAGGTCCCGGATCGTTCATATATTTCAAGGAAGCTTCTGTCGCCCATCCGCTGCCTGCAACAGGAATCCATGCCGGCTCCCAGTAGAAAAAGCCTTTGCCCTTTCCTTCCGGAACGTTACGAATACGGTTTAAAATATCCGTCATGAAATCCGCCTGCCCCTCTTGTGTCATCGGATACTCAATTTTTTCAACAAGCTCCTGTCTTGTCGCATAGCCCTTCCGCTGTTCATCCGTCAGATCCTCATAATCCATATAATCCTCCATCGTATGACCCATAGATACCTCTACCACGATAAGGTCTTTGCCATACCGGACGGCGATGTCGCGCATATTGTCCTCAAGCATCTGAAGCGTACCATGCCAGAATGGATAATAAGAGAGTCCAATGATCTGGAAATCCTCCCCACGCTCCATAAAGTTGTCAAACCACTCCCGATACAGTTCATTATTCCCCCCGTTGTCTAAGTGAATCATAATGTCCACATCTTTATCCACTGCACGGACTGCGCGGATTCCGGCATTGACAAATTTTGCGATATTGTCATAGTTCGGCGTCCGTCCCTCTGGCCACAACAGACCGTTTGACAATTCATTTCCAACCTGTACCATCGTGAGATTCACGCCGTTTTCCTTAAATATCTCCATCATTTCTTTCGTGTAATCATATACCGCCTTCTCAAGTTCTTCTACAGAATAGCCTTCCCATGCCTTCGGCTTAATCTGCTTTCCCGGATCTGCCCAGAAATCACTGTAATGAAAATTCAATAGAACTCCAAAGCCGGCGGCTGTCACCTTTTTTGCAATAGCAAGCGTTGTCTCCAGATCATTAATCCCCGCTCCATAAGATTCCCCCTCCGGTGAATATGGGTCATTCCAAAGACGGATTCGGATGGTATCCACATCATAATTTTTCATAATTTCCAGAATATCCATTTCCCTGCCGTCATCATAATATTTCGCTCCTAAATTTTCCAATTCTATCAATGTTGATAAATCCATTCCTTTTACAAATTCCATGTCATTCCTCCAATTCTGCACAATATAAGCACATTATATAAAATATTTCTGCAATATTGAAAATAGGAGACTGCCGCATGGAGTCTCCTATTTTTCCGATTGCTAAAAGAGAGATTGTAACCCTCCGGTTACCTTAGTCAAAATCGAACTTTGTTATACGCTTCATCATATCCCTGTAACGGAAGCGCACCATTTCATTTTTTGCAAGAACATCCTCTTCGGTACCGGTATACTGACACCGAAGACAGTAATACTCACCTTTATCTTTGTCATAAAACATATCGATATCCAAGTCTCTCATAAAGCAGGATGGACATCTGTAATTTAATTTGCCTTTTCCAGATTGAGCCATGTTGCAAATACCTCCTTATCAGAAACTTTTTTCTTATATCCCAACGTAAACATCGGGGAGAACGCATATCCTTCTCTCACGTATCCCTCTGCCCTACCGCTTGCAGTCAAGGATACCTTCGTTTCGATTGCAGGAATGACTGCAGATACTGCTTCTGCTCCCTCTAAGGAAGCTTCTCTGCATTTGTACTCATAAACAATCGTCTGCCCGCCTTCACCTTCACACTTCAAGGTGATGCCTGTCATATCCTCCGGATATTCGGTTGTGCCGTAGCATGCCACCATATACTCATTCAGCTCTACTTCTGCATTCGGGTCGCTCATCTCCAAAATTGTTCTCTCAATCTTGATTGCGCCGCTGCCCTCTTCAAAATACTCTTTTGTCTGAAGTTTTACCGTTAAATCCGCAAACTCAATCGTAACCGGGTCAAGCGTCAGAATTCTTGTCTTTCCCTCTTGCGAGAAATGCGCCTTGGTACGGCATAAGCACAAATCCACTTCCTCACCGTTATGGCAGAGCTTTGCACTTCTTACGGTTCCTTCTCCCGCATAGTGGGTGAAATAACCTGCACGATATTTCTCCTGAATCAAGAAAGGATAGGATGCATCCTGTACATGCTTCGTACCGATACCTACTTCCCATTTTAATTTTGCTGCATACGGACGAAGGTCTACAATTGCACCGCCCTGATCCATATTTACACAAGCTCTCATGTATGGATCTGTATACCAGAATACCTGCTTCTCTGAACCATACAGAATATCTCTCCAAAGTGCACATTCCGGCTCCGTATAGGATTTCTTCTCACGGTAGTAATCTGCGAACTCTGACATTGTCATGTCGGTCAGCTTACCCTCTTTTTTCAACTGTCCATAATACTTACAGCCATCGGCATAAGATTTCTCAAGCAGCTCATACGGCGCCTCCCAGCGTCCCATCTTATTCATCCAGCCCGGTCCGACGAACATCATATTATACGCATAACCGTTGTTATATTTCTCCTGATCGCGGAACTGGTCAATCAAGTTGTATAAATACGGGTATTCCCATGTCTTGCTGTCATAAATCATACCGCGCAGTACATTCTGCGGATGTGTTCCGAAATTAGAACCATTACCATCATAGCATGCAATCAAATCTCTCGAAAGATGCGGAATTGCTACAATACCGCTGTCCTCTGCCTCATTTGCTGCCGGTGCATGGGTATTCTGCTTGGACGGAATCCAAGGAGCCCACGGACCGCCGTCAAATAAGGTATACCAGGAATTATTACAGGTATGATAAGCCTTCGGTCCTTCCTCCCAGCAAGTTGCAACCGCACACTTTACGGAAGGATATTTCTCTTTGATATAATTTGTCAGCTCGGCATCCAGATAATAGGAGCCGGTTGACTCTGGATAAAATCCAAAAATATCATGAAATTTTTCAAATACATCATTGACAATCTCTTTCTTGTCCTCCATTGAGAACATCCAGATACAGAAATCCTTTGTCTTATATTTCTCGCGGAACTGCTCGCACGGCAAGCCTAACAAAGAAAGTGATATCTCGTCTCCGTATTTCTCATGATGCTCTTTTGCTAACTGTACTGCTTCCTCGTTAAACAAGGAAGCATATGTCATCTGAATCGTAACTTTCAATCCATTTTCATGCGCCAGCCTCTGCTGTGTCTTGAAAATATCCAAAGATTCGGTCAGCAGCTTCTTATCTCCGATATCCTCTTCTTTTCCATGTCCGGTTACGGTTGCGGAATATTCCGGTACCATTTCAGGACGATGAATAATGTTCACGATAAATTTGTCCATCTCAATAACTCCTTATGTTGTAATTTTCTTGAAGCTTAACCCTTAACGGAACCGCCGGTAATTCCTTCTACATAGAACTTCTGCATGATAACGAACAGGATACCGATTGGAATACCAACAAGTACGCCGCCTGCACAGAATCTTGA
>Ga0137306_103442_pt1 | contig 11787 bp, 11 predicted proteins | sample Inofroosms_March_FD_97187 | JGI IMG/M metagenome (GOLD analysis project Ga0137306, IMG submission 97187) | Mouse cecal microbial communities from Vienna, Austria - N-Acetylneuraminic and N-Acetylglucosamine D2O microcosms_March | ecosystem: Host-associated > Mammals > Digestive system > Large... | reverse complement strand
ATCAATATATTTAATATTTTGATCTGCTAATATTGAAGCTTGTAAATAAAAAATTACTACGGAAGTAGAAAATGATGGGTTTTTTATTAGCTCCTGTACTTTATAATTGCATCTGTCTAGTATTTCTTGATTAAGCACATAATCACCTTCTGGCGATGATAAGTTTGTCATAAATGGCAGCGTAGGTCTAATTTGATTTTTCTTACAAAATAATGCCATCTTTTTTATAAATTCTAAACCCAACTCTATATCTTTCTCTTCTCCATTTTTTCCTACATCTTCCCAATTTATATTATTTAATCTTTCTATAGCCTTTTCAGTATACATAATCATTCATACATATTTTATCTTTTATATTTTTTATTATTATACTATCTTCATTAATTCCATCCTCTTCTTACCCGGGGAAGCCAAAGAACAGGCTTCCCCTTATACGTATACTCGTTTTCTTTTTTTATTCTTATTCCTTCCTTACCCCAGAACAACATCCAAAACCATCATAATTAAGAAGCCTGCGCAGAATCCAATAGTTCCCAAGTCTGAATGTTCTCCTTCTGCGGATTCCGGAATCAACTCTTCCACTACCACATAAATCATCGCCCCTGCGGCAAAGGAAAGAAGGTAGGGAAGCACAGGGGTAATATAGGCGGACAAAAGCAGGGTGAGAAATGCCCCGATAGGTTCTACCACACCTGAAGCACTGCCGCAGAGAAATGCTTTCGTCTTCTTCATCCCCACGCTCTTTAACGGCATGGAAACGATGGCTCCTTCCGGGAAGTTCTGAATGGCAATACCCACGGCTAATGCAAATGCCGCTGCCATGGTTATTCCTGTTTCCTTAGCCAGCACCCCGGCAAATACCACGCCCACAGCCATCCCCTCTGGCAGGTTGTGAAGCGTTACTGCCAGAACAAGCATAGTGGTTTTTGTCAGGGAGCTTGCCGGTCCTTCAGGGGCATCGGTTCCCAGGTGAAGATGCGGAATTATCCGATCCATCACCAGAAGGAAAAATATACCCAGGCAAAAACCGGCCACCCCCGGAAGAAATGATAACGTTCCCAGTTCCTCGGACATATCCATTGCCGGAATTAACAAAGACCACACAGAGGCTGCCACCATTACCCCCGAGGCAAAACCTAACAGAGCCTTCTGTACCCGCGCATTCAGCTCTCCCCGCAAAAAATACACACAGGCCGCACCTGCGGTTGTTCCTATAAACGGAATTAAAATCCCCCAGAAAATATCTATACTCATCAGCCATTCTCCTTTTATGGTTTTTCAAGAATCCTGCAAACAAATGCCGGGATTTTCGTTACTGTTCACATGTCGCAGCAACGAATTTCTCTTATAGCGGCCCCTGTTTGCAGAGTTACATTAACCGTAACTTCTCTGTACCTATAGTATGGAAAAAAATGGCTTGTGTGCATAAAAACCGTTACTGTTCCCTCATTCACAGCAACGAAAAACGGAGCTCTCTTACTCAGCCCCGAACCGCTTCCCGCCGCTTAAAAAGCCTCCGGATGGTTTTTGCTGCCTGGCTGATTCCCCGTTCTAAGACAGCGATAACCATATGGTCGGTAAAAAAAGCAAGGACAAAAGAAAGCAGGCTGCATAAGCTTACGGACAGCAGGACAAAGAACACCTTGGGCATAAGCGGGGACATGCCCTGGATAAACAGGACATTATAGAGCACAAACCAGTGAATCAGCAATACGGAATAACTGTATTTGCCAAGAAAAAGCAAAAGCCCTTTGATTTTCTGCAGATAACCCTCCAGACAGAAAAACGCCGAATAAATCCCGCAGGCAATCAGCAGAACAAAGATTGATGTTCCAAAAACATAGCGGTTACTGCTTCCAGCCATCATGGAAAATGCCACGCCCAGCACCAGGCCCAGAACTCCCCCCGTCATCCAGAGGCGGTCATAGCGGCGCATCCAGCTTCGGTTCATCAGATAACCCAAAAGGAAAACACCTGTCCATCCGTTTAAAAATGTGGAAAATGCCAGGTCAATCTTCCAGTAATGGCTTACGCTGTAAACACCCATCAGCACAAGGATGAAGAGGGTCAGAAGCTTTTCGGTCTGTTCCAAAGCATTCTTTAAAAGGCTGCGCAGCGGAAGCACCAGAACATACATGGCAATAAGTTCAAACACCATCCACAGATGCGGTGCCATACGCACGTTTCCCCGAAGCATTGATAACACATAGACGGTTGTCCACTCCTGCACCGAAAACTGTGATGCAGAGAGCAGGATAATGTAAACCCCTCCGTAAACCAGAAGAGGGAGTATTACCTTCGCCAGCCGTTTCCGCACAAAAACGGAAAAACTCTCCTCTCTCCAGGGCAGAAGCAATGCCCCGCTTAACATAAAGAATAAGGGGTTGCAGCTTATGGAGATAAACTGACCGATTAAAAACAGAAAATACACCCCTTTTTGTTCCTGGAGAACACTCATTTTTTCCAGGGCACCCCACACATGAACGACAATCACCATAAAAGTTGCAAAGACACGGATTCCGTCCATGTAAACCATCCGGGGCTTTCCTTCGCTTGCCCTGCTTTTTTTTCTCCCTTCCCTTTTTTCGGCAAGAAACAGACCCCCGCAAACAAACAGCAGGAGAAAAAGAATAAACCTTACCCCGTTTGCCTGTAAAAGTACCTGCTCTGTCTTTATCTGTGAAAGAGGAACGGACTTAACTCCCTCAATGGACTCCAATACAAAATCTCCGTCAATCCCCAGGCGGTAGCTGTCCCAGTTTCCAAAAGGAACGGAAAAAAAAGCTTCCGTTGTCCCTTCCACAAGGTAAGCATTTTTCTGCTGCAGCACATGGAATGCATCGCTCTGCGCGTAATAACAGGAGATATTCATCTCCTGGGCTAAGGGTTCTTTAAACCGAATATGAACGTGCCCCAGATCCTCTTTAAGATGAAAAAGCATATAGGGCTGTATCCCTGTTTTCACCCAGAGCGTTCCGTTTTCCCCTACAACATAGTCATTCCCGGATTCCGCAGCCAGCAAAAAGGCTGTTTTCTCATTCCCATAGCCCCTGTTCACCCGGTACAAAGCAATAATCCCCTCGAATAAAACAGCCAGAACGATCCCCAAAACAAGTGCTGCTGCCCATTTCCATTTGTTTTTTTTCTTCATTTCTGCCATAATCCTTCCCCTTAAATCTTTTGTGCCAGTGCGTGTCTACAGCCAGAGCCGCCCTTCTTTCGCCTCCAAAATAAACCATGCACAACCAAGCAAAAGAGCAGACTACACATGCTCTGTATACTCTGCTCCGCATTTAACCTGTCTTTATTTATCCGGATTCCTGCCCTGGATAAGCCTACAGAAAATCCCGGATTCTCTTGCTTCTTACGGGATTCCGAAGCTTTCTTAATGCCTTGGCCTCAATCTGGCGTATCCGCTCTCTGGTTACATTAAACTCTTTTCCCACTTCCTCTAAGGTTCTGGGATGTCCGTCCTCCAAACCAAAACGCAGCACGATAACCTGGCGTTCCCTCTCTTTCAGATCACCCAAAAGAGCATCGATGTGCTCTCTGAGCATTACCGATTCCACGTTCCCTTCCGGCGTAACCACGTTGCTGTCCGCCACGAAATCACCTAAGTTGGAATCATCCTCTTCGCCGATAGGTGTTTCTAAGGAAGCAGGCTCTCTGGCAATCTGCATAATTTCCATTACCTTATCTTCCGACATCTCCAGGGCATCGGCCAGCTCTGCAACGGAAGGTTCATAGCCCAGTTCCAGGGTAAGCTTCCTCTGCATCTTGGACATCTTATTGATGGTTTCAACCATATGCACCGGAACGCGGATGGTTCGCGCCTGATCAGCCAGCGCTCTTGTAACCGACTGACGAATCCACCAGGTAGCATATGTACTTAGCTTGTACCCTTTTGTATAGTCAAATTTTTCCACACCTTTAATCAGGCCGAGATTTCCCTCCTGCACCAAATCCAGGAAACTCATCCCTCTTCCGGTATATCGCTTGGCAATGCTGACCACAAGGCGCAGGTTTGCTTCAATCAGGCGCTCCTTGGCATACTCATCGCCTTCTGCCTTTCTCCTTGCCAGTCTTAATTCTTCCTCTGCGCTGAGCAGGGGAACCGTTCCGATTTCTTTCAGATACATCCTCACCGGATCTTCTGTCCCTATACCTTCCAAAAGGTCAACGGCGTCCAGGTCAATATCCAGTTCTTCATCTTCCGCATCTTTCATGAAGCTATCGTCTGCGTCGTCCAGGAGCAATGAATCGTCAGATAATGCATTCTCATCCAGTATCGGAACCACATCAATGTTGCGGTTCTCCAGATACGTATAAATCTGGTCCATCTGCTCCGGGGACAGGCTGTCGCCGGCAAAGAAATCATTAATTTCTGTTGCATCCAGGGCATTATGCCTTGTCTTGGCGAATTCAACGAGTTTGCCCAGCTTCTCTAAAAAATTGTCCTTCTCCACTTAATACGTCCTTTCGCACTTTGGTTACTACTGCCATTAAGTTTATTCTAAGATAACAATTCCTACACAACTCTTCATTATATACGAAAAGAAATCATTTTTCAACAATTTTCTCGATTTTCATGGAAAGAAATCCTTTTGTTTCCTGTTCGGGCTTTGGCGGCTGGATAAGAATGTCCATCCTTTCTTTCAGATTGACAATCTCCGCTTCCTTAAAGCTTCCGCCAAACTCCCCGTCCAGCACCCAGTCCACCGGAGTTTCGGCGGTGAATTTCAGTTTCCTGGTTTTAAACTTAAAGACGTAGTCATTTGGTTCTTCTTTTAAAAACATATAGGAAATAATATTGCTTAAATCGATGGGCGTCCTGGGCCTGCGGATAAGCAGGACTTCAAACTCCCCGTCATTTAATGCCACAGACTGCGTTACCAGCCCTTTAAAGCCGCCTACGCTGATGGTATTCGTTACCATGCCAAAGACAAACTCTTCTTCGAGCACCTCATCGTCCCATTCCACCTTCATCAGATAGGTTTTCAGTGAAACAAGGCTTTTTACCCCTTCAAGAATATACGCCTGATGCCCTAAAATATTCTTCTTATCCTGTGGTGTCTGGTAAGAAACCTCCGTAAAAGCGCCAAAAGCAGCGATATAGACAAAATGCTGTTTCTGACAGAACTGCCCGATATCAATTGAAAACGGATTTCCTGCCACTGCATTTGCCGCCGCTTCCATCATATCTCGGGGAATCCTTAAGCTGGAAGCATAGTCATTCGTGGAACCGGCAGGGATGTAGCCTAGAAGCGGGGGCTTTTCCAGTTCCACCAGGCCGCCGATAACCTCATTCAATGTTCCGTCCCCGCCGCTGCAGACCACCAGTTCATGCTCCCCGCCGTACTTTTCGGCTATGGCTGTGGCATCCTTGGGCGACTGGGTAATATGAACCTGTACCTGCCAGCCTTCCCTGGAAAATAAATCCAAAATTTCCAGCAGTCTGGTTTTTATCTGTTCCCGGCCCGACCGGGGATTAACAATAAAAAGCATTCTCTTCATCGAAACAACCGCCTTTTTCTTAGTTTACCTATAACAGAGCCTTCTTATACGCTAAAAATGCACTGGGAATGGGATATTTTTCTTCTAAATCCCGAATATCCGCGCAAATCCAGGTTTCGGGCAGTTCACCGTCTATCTCAATGTGGTAGCCGACCATCCTCCACTCCACATGAGAAAAGATGTGTTTAGCCTCTCCAAGCGCATACACTGACTGCACGCTCCCCGGCTCCAGCCCCAGCTTCTCTTCTGCCTGGTAGGGCGTATAGATCATTGCCGTTCCTTCCTGGTTGGGAAATTCATAGAGTGAGGCCAAAAGCCCGTGATCCGGGCGTTTCTGCAGGGCCACCTTGGTTTTACTGCAGATCACATACACGGTTTTTTCTTCAATCCGGCGTGCCTTTTTTGCAGATTTCACCGGAATTTTATCCCACAGCCCCTTCTTTGCCGACACGCACAGATGAGCCAGCGGACATTCCGTGCACCGCGGCTCCCCTTTGGGAAGGCAGAGCATGGCTCCCACCTCGAATAATCCCTGGTTAAAGATCCCCGGCCGTTCTTTATCCATGTTTTCTTTAAGCAGCCTGGCAAAACGCTTTTTTGTCTTATCCAGACTCACATCCTCAAAGCTTCCCAAAAGCCTGGAAAGCACGCGAAGAGCATTTCCGTCAACTGCAGGCACAGGGATGCCAAAGGCCAGGGAAGCAACGGCTCCTGCCGTATATTCACCAATCCCCGGAAGCTTGCGCAGGGCTTCATAGGAGGCAGGAAGGCTGCCCTGATAATCCCTGCAAACCTTCACCGCCGCTGCCTTTAGGTTTTTTGCCCGCCGGTAATAGCCAAGCCCCTCCCACATCTTCATCAGAACGTCGTCCTCCGCCCCGGCTAACACTTCAATCGAAGGAAACTTTTCCATCCAGCGCTGATAATAAGGCTTTACCGCTTCCACCCGGGTCTGCTGAAGCATTATTTCCGACACCCACACCTGATAGGGGGAAGGGTTTTTCCTCCAGGGAAGATCTCTGGCATTTTGTTCAAACCATGCATTCATCGGAACTTTCATCGCCCGGATGCGTTCCCCCTCAGAAAGCCCTTCTTTTTCTTCCTGTTCTTTCTCTTTATGCTGCTCTCCTGCCCGCTCTCTCCGGTCTTTCTCTTCCTGCGCTTTCCCGATGCTCTCCCTATACATAGCCGTAAATCCCCCGCACGGAAACTTCACCGGAGAGAACCGTTTTTTTGCTGCCGTCGCCAAGTTCAACCAGAAGCTGTCCTTTATTATCAATGCCCCGGCAAATGCCCTTATACTCCCCTGCCGGATCTAAAACCAGAACCTCCCGTCCCAGATTTGCCAGCATCCCTTCATATTCTTCCTTTAATTCCGAAAAATCTCCGGAAAGCAAAAACCTTTCATAGTAATGCTCAAACCGCTTCATACAGGAAGCAATCAGAGCACTGCGGCTGATTTCTTCTGGTTTTTTGCTCTCCAGCTTCAGCGAAGTTGCCGTTTCCTGAATTTCCTGCGGAAAGCTGGTCTGGTTGACATTGATTCCTATTCCGGTGAAAATATAGTGAATCTCTTCCAGCTCCGTACTCATCTCGGTAAGAATACCGCAGATCTTCTTTCCGCCAATCACCAGATCGTTAGGCCACTTAATCGCAGAGTTCAACCCGGTTTCCTCCCGAATTGCCGTCACGCAGGCCATACCCGCCAGCAGGGTGAGCATAGACGCACTGTAGGGCGGAATCTTCGGGCGAAGCAGGTAACTCATGTAAATACTGCTTCCCGCAGGTGAAGACCAGCTTCTTCCCCTTCTTCCCTTCCCTGCGGTCTGGCTTTCTGCCACTACAAGCGTTCCTTCCGGACTTCCTGCCTCGGCCAGCTTCTTGATCTGGATATTCGTGGAATCCGTTTCCCGAAAATAAACCAGCTTCCTTCCCATGTACTTCGTCTTTAAAAGACTTCCTATCTGCGCCCCGCCAATCCCGTCCTCCACGGACAGCAGGCGGTAGCCCTTGTTCCGCACAGCCTCGATCCGGCAGCCTTCCTCTTCAAGCTGCTTCACCGCCTTCCAGACCGCCGTCCTGGACACGCCAAGCTGACTGCAGAGGGCCTGTCCGGACACATAGCCGCCGTTTTCCTTTAATATGGTCAATATCTTTGTCTTCATCCTCTAATCGCCCGTCCTACCTCCATATACTGAATGCGCTGATTCCCGAAAGTACAGCCAGGGCAATTCCAAAGAAAAGAAGCCCTGCCCCCCCGGCGATTCTTTTTTTATCCCGTCCGCTCTGACGAATTTTTACCCAGCCGTTGACCAGGTTTAACACGGCAGCCAGCATAAAAATCACAGGAAAGAGAACCAGATTATTTTCTGCATTCAAAAATGAAATCACGGCTAAGATAACGATAATACTTCCTATGCCGATGTGGAGCACATCCAGGAAAAATCCCATCCTCCTGCTGGTGCGGCTCCGTCCGTTTGCTCCTTGTCCCTGCATAAACCTACTTCCTTTGCTTTTAAGTATGTAGCCGTGTAGCTTTTCGGCTGAACATCAATAAAACAGCATACTAACGCAGAGTAGCCGCCATCACTGCCTTAATGGTGTGCATCCGGTTTTCTGCCTCCTCAAAAACCTTGGACTGCGCAGATTCAAAGACTTCATCGGTTACTTCCATATCCTGAATTCCAAACCGCTCGCTCATCTCTTTTCCTATGGTGGTCTTTAAATCATGGAAGGAAGGCAGACAGTGCAGGAAAATCGCCTGCGCACCGGCATTATCCATCACCTTGGCAGTTACCTTATAGGGGATTAAAGCGCGGATTCTCTCCTCCCAGACTTCATCCGGCTCACCCATGGACACCCAGACATCCGTATAGATAACATCAGCTCCTTTCGTCCCCTCAGAAACGTCCTCGGTCAGTGTAATCTGACCGCCGGAAAGAGCAGCATATTCACGGCACTGTGCCGTAAGTTCCTCATTGGGGAAATATTCTTTAGGCGCACAGGCCACAAAATGCATCCCCAGCTTTGCACAGGCAATCATCAGGGAATTTCCCATATTGTAGCGTGCATCGCCCATGTAGACCAGCTTAACGCCCTCAAGACGGCCAAGTTGTTCCCGGATCGTAAGCATATCGGCAAGCATCTGGGTAGGATGATATTCGTTCGTCAGTCCGTTCCAGACCGGAACACCGGCATATTTTGCCAGTTCTTCCACAATCTCCTGTCCAAAGCCCCGGTACTCAATCCCCTCATACATCCGTCCAAGAACCCTTGCGGTATCGGCAATGCTCTCCTTTTTTCCAATCTGCGACCCCTTCGGGTCAAGGTAGGTTGTTCCCATCCCCAAATCGTGGGCAGCCACCTCAAAAGCACAACGGGTTCTTGTACTTGTCTTTTCAAAAATCAGCGCAACATTTTTCCCTCTGTGGCTGTCTACTAAAATTCCCTTTTTCTTCTTTTCCTTAAAATCCGCTGCCAGATCTAAAAGATACACAATCTCTTCTTTCGTAAAATCCTTCAGTGTTAAAAAATTTCTTCCCCTTAAATCCATCCTGGCTTCCTCCATTCTGTATGTGTTTTACAATAATGCTGTCTATTCTCTTTACAGGTATATCTGCTTCAAGCGTATTTTCGCCTTTGCTTCCTCTTAAATTACTATATCTGAAAGACTATGTCAAGACTTCTGTTTTGTGTTATCTCGTCTTACTTTTATTTAATCCATGATGAATCTTCATCAGCAATTCCGGCACGCTGTATACCCGCATACGGGAAATGCGGAGTTTTCCTGCCAGATGTTCTAAGACGCTCACATATAAATCCCGGTAATCCCAGTCCTTTTCCAGACCGAACTCCTGAGCAAGCCGCGGAAAAATCACCTCGGTGTACTTCCGGTAACCAAAAGGCTCTTCCAGTTCCTCCTGGAGAATTCCCCGCATAAGATAGCCCTTAAGAAGTTCTGCCTCTGACATCATCTTGTCAAAGTAATAAGCCTCACTCCCTGAAGCATCGATATAATACCGCTTTCCGGCAAGCCCGTAGAGAAGCCTTTTTCCGTCCAGATAACCCAGCTTCCGGTTTCTTCTGGTCTTCTTCTTATCAAACTCCAGGATTCCGCCCAGGTTCTGCCTTGGAGCAATATGGTAAAGAGAAACATCTTCCGGGATAACAAAGGACTTTTCCGTATCATAGCCCAGGCCGTAAATCCGGATAACAATAATGTCCTTATAGCCGCGATCCGCAAGCACATCCACAGGGACATTATTTGCCCCGCCGCCGTCCGCATAAAGCTTTCCGCCAAGCCTCTCCCGCTTAAATCCCGGCAGATAGGCGCTGGCTAAAAGCATATCTTTCATTTCCCCCTCGGCAACCTCTTTCATATTCACAATCAAAGGCTTGCGGTCGGAAAGAGAAATCGTAGAAACAAAAAATTCTTTATCGGACTGAAAAATCTTATCTTCGTCAATTGTCCGCTCAATCAGCTGCTTTAACGGGGTAATATCCAGCCCGCGGTCTTTTAAAATCCTTTTTCCCTCGGCAAGCAGCTCGTGAAGGGAAAGTGAAGAAAAGTCCCTGGCCTTCCACTGCTCAATCAGAGTATCGTCGATATCCATAACCTGTGACCAGGAAATATTATCCCAGAGTTTCTCTGCCTCTCTCAGATCATCCATGCACATCAGCGCACCGTTTAAGGCTCCCACGCTGGTTCCGGCTATCCCTTTAATCTTAATTCCCGCTTCTAAAAGCGCCGCCCACGCACCGACCTGATAGGCACCCTTCGCCCCCCCTCCTTCCAGGACAATACCATATTCTTTTGTCGGATCAAGCTGAAGTTTTATCAAAGCTGCCTCCTTTTTGTCCTAATATATTGCTGCTGTTCACACGTTCGCAGCAGCAATATTTTTTCTTCTCTATATCAATATACGAAATAAAGCAAAGAAAACTGTCACAAAAATCGCCGGAATGCATGTTCTGCTCCTTTCCCTCTGTGACAGTCCTCTCCTGAACTTATAATGATTTTTTACTTTTATCCTGATAATGCTTTCATCTGCAGCACGAATAGGCTACATCGTGTCCGCCTTATCCAGCACGGTTTCCGTCACGGACTTGGCAAGACCGGCAATGCCCTGGATCTCTGACGGAATAATAATCTTCGTCGCCTTTCCGTTCGCCGCAGCCGCAAAGGCTTCTAAACTCTTAAGCTTAATCACCGCTGCGTCAGCCCCGGCCTCCCGGATAAACCGGATACCGTCTGCCTGTGCCTTCTGTACCTTTAAGATAGCTTCGGCCTGGCCCTCGGCTTCCCTAATCTTCTTTTCCTTCTCTGCCTCTGCCCGAAGAATCGCCGCCTGCTTCTCTGCCTCTGCATCCAGTATCGCCGACTCCTTCTTACCTTCGGCAACCAGGATCGTCGATTTCTTTTCGCCCTCTGCGCGGAGAATGGATTCACGGCGCTCACGCTCGGCTTTCATCTCCTTCTCCATGGCTTCCTGGATACTGGACGGCGGAATAATGTTTTTCAGTTCCACACGATTGACTTTAATTCCCCACGGGTCAGTAGCCACATCCAGGGAAGCCCGCATCTTGGCGTTAATCGTTTCTCTGGAAGTCAGCGTCTGGTCAAGTTCCAGATCACCGATAATATTCCTGAGCGTGGTTGCCGTCAAGTTTTCAATCGCCATAATCGGGCTTTCCACACCGTAGGCATACAGCTTGGGATCGGTTATCTGAAAAAATACAACCGTATCAATCCGCATGGTTACATTATCCTTGGTGATCACGGGCTGGGGCGGAAAATCAGCCACCTGCTCCTTTAAATTCACCTTTTTTGCCACGCGATCCAGGAAAGGGGTCTTAAAATGCACACCCACAGACCAGGTATCCAGATAGGCTCCCAGACGTTCCACAACAAGGGCCTGCGCCTGAGGAACAATCTTAATACAAGACGTCAATATCAGCAGAACAATAATAAAAATCAGGAGAATTGCCATAAAACCACTTAAAAAACCACCCATTTTTCCTCCATTCCGTGTGCGTTTCACCGCCTGTTCCACTCTTTGGGTACAAACAGGTATTCTTTTTCCCGCACATCAAGGTATTCGCATCAGGAACAAATCATCAAAAGCGAAAAAACTATTTTGACGCTTCTGTCAGTATATGTTCTTTGTGCCAAATCTATGCCTTATTGTTTCGTTATTCCGTCAGTCTGGTTCTGGGCAACAGGAAGCACAATCAGCTTCACCCCCCGGATTTCTTTTACCCAAACCAGAGTTT
>Ga0137306_103441_pt1 | contig 11792 bp, 8 predicted proteins | sample Inofroosms_March_FD_97187 | JGI IMG/M metagenome (GOLD analysis project Ga0137306, IMG submission 97187) | Mouse cecal microbial communities from Vienna, Austria - N-Acetylneuraminic and N-Acetylglucosamine D2O microcosms_March | ecosystem: Host-associated > Mammals > Digestive system > Large... | reverse complement strand
CTCTAATTTGTTGCCGCATTAAAATTTACTGGAAGAATAAGATAAATAAATTTTTCTTCATCATCCTTGATAAAACAAGGAGCTTTTGGATTTACCATATATAAAATTACTTCTTCCTCATCAATTACTCTAAGTGCATCAATAAAGAATTTTGGATTAAATCCAATTAAAATATCTTTTCCTTCTTTCTGAATATCAATATCTTCATTCATAGAACCGATGAAAGAATTGATCTTTAATTCCATTGTCCGATCTGTCACATGAATAATAATTGGTTTTTTATCGCCTTCTTTTACTAACAGCGTTGCTCGATCAATACAATCCAAAAGTTCACGTTTATTGATTTTAATTTTTGTCTCATAATCAGAAGAGAGCATCTGTTCTATCTTAAAATATTCTCCCTCAATCAAACGAGAAACCACTGTAGTGCTGTCAAATTCAAATACAATGTGATTATCAGTAAAAAATATATTCACAGACTTATTGGCATCTCCAGGTAAAATCTTGCTGACTTCTTGCAGTGTTTTACCTGGTACAACAACTTTGATATCTTGATAATTTTCTTTTAATTCTATCTTACGAATAGAGATCCGATGTCCATCCAACGAAACGACTTTTAATTGGTTTTCCCGAATCTCAAATAATTCTCCTGTCATCAGCTTATTGTTATCACTGTCTGCAATAGAGAAGATTGTCTGACGGATTACTTCTTTTAATGTGAATTGAGACAGAAGTACAGGTTGATTTCTTTCAATATATGGCAAATAAGAAAAATCATCTCCTGATTTACCAATAATATTAAATTTTGCCTTTTCACAGGTAATCAATGTTTTAAATGATGTATCTGTTTCAATTGTCACTTCATTATCAGGAAGTTTTCTCACAATCTCAGAGAAAATTTTTGCATCTAGGGCAATTACACCTCTTTCCTCTATTTTCCCTTCAATTTTAGTCTCGATTCCTAATTCCATATCATTTGCAGTTAATTTGATCTCGTTTGTAGATGCATCAATTAAAATACATTCTAGAATTGCCATAGTTGTTCTAGATGGTACAGCTTTTGATACAATATTTACTCCTTGTAGAAGATTTGATTTGGAACATACGATTTTCATGATGTGAATAACTCCTTCCTGGTATAGAGATATATTTATAGTAAAAGATTCATCTTCTTCATAATAGGGCTTGTTTATATGTGAATAAGTTCTGTAAGCCGCATTTTGTAAGGCTTTGCGAACTTTAAGTTCTTGTATAACCCTGTGAATTTCATCTTGAAATACCTTGGACAAACTGTGTATAAAAAATATAGCTTAAAATTAGGTTTATGTATCAAAGGTTGCAGTTGTGGATGAATCCTTTGTTTATCCAGGGATTTCAACAGCATTTGTGCATAACTTGTCCACAATTGTGGGATTGCCTCCCAAATGATATGGAAGGTTGTTCACAATCTGAGAAGTTTGTCTTTAATTGGGATTTATTTTCTTTTTAATTGTCTCAATTAAATGGTAGAAGTTCTCATTCTGGTCGTATTCCTTGGTAATTTTATTGATTCCATGAAGTACTGTAGAGTGATCTCGTCCTCCAAGCAGAGCACCAATTGTCTCTAAAGGTGCCGGCGTCATATTTTTGCATAGGTACATGGCGATTTGTCTTGGCCTTGAGATATTATTACTGCGATTCTTGGAAATCATCTGGTCAGTGGAAATATTAAAATGTTCAGCTACAATTTCAATTACTAGCTGAGGGGTAATTTCTTTTGGTTTGTCGGGAGATATAATATTTTGTAGTTCCCTTACAGCTACTTCCATTGTAATTTCTGTGTCTTCTAGGTTTGAAAAGGCTACTAGTTTATTAAGAGCGCCTTCCAGCTCTCGGATATTTGATTTAATGTTGGTTGCAATATAATCAAGGATCTCGTCACTTAAATGAAATTTGTCCATTTCTTCTTTGCGTCGTAAAATGGCCATACGTGTTTCATAATCTGGATATCCGACATCAGCTAGGAGTCCCCACTCAAAGCGGGAACGGATTCGTTCTTCTAAGGTTTCCATTTCTTTTGGAGGTTTATCAGAAGATAATATAATTTGTTTTCTGGCAGCATGAAGCACATTAAAGGTATGGAAAAATTCTTCCTGTGTACTTTCTTTACCGATAATGAATTGCACATCGTCGATCAGCAATACATCAACAGTACGATATTTATCTCTAAGTTTTGTCATGGCAGAAGCGTTGCCGTTACGAATGGAATCAATAACCTCATTTGTAAATGCCTCTGAAGTGACATATAAGACTTTTTTTTCTGGTTTTTGCTGCAGAATAAAATGTCCGATTGACTGCATCAGATGAGTTTTACCCAATCCAGGTCCGCCGTAGATATAAAGAGGGTTGTAAACTTCTCCAGGAGATTCCGATACGGCCAAGCTAGCAGCATGGGCAAATTTATTATTATTTCCAACTACAAAAGTATCAAAAGTATAGTTGGGATTCAGATTAGATATTTCTGAATCTGGACGAGATACAGAAGACTTACTTCTAAACGGTTTCACATTGGCAGTTTGTTCCTGTAAGATAAATTCAACCTCATAATCTATGCCAGTAATTTCAGCAATTGCCACTCTGATCGGCAGTGTATATTTTTTGGTAATATAATTTAATCCCATCTGTTCAGATGGAACCAAGATGTAAAGCTTTGATCCTTCAATGCTATATACACGTAAAGGCTTTAGCCAGGTATTAAAGGAAATATCTGTGAGTTCATGTTCTTCCTTTACAGTTCTGAGGATTTGTTCCCATTTTTCTAAAATAAGTTCCATACGCTTCTCCAAGTTTAAAAAATATAGTCCGTGCAGTTATTCAAAGTCTCCCCTATTCTATAATAACGTAAATTGTCCAAATAATCAATAAATTTTTAGTAAGGTATAGGGGATAATATGGTGGATAAATACTATAAAATGGGCGAAATATGGAAAATTGAGCCATTTTTCAACAAAATGGTTTATAAACATTATCTACAATAGCCATTTTTCTTGTGTTATCAAGGGTTTGAAGATGATTTTAAATGATTTTACACAAGATCTTAAATATTTATCCACAAGTTTTCCACAAATTATGGATAACTTTATTTGAATGTGGATAATGTGGATAATTTGTTGATAAAATGTGTTTCTTCCTTATTATAATGTGCATTGTGAATAATGTTGAAAGTATGATTTTGCAAATATTTTTATCCAGTAATAATCCACAATGTGGAAATTGTTGTGGATGCGCTGTCGAAATGATGTGGATGAGGATATTTTATATTTCATTTTAAAAAAACTTATGAAATATAGCTTGACTTAGAAAGATAATTTGATATAATAAGACATAATGCTTTGTAGTGTAGAGGAGGTGGATAGACATGAAAATGACATTTCAGCCCAAAAAGAGATCAAGATCTAAGGTTCATGGCTTTAGAGCAAGAATGAGTACCAAAGGTGGAAGAAAAGTTTTAGCTGCAAGACGATTAAAAGGTAGAAAAAGATTATCAGCTTAGGCCACAACATTTGTGGTCTTTCTTCTTACGATGGAAAGTTAGAATTTATTTGACAATAGAAAGATCTGGTTTATATGAAATTTTCAGAATCATTGAAGAAGAACAGCCATTTCCAGAACGTATATAGGAACGGTAAGTCTTATGCAAACCGTTTTTTTGTTATGTATGTTCTGGAAAATAATCTGGAAAAAAATAGGTTAGGAATTTCAGTCAGTAAAAAAGTTGGAAATAGTGTGGTTAGACATCATATCACCAGATTAGTGAGAGAAGCCTATAGATTGCAGGAGCAGAAGTTTTGCTGCGGTTTGGATCTTATTGTAATTGCAAGAGTATCTGCAAAGAATGTGACCTATAGTCAGACAGAGCAAGGAATCTTGCACCTTGGAAAGCTTCATCATATTTTGATCACAAAAGAGAAAGATTGAGTTTAGATTTATAGAATAAAAATTATTTTTGGAATAATGTTTGTATTACAATAGTAACTATTTAGAACTTATGTCACAGACATGTCAGATGAGCTGTCATATGCACTAAAGAGGTTTTGTCTGTAGATTTTGGGAGATCGCTTTCATGGAAATAGAAATTCAGCCCTTTTCAAATAAATTTGAACGGTCTGATTTTTATTTTCATAGGGTTCTGAATAGTTTACACAAAATAAATAATAAGAAGATGGAAAGTTTTGAAAAGATTATTAATTGCTTTAATTCAATTTTATAGAAAATATTTGTCCCCACTTAAGACTACAAAATGTCCTTATTATCCTACATGCTCTACGTATGGGTTGGAGGCAATTGAAAAGCATGGAGTTTGTAAGGGGTCCTTATTGGCGATATGGCGGATTTTAAGATGTAATCCCTTTTCAAAAGGAGGATATGATCCGGTTCCATAATTTAGGAGGTTTATTACATTGACACAGATAATATTGACTCAGTATCCAGGCAAGATCATCGGACCAATTGCAAGGTTGATTGGTACAATCATGAATGGTCTTTATATGTTTTTAAATAATGTATTTGGTATACAGAATATTGCGCTTTGTATTATTCTGTTTACAATCATTATTTATCTTATAATGACACCCTTAACGTATAAGCAGCAAAAATTTTCCAGATTGACACAGGAAATGCAGCCTGAAATCAATGCAATTCGAGAAAAATATAAGAATAAGAAAGATCAAGCTTCCATGCAGAAGATGAATGAAGAGACGCAAATGGTTTATGAGAAATATGGTGTGTCTACAATGGGAAGCTGTGTGCAGCTTTTAATTAATTTTCCAATTTTTATTGCTATGTATCAAGTTGTGCGTAATGTCCCTGCATATGTAAGTAGTGTGAAAGACGTATTTATTCCGTTGGTTGACAAGATTGTAAATGTAGATGGTTTCCAAAAGGTTATGGAAAATGTAGTTAAAGAATCTGGTACAGCGGGAATCAGTTTGAATTTTGATACAGCAGCGGCAACCTCTAATTCTATTATTGATGTACTCTATGCGCTTCCGAGTCATGGATGGGATATTTTGCGCGATAATTTTAGTGGTTTATCAGAGGTAATTAGCAGTACAGAAGCGACTGTTTCACACTTAAATAATTTATTTACAATTAATATTGCCAATTCACCGATGAATTTGATCTCATCTGGGTGGAAGAGTAAAGATGTAATCTTGATTATTGGGGCGCTTTTAGTTCCATTAATATCTTATTTGACGCAAGTATTAAATATTAAGTTAATGACATCTAATACAAATAATGCGGCTAATGACAATGATGCGATGGCAAGACAGATGAAAACTATGAATACGATGATGCCTATATTCTCTTTGATCATGGTATTTTCTGTTCCGGTCGGCGCAGGTATTTATTGGATTGCTGGTTCTGTGGTGCGGTCTATACAGCAGGTAGTATTGAATCACCATATGAAAAATTTGGATTTGGAAGTTATTATTGAGAAGAATAAAGAGAAAGCAAAGAAGAAAAAAGAGAAGCAGGGTATCCGTGAAAATCAGATTGCAAATGCTGCAAGGATTAATACTAGAAAGATTGCAGAGCCTGTCAGTACAGAAGAAAAAGAGCAGAAGATTCGTCAGACATCAGAGTATGCTAAGATGGCAAGAAAAGGCAGTCTTCTGGAAAAGGCAAATATGGTAAGAGATTTTAATGAACGCAAAAACAAGTAATTGGGACAGGGGGAATTTGGAATGGATAGTATTGAAATAACGGCTAAAACAGTAGATGATGCTATCACAGAAGGTCTGATTAAGCTTGGGACTACAAGTGATAAAATTGAGACAGAGATTATAGAAAAAGGAAGCAGTGGATTCTTAGGAATTGGAAGCAGACCTGCAGTTGTAAAAATCTGGAAAAAATTTACCATAGAAGATCATGTTAGAAATTTTCTCAGTGATATTTTTAATGCAATGAATATGACTGTAGAAATTAACATTACAAAGAGTGAGGATGATAAGAATATTAATGTGGATTTAAAGGGCGATGAGATGGGTGTTTTGATTGGAAAACGCGGACAGACTTTGGATTCCCTTCAATATCTCACAAATCTTGCAGTGGGCAAACAAGTAAATGAATTTGTTAAGGTTAAGATTGATACAGAAGATTACAGAAAGAGACGTAGGGAAACTTTGGAGAATCTTGCAAGAAATATTGCCTATAAGGTGAAGCGGACGAAACGTCCTGTTTCTTTAGAACCAATGAATCCATTTGAAAGACGTGTCATTCATTCTGCACTGCAAAATGATCGTTATGTTAGCACTCACAGCGAAGGGGAAGAACCGTTTCGGCATGTGGTAATTACTTTAAAAAGAAATTAGAATTAAGAAAGGCTTTCTCGATGAGTAATATTTTGAGAAAGCCTCTTTTTTTCAATTATTAGCATGAGATAAGGAGGTTATGGATGAGAGGAGATACCATTGCGGCAATTGCAACCGCTATGACAAATTCAGGAATAGGTATTGTTCGAATCAGTGGCAGAGATTCTTTAGAGATTATTGATCGAATTTACCAATCAAAAAATGGCAAGAAAAAGATATCTCAAATGCCCAGCCATACGATTCATTATGGATATATTTGTGATCATGATAAAATAATAGATGAAGTTATGGTTTTAGTTATGAAAGCTCCTAACAGTTATACCACGGAGGACACGGTGGAGATAGATTGTCATGGAGGAATACTTGTGATGAAACGGATTTTAGAGACAGTAATAAAATATGGAGCAAGACCTGCAGAGCCAGGGGAATTTACGAAACGTGCATTTTTAAATGGAAGAATTGATCTTTCTCAGGCAGAATCTGTCATGGATTTGATTCAAGCCAAAAATGATATTGCCCTGGAATCTTCTATCTATCAGCTTCAGGGTAGTTTAAAGAAAAAAGTCAAACGGATCCGTTCAGAGTTAATTCATGAAATTGCATTTATTGAGTCTGCGTTAGATGATCCAGAACATATTTCTCTGGAAGATTGTGGTATAAAGTTAAATCAAATTATAATAGATCTTACTTCTCAAATTGTTGAGTTACTTCGATTTTCTGAAAATGGTGAGTTATTAAAGCAAGGGATTAACACTGTAATTATAGGAAAACCGAATGCGGGTAAATCTTCTTTGTTAAACTTATTGGCAGGAATAGAAAGAGCAATCGTCACTGAAGTCGAGGGGACGACTAGAGATGTGCTGCAGGAGCAGATAAATTTGAATGGAATCATTTTAAATCTTATTGATACTGCTGGTATTCGGGAAACAGATGATATTGTTGAAAAAATTGGTGTGGATAAAGCAAAGGCATATTTATTAGATGCTGACTTGATTATTTATGTAGTAGACTCTTCAACGAAGTTAGATGATAATGATAACGAAATATTACAGTTGTTGAGAAATCGCAGGGTAATTATATTATTAAATAAATGTGATTTACGACAACTTACCTCTGAGAAAGAAGTAAGGAGTGCTCTTTATGATATAGATGAATCAAAATTAAATAATGAGCATGAAAATGTAGAACAAGAAAACTTAAATGTTATAAAATATTTTCCTATTATTTCTTTTTCGACAAAAGAAGAGATTGGAGTAAAAAAATTACAAAGTGTGATACAAGAACTGTTTTTTGCAGGAGAAATTGAATCGAATGAGGAGATCTTTTTGATTAATGTAAGGCAGAAGGCAGCGCTTCAATCTGCATTAAATAGTTTATCATTGGTAAAGAAAAGTATTGAAGATCAGATGCCAGAAGATTTCTATTCCATAGATTTAATGAGTGCATATGAAGCGTTGGGGACAATCACAGGGGAAACGATAGGAGATGATCTGGTAAATGAGATCTTTTCAAAGTTCTGTATGGGTAAATAAAGTTTAAACTAGTTTTAATTTTATAGGAAAGGAGCATTACTATGCCTTGTGTAACAGAAACTTATGATATCTGTGTAGTGGGAGCAGGCCATGCAGGGTGTGAAGCGGCTTTGGCATCTGCCAGATTAGGATTAGAGACAATAGTATTCACTGTCAGTGTGGAAAGTATTGCATTGATGCCTTGTAATCCAAATATTGGAGGAAGTTCTAAGGGACACCTTGTAAGAGAGATTGATGCTTTGGGCGGACAGATGGGTATCAATATAGATAAAACTTTTATTCAATCTAAAATGTTAAATAGTTCTAAAGGTCCTGCCGTTCATTCGCTCCGCGCACAAGCTGATAAAGCGGAATATAGCAGCATTATGAGAAAGACTTTGGAAAATACAGATCATCTTACCATACGTCAGGCTGAAGTCACAGAATTAATGATAGAGGATGGAATCTTAAAGGGAGTTAAAACTTTTTCTGGCGCAAAATATTATAGTAAAGCAGTGGTGCTATGTACTGGAACTTATTTAAAGGCAAAATGTCTATATGGTGATGTGGTTAATTATACAGGACCAAATGGATTGCAGCCAGCTAATTTTTTGTCGGAATCCTTAAAAAAGAATTTTATAGAAATTTTCCGCTTTAAAACAGGAACTCCGGCAAGAATTGACAAAAGATCTCTTGATTTTAGTAAGATGCAAGAACAAAAAGGGGATCGACGAGTGATTCCATTTTCATTTACAACTAATCCAGAGGATGTTCAAATAGATCAGGTTTCTTGTTGGCTTACTTACACCAATCAGAAGACACATGAAATTATTAAAGAAAATTTAGACCGCTCTCCATTGTATTCTGGTATGATTGAAGGGACAGGTCCAAGGTATTGTCCTTCTATCGAAGATAAAGTAGTAAAATTTTCAGATAAGGAACGACATCAAGTTTTTATTGAACCAGAAGGTTTATATACAAACGAAATGTATGTGGGGGGAATGTCTAGTTCTCTTCCAGAAGATGTTCAACATGAAATGTATCACAGTGTTCCAGGATTAGAGAATGCAAAGATTGTCAGAAACGCTTATGCAATCGAATATGATTGTATCAATCCCAGACAGCTTTATCCAACTTTGGAATTTAAAAAAATTCGAGGGTTATTTTCTGGAGGGCAGTTTAATGGAAGTTCTGGGTATGAGGAAGCGGCAGCGCAGGGGCTTGTAGCAGGAATTAATGCGGCAATGTTTGTTTTGAATAGAGAGCCGTTGGTTTTAGATCGTTCCGAAGCTTACATTGGTGAGTTGATTGATGATATTGTGACAAAAGAAAATAGGGAACCCTATCGTATGATGACGTCCAGAGCAGAATATCGTCTCCTTTTGCGTCAGGATAATGCTGACTTAAGATTAACCAAAAAAGGATACGAGCTGGGATTGATTAGTGAAGAACGATATCAAAATGTGATTCAGAAGGAACAATTGATTGCAAAAGAAATAGAGCGTGTTGAACATGTAAACATTGGAGCAAATAATTTAGTGCAGAGAATATTAGAAGAACATGGGAGTACACCTTTAAAACATGGTACGACACTTGCTGAATTAATCAGACGTCCTGAATTAAATTATGAAGATCTCATAGAAATTGATCTTGGAAGACCAGATCTTTCTTATGATGTCATAGAGCAAGTTAATATACAAATAAAATATGATGGTTATATCAAACGCCAGTTAAAACAAGTAAAGGAGTTCAAAAAACTTGAAAATAAAAAACTTCCACAGAATTTTGATTATAGTCTAATCAAAAGTTTGCGCATAGAGGCAAAACAGAAATTAAATTTGTATCAGCCAATAAACGTTGGACAAGCTTCTAGAATCTCAGGAGTTTCTCCGGCAGATATTTCTGTATTGTTAGTTTATCTCGAACAAAGGAATCACAACCGAAAATAGTAAACAATTGATCAAGAATGCTTCAAAGTTTTGCGGTGGGTCAGATCAGTTTTGTTTACAACAACTAACTTACAGGGTAGTAGTGCGAGTGATCTCTGTCTGATATATTTATATGGTTGTAAATATTACACAAGGGAGTGTTGTAAAATAGTTGGTATATGCAAATATGGTACTCAGAACGAAAAAATTCCAACATATATTGTATATAAACTGTATTTTGCAGCAGCCTCAAGACACAATTATGGAGGTTGTATATGTCTTATCAATTAGATAAATTTCAATATGGATTAGAAAAATTAAATATTGATCTGTCACAAGATAAATTAAATAAATTTATAATTTTTTATCAAATGCTGATAGAAAGAAATAAAGTAATGAATCTCACTTCGATCACAGAGTTTGAGGAGGTGGTGGAAAAACATTTTTTAGATTCTTTGAGTATAGTAAGAATGGTTGAATTGAATCACAAAAAAAAGATTTTGGATTTAGGTACTGGAGCTGGTTTTCCAGGTATTCCAATTAAAATTGCCTTTCCTGATTTGAAAATTGTTTTGATGGACTCATTAAATAAACGAGTACTTTTTTTAAAAGATGTAATTTCTGAGCTTGGACTTTCTCAAATAGTTGCAGTTCACGGCAGGGCAGAAGAAATGGCAAGGAAGCCAGAATATCGAGAACAATTTGATTTGTGTGTTTCTCGTGCGGTTGCAAATTTGTCTTCTTTGTCAGAGTATTGTATTCCTTTTGTAAAGCAGAATGGTTTGTTTATATCTTATAAATCAGGAGAAATTGATGATGAAGTTCATACGGCAAAAAAGGCAATACAGTTGCTTGGTGGAGAGATTCAACAAGTCGAAAAATTTGTGTTAGCTGGAACGGATATATCAAGATCTTTTGTTAAAATCAAAAAGAAGCACCAGACGCCAAGAACATATCCAAGAAAGGCTGGTACGCCATCAAAAATGCCGATTCAATAAAAATTAAGTCTTAATTTAATTATATTGTTAATAAAAACCCCGTAGCTGGCTAGTTACGGGGTTAAGTATTAATTCGATTCTAGATAAATATTTAATATTTCTAAAAGCTTTTCTGGAGTTTCCATCTGAGGAAGATATTTTGAATTAGAAATATAGGAAGCTTCGATGGAAGGATTATGGGAAATATAGGAATTGATAATTTCTTCCATTTCATTTAACTCTTTACTTCCAATCAGGAAAATACTGTTATTGATTTTTCTTAAAGCATGTACAATATTAATATTTGTATAGTTTGCCTTTATGCTGGACAGAAGATATTTTCCATGACTATTACTGATATGAGCAGCTTCATAATAACAATCTAATGTTTTGGTGGAAACTAAATGTTTCTTAAAATAGTATTCATTTGAAAATATCTTGCTGATATTTTTTTTCAAAAATACCAAATTATATACTAAAGTACCGATGATTGGTGTATCAATAAAAAATTTTAAGGCATTTTTTCTTTTGTTTGGAGTTCTGTTAAGATTAGTAAGATCGGAAGGATTAATAACAATAATCTTACCAAAATGGTTCGGTTCCATATTGCATGCCATTAAAGTAAAAGAGGAGGATTCTCCTGTTGAAATAATATCTGATTTTGCTCCAATAATATTTTTAATAAAATCCGTGATTAATTGTACATATAGATAATTACTATAAGTCATATTTGGTTTTTCACTTCTGCCGCATCCTAATAGATCTAATTTATATACAGTATGGTGTTTTGCAAGATGCTTTGCAATTTTTTCCCATTCATAGGAAGATGAAGCTGGATTTAAATCATGAATTAAAAGTAGGGGAGTTCCCTTTCCCTGTTTTGTATAATAGATATTTCCATATCTCCAATTAAAAAATTTGCCTCTTTCTGTCTTTAAAAGATTTTTCATACTGGAGGAAACACTTATTGCCTTATTGATACCATAAATACTGATTGTAGTTAATGTGGTAAGAAGTAAAAAA